>Ga0265319_1001321_pt1 | contig 14987 bp, 13 predicted proteins | sample 4824metaG_FD_192443 | JGI IMG/M metagenome (GOLD analysis project Ga0265319, IMG submission 192443) | Rhizosphere microbial communities from Carex aquatilis grown in University of Washington, Seatle, WA, United States - 4-8-24 metaG | ecosystem: Host-associated > Plants > Roots > Rhizosphere >...
GATACCTCCCGCTTTCATCGTCCCACCTTTAACGGCGGAACTGGTTTTTTCCAAAGCCTGCATTTGCCCACCAAATAGGCAGCCAAGGAGCAGCCAATCTATAGACATTCCTCAGTCACAGTTGTCGGTAACACTTTAGAATTAAGGATGTTCCGATGGCGTCCGAAAATGAATCGGTCCGCAATTGAATGGGCCCACCTGCATCAAGCTGTCGTGTCGGCCCGACACAGCGTACGCATCCATTTTACTTAATGGTCTCGCGCCGACGCCCTCCCAGTGCGCAGTTGCCAGCGGCTCGGAAAGCCGCAAACCTCTCCCAATGCCTATGACCGTCGATCAGATCGTTGAGGAAACCCGTCGCTGGCCCGCCAACCAGGTGGATGCGCTCATGGAACATCTTTTGGCGAGCCACTTCCGCCTGCCTGATCCCGCGACCGATGCCGTATGGGCCGAAGAGATTAAGCGCCGCATCGACGACATTGATAGCGGGCGCGAGACAGGAATCCTCGGAGAAGAAACCTCGGCCAAAATCCGCAAGATAGTGGGTCTGTGAAGGCCCTTCGCTTCCACCGGGAGGCCGATGCGGAATACGCCGCGGCGGCGCAGCACTACGCCGAGAAAAGCCCGGAACTGGGCCAGCGATTTTATCGCGCAATCGAGGAGCTCCTGATCGAGATCCGCACGGCTCCGATCCGTTTCCGCACGATCCTGCCCCCAGCGCGGCGCCACTTCAGAAAACCGTTCCCATACGCGGTGGTATACATCGAAAAACCCGAGTACGTTTGGGTCATCGCGGTCTCCCCCTTTAAACGCGAGCCCGGCCACTGGCACAAGCGACTGCCGTAAATTCCAGCCATCATCTCAACCCTCACGTCCCCAATCTTTGGAGTAGACCCCTTTTGTGTACTTTCCGTAACCTGGATTTCTCCTCTACTCCTAAAATGGTGCCCTCACTGGGAATCGAACCGCACCTTAACGAACAACAGAAAAGCTTTGTTAATCGCGCTTTAAGTTGGTTTGCAGTGGGATAGAACTGGCAACAACATGAAAGGAGACGCGCTAAAAACAAGCTAGAAACATCCTTGTTGGCAAATCGTGGCAAATCGCCAAACCAATTCCCGAGGGGTTTCGAACCGTTGCCAGTCGTTTTGTTCGGAAGTCGCTCGGCGAACTGTATTCGCCTCGTAAGCAACGAATATCATCGGATTACAGGATTTCTGTGACAACCCATTGGTGTTTGCGTGCTGATAAAAGGAATGACACGAAAAAACGCATAGTGGTGTTGTCCTCGTCGCAACGCTTCAAGAAAAATATTTAGGACAAGGGCTCGGAGAGTGAGATTATCTTGGCGCTCCGGCGCGTTACGTTTCAGTACACGGAAGAAGTCGACCCCAAGGGCACCGCGCAGTTTGGCCTCGTCGCGGAGGAGGTGGATCAAGTCTCTCCTGATCTGGTGATTCGCGACGCAAGCAATCGGGCGTTCACGGTCCGCTATGAAGCCGTGAATGCCATGCTTCTAAATGAAATTCAAAAAAACATGATATTGTTCTGGAGCAGCAGAATGAGATTCTCGCACTTGCCGCTAGGATAGATCAACCTGAGGCGCAAATCGCCGAACGTAATGCAACGGAAAGGTGGTCACACCCAAATAGGTAAACGAATCCTCAAGTGACGACTTTGCATTTGTGGAAATCCCCGGTCAGTTCAAGCCGGTAAAGCCGGCGCGCGAAAAGGAGTGATCCGAATGCTAGAGACACACCCAGCGCGGATATCCAGAGCGAAAATGTTAACCGGTGCGGCCAGTATTTGAAGCTGACTCGGTACCTGCCTGGAGAATCGATGAAAATCCCCTTGAATGCGTGATTCACTCGGAAGTACGGCACAGACTTGTCGTTAACAGTGACCTCGAAGTCATCCCTTAGCCACGTTTCGGATAGGACTACCACCCCCGGCGATGGAGCCTCGATATCAAAAGACGTCGAATTGTTTGTCAGGGAGTAGTCGTATGCGGAGATCACTCTCCGCCCAGCTGGATCATTCGAGAGAAGGCCAAGTTGAAGCAAATCAGGAAAGTCTTTTTCTTGAATGGCAGCCAATGGATGACCTTTTGCCTTCCGCACAAAGGCAACCATTTCTGGAAGTTCTCGATACTGCATTATTCGGTCCACGAAGAATGCCCGTGGCCAGACGCTCTGACTCTTAAAAACTTTCAAATCGAGGTCCCGGACCATTTCCCATCCCGCGTATTCGCCCGGCGTCGGTTCGCTTGCACCCAACAAATAGGTAACATTCAATGAATCAAACGCCGCCCGAAAATTATTCGATCCCTCATCGGCTTGATATTTGGAGAAGGCGATGACTCGCTCCAGGCCCAGCGCTTCGGCCAGTTCCTCGTATTCCATGCTTCGTAAGGCATCAATCCCATAGATGTCCTCCAGAAGATACGTGCAGTTGAATCCCAAGAAGAGATTCGCTCCGAGGCCAATTGTTCGAGAAGCTACCGATTCGTGTTGTTCAACGAATTGGATGGCTGGCGACTTCGCTTTGAAATCAGCTCGGACCTGAGGCTCGAATACATAGTCATCGAATGCCGAGTCCAAGTACTGCCCCTGCCGCCAGTGGATTGCGAACAACCCGAGGAATAACAACATTAGACCGCTGCTTCTATTTGAGCATCCTCGCTCGAGGTGGCGTGCAGCCAGCTGGATCATCACAAAAGCAACGATGAGGACCGGTACATAGCCGGTGAAAAAAGCGCTCGAGCCGAGGTGTCGGTCAAAACTGAAGTACAGTAGGAGCAAGGCTCCCAACGCAGAGAGCACGATTGCAAAGTTGAAGTTCCAGTCGTCGGTGTGCAAACTCTCCAAGAAAAAGGTTAGACCCAGTCCGGCGATCGGGATGGCAAGTATTATGAGAACACAAGAAAACGTGGAGTCGATATGGAAAATGTTTCCAAGAAAGGGTAGTGCGATGATCGCGGCTTTGGGAATGATTCCGAATACAAGCATACATGGGACAACGGCTGCAGTTCCGAGGGCCAGAAGCATTCGATTGCCGGCGAGTCTCTTGAGTAGTGGCAGCGCCCACAGGGCTCCGAGAAGGACCAGGAAATTTGCCGACGGTGCGACGTGGAGCTCTTCCTTGGTGTTCTGTCGATAGAATAGGTCTTCAAAAAAACCTATCAATTGCGTCGCGGGAATCTGCCGGGCTTGCGGCAATGCATAGCTCGTGAATGAGCCCTTGAGCGTGTCCACGAAGGACGACCAAATTGGAGCAGAGATTAGAACAAACAGGATGTTTGCCCACGCCGCGACCAGTACCTTGCCCACTTTCAGTCTCAAATTGTCCCTGTTAAAGAGTAGCACCAAGAGTCCAGCCAAATTCAGCCAAATTGTCAGAACATATGCCTCCTTAACCGTGCCACTGTTAATTTCGAACCAATCGGCTACAATTAGGACGGTGGCCCAGGCTGTGGATCTGTAAGCGTTGAGAGTACCTGAAAGTCGGATCCAGGCGAACAAGATCCAAGGGCTGTAACACAGGCTGAAGAACGTCGGGTGATTTAGGTAAAAAGAGAAGAACCCTATGTAGAGCGAGGAAGTGGAAAGAAGCGCAGCGACTACTAAGCGATTCGTAATGGCCAGCACGGTTAGTCCAATGCCAAAGGCGAAAAGCCATTTCGCGGCCAAGTACTTGATGTCCCATGCTAATGCGCTTCCGTTGCCCAAGACGGCTGTAACCAAATGGAGGGGGTCGCCAATCATGCTTTGGCCCTGGCCTAACAGCGACTGGCCGCAGAGGTTGTAGCGGTTCCACAAGGGCAATTCGTGATCGTGGAATATCGCCTCATGCTGGACATTAGAAATCGGAACGTGCCACCACATTGCGGCACCCACGTCGGAACCATGACCATTCTTAACTATGGGGCTGGTGTATCCGGGAAGCGTTGGAATGTCCTCATAAAGTAATAGGACGCCACAGTTTGGAGAGACAAAGCTCCTTCCACAGAAAATCACGGGAAAGCAATTGAGCAGCAGTGCAAGCAGAGCTGTCAGTGCAAGGGTTGTTTTGGGCCTACATACAAGACGCCCCAGCCCGGTCGTCCCTAGCTTGGTCAATAACGAGGCCGACAAGATGGCAGCTGCTAGCGCAAGGTAGACTCCAGAGAACCACTCTAGAAATGTGATCCATTCGCGGGATGGCGACCGCAACAGGTCGAACGGCTTATCGAGGTTGATAAGAAGGGCCGGATCACCGGCTCCTGGTACCGTGTCAATCGACAGCGTGTCACCGCTAATGGCTTTCAATCGAACACCTTTCGTTGCCAAGAACTTAGATGGAGGAAACCGCATCACTTCGTGGCCCATGTTGTCGCGAATCACCGCGCTCGAGATAGTGATCTCGCTTGGGTGATCCAAAGGATCAAGTCTCAACGAGTAATAGCGCCCAGCAGGAAGTGAGAATTGAAAGGACCGTGGGCCGACGCCACCCCGAACTAGAACCGCGCCGGAGTCTTGCTCATTGAAGCCGCGCCCTAAGTCATAATGCAGCTTCGCGAATCCTCGTGAGCTAGAGCTAACAATTACCTCGAAGACGTATTCCGTCTTTTTCTCTCGGAAAGGCGGGTGAAACGGGAAAACGGCCGACGCGCTGAGCAGCGCGACAACCAACCAAAGCGTTGCCGATGATAGCAACGAACGCACCCTGTCACTCACAATTTATGGGCTCCAAGTCGCTCACTCGATCCTTTGAAATCGCATTCCGTAGATATTTCCTGCCTAGACGGGTAATACATTTGGACCACCAATGCGAATTTCGTATCGAGATATCAGAATGCAAAAAGATTGAAGCTGATCACAGTATTGTTGGCAACCGTTGCGGAACTTGTGTTCGTCCAGATTAGGATAAGCTCCTCCGTTTGCGAGGCACCGGCCGAGGAGTTGTCGTAAATCTGTGTGCAAACCAAGCCACCCCCTTGCGCCCCCGTTAACATCGAGTTTGACGTAGGGAGCGGGCCAGACACCCAGAAAGCCCAGCTGGCCCCCAAATGCGCTGCAGTGAACGGTGTATAAACATACATCTTTATGGAGGCTCCAGGCGCGATAGTTCCTCCGCTCCAAGTGCCTGTGCAGTAGAGGCCTCCAGTATACCAAACGATCGTGATAAACGAAGATCTACTTGCAGTCGCAGTCTGCCAATTTGCAGTAATCCCTGCGCCAAGGCTGGAGCGCCTCCTTTGCGTAACTGAGTTGTTTCCAGAGCCGTTTCCAGAGATGTTGAAGAAGTCCCAAGCATACGTTCCGCTGCCCGCGGCATTTCCGATACCGAAACAGCACCCCACGAATGCCCCTAGCGCAATGGCATTGTTACCCACCGTTCCTCCCGATGCGCCATTGCCAAACCAATCCTCAATGTCGAGCTGGCAGTTGGCGAGCGCATTATTTAGTCCGCTCGAGTTGCTGTTATACCAAACGCTTCCAGTAGAAGCCCCACTAGGAATGTCAAAATCCCAGGATCCAAATCTTATAAGATTGGAATCGCAGTTGTCTGATCCGTCGAAATTCAACCCATAGAGATTGTCATCCGCAAAACTGACGCTGATCCGGAGTCCCTGAAGCCCGTCTGCGCTAGTCCCGTTCTGAAATGCTATGCAACTTACAAAATTCGTCATGAATTGAACCTGAATGTCGCATGTCGCAGCGCCGGTAGTGCAAAGAATGCCAATTCCTGTCTGGCCCGATGAAGAGCCTTGGAGCTGGTAAACATCGACGCGTGCCGGAGACGCGATCAACTTTATTGCATAAGCTGAGAACCCGCCTATGTATCCAAATGTCATGGACGCTCCGCCCGAAATTGTAATGCCATTCGCGTTCGTTCCGTAAGGAATTATCTGGGAAGCGCTCGTGCTCCAAACGGGACATGAGAAATTTACGGTCGTTGTGCCGATTGCATATTTTCCAGTTAGGATGACCGTCATTCCGCCCGTACACGCGGAGATAGCAGCCGCAATTGCAGCTGAATCGTCTGTCGTCCCGGCTCCGCCGGCGCCAAAGTCTTCTGGGTAAACAAATCCAGTGGCCGAAGGACGCCACAATGGGGACGCATTTGGTGTCCAACGTAGAACCTGTCCGACTGAAGGGGCCGCACTGCTCACACTCCTACCCTGAATGCCAATGACTGAGGGTCCGGGATACGAACCCGACAGATCTCCGCTCGCCGCGCCACCAGGTGATGTACCTGAAATGGTTGCTGCGGTGAGAGCTGTCACGCGTCCCTTGGCGTCGATAGTAACAACTGGAGTGGTGGTAGCGCTACCGATTGGACCCGTTGCTGAGCCAATAGCCGCTAGCGTTGGGTTGGGATATGTGCCGGTCAAATCGCCTCCAGCAGTTGCCCCTGTGTGAATAGCCGTGGTGTCAACGCCGGCCGCTGGCGTAATGCCTAGTACGCCCGATGTGCTGATTACGATTCCTCCAGCCGCGAGGGACGAAATATGCACATTGCCGGTGACGTCCAATGGCTGAGCTGGGGATGTTGTACCAATGCCGACATTACCGCTTCCCGTGATCCGCATTTTTTCTGTCAGGCCATTATTTCCGACGAGCGTATCGAATGTAAGTGACGTTGCTCCCGTTGTAACGTTGTCGACGTCGGTACCGATAGCTGCGACCGACGTCGAGCCTGCCTGCGCCGAGATAATTGTGCCGAGATCGCCTGTATGGGAAAACGGAACAAGCACGGAAATTGCTGTGTTTGGCGACGCCGTGCCAATGCCGACCTTTCCGGATACAATTAGTCCATCGGCAGGCGCAGCATTCGCTCCCGCATATGATCCGATAGCGACACCCGCGCTTCCGGCACTGGCTATGTCCATTGTCGAAAGTGGAGTGAACGCGGACGATCCGACGTCGACGGGTGAGGTGATGTTCGTTGACATAATGTTTGTGGTTATTGCGAAGATTGTGAGATGACTTTTCGTGTGGAACGAAGCCGTTTCTTGCCGCGGACGAAAGACGCAAGATTGCGGGATTTCACGTAGTCGATTATGACGCCTTCGCAGGACAAACCGTCGCATCTCTGCGAGGATTCCGTTTGGATGTGACTTGGCGAGCGACGGCGAGACACTGGTCGCTAACGCAGCAGAGGCGCGGTTAGTCGAGGAAACCTGCCTACGCCAGGACCAAGACCAGAGTCTCGAGGCGATTGCTCATTCGTTTCAACTGGAGTCGATTGCAACCAAGGCGGGCAGTCGCTGGTATTCCTCGACCGTGAGAGCCATTCTTGAACGCAGGTAAAAACTTGTTGCATGAAGTGCAAAGCGCAGGCTGCTAAGCCCGAGCCTACCACAGCGACCAATTGCCATGGCGCTAAAGTCGCCTGCGACACTTCAGGCCGGCAATAGAGTCCGAAGGCCGGTAGCCGCGTGACTTCACACAGATTTAGAGGCATGGAAATCCAAACAGCGACATCGATGACAGATCAACTCACGGACATTGATGGCCTCCGCCTCTGCGGCATTTTTCGTCGGGCAAGGAGCCTTCAATGTGAACCCTTAGGGAGTGGACCAAGCTCTTACGCATCCCCAATCACCGCGTCGGGCACATTGTCCATTTCCATCCCGCCGAGGTAGCCCACCCCATTCGCTCCAAGCTCAAGGTCCCGGTTCGCGGGTATGATTCTAGCGTGATCAAGGATTGGGGCGTGATGATGTCCGAAGCCAACGTCCCAATTGCGGCTCATGTCTCCCTTTTATACGACTCGAACGACCAGCAGGGAATGAATCCCCGAAGATTTGCGAAATGAACCAGTTCCATACGGGAATGAATTTCAAGCTTCCGCATAATAAGAGTGCGATGTGTTTCTACGGTTCGCTCACCAATGCTTAGATGTTTTGCGATCGCGGCATCATCATATTGTTGCGCCACCAAAGACAGCACTGTCATCTGCTGTTTCGTCAGCAACTTATTGAACGCCAATGGATCGTGTCGAAATTCGGATTTCATCTTCAAAAATGTCTCGGAGAAAAACGAACGATTTGACCGCAACGCATCGAGCGCCATTCGCAATGACCCTAGCGTTTGAGAACGCTTATCGACGAAACCCTGCACTCGCGCCTCTTCAAGACGGAATATTACATAGGGACCGCAGTAACTTGAAATGGCGAGCACACGTGGGTATTGGCCGAGGTGCCTGACGCGATCCAAGACTGCAAATCCATCGAGATCGGGAAGTACGAGATCGAGCACGACCACATCCGGTTTCGATCGAACAATGCATTCGATGGCCTCAAATCCACCTCCGGCCTCGGCCACGACTTCAAAATCATGGTCCTCCGCGCAGACCTTTCTCACGATCTCGCGAAACATCAGATGATCTTCGACAATCGCTATTTTCAAGGCGCCGATTTTGATATCGCATCCGGGCAATACCACTCCCACGCGGCACTATAGTCCTGCAGATTGCGCAATGGTTCGGTTAAAAAGCTATCAATCGGATCTGGAAACCTACGGATGAATCCGTGCGCCTTATCTCGGGTTCTACGGGATTTTCCTTAGATTTTGCTGGAAGGCTCCTGCTTATGAAATAGGCATTCGATAATCCTTATTAATGTTTGGGTCTAAGTGGCTGGGTTGCCAGTGTGATGGCTGCCTAACCCGCAATTCTCTCTCCTACAAATGGGACCATCTGAGGCATTTCCGAGTCTGCCCTCGAATCCTTCGACATATTGCGTCCATCATCAACACGAGTTGACAGCGCCACTCCTTCAAGGAGCGGTGCATGTTCACGATGGCCAAGATCAAGGACGGAGGAACGTACCTCGAGCGACACCTAGCCGCTAACGACTACTACTGCGAAAACGAGTCGGTAATAGGCAAATGGCTAGGCGAGGGAGCCAGAAGACTAGGCTTGGATCAGGATATTCGAACCGGAGACAAATCCTTCGAAAACCTACGCAATAACAGGGTCCCCGATAGCACCGAAAAGCTGACGCCCCGAGATAGCTCAAACCGGGTCAAATTCTTCGATTTCCAGTGTAGCGCCCAGAAGTCGGTCTCGGTCATGGCGGTGACCATGGGTGACACGCGCCTCCTGGCCGCCCACGATGCCGCGGCCAAGCTGGCATTCTCCGAGATGGAGAAGTTCGCCTCCCGCCAGGCCAATACAGCCCTCACTCGGGTCAACATCCCGACCGGCAACGTCATTGCTGCCTCCTTCCGCCACACGGCTTCCCGGGCCCTGGATCCCCAGGTCCACACCCACTTGGTGACCGCCAATGCCACCTGGGACGAAAAGATCCGGTCTTGGCGGGCCCTGAACGAGTTCGAGATGGTCTCCGCCATTCGGTACGCCGGAAAGGTCTACCAGAACGAGATGGCCCGCTCATGCCGGGCCCTTGGCTACGAAATCGCCGAGGCCCGCGACAAACCTGGCAACGTCACGGGCTTCGAGATCTCCGGAGTGCCCGAATCCGTCTGCCTGCGATTCTCCAAGCGCCGGGCCCAGGTGGAGCTGGGCATAGCCAAATTCATCGAATCCCACGGCCGGGAGCCCACCAACGGCGAAATCCACGCTTTCGCCGTGTCCTCCCGGGACCGAAAGCTCGCCGAAATCACTACTCCGGCCGTCCTGGCTGCCCAAAGGGACCAGTTAAGTCCTGAGGAGTTTCGGGACCTCACAAAGCTCCGTGACGAGGCGATCGTCCGCAGCCATGAACCGGAGCGCAATCTATGCCTAGGCAAAGAGCTAGAGAGCCTCCGATTTGGCGCCTCTCACCTCTACGAACGGCGATCCGTCGTGAAAGGTCACGAGATCCTGGCCGAGGCCCTGAACCAGAACCTGGGGCACCAGGAATTACCCTGCCTGAAGGCCCACGCCCAGGAGTCGAAGCTGGTCGGCCTAACCGGCAAGGACTGGCTCCGGGAGCATTTCGCGACGGAGCAGGGCCTTGAGAACGAGAAATGGGCCGTCGACTTCGTTAACGAGAGCCGGTGTAAATTCGAGCCCCTGGGCGATAAGAACGCCAAACTCTCTCCCCAGCTGTCGCCCGAGCAGCGCAAGGCAGCCAAGGAGGTCCTGGGCTCCATCGATCAAGTGACAAGCCTCCGCGGGGCCGCTGGCGTGGGCAAGACGACCGTTCTGGCCGAGATATGGAGGGAGATTGAGCTGACGGGCTCCCAGGTATTCGCCTGCGCCCCGACAAGCGCCGCGGCCGATACGATGCGCAAGGAGGGCCTGCCGGCTACGACGCTCGCTGATTTCCTGGAAAACGTCGCATTCCGGGAGCGGGACAGACTCAAGGACGCCGTCCTGATCGTCGACGAAGGCGGGCTCACCTCGAACCGCCAGGGAGCCGAACTCCTTCGCCTGGCCGAGAAGTATTCGGCCAGGGTGATCTTCCTCGGCGACAGCCGGCAGCACTCGTCGGTCGAGGCCGGCGACTTCCTCCGGGTCCTGGAAACCCACTCCCACATGAAACGAGTGGAACTGGGTGCCATCCGCCGCCAGGAACATCAGGTCTACCGCGAGGCGGTGGGATGCCTCGCCACCGGCGCCGCCCGCCTTGGCATCGAGAAGTTGGACAACCTCGGCTGGGTTAAGGAAGGGTTCTCAAATTATATCCGAGCGGCCGCCAGCGACTACGCCAAGCTGACGAGGAACGGCAAGGCTATGGTCCTGGCCGTTACCCCCACCTGGGCCGAACAGGAGGCCTTTACGGGGGAATTGAGGGCCAAGCTCAAGGCGGCTGGTCGCTTGGGCAAGGAGACTGCCGTCACCGTCCACGAGCCCCTCAAATGGACCAAGGCGCAGATGCGCAACCCCCAGAACTACGAACCAGGCATGGTGGCAGTCTTCAGCCGGTCCTCGGGACGATTTAGGGCAGGGGACTTTGTCCCAGTGACCCGCGTGGCTCGCGGGCGGGTGTTTGTCCAAACACCCGCAGGCGAGCAGGCGCTGCCCCTCAGGTCACGTTCCTTCAATGTCTCCCGGCCGCGACCGCTCGGGGTCGCGGCTGGAGACAGGATCCTTGTCCGCGCCAATGACCGGAAAACCCGCCTCATGAACGGTGAGATCGTCCATATCGTCGGAATCGACTCCGGCGTCCTCCAGCTCGCCGACGGCCGCGCCATAGACACGGCCAGATTCCGGGAGCTCACGCACGGGTACGCCGTCACGAGCCACGCCTCTCAGAGCAAAACGGTCGACCATGTTATCGTTGCCGCCGAAAGGCTCGATGCAAAGTCAGCGTACGTGGCCTGCTCCCGGGGACGCCATACCTGCACTGTCCACACACCGGACAAGGCGGCGCTCTTGGACCGTCTGCCCTCGGGCAACCGCGAGGCTGCGCTCGATATGCTCAAGGTTGAGCTCACGCACAAGAATGCCCTGATCGACGACCGGTGGGCAATCTGGACAAAGGCCCAGGAGCATCTTCGTGCCCTTCAAACGACGGTTGGCCATGCCCTGGAAATCGGCGCGGATTACCTCAAAGAGGCAGTCCTGCGAGCCCACCACTACGAACGATTGCTTGGGCACGGTGAGCGCCATCAGGAGAGAAGCCGCGATCTGGGATTCGAACGCTAGCCAATGGACCTCTTCCGTCCTTGTTTCGTGCCGCAAAAGGAACATGCACGCTCGCTCCGCAGTGACCCACGACAGATGGCAGTGTTGGGCCGGCCCTACATTATTCGAGGCCACGGAACAAGGAATTGTTTAGCCGGCTAGACACGCGGCAATCGGTTTGCGGTCCCAATCTTGGGATCGCGACGACACGATCCAATTGGTTCGGATGTGCGCCGATGGTGGCAGAATCATAGAAGTCCCCTCATTCCCCGAACAGTAAAGTTTCCGAAAGACTTCCGACAGATTCCCACCAATTTCCCATCAAGTTTTATCGAGTTTCCGTCGAGACAGCAGCTGGATCAAATGTCGTGCCGGCACGATGTTCTACGAGGCCATGGAGCCTCGAAGTGTCTAGCCCCGAGCCGGAATCATGAGCTTGGTCCGGATGTGCGCGCTCACCTCACTTGGATCGTAATAGACGAAGTGCCCGACGCGGTGGTGCGGGATTCTTCGCAGCTTGGTCCATTCCCGAAGTGTGCGAATCGACGGCTCCTTGCCTGGCGGGAATATCCCGCAAAGTCGCAGGCCCACAACGTCAGTGAGCTGATTTCCCGTCGTTGCTTTGAATTGCGGTTCCATGTCCATGGATGTGCGTCAACCGACGCGACTAGTCCATCCATACTCCGCGAACCACAACGTGCCAGTCGGTCGCCGATCATGGCGTCGATTTTGCCGAAGCCGGCGGCTGCCCGAACAAACAGCCAAGGAGTAGCAAATCTTCTGCCAATCTCCAGTCAGTTGCCAGCCATTGTTTTCGGTAAGGCCATAGATTTAAGCGTGTTATGCCTTCCAGGCTATTCGCTGCTGATTGCGCCAATTTGTATCGAAATGTAGTGCCGGCCCTACGCAAAGCATGCACTCATATTACTTGAGGTCCACGCCAGGAGCCGTCCCATCGCACAGTTGCCAGCGCCGCCGAAAGCTGCAAATTCATGATTATGCCAATAACCGTCGATCAGATCGTCGAGGAAACCCGCTCCCTGCCGCAGGCTACAGTCGTGGAGCTAGTCGATCGGATCCTCGTGGCGATGCATGGCGAGCAGGAGCCCGCCCATAAGAAAGCCTGGTCGAAAACCATCCATAGACGCATAGCGGAAATTCGCTCAGGCAAGGTCAAAGGCATCCCAGGCGAGGTCACTGCTGCCAAAATTCGGCGGATCGTCGGTCGGTGAAGCCACACCGCTTCCATCCGGAAGCCGACGCTGAATATGCCGAGGCCGCTGAATATTATGCGGCCATCCAGCCGGAGCTGGGCGGACGCTTCTATGACGAGATTGAAGGCCTGATCGCTGACGCCTGCGACAACCCGACGCGCTGGAGGCAGTTTGATCCGCCTGCGCGGCGACTCCTGGCGTTGGACTTCCCCTACGCCGTCGTCTATCTCGACGAGCCTGATCACATCTGGATCGTTGCGGTGATGCCTCTGCGCCGGGAGCCCGGTTACTGGCATAAGCGACTGCCGTAAATCCCAACTTCCGCTGGTGGTGGAAAACGGTCAGGACTTGGCTCTGCCTCCCAGTTTGGACGGTCATACCGCAATCGCCGGGGAAGGGGCGTATGTTCCCGGGAATTTCGAAGGGCGTGCCATCTCGGGCCGGTAGGCCCGCTTGGGCAGGATGTTGAAAAACTCCTCGGCCTCGGCCTGATTCTTCAGATCGAGGTAGTGCTTGCGGATGATGCTTTCGGAGTTGCCGGCCTGGAGGGCCGCTTCGCCCATTGACCGGTACTTGGCCACGAACATCGAGATGAACGTGTGCCTTAGCACGTCATGCGTGAGGTTGAATCTTTTCGCGAACCTGCCCCGACGAACTTGAAAATCCCCGACGACGATGGGGATTTTATCGAGCGGATACGCCCTAAGCCACGCCGCGAGGTTTGGCTGGATCGTTACCCTGCGAGGCTCGCGGACTTTTGAGACCTCAGCCGACACAAAGATGGTGCCTGCGTCGAGGTCCACGGAATTCGGCTGGAGCTTGCTGATTTCGCCGTCCGGTACCCCTGGACGGATGCCGGCAAACAGGCAGAGAGCGAAATAAGGGACCCACCGTCCACCCTCGAAGCCCTCAAAGTGCTCCATGAGATCACGTGCCTTGGCAGCGGTAAATGTAATCGCTATTCCCCTTCGGCGCCTGATTCGGTGATGCGGCACCCTTAGGATTGGATTCTCGGCGATCCAGCTACGATGGAACGCGAATTTGAAAAACGTGGAGAGAATGCCCCGCCTGTTGTTGTAGGTTTTCATGGAGGGCCGTCCCATCTCAAGAAAGGCCACTAGGCCAGGAACAGTAAGCTCGGCAACGGAGAGGCCCCGGAAATGTGCCTGGAGCTTCTTGAGGTCCCATCGAATCCGCCCCATCTGCGGGCGTGAGATTTGATCCTGCTCGAATTCATGCTCCTTGTTGGCGACGTAATCGGAGATCGCCTCGGCCAGGAGTTTCCGACGCTCGGGTGCACGGTAGTTAGCCAGCGAGTAGTCGATGCAGAAGGAAAGCGTTTGCCCTTGGCCAGCCAGCCGCCGAAAGACGGCTTCTGCTTCATGCAACTGCTCGTCCGTGAGTCGCGTGACGGCAACGCGGGCACCCGTCTTTGCTTGGACGTGCCCAATCTCGAAGACCTGGCGCTCGGCCTCCGCCTCGGCGCGGGTCGCGAAGTTCCTGCGGATGCGTTTGCCATCCAGCCAGCCTGAGACCCTGAAGACGACTGCCCCGGAAGGATTGGTGAACTGAGAAACGACGAACGAACGGAGTGGATTCATGCTAGATTTGCCACGTCAACTGGCAAATCTGCGTTCGGATTCAGGTCGGCTCCTGATCGCCAGCTACTTAGCTGGTGCCCTCACGGAGCACATTTCATCTAGGGCTCATTCTAGAGAGATGTACTGTTCAGGACAGAATCGGACACATGTTTGTAGCCTTTTGTAACCTGTACCCCCTTTTTGTCGCCTTTCCGTAGCCTGGATTTCGTCTCTACTCCTAAAATGGCGCCCTCTGGGGGAATCCACATTTTCACTAACCCCTGGCTTCTCTCCCGCATCATTATCTGATATCGCAATACGCAATTCTGGGCGCTGAAGAAACCGCAAGAGCATTTCCGTATTCAATAGTTTGGCATACACTGAAGCGGGAATATTCTTATTATGCTTATTTCTCTCTTACACAGGAGCAAGGGCCGAAAACTTTACTTCAGTACAGGTAGCAAATACGACTAACATGGAGGTCCGAATCCGCAATGTGTTGCTATTGATTGCATACGGCACGGTTGCTTCTTTATGGGCGCCAAATGCAATAGCGGAGGAGTTCGAGGCGGTGGCCGCAAGAGTTGGTAAAGATTATGTCCGTAAGAAAATGGCCGATGGATCGTACGTA
>Ga0265319_1001322_pt1 | contig 14962 bp, 13 predicted proteins | sample 4824metaG_FD_192443 | JGI IMG/M metagenome (GOLD analysis project Ga0265319, IMG submission 192443) | Rhizosphere microbial communities from Carex aquatilis grown in University of Washington, Seatle, WA, United States - 4-8-24 metaG | ecosystem: Host-associated > Plants > Roots > Rhizosphere >...
CAAGCCACCGAAACCGTTAGCTTCAATGTCAATAGTTTCGTTATGAAAGGCTGCAGCTGCGTTATCCAAGGCTGCAGCTGCGTTATCCAAGGTTTTGGCATATTGGACCAACTCTGGAGCGGAGACCAAGTCCCGGTCGTATAAGAACTTTGAATTTTCGCCGAAGCGGCTGAAGAGACCGTCAACTTCTGCCTGGATTTGCTGCTCCCCCGGGCCCTTCACCAATATTTGCCTCAATTCCACGGCGGAGAACTTATGCAATGGCGGAAATAGAATATTCCGCCAGACCAGCCAAGCGAGGGCGACGCCGATTAATAGGGCGACCAAGGCGAGAGCGCAAAATACTTTGGTCGTTGTCTTCATTTCGTCTTTTACCGTTAGGTCAGGGTCTCTTGGCGCTGCCTTTTTCAGTCGGCCGGGGGTACTTTCATTTACTTCTGGATTGCTACCGGAAAATTGCCCGGTCTGCGAGTCTATACCCTGGCGGCTTTGGCGTGCGGTGGCTTGTCACCGCCCGCCAAATCTTACGCGATAAAATGCCCGCCGTTGCCGCCGACGACGGTGACGGCGACAAGCGCCTTGTCGGCACCATCCGCGGCATCGGTGGTAAAGACCCGCGGTTCCTCGATCCCTTTGTCCTTGGCACACTCTATGCTATTTTGGCGTTAACGCCCGGTCGGACGATGCCGCCGGGGCGCCTTTTTGTCGCTCGCCAATCTTCGCCCATGAAAAAGTCCGTCTATGTCGGCAACCTCCCCTTCTCTGCCACTGAAACTGAACTTCATGACCTCTTTACCCCCTTCACCCCCGTGTATGGCGTGAAAATCATCATGGACCGCGAGACCCAGCGCTCGCGCGGCTTCGCTTTCGTTGAAGTGGATGCGGATAAAGCCGAGGCCGCCATCAAAGGCCTCGAGGGCAAGGACATGAAGGGCCGCCCCCTCAAAGTCAACGAAGCCCGGCACCGCGTCAAAGCCGGTGCGGCGTGACCAGGACCCCGAAGCGGCGAGCGGGGAGCGCGGAGCAGGGAGCGGGGAGCGGGGAGGGTCGGACAGGTCGGAAAAGTCGGATCGGTCGGATTGGTCGGACAAATTGGGTAAGGCGGGTGGCCGAACCGGGTATTATAATTGTGCCTATCTTTTGTCCTCGGCAACACGCCTTTTTTGCCGTAAGCAGATTCGACCCGCGCCGACGTTCTGCATTGGTTCGGGGTATGCCCAACCATTGCCATGAAACCTCGTTCGCTTGTGATAATCTTGGTCGTCGCCGTCTTGACGGTTGGGGCCATCTGGTATTTTAAGAAGCCCGCTGGCGCAGCGCTGGCGCCAAAGGCTGCGGAAGCCCCCAAGCCGGCCGCCCCCACCATTGCGCCCAAGAGCCCGACGGCGCAAATCGAGGCGCCCAAGGCCCAAGCCGCACCTGCGCCCGCGGCCACGCCCAAGCCCGCGACCACGGTGGCCGCCGTCGCCGCCAAAGGCGATCCGCAAGCTGAACTGAATACCGCCATTGACGACATCACCAGCATGCTCCAAGCGGGCCAATTCATGGCACTGTTCGAGAAATATGCGACCCCGGAAGATCAGGCCAAAATGCCGCCCGAGGAAAAAGCCCAAATGGAACAGGAAGCCACGCAAATGATGTCGCAGCCGGAAGGCCAGATGATGATCCAGATGATGACGGCGGGATTTCTCTCCATCAAAGACCAGACACCCCAAATGAACGCGGCCGGCGATCAAGCCACCTACCAGATGACCGTCACTCCGCCCCCCGGCATGGGACCCCCGGGCGGAGGCCCCGAGACTGAGCCCATGACTTTTGTCAAAATTGACGGCAAGTGGTACATTAAAGACGGGCCCATGTAGCCGCGGTCCGGGAAAGTGCGGCGCGTTTCCCTGTCCGAAGTTTAATTCCGAACACTCGAGAATTCCCCATGGGCCGCCGCATTCTCACCATCGTCCTCATCGCCGCCGCGACGGTCGGGATAATCTGGTACTTCAAGCAACCCGGCGCCGCAGCCCCGGCGCAAAAAGCGGCCGAGCCGTCCAAGCCTGCGCCTGCAACGCCGGCGGCCGCGCCCAAATCTACGGTCGCCCAAATTGCCGCGCCCAAGGCGCCGCCCGTGGCCATACCCAACACCGTCGCAAAACCCGCCGCCAGCACCGCAGTCGCCGCCGCGCCAGGCGACGCGCAAACGGAATTGACCACCGCCCTTGATGACATGGCCAATATTATTCAATCCGGCAATATTATGGCTCTGTTTGATAAATACGCCTCGCCGGATGACCAGGCAAAAATGTCGCCGGAAGAAAGGGCAAGCTTGGAACGACAGTCATCGCAAATGTTTTCCCAGCCGGAGGGCCAGCAAATGCTCAATGTCATGGCCACCGCCCTCCAATCCCTCAAAGATCAGGCGCCGGAATTGAACGCAACCGGCGACGAGGCCACCTACCAGATGACCATGACCCCGCCCCCGAGTGTCGGAGGTGGCACCACCCGCACTCGCCCGATGACCTTTGTGAAAGTTGACGGCAAGTGGTATATCAAGGGTGGCCTGTAAGGTTTCCGGCAACGCCGGCGGGGCTGGCGACCGCATGGGGCCATATAATTGCTGGGCCTTTTTATACTAGGCCTAACCGTTGAAATGCTCTAAGCTTCGCCTCCTCGGATTTTGAACTGACGGCAGATCAACCCTACCTGGTCTCTGGTCCACCCAACCCTCCGCTCATGAACAATCGCCATACTGCCATCATTCTCGTATTTGTCCTCGCCGCCGGTGGCGCGGTGTGGTGGTTCCTCCAACCGGCACCGGCCGAACCCGCCAACCCCGCCAAACCCGCTGTGGTCGCTCCCAAACCGGCCGAAGCCGCCAAGGCCGCCCCGATCATTGTTACGCCCACCAAAGTCGCCGCGCCCATCGCGCCGCCTGTTGCTGCGCCCAAAATCGCCGCGGCGCCACAGCCCGCGCCGGCACCCGCCGCGAACTCCGTTCAAGTTGAATTGAACACTGCGATTGATGATATGGCCACCATGATGCAAAACGGCGACATGATCGCGATGATGAAGAAATACATGCCGCCAGACGAGCTGGCCCAGATCCCGCCCGAGCAAATGGCCCAAATGGAGCAAATGATGCAACAACAGGCGGCGGTGCCCCAGTTGCAGCAAATGTTGCAATCCATGAGCCAGTCGCTCTCCGCCCTTAAAGACCAGACGCCGGAAATGAATGCCGCTGGCGACCAGGCCACCTACCAAATGGCCATGCCTGCCGGCATTCTTCCCCCCGGCGCCAATATCCCGCCCACCCGGCCCGTCACCTTCAAGAAAATTGACGGCCAGTGGTATATCCAAAACGGGCCTGGCGGATTCTAACTCCAGCCATACTCTTTCCGCCCATGAAACTACGCCCTGTATTAACCATCGTCGCCGTCGCGGCCCTCACCCTTGGGGTCGTCTGGTTCTTGAAGCCGGCCACCCCGGAAGCCCCCAAGGCCGCCGCCGTTGCCAAGCCGGCCGCTCCGAAACCCGACGCCCCGAAGCCGCCCAGTTCCCAAGTCGTCGCCCCCGTCGTCAAACCCGCGGACAAACCGGCGAATAAACCCGCCGACCCCGCCAAGCCCACGGACTCCGACCCGCAAAAAGAATTGGTTTCCTCGCTGAACGACATCACCGATTTGCTCAACGCCGGCGACGTCTATGGCGCCATGATGCGCTACCTCCCGCCGGACATGATCACCCAAATGACGGATCACCTTCCGGAATCCGAGCGCGGCAATATGCAGCAAATGATCCAGCAGGAAATGTCCCAGCCGGAAGCCCAGCAGGGCATTCAAATGATGGTCCAAGTAGTTGATTCCATGAAAACCATGACTCCGGAAGTGAATGCCGCCGGCGACAAGGCTACCTACCAAATTTCCGACCCCACCGGCCAGGACCCCAAATCCGTTCCCTTTTCCTTTCAAAAAATTGACGGTAAATGGTATGTCTCGCCCGACATGATGAAGAACGGGTTTTAGGGCCCACCCGGAAGTTTGCGGTCCAGACCGCTGGAAATGTAAAAAAGTTTCCGCATGTGAGCGTTACTGACACTTTCGCCGCTTACCGGGGTGCCATAAGTTATCCTGCCTCGCGCAGGCCTGTCATGAGCCGCCGCCCTCTTGTCCTTCTGGTCATCGTCCTCTCCCTCGCTGCGACGTGGTGGTGGAACTCGCGGAACCCGGCGTCGGTCACAATCGCCGCCCAAGCCAGCGCCAGCGTGGAATCAAGCCCCGGTCGTTCCGCACCCGCTTTGGTCGCGTCAATCAGCCCGCCCACAGCCCCGTCCCGCGCGCTTGCAACCCCGCTCGTGAAACCGGCAGTCACTACGCCAGCACCTGATCAAAGCTCCACCACGCCCGTGGAATTGACGAGCACCCTGTCAGGCCTGAAGGAGCAAATCCAATCGAATGATTTTGGCGCCATCTTCGACAATTATGCCGACCCGGTCTCCCTGGCGCAAATGAGGTCCAATGGACATGCGCTCGAAGATTCGTTCGTGACCTACCACAACCAACCAAATTTGGACATCTGGATTCAAGTTCTCCAATCCATGAAAGACCAAACTCCGCAGTTCAATACCGCAGGTGACGTGGCCACTTATCAAGTCACCGACCCCACCGGCCGCGGCATCGCCATTCAACCCATCACGCTCCATAAAATCAACGGCCAGTGGTATTTTTCCATCACCGGAATTTTAAAAGGCGCCGCCGGCTATGGCCTCACCAACAATCCTCCGGGCGGGATGTAGCCCCAGCGCCAGAAGCATTCCCCGTTTGAGACTTGACCGTAATAATAAATCGAAAAATTCTTAATTCTTAATTCTTAATTCGCCCTCACGCCTTCGTAAACAACGCCAGCGTCGCACTGTACCCGTGAATGAAATTGCGCGGACCCACCGGCCCAAATTCACCATTGCCAAAAAACCCCGCGAACGCCAGCGGCCCGAGCGACCGCGCCACCAGCCCCGCATCATGGTCCGCCCGGCCAAATAAATGCGTGCCGCGCCCATTGCACACACAGAGGCAGCCGCCGTATACCAGTTTCCCCGCCAGGTCCGCGCGGGCCTGCGCCAGGTGCTCCGCCAAATCCGCGGTGGCGGCCGTCGCGTCGCGCAGTTGAAATTGCACCGCCTGCCCCTGCCGCGGAAACGCCGCCACTTGCAACGCCCCGGATTTTGGATCGCCCCCGATCAGATTGCGAATCAGAAAATCCCCCCGCCGAAATTCGTCCGTGTATTCGTTGACCGCCAGGCCGACAAAAATATTGCCCTTGGCGCGATTGCGCTGGGCCTCCGGCAACGCGGCAAACGTCTCCTGCAAAACTTGGTAAGCGGGCCGGTTGCCAATTTGATGGATGACGCTGCCCTCGGCCCGCGTGATGGTCCACGTGTCGCCAACCGGCTCGCAGCCCTGCGCCACCAGCCCGGCGATTCCGACCGCGCCGCCCACGGAGACGGCCACGCCGCCCTCCTCGTAAACATGACCGTTCAAATAGACCTGGCTCGCAAATTCCCCGTCGCGCCCGGCGGCCAGCCCGCCCAAAATGGGCCGCGGCGCATACGCGGCGTTCCAGCCGCGCAACCATTGGTCCGTGCGCATGTGAAACGGGTCGGCGAACAGCAGCCAACCGCGGGTGTGCTCCGGCGCGACGCCCGATTGCCTCGGCCAGTAACCCGCGCCCACGTCCTCGGCGACATCGCGCGCCGGAAAATGAAAACCATGCAACTCCGCGCCGGGCAGGTGGTACAACGCCAGCGCCAGGCCCGCGTCGCGCTCGATTTCGTGGCCCGTGGCCACCAGCGCGTGGCTCGAACATCCCGCCAGCAACGGCGTGCGGGCGTGCAGCCGGATGATCTCCAGCGCCTCGCGCGCGTGCTCAAAAAACGGCGGCGCCATGAACACCAGCCCCAGCGTCGGCGCCCCCGCCGTGAGCCGCTCGCGCAGTTGCGCCGCAAATTTCTCCAACGCCGCCTCATTGAACGGGCCGGACAAGTGCCCGGCCGCGCTGTGGCCCTGCGCCAATTCCAGCGGCGGCAGCGGCTCGGCCGCAGAAAGGGGTTTGGGCATGTCTTCCATAACCACCAGCATAACGCATTTACCGCATTTGGCAAATCAATCACGCGGCCAGCGCCACCAAGCGCGCCTTAAGGTCCGTCGCCGCCAGCGCGTAGCCGCCGCCGGCCCCATCAATAAAGTGCAAATGGCCGCCTTCCCGCTCGAAGATCAAACAGGTCACCAACGCCTCCTTGGCGACATGGATGCCGTAAGACAATTCTCCCTTCCGGTATTGCTCTTCCAGCCACTCCGCCAATTCCACCCGCTGCGCCTCTTTGGCGGACAATACCATGCGCAGCACACCATCAAATTTCCGAAAGTCGCTGTTGCGCACGACATCTTCCGTGTACTTGCTCCAGTCAATCTTCCCCATGGTCAGCTTGTGGCGCATAAACCACGAGCCTAGCGCGCTCAGCAACCGAATCTTCCAGCGGTAGAGCGTCTGCGCCATTTTCCCTGCCTGACTGCGGTGGACGCGCGTCTCGCGGTCGTAGGCCGCCGGGTCGCCCGCCAGTTGCAGTTCTTTTATCGCCACCGGATTCCCCGCGCTTTCACCGAAAATCTCCCGCAACCGGCCCACCACCCCGGCCAGAATACGCACGCGCCCGGCGTCATCCGGCGCCACCGCTTGCACCAGCAGCGACAACGTCTCGCCATGTTCGCTCGGCACGCCGCGCCAGCGGCACTCGAGGCCGACAAACGTTTCCGCCGTCGGCGCCGCATATTCCTCAATGCGGTACGGCACGCCCGCCACCGGATCCTTAACCAACTTCTCCGCCCATGCCAGGCCCCCGCCCCAAAATGCCGCCAGCGCAAACCGGTCGGAAAGCCGCACCCGCGCCACGCGCAAGTCCTGCCCCGCCGCGCGCAACTCGCGCACGGACACCACGCCAATGCGCAGGCTCAGGTCAAAGCCATCGCGCGCCATCCGCCGCGTCGCCAAAAACGCCGGCCGCGCCCGCGCCAACTCCGACTCCGGCAGCACGAGGGTCGCACCATCGCCGCCAAAGACAAACGGAATGTCCGACCGCCCCAACGCATTGAACGAGGCAATGAGCAAGGAACTGCCGACCAGGTTCACATCCTTGTATTGCCCGCGCGCAATGGCCGCCGTGGAACCCTCGACATCGCCAATAATAACCACCCAGTCATCCGGCACCCGCGCATAGACCTCCGGGCGCGTCACGTCAGCGAACGACTGGCACACCGGCAAAGCGGTGTAGAAGGCAAAGGGATCGGCGGGCATGGGGAAAGATCAATTGCGCCGTTAGCATGGCGGTCACCCAAGCCTTTTGCAACTGTCGGCAATTATTCATTGCGGCCACGGTCAGACATACTTTAGTTGACCGGGGTGGAATGCCCGGTTGCCCACTCCTTATGCGCCCAAAACCCACTTTGTTTTTAGGATGCCTGCCGCTGCTTCTGGTATTGACTGGCTGTGGCCGCGAAAATTCTGATGTCGCCATTTCGGCCACCCCGCCCAAATCTGCCGGAAGCGACGACAAAATTATTCCCGTCAAAAAGGACAACCCCGAAATGGTGGCGGCAATTGCCAAAGCGCGCTCGACGTTGCCGCAGTTTTGGCAAACTTTTGATCATCCCGGGCCGGGTGACTCCGATTTTTCCCTCAAGGTCAGAATTACAGATAAAAGCGGCGTGGAGCATTTTTGGACGACCCAAATCGAGCGAAAGGATGGCCAGATTTTCGCTGTAATCAATAACGATGCTGATATCGTTAAGAGCGTCAAACTTGGGGATCGCATCCCGGTCCCGGACGCCGACATCTCCGACTGGATGTACATGCACAATGGAAAAATTGTTGGCAATTACACCCTGCGCGCAGAGTTTAAGTTGATGCCGCCTCCGGAGGTTGAGAAATATAAGGAAATGCTGGCCGATCCGTAGTTCGGCTTTTCGCCGCCTTCAGCCGATTGCTGAACGCCACCACCCAAAGATGGCGCAACAGATTCACCCGATAAACTCGGTATCAACCAACACCATAACACGGTTTCCGCCATTGGCGGACCTCTGCCTCAACCGAGATGGTTTTGTCCTTCCACATGCCAAACGCTGGATGACACAACAACTGCGCCAGCGTCAGACGCTGCTTGGCCACTGGCATTTTTGGCAAACTTGCCTTCCCCGCGCGACGTGCAGGTCGGCGGCGCGAAGGCTGGAGGATGGCTTTCATTTCAACCAGAATAGTATGTTTCCGGCAACGGTCAAGTGGCCATCAAACAAGGACTTTTGCCGGTTCATCCCAAAGCTTGAGGGCCTCGTGGGCGTTGCGCACCGCCTCGTCTTTTCGTGTCCCCCGCCGACGCACAACCGGGCAATTCCGGGAAATAGGCCGCCCACCGGCGGGCTTTGCGGTCATGCTCAACCACCAATCGCAGTTTCATGCTACTAATCTACAAGTTTTGTGATGTCAGGGCAAGCCGGGTTTTGCTGTGATTTGAAGTGGCGATAGCTTGAGTCCGGCAAAGTGGCAAAATCTGATTGCGCCAGAATCTTCATTGTAAGATAAATTCCGAATGAAACGCTGGCTCCGCTGGATTGCCATTTTGGCCACATCGCTCCTCGTTGCGGGACTGCTGATTCTCCATTTTTACGGAGCCAACCTCGCCATGGGTCTGATTAAGCAGGGCGATGACGAAAGCGGCTACGAACATCCCGACATAAAGCTCCTGGATTATTCCCTGGCAATTTTGATCAACCCGAGAAATGTGGACGGCTATATCGGGCGGGGTGAGGCGCGAACAAGATACAAGGGCGACTTCGACGGGGCGATTGCGGACTTTACACAAGCGATACAACTGGACCCAGCCTCTGGCATTAACTTCCTGCGGCGCGGCGACGCCAAAATGGGCAAGCTCGATTTTGACAGCGCCATTCAGGATTTCGATCAAGGCATCAAGCTTTACCCTGAGTTTGGGCAACTTTACCACGAACGGGGAATTGCGGAACAGGCCCAGAATAAAATTCCTGCTGCCATCGGCGATTTTACCCACTGCATCGAATCAAATCCACGCGACCGGGAGAGTTACCAATCTCGCGCCGAATTGGAGTATATTAATGGGCAATTTCCTCTGGCCCAGGAAGACTTTGCAAAGACTGTCGAGATTCAACCCGGCGTCAGCTACCCACAACTGATGCTCTGGCTGGTCAAATATGAAGAGCCGGCGCAACGGGCAAAAGCAGACAAGGATTTGGCGGCTTTTGTCCATGGGCCGGACGGCCATACAGATTTCTGGCCTGCGCCGATTGGTAGGTATCTCATCGGTGAAATTCCCGAGGCTGATTTTCTAAAAGCCGCGGAATCCCATGTTTCCCTGAATCCGAAGTCAGACCTCTATCTGGCCAACTTTTTTGTCGCAACGAAGCATTACTTTGCAGGCGATCCGGCCACCGCCAAGGCCTTTTTGCAGAAATGCCGGGCGATGGAAAGACCGGGAATGGAAAAAAACCTTTCGCTGGTGAATTCGTGGCTGGTACGACTGGACGGTCAAAAATAACAACTGGCAGTCTCCACATCTCCCCATGATCGAGATCACCCGCGAACGCACCTTCCCCGCCCCGCCCGAGCGCGTGTGGGCCGTAATCGAACCGGTCGCGCGGCTGCCCGAGTGGTTCGCGGGCATTTCCTCCGCTGAATTGATCAGCGGCGCGGGTCTGGGTCGGAAACAGCGCCTGGCCGGGCAGTTTGGCAAAGATCATTTTGAGCTGGAGCAGACAGTCTTCATCTACGAACCGGCGCGCCGCCTGGCTTGGCGGCACGACCGCGAACTTTTGGGTGGCCGGCCCGCGCCGCAGATTTCCGTGCGCGTCGAGTTCTACGTTGAACTGGAGCCCGTCAAAGAAGGCACGCGCGTACGGCTGGTTTCGCGCCAGTGGCCGGGGAGTTTCTTAAAGAAGATCATCCTGCGTGCGGTCGCACCGCGCCGCATTGGCGGGATGATGGAGGTGGCGCTCAACCGCCTTGATGCGCTGGTGGGGAAAACCGCTTAGGACGTAGCGCTGAGCTTTAGCCAGCGCTTCTTCGTTTTCTAAAATCCCCCGAAGCGCTGGCTAAAGCTCAGCGCTACGCCATCGCGGCATTTCAAATCTCAAATTTCTAATTCCCCGGCCGACACTTATTTCCCCGCCAGCTTCAAATACGCCTTCACCTCCGGCGCCGCGGCCGGAAATTCATCCATCACCAGTTTCGCCATGGCCTCGGCGCCTTGTTTATTGAAATGCGTGGTGTCTTATCCGTCCCCAGCCACATTCGCCTCTAATGCGACGACACCGTCGGCACCCAATTGCGCGTAAAGTTTCGCGCTCGAGGCGTGCAAATCAATCAGTGCCACTTTTTTCTCCGTCGCGACAATTTTCATGGCATCCGCGTAGGGCCCCAAGTTATCCGTCGGCGTCCGACGGCACATCGGGGTGACGAGCACGGGCACGCCGCCGAAGGCGCGGGTTTCGTCAATGTATTTGCGCAGGTAGCCGCGAAAGTCGGTCGCGGCATTCGTGGCCTCGGGATTCGTCGGCGCATGGGAATCATTGTGGCCGAATTGGATGAGGACGATATCCGGCTTTAAATCGAGCCCCTTGGCCCAGTGACCCTCGGAGATGAAGGTCTTGGTACTCCGGCCCGAGAGGGCGAGGTTGGTTACCTGCAGGTCCTCCTTGAAATAATCCTGGATGTGCATGCCCCAGCCCTCGCGATGGAAGCCATCGTTTAGCGGCCAGTTGCAAACGGTGGAATCACCGATGATGACCAGGCGCAAGGGTTTGCGGGGGGGTGGAAGCCTGCGGCGCCTCAACCACTGGGCCAGTGGCACACGCGACTAAACCAACGGCCAGCAATCCATGGAGAAAGTTGAGTTTCATGAGCTAATTCGAAAATCGTTGAGAACCACCAATTGGCCCCGCAGGGGGCTCCTGCGTTATTGCCGATGATCGTCCAAATGGTATGATAAATTACATGACTCCGCTCGATATAAAGCAAGCGATATGCCGCATGGGGAAACGCGATCGGCAAGAGCCAACCGCACAGACAAACCTTACGCTCGCCGCGTGCGGCCTAATCGTTTTGGCCGGGATGGCATAGCCACCATGGCCAGCGTTTCCTGCAATTGCTTCTCGATCTCGATGCGGTAAACGGATGGCACGCCGAATTGAGCCGAAACCTTGGGCCACTGTCGGACGCTTTCCGCCACTTCTTTAAGTATTTTTCTGCAATCTGCGGTATCCAATCCGCAAGTCGTGCCCACGGCCACCAGGGCATCAGCAGTGGGCTGCCCCCCCGCAATCTCAAAAGCGAGGCTATGCTGCCCCCACGGGCCTTCCGCGAAAGTTAGATCGTAGGCCGGGGCGAGTTCCCATTGGCCGCGCTCGTTAATTAGGAAGGAAAAATTCTTGGCGTGATCGTCGCGATTACGGGCCAGGACGTTGAAGGCCATTTGGCGAAATGCCATGCGTACGACGCGTTGGTCGCGGGTCAGCCATTGGGTTACGCCGAGGAAGTCCCTATAGCCGACTGAAAAGTTTGACGGATGGATTCCCAGCAGTCCTGCCAGCGTGTGCACATGCACCCGCTGCGTGCCTTTTCGATCAAATCGCTTCGTGCCAAAGAAAACCCCCGTCTTCGTTTCAAACAACCGAAACGGCATTACGTTCAGGCCCGCTTCCTGGGCCATGGCCGCGTAAGCCGATTCCACCAGTCCGGATTCCAACCCATTGGCACGCGCGGGGATTTTGACCATCCACGGCTCGTAACCAGGCGGCAGGTTCTCTGCCGGGCCAGTATTGAGGGCTTTTGTTTTTGGATCATAGCCGACCAGAAATTTTGGGCGCGCGCCACCGGGCGACCCACCGGCCCGCACCAGCTCAGGCAGCAATTCTTCTGCGTCACCTTCGATGACTTTGATGGCCGCACTGGCGAGCTTGCTCAAATCCACGGCGCTGCGATCCGGCCAGGGCAAATTCGTGGCCGGATGGTAGGTCAACGCGCCCATCGTTCGATTGCCGAGGAAGGCGAGACGATCCAGCGGCGTGACCGCATCGGGCCTGATGCCAGCCTCGCGAAAGACCCGGTCCATCAGCAGCCTTCCCCAGCTATCCGGTAATGAATCGTCGAACAGCCCAAACAACCCTTCCAGCGGCTCGCGTGCGGTCGTGCGCAATCCGGCGCCCAAGGGCAGTTTAATCGGCGAGACCTCCCAGGCATGGGCGATGAAATTGGCGTCATATTCGAATCCGATCAGGCCGTCGGAACTGCTTTGCAGCCGTCCCAACCGGCAGGCAGGTTCGCCGAAGAAGCCGTGAAACCAGACTTCCAGCAAGCCGCCGGATTTCCACTTGAAGGGTTTGGGCATGACGTCAGACGGTTAGGGTGCGACCGCGTTTGGGTGCCCGGGCCTTGAGGCGTTCCAATTGCTGAATTTCAGCGATGCTGCGAAAGGAGGGCGCTTCGAAAAGTTGGTCAAAATCATCCAAATGCCGCAACACGGCAGAGATTTTCAAAAGTCGCGCCAGGCTGATCTCACCCGCTTGCTCAAATCGCCGCAACGTGCCCAGTGCCACCCCCGCACGACGCGCTAGCTCTACCTGCGACCAACCCTCGCGGCAGCGCAATGCTTGCACTCGCTGCCCTAATTGGCGTGCGACGGCGGCGGGGGCCTTTATGGAGAAAGTGCTCAATATTGAATAGATAAGCTACTTTTTCATTAAAAGCAATCAATATTGGGTAGTATCCTAATTTGGAATTTGGGGTGAATTATTTGAGTTTCGCTTAGGCCAAAAAACACACGAAATACCAATTAAAAAACAAGCGAATGCAGAAGCATATATAAGCTCAGCGTGACTCGTTCTTTTTATAACTACCCACGTAAGTTCACTCCCACCGCCACTCAAAGCAACATCATCAAACTTAATCTTCACCGATAAAACGGTCATCAGTAGTGAAAGACAAATCATTCCCAAGCCAAACCAACGCCGCTTTGTGAGCTTCATAGCTAGTTGCGTTGACTGCGTTTTTGTGCGCTCGCCAGAGCGGCCCGGACGGCATCCAGAAGCATCCCTGCCCTTCGCGGCTTTGCGCCTTTGCGCGAGATATTTCCGAACGGCGTCGCGCAAGCGCGAGCCCTACTTCACCCGCTCAGTGATGATTTCCTTCGCCGACTTCTTTTGCGGGATGAACGGGAGCACGTGCTCGGTGAAGGGCACGATGACGTCGAGGAGATACGGGCCCTCGTGGGCGAGCATCTCCTTGATGGCGTCGCGCAAGTCCTCGCGCTTTAACACCCGGCGCGCCTTCACGCCGAAACCCTGCGCGATGGTCACGTAGTCGGGATAGATGCCGCCGGGATTGTCCGGGCCGCCGATGTTGTTCGGGTCGCCCAAAATGGTCTGGCCGCGGACGCCATTATAAAAATTATCCTCCCATTGCACCACCATGCCGAGGTGCTGGTTGTTCAGGATCAGGCATTTTGCATTGATCTTCTCGATCTTGGCAGTGGCGAGCTCCTGGATGTTCATCAGGAACGAGCCGTCGCCGTCCACGTCCACGACCTGCTTGTCCGGGCACGCCACTTTCGCGCCGAGCGCCGCCGGGTAACCAAAGCCCATCGTGCCGAGGCCGAGCGAGCTGATGAAGGTGCGCGGTTCCTTGAAGTGGTAATACTGGGGCGTCCACATCTGGTGCTGGCCCACGCCCGTCGTGATGATCGCGTCGCCCTTGGTTTCCTCAAAGAGGATTTGAATGGCCTCCTGCGGGAGAATATGCGGCGTGTTGCGGGCGTAATTGAACGGAAACGGATGCTCCTTTTTCCAGGCATTGATCTGCTTCATCCAGTCGGAAATATCCGGACGCTTCCATTTCCGCTCCGCGATCAACTCATTCATGCGCCCGAGCGCGTATTTGATTTCGCTCGCAATTGGATGGTGCGCGAATTTGTTCTTGTTGTGCTCGGCGCGGTCAATGTCGAAGTGGACGATCGTCGCGCCGGGGGCGAATTTGCTGACTTCACCCGTGATGCGGTCATCAAACCGCGCGCCGGCCGTGATGAGCAGGTCGCTGTCGCACACCGCCCAGTTGCCGGCCACCGTGCCATGCATGCCGAACCAGTAGAGGCTCTGCGGGAGGTCCGCCGGAAACGCGCCCAACCCCATCAGCGTCGAGGCCACGGGAATGCCCGTCAGCTCCGCGAACTTGCGCAGCTCCGCCGTCGCATTGGCGCTGAGAATGCCGCCGCCGGTGTAGAGTACCGGCTTTTTCGCCTTGGCAATCAAATCGAGTACGAGGTTCAACTCGCCGTCAGTTGCCTTGGGATCTTCGGCATAGCCCGCGAGGTGAATCGTGGCCGGATAGACCGGCTTGAACACTTTCTGCTGCACGTCCTTCGGAATATCAATCACCACCGGCCCGGGACGGCCGGTCGAGGCGATATGGAAGGCTTCCTTGATAATACGTGGCAGGTCCTCGGCCCTGAGCACGAGATAGCTGTGTTTCACAATCGGCAGCGTCATGCCGAAGAAATCCGTTTCCTGAAACGCGCCCTTGCCGATAAATTGCTGGAACACCTGGCCCGTGATGGCCACGAGCGGAATGGAGTCCATGTAGGCGTCGGCGATGCAGGTCACCAAATTGGTGGCGCCGGGGCCACTGGTCGCCATGCACACCCCCACTTTGCCAGTCGCGCGGGCGTAACCATGGGCCATAAAGCCGCCGCCCTGTTCAAAACGCGGCAGAATCGTGCGGATCTTCGTTGGCCGGGTCAGCGCCTGGTGCAACTCCATGGAAGCACCGCCCGGATAGGCAAAGATCACATCCACCCCCTCGCGCTCCAGGCAGCGTACGACGACGTCCGCCCCGCGCATTTCGGGAC
>Ga0265319_1001325_pt1 | contig 14954 bp, 20 predicted proteins | sample 4824metaG_FD_192443 | JGI IMG/M metagenome (GOLD analysis project Ga0265319, IMG submission 192443) | Rhizosphere microbial communities from Carex aquatilis grown in University of Washington, Seatle, WA, United States - 4-8-24 metaG | ecosystem: Host-associated > Plants > Roots > Rhizosphere >...
TCGTGGTCGTTGAAGAGTTGACCGGCACCGTTTTCCCAACTGTCCACCGACCGTCGCCAGTAGTCCTCCGGGTTCAACGACTGTTCCCCGAGGTTCCCTTGCGTTTGTGTCAGGTAGTACCGCTGCAACAGAGGTAACGATTTGACGACGTAGCCGCCTTCGTTGCTTCCGAAGTCGAGGTCGAGGATGTACGGTCGGCCACCGATCGCGATGTCCCACTTCGTACCGATCTCGGTAGCGACCGCCGCCGAAGAGGGACCCGAGAAGAACCCGGCGTCGAAGGGTCGTGTGATCCCGGTCGCTACGACCACGACTCAGTTCCCTACGGGCCAGAGTTGCCTGAGCCGTTCAGCCTCCGACACAATCCTCGCGTTCATCAGAGCCAAAAGCACAGACGCAGCTTGTGCGGTCGCACCCGCCGGCACCTCAGACGGACGACGGGAACCGACGGCACGTTCGATGAACGTCCGTTTCGCCGCACGCACACCCATCAGTCGGGCTGCCGCACCGATCGCCGGGATGTCCAGCATCGTCGCGGCCATCCCTGTCGCCAACGAAGCATCGTCTGCGAGGTTCCTTGAGAGCGGCGAGAACCCTGCCGCGTATCGGACGACCATCCTGCGTCCGGGTGTGAACGCGCCGGGGAAGATGCGGGAGTCCTCAATGCGGATCGACATCCCACTGGTGCCGGTGTCGGTCTGTACGTCGCGGATCACTTCGTACTGTCGGCGGTCGACCTTCGCCCAGTATCTTTCGGGGCCGTAACTGTCCCACCTGATCTCTAGGATGAACATCAGGTCGGTGTTCGCGGCAGGTACGTCGTAGGTCCTCTGGACGGGCTGGGTCATGGTCGTGAACGCACGTTCTGCGAACAGGCCATTGTCCGCACCCGACAAGCTGGCGATTTCTACGTTGAGGGCACGGAAGATCGACCACTTGTCGAACAGCGGGTCGATGTAGACGAGTGAATCTTGGTCGTGGCCGGTCGGCTGACTACCCAGCATGCCTCGTCGGACGGTGAGCGCACCAGAGGTCGGGTCAATCGCCCGGACATACAACTTCTCCAGATTGATCCCGAGGTACGAACCGGTGGTAACTCCGGACGGTCCGTCCGCAAGCTGAATGGTTGTTTCCGTATCGTTCAACGGTGAGGTGAGGAAGTTGAGGTTGTCGCGGTCGCCGCCGTACAAATGTTCCTCAACTTCAGAGATCAGATCGTCGGTCGTGAGAAGAGAGGTCGGGGAGTTCTCAAGGAGGAGATGGTTCGTGTTCTCCGACAGGAACGCAGCCATCACATCGCCGTCCAGGCTTGAGCACCGTCAGTGTTGCGATAGATCGCTCCCGCCGCGGTATCGAAAAACATCGACGCTTTTGGAGCAGTAACGGTTCCGTTTGGGTCACTCGTCCCAGCAAGGAAGGCAACTTGCATGGAGTCGATAGTCATCCCCAGTCGCCCACTGGTCGCATCGCTGACAACCTGAAAGGTTGTCGAATGTGCCCCCGTCGAAGCTAAAAGTTCAGTTGTGGTCGCCCCAGACGTAGCAACCTGAGCCATGCCTGTTGAGTCACCCGACGCGTCATTCTGAGTAGCAATCTCCATAATGTTCGACGCGGCAGTGATCTTGAACGTGGTCGTTCCGTCATCGAACGGTCCGACCGGGAAGCCCGTACCGGGCGTGGCGAGTTGCGTCCAGACCGTCCCACCGTTCGCGTTCTGCCACAACGCCGGGGTAGCCGTATCGAAGAGGAGAGAACCGACCAGCGCGCTCACTGTCGCATTCGGATCTCCGGAGAACGCGACAAGACGAACGCTCTCGCCGCCATTAGCCAACAGTGCGTAACCACCCGAAGAATCTGCCACGACCGTGAGCTCACTTATGAACCCACCCGCCGTACCACTTATGGCCGCGCCAGCCTGCCCGGTATTTGCTACCGCACCGAACGTACCCACTTCTCCCGTCGCGTCGACAGTGCTCGACCCCGAAAGAGCCGCAGTACCCGTCGCGAAGTCGTAGGTGTTCGTCCCGTCATCAATCGGGAACCCCAACCCGCCACCAGTTGGTCCAGTAGGACCCGTCGGCCCTGTAGGTCCAGTGGGACCGCCAGAAGCACCCGTCGGACCAGTAGGCCCGGACGGTCCAGTCGGTCCAGTCGGACCGGACAGACCGCCAGACAGGGCGTTCTCTAGTTCGAGGCGGGTGATCTTCTTGTCCTGCCCCGTAGGCCAATCAAGAGACGCGACCGACACATCGACAGTGACGAACAGGTCATCGTCCGCGACATCAGCACCGGCCTGGGTGTCTAGCTGGGAGATTTTTTCGTCACCAACAGCCATCAGGGATGCTCCACAGAAAGAGACGGGTCGACGTAGAGATGGAAGCCACGTTTGCGGATGTCAGCACCGAACCCGACGATCCCGTCTGTCGCACCGAACCGGCACACGTCATACACCGCCTCACGCATCGCGATACACGATCCTGCTGAGCCGATCTCGGTGAGTCCTGCCACAGAAGGATGATACGGCGGACCGCCATAGAACATCTGCCCATCCAACCCTCGGAACCCCCAAGTGTCATAGAACCTGGCCCCACACATCGACATCGGGGCACAAGCATCCACCACATCCAGGTTCGCCACCAGCCGCAGAAGAGTCTCAGGCTGCCAAATCAGATCCGCCTCGACCAGAACCAGCGGGCCGGCAGGGACGATCTTGTCGAACAGAGTGTTCCAGACGTAAGCGATCTGCCCCCACCGGGCCGGGGTATCGACCGACCCGTAGGGCTGGCCTCCGTGGGCGATCTGGTAGAGCTCGTCGCCGTCTTGGAGGTGGGATTCGATCGCTGCGTAGGTGTCGTCGGTGCTGTCACCTTCCGCGATCCTGAGTTGGACGGGGAGATGGGTACGGAGTTCGTTGATTTGCGCGAAGTACCGTTCGACGTAGTTCTCGCTGTTCCGGAAGGCGCTAGCGACCAGCAAGAAGCATTCCTTCCCATGCTCGAAACGCCTCCAAGGTACGGCCGATCCCTCGCTGTGAGGAGGACGGCCGGTAGATGATCGGCACCTCCCTCACGGTAAGTCCTTTGCGGAGACAAACATCCAAGGCTTCGATCTGCCACGCATGACCCTCGCACACAAACCGATGTCCGGTGATCGCTTTCCGTGCAGCCTGCGAGTAACCCCTGAGCCCACTCGTCCAATCACGGACCGGCTTGTTCGATAGGACGTTGGAGACGGACGCGGCGGTGCGGGACAGACTCCGATGTTTCCAGCCGCCCTCATGCGAACCGCCGTCAGCGAACCGGGAACCGATCACCACATCACAACCACTACTGCGAGTGGCATCAACTACTGCGGCGATGTCATCCGGACTGTGCGATCCGCCAGCGTCGACATGGACGATCGAATGAGTCCACGGGATCACATCCCACGCCGCCATGTATGCGGCTCCCAGACCGTCTTTCGGATGTACCACGACTGCGCCTGCCGCTGTCGCTTCGTAGGCGGTGTGATCTTTCGTTGAAGCGTCGGAAACGATCACTTCACAGCCGAGCCCCCAGAGCACTTCAACGAGGTCCGCGATGGTGCGTTCCTCGTTCATTGTGGGGACAACCGCGGTGACAGGGATCACAGTTCACGCAGACAGGTCGGACAGAACGCATGCTCCGCACGATATTTCCCAGCCTGATCCAACTGTTGCACCGCCAACCCCGACTTGTCTGGGTCGTCTTCCAACAGACAGACAGGATCGAGGTCCCCGGACTCGAACAGGACCCGTTTCACGTCCGCGAGTTGCCAGTACTCCTGACCTTTCTCGAACCGGTAGGTACTGCCACCGATGTCGCAGGTCATGTCACGGTTCGTGACCAGCTTGTAGCGGAGCTCTTCGCGTTCGACCCATTCTTCGGGACCTTTGTACGGTCCCATGTTTTCGCGGCCGATGGCGTCGAGGAACAGGCGGGTGGTGTTCTCCCAAGTGAACTTGTTGAGTGCCCGCATCGAGTACTCGCGCGCAGTGTCGACCACGGAGTCGTAGTCCTCGTAGATGTAACGCATCTGATCCACAAGGTCATCTAACGACGGATCCCACCAGTCGCCCGAGTCGCCGTAGATGAAGTACCCGGCTTTCTGGGCGGTCCATCCGATCGGCCAACCGAGATGAGAGAAAGCCTTGTGTCCGTGCGCGTCCGTGAGGACAGTAGGACAGCCCTGAGCGATCGCCTGCAAAGGCTGTAGACCGAACCCCTCGCCGCGCGAAGGTCCGAGATAACAGTGCGCCGACGCATACAACGCCACCTCCTCATCTTGTGAGATCCGACCGGAGATCATCTCGATCGCCCCATCACCCCGCCAGTAATCCTCCGCGACCGGATTCTTCATCAACAGCCGCGGTTCCGGCCCTAACTTCTTCTGCGCCCACTCATCATGCAAGATCGTGAACGCCTTCACCGCCACGTCCGTACCCTTACGTGCGCCTCTCCCGCCGACCAGATACCTGAAATATCGGTCGACCGGAGGCCTCGCTTGGAAGTGCCACGTTTCGGGGTCGACACCCAACGGGATGTATTTCACGTTCGGGTGATACTCACCGAACAACTCCTGATTCTGCACCGACGGAACCATGACCACCTCGAAGTTCGGGAGCGCAGCCCGGAACCCTTCCGGCAGTTTCATCGTCTCGAACATCGTCAGGAGGCACGGCATCTGCCCCTTCCACCAACCAGCAGCATGGCTAGGAGCAGCAGCCCAACACACCACATTGGATCGGCCGGCCGTCTCGCCCGACAGGAACACTTTGCTGTTGCCTTCGGTGCGGTCGATGTTCTCGGTGCCTGGGAGATGGTCGTAGACCGTGACTCCCATCTTCTCTAGCTCGCGGTGGACGTAGTAGCCCATCCGGCCGTACCCCATCCAGGGACTGTGGACGTGCAAGAAGTTCATTTCCATGACTTCACGTCCTCGGTCGTCATCCCAGCTTCCTTACTGATCTGCGTCCCTTCCTTCACGCGTTGCTTGACCGACTTCCAAGGGTCTTTCGATAACCCTTTCAGGCGGGGACGCCACGTCACATCCATCTGATCGTCAGCCCACGTCTCAACCTTCGCGGAACCACCCACCGTGTCCGGCTGGATCCCACGGTCACGGAGCCTCCGGTAAGCGTCACGGTCCTTCTCCAACCGTCTGTCCCCGAGGTTCGTAGCACGGACCTGAGCCCCCTTCCCCTCCAGTGCGGACGGGGCGATCTGTACTCCCGCACCGATAACGAGTTGTTGGATACCCCCACACCACTGACACGCGAAGATCCGTGGTGCTTCACCGATCGAGAAGATCCGTTCATCCACAATCAAACATGAGCCGCACTTGTAGTCGTAGGCGGGCATCAGTCCATCCTCCCGCAGTACCACTCAAGGTTGGTGCGCAGTCGTTCGTCGTCCGGTTCCAGCTTGACGGCTTCCTCCCCACATCTCACGGCCTCACGCTTGTCTCCGATGTAGAACGCAGCGAGCGCAGCAAGATCCCAGGGCCGAGCACCCCAAGCCCACGGGTGATTGAAATACCACGACTTCTCCGTGATCGTGAGCGCACGTTCGGCACCCCACGCGCAACCATGCCAGTCGCCTTTCCTGTAGCGCGACTCAGCGAAAGCCACGTAACCCTCGCGACGTGTTGGGCACGCCTCGAAGGACTTCCTGTAGGCGTGCCCGGTCAGTTCCTCGGGCGGACACAGAGCCGAGTACGCATCACCCAACAGACGCCACGACTCCGACCGTTCCTCCGCGAACGCATCCGACGCCACATGCACCCGAAGGAGCGGGATGGCTTCACCCCACATCCCCCGGTACGTGTACTCGCGGGCCAGATAATGGACCATCCTCATATCCGAAGGATCCGCAAAATGTGCAGCCTGCAACTCACCAAGAACCTGCGAGCGGTCTTTCGTCGGGTCCTGATGATGCTCGAACGTCAACTCACAATCGACGTTCATCGACGCACCTTCCGGAACCAGCACCTCATGGACCGGTAACTCCCAATGGAACCCGTGCCGAGAATGGATACGGGTGTGCCGGTAGACGCAACCCATGTGATCGAACCACGCCCGCAGAATGACCGGACAGTCGTACTTCAGGTCGACCTGTTCGATCTGCTCACGCCACCCTTCGGGGAGACGTTCATCCAAATCGACGCGCATCACCAGATCGCAGTCGTCGGGCAGTTCACCTAACGCGACATTGAGCGCACCTGACAGCGCGTCCGTCGGTGGGAGCATGTTCCTTGGGGCGATCCCCTGCTCAAGAAACTTCCGTACCGTCTTGTCCGACGATCCGTTGTCTACAACCGAGAAGCAGTCCACATCCCGAAGGGACTTCACCCAGTCAGTGACGTTGACTTCTTCGTTCCTTGCGCTGGCGTACACACCGATCTTCATGGTTCCATCCTCACACCGGTATCGGAGCGATCTGACTTCCCGCCGCATACTGTACGGCAGCCTGCTTCGCCGAGTATTGGACCGCCGCCAGTTTTCCTGACGCAACATAGTTCGACGGGTAACCAGCGACCGTGGAGAAGAAGTTATTTCGGACCCCTTAGACCGGCGCGTTCACTCCGTTGGACTTCTCTTGCATGAGCAACTACGCACTCTCGGTCTGGTCATCCGCAAGCTGGACGAGCTGGATGTAGTTCGTTCCTGCGAACGTCTCAGTGTCTGCGCCTGCGGCTTCGAGTTCGGCGAGCTCACCGTCGAGACGGTCGACCTCGACCTGGGCAGCGGCAGTTACATCGTCGAGCGTCTGGACTGCGGAACCATCACGGAGCGTGTGCCTCGTAGTGGCGACAACGATGCCCGATTCGGTATGGATGAATGCGACATCGACCGCGGGCCATGCCTGAGTTCGGATTGTTCCGCCTTCGCCGAGCCAGTCGGTGATCGTTTCGGTGCCGGACTGTTCGATCTTCGCTTCGATCATCAGGAGCCTCAGAATCCGAATGTGTAGACGCCAATATGGCGACTGGTACCCGTGGACGCGTTTGTGAGCGACGGGTTGTAGAAGATGATCTTCGTACCCGCCGTCGCACTGTCGGCGTCCATCGCGTTGAGGCAGAAACTCAAGCTGCCGTCTACGCCGTAGCCGCCACCAGCACCGCCTGTGATTAACGTCAGGCCTCCTGGCAGTGTCGCACTATGCACAGCGTTGTTGCTCGTACCGTTCGTACCCTGCCTGACGGAGCAGATGCAGATAGGTCCTTGTGTACTCCACTGGTATGCCGTACTCGTCGGGTTCGCTGACCAGCCTGACAGGGTGGGAGACCAGTTGAACCATGTTGGCCACCCTTGCGGGAGAGCCTCATATGAATACCTTGGACGTGTGAGTGGAGCACTGGCGATCGAATAGTCCGTAGTCGTGATGAGCGTGACGGTCGATATCCCACCAGAAACGACAGGTGTCGAAGCTACGACGCCGTAGTCGACCGCCCCATCGTTGTAGGAGATCTTCGTACCTTTCGGGAGGTAACCGGTGACATCGACCGGGACCGTGAACGTGGTCGCAGACGCGTACGTCCAGATCTGAGCGTCAGGGATCCAACCGTCCGGTGCAGCCCAGCGGGTCTGATCGGGTTTCGTGGAATCCGCGATCAACGTCAGACCGTCGACTGTCGTACCGGAAGGTCGGGGAACTCGTACACCCGGACCCATCCCGCGCAGCGTGCCCCGGTTCATCAGAAATCGGCCCCGTGTGCGGTCATCGCAAACTTCGACACCGACGCTGTCGCCGTCACCGTCACGCGAATCGACCAACCCGACTTCAATACCAGATTGTCGAAATAGTGCGGGACGGGAGTAGCTTCCGATGTAGCGCTCAACGTCGTGATCGGCGTTGTGAACTGGTCGTACAGGTAGTAGGTCGACCCGTCGTACAAGAACACGTTGACGACCGCGATCGCGGACGTCGACGCTATCTGCATCGACCGGATTTCCTCCACCTTTGAACCGTTCGCACCCGCAGTAAACAGGGTCGCGACGTTCGTGGGTGCCGTCAGTGACGCGTCGGCTGTGCCGGGAATGATGCACGCCGACGTGTTCGGTGTGCTTGCGAAGACCGGGTCAGTAGCCATCAGTACCTCTCATCGGAAAAGAAGCCGCGAGCTCACTCGCGTGGTGTAGTTCTTGGGTCCTGCTGGTCCGGTGGCACCGGTCGTCCCTGTCGGTCCAGTACTACCGGTCGTGCCTGTAGTCCCCGTCGTTCCAGTTGCGCCCGTCGGGCCTGTTGGGCCTGTAGCACCAGTTGCTCCAGTCGTTCCCGTTGCGCCTGTGGGTCCGGTCGGTCCTGTTCCACCTGCGGCTCCCGTCGGTCCTGTAGCGCCTGTTACTCCTGTGGGACCAGTCGGTCCTGTTGCGCCTGCTGTTCCAGTAGCTCCCGTTGGTCCAGTTGGCCCCGTAGTCCCAGTAGCGCCAGTCGCACCCGTAGCCCCAGCCGTTCCGGTAGCTCCGGTAGCTCCGGTCGGGCCTGGAGCTCCAGTAGCACCCGTCGATCCTGTTGCACCTGCGCTGCCTGTCGCACCAGTCGGTCCAGTGGCACCTGCTGCACCCGTACCTCCCACTGCACCCGTCGGCCCAGTCGGTCCCGTAGGGCCGGTCGGTCCCGTCCCACCACCAGAAATGGCATACGGGAGACTCGCCCACACCGTCGAACCATCACCGAACTTGAACTTGTCAGTATCAGACTCCCACCCGATCTCACCAGAAGCCAACACCGGATTCGCAGAAGTCCACTGCGCCGCCGTCCCACGACGGACCTGAATCTGGATCGCCACTACGGACCGCCCGCATCAATGATCGGATCACCAGACCCGAACACCGTCGAAGGAGTCCCACCATCGATCACTCCACCCGACACATACTGGTTGATCGTCGTCCCACCAGCCGCTTGTAACGGCAACATCTTCTGTACTGCCGTCTGCGCTGTCGACTCATACCGGACAGCCATCAGGTGATGTAAGGCCCGTAGCCGGCAGCGGTCAGCGCATCGACCTCCTGGTCGGACAGTTGATACACATGCCCGCCGTAGTACACGTCCTTGTACGTCGGGACCAACGCGACCGTACCGATCGGGAGGACACCCTGGTGGGCTTCCTCAACCGAGACGAGCGGCCACGGCTGCACCTCAGTGAACGTCCCGTCAGGTAACACCCAGACGTTCCGGCCACGAGGATGCGGCTTGTAGTAGCCCATCAACTTCCGTTCCATCCCTTCGGTATCCGGGTTGATCGGCCCCACATCCAGATTGGTCGGACATTGGAACGTATGTCCCCCACCACCATCCAACAGGATGTCGGAATCGAGGAGATCTTCGGAGTCGAGAAGGTTCGGCATCAGGTAATGCTGTTGTAGAGCGGGATATACCCGACGATCGTCGGAGGGTTCGCTGAGTTGTAGACAGGGATGCGGCCGTTCACCGTATGCAACGTCGTCGCCGCAGCCTGCACCCCGACCCGTGACGGGACACGCGTCCGAGATCCGTTGTCGGTGAACGCGGTAGCGAAGTTCGTCGCATAGATATCGACCTGCGTATCCGCAGCGCCGGCATCGATCTGCGACACATATCCGATGGAACCTTCGAGGAAGTTGTTCGCCGTCCCGGCCACCGTACAAAGAATGCACGTCGAACGGAACCGGACCGCGCCCGTCTTCCACACTTCCAGTCGGGTCCCCAACATCTGGTGATAGTTCCCAGACATATCCACAAGGACGTCGTAACCCTGGATGACAGTCCCGACCGCACGGAACGTGTCACACGTCGACGCGATCAGGATCCCTGTCGAACCGTTGATCGTCGCGACAGTCGCGTTCGTGTTCCCGTCGAAGTTGCAACCAATCAACCGGAGGCCGTTGACCGCTTTCAACGACAGAGCAGTCAGACACTTGCCGAACCGGCAGTCGGACATCTGGCTGTACTGGTTCACATCACCAGTACCGTCGATGAGCATTCCGGTCCCGGCAGTGAACTGGCCGACCGCCATATGGTCGAACTGCGAATCCGACCCACGGTACAGACGGACCCCACCCAACGCCTGACCAGCATTCTTCTCCAAGAACATGATCCCCTGGATGCCGTAACCCTTGAACGTCGTGGAGCTCGTAGACCCGAGCGTGATCCCCCACTGGCCGTTCCCGACCAAGATCTGTGTCGTCCCCGCCCCATACTCGGAAGAGACGGCCGGTATCCCATCGCCGTGGAGGAGGGTGCCGGGGATCGTCGCGGTGAGTCCGGTCGCGCAGTAGTACTGCCCTTGCGGGAAGTAGACAACCCCACCCCACGATGCGTTGACCGCGTTGATCGCAGCCTGAATCGCAGCCGAATCGTCAGTGGTGCCGTTGCCGGTCGCGTTGTACGGTGCGGCTTTGACGTTGATCCAGTTGATCGACGTACCCGCCGCCCCAGTAGCCCCGGCCGGACCGGTAGCACCCGAAGGGCCGGTAGGGCCGGTAGCGCCCCCTCCAGGGCCAGTAGCCCCTGTTGGGCCGGTCGGTCCGGTAGTGCCTGTCCCGGTCGCTCCCGTAGCCCCTGTAGGGCCAGTAGCGCCTGTGGCTCCGGCAGCGCCAGAAGTTCCGGTCGGGCCTTGTGCACCACCACTCCCGGTAGCACCCGTCGGCCCGGTCGCACCGGTAGCCCCAGTAGCCCCTGTTGGGCCGGTAGCGCCGGCCGTACCTGTGGCACCGGTCGCGCCCGTGGCACCCGTCGGACCGGTATGACCTGTCGCCCCGGTGGCACCAGTAGCCCCGGTCGCACCCGTCGGTCCAGTCGGACCTGTAGGTCCGCCAGAAGCACCCGTCGGCCCAGTCGGTCCAGTGGCCCCCGACCCCGTAGGACCGGTCGGTCCGGAAGCACCGGCTGGGCCTGTAGCACCCGCAGGGCCGGTCGGACCTGTAATCCCGACACCATTGTTGATCGCCGTGGCGACGGCAGTCATCCACGTCGTCAGTTCGGTACTAGCACCGTCAATGTTCTTCCCGGTGCCGGTCGGGCCGGGAGTCGGGATAGACACCGACTACTTCTTCTGCGAGTTGAAGTCCGAGGGCTTGTACATCGGGTCCGGGTTATACGCCTGCGTCCCCACACCCTGCTCACTGATGTAAGAGTCGTCGCCGTCCTCGTCACCCTCACTGTTCTCGGTGACAATCACCCGGCCTGGCGCATCCCACGCACCCATCGAAGTCGGCCAGAACGCCGGATCCGACGCGGACGCCTTGTTGTAGTTCCCTGACGGGGAATGCTTCCCGTTGTCAGTGTTCCCTGCGCGTGAATCGTCCATCAGTCTCCGTTCGGGTTAGGCCCGAACCTGCCACGAGGATGGACAAGTGACAGGTTCGGGCCAAGGCCCACGCTACTCCGCTACGGAAGGACTAGTTGGTCCCCGCACCGGTGTTCAGGCCGATGCTTGAAGCACCCTCGAAACGGCGGATCGCAGCCTCACGGAACCGCGAGTACCCGCCGAGCCAGTACCAACCGAACGGCTGCAAACGACGCAACGTGTCAGTGATCGGACCGGCAACCAGGGACGGCATAGGGCCGTTCCCATCCGAGGACGAGTACGCCTTCGCAAGAGCCTCTTGCCCGAGGAACAAGGTCGCGTACACGTCCGTGTTCGTCGTTGAGGAGCCGGCGTCTGCGAAGATCGGCGCACGGGGTGTCTCTACGAACCGGACACCGTTGAACGCGCCGAGCTCACCTTGGAAGATCCCCTCGGGTGAGGAGTAGGCGTGCGGGTCGGTCCAGGTGTTCGTTCCGGTCGCACCCCGAAGGTCGTACGACACGTCCGGGTGGACGTACGCGATGTAGTAGCCGTTGATCGGACGTACCGAAGCACGCCGAAGTTGGGCGACCGCAAGGCGGACGTGGGCTGCGGCGAGGATGTCGGTCGGGATGATCGAGGACCGGCCTGCGGTCGTGATCCCGCCTGTGGCGTCCTGGTAGTAGACGTTGGAGCCTGCGTCCAGAACATTGCGGGCGATGGTATCGATGGAGAGACCGGCGTTGTAACCGACCACGTTCGCGACGATCGGGTCGAACGGGATGAACGTCGTGCCCCGCAGGAGTGCGGTGGTGATGACGGCATTGCCCTGCTCAACGAGAGTGACAGGGACTTGGCTGTCGCTCATCGCGACGGGAGTCACGTCCGTGGATTCGGCGAGCGCGGTCGTCGCGGCCGAGAGGTCGGATTCGATCGTGAAGATCACCGAACTGCCGTTGAACGACTGGTTCGTTGCACGAACTGTTGCGACCGGATCGAAGTAGAGCTCCGGTCGAAGTGAGTAGTAGATCGCCAGGTCGTATGCGGCCTGATCGAGAGAGCTATTGGCTGCGCCGGTATCGGCCATTCAGAGTCCTATCGAGAGGGCTTGACGTGCTCGTAGTCCAGTTGAGCGACCGGACGGCCCTGGCGGACCATCTCTGCTCGGAACTCCTCGTTGAACCGGTACTGACCCCAACCTTCGGCTCGGCCTTTGTCAACGATCGCTTTCAAGCGACTGTTGCCTTCGGCGTCTGCGTCTGCTGGGATCCCGCCACCGTCTCCGGTGGCGATGCCTGTCATCCGTTCCATCGCGGCTTGTTCCTCGGAAGGAACCGCAGGAGCGGAGACTTGCTGGTCAAGTCCGAGTCCTGATACGAACGTCGAGATTCCGTCAACTTCGCCCGAGTAGCCGTCAGCGACGGCCTTGTGGACTGGGTTGGTGAAATCAAGACCTGCGGATCGGAACGCGTCTTTTCGTTTCAACGAGTCGAGTTCGGCTTTCGCTTCTGCCGCTTCCCGCTTTGCAGCTTCGACGGCGTTGCGAAGACCTTTCGGGTCGTCTTCTTGGTTTTCGAGATCGTCAGAGGTCATGGACATGCTGGGGTCGCTCCTGCGCTTGTACGCCCATACCCGGAGGTAGGTACGGGGAAGCAGCCAACGTGCATCACTCGACCGGCATGGCTAATGCCAGGAGGTAGGTCCACCTACTGAAGCGAGATGGGTCACGCTCTCACCCTTGCGGGGCGGTACACAAAAGATAACATAACATCAGACGCTCTTGTCGGACGCACCCAACCCGCCGACACCACCGGACTGCAAGTTCTCCCCAGCGTTGCCTTGGAAGTCCGCCACCCGAGCCTGCTGCTTCCTGAGGATCCGCAAGTTCGCTGCGGCCGAGTTGTCAAACTGGGCTGCCAACTGGGTATCCAAACCGATCGCCTGCTCACCCGTGCTTTGCACCTGGAACAGGCCTTGCTCCTTACCCAACTGCCCGAAACCTTGGGCGGCCTGGGCGTCGGTCACGCCGATCTGCGCCAGATGAGTCGCCTCCGCAGTCGTCAACTGCCCAACCCCCGTACGGGTCGCTTCGGCACCGATCTGCGCGCCCGTGAACTGCTGCTGAATCAGAGGCAGCGCCTTGTCCGGATTCAGAAAGTACGCAGTCAGAGCACCTTGAGCGTTCGGCAGACCATACAGAGTGGACAACTGCTGCTGCACATCCGGAGCGGTAGTCGCAGCCTGACTCGCTAGCTGCACCCTGGACTGGAGCTCGGACGCTGAGACGTTGTTGACCATGAACGTCGCCAACTCTTCCGGCGTCGAATAGAACCCTGCCGGGATCCCCGCATCATGAAAAATCTGCTTCGCGGACTGCTCATACGCCAACATCTCCGCCGGGCTCATCGCCTCCCCAGCCTTCGCCAACGGTGCATACGCAGGGAACCTGGCATTGAACGCCGGCTGCTGTGTCATCTCCACCGAAATCTGATTGAGTGCGTCGGTCCCACCACCAAGTTGGGTGTACCGGTTCCATGCCCATGTCCCGAGATCTTGGAGGCCGAACTGGGTGAGGAAGTTGTCGACAATCGCCCGTGCCGACGACGGGACACCGTTCGTTACTGGCGGCGCAACAACCTTCGATGGGGCGACAGCCTTCGCTGCTGGGACGGTCTGCCCTGCCCAGCCACGATTCGTGGCTGAAGTGGCTGCAACAACTCGTCCTTGCGGGTTCGTCTGGACCGGGTTTTTGGCTGCGGCCATCAGTCACTCACAGTGCGACCGTTGACAGGACACCCGCGTTATCAACCGATAGGACGTAACGGGTGCCGTTCGGGGAGACGAGCGGGAAGCCTTGGGGCTGATCGACTACATGGACCTCGTTACTCATTGCGCTTCTTCCTTGTTGTCCTACAGAGCAACATCACATGCTCACGCCGGGGTCGCAGTGACGAGATACACGACACCGGAACCGACCGTGCTCCCAGGATCAGTGCCACCCGCGGTGCCGTCTTGGGAGACACACACCTTGATCGGACCGGCACCGAGCAGCGCCGGGAGGACGCGAGCCACGCCGAGTAACGACGTAAGGGCTGCCACTACGGACAACGGGAACGGAGTACCCGCGCCGGTCGCCTCAAGTAACTGTGCCATCGTCGCGGCCACGATCCCCTGAACGGCGGACGGTCCCGCCACGCCAATCTTCTCGCCAAAACCAGGGTAAACGGTATCCGCGACCGATAGTCCGAGGGGGGCCGGAGCACCAATGATCCTGAATATGCCCGTGTTTGCGCCGACGAACGTCCCGACATCGCAGAACGGTGTGGTGCCGTCCCATGCGGTATCGACCTGCACCCAACAATCCAACAGAATGTCGCCCACGGTCGGGGTGTAGATCGCGAGTCCTGCTGCGAGTCCCGCGTCGTTGAACGCGAACGGAAACTTCCGAACGATCGTATTACCCGACCCTCCTCCTCCACCACCGCCACCGGCGTTGAGGGCATCCCAGACATTCGTCTGACCGTTGATCGCAGGGATCACGTCGATCTTCGTTGCATCGAGACTGTGATCGTTGCTCATTTCATCACTCCGAACGTGGTGGCAAGCTGCTGAACCATCTGAGTCGCGGACGCCCGCGCGTTCTCTGTGTGGTCGTAACCGTACTGAGG
>Ga0265319_1001326_pt1 | contig 14950 bp, 16 predicted proteins | sample 4824metaG_FD_192443 | JGI IMG/M metagenome (GOLD analysis project Ga0265319, IMG submission 192443) | Rhizosphere microbial communities from Carex aquatilis grown in University of Washington, Seatle, WA, United States - 4-8-24 metaG | ecosystem: Host-associated > Plants > Roots > Rhizosphere >...
TGGTGCCGCCTGCGGTAGTATTACCTAGGTCTACCCTGGCCTGTAAGCGTTTAACGGCGCTGTTAGCTTTGGCGGTAGAATCAACTACGCCCTGGACTCCAACGAACTTAATCAGGCTACCACTACTGGCGTTGGCTTGGACGCGTACGTTGGCCGAATCATAAAGTGGTGTGAAGCGGGCATAATAATAGGCCGCCCCGCCACTGTTAAGACCGGTGACAATAGCATTGCAAGCGTAATCACCCGGGCTGTCGCTACCCGTAGTAAAGCTGGGCGACACCCCATTAAGGCCAGTGTTGCCACACTGTACGCCTTGCAGCGGTTCGGTAGCTGATCCGTATGAAATTGCCGTTATGTTTTGGCCGCTATTACCGGGGTTAGGATAAAGGAAGTAAGTGCGCTGACCGCCCAGAATAGCCCCATTAGCGGCAATTGGGTACAGTGATACGCGCAGCATGGGCAACATGTTGTTACTACCTTTGCTCCAAGTTGTTTCATCGTATAGGTTCGTGCCAGCGGCAGTATTGGTTTGGCCATCGCCAGAGCTCCAAGAAAACAGCAATCTATCAACTGGCCCGGCAGCATTATCGATGGTCATTCTAACAATCTGCGACTTATAGGCCGGTAAGGGATTCTGGCCGCCAAACACCAGGTCTGAGGGTTGGGCGTTAACAGTCAAACAGGTATATTTAACATTGCCGTCCGTGGTCAAGTTGTAATTAATTGTTCCCTGCAAATCACTACAGCCGGGTTTGGCGACCGAATTTGGGGTAGCGGGATTATAATTTTTTTCAAGGTAGCTAATCGCGTCGTTAATACCGGATTGCGAAGCATAATTTGCCGCGGTAGCCAGTTCTTTATCGGTAGAGTTATTAACAGCCCGGTCCATTAACCGGCCAAAAGCAATACTGACCAGGGTTAGGATAACTACCAAAACACTAACAATGACAATTGAGGCCATGCCTTTTTGGTCGCGCCGGCTAAGCCTCATGAGCGCACCCCGGCAAATATGGTAGTTGACAGGTTGGCCACCGAGCAAAAGGACTGGTCGCTATAATTACCAACGCAGGCCGGTTGCTTGGGGTTGCTTAGATCCATAACCGAATTGTCCCCATAAGCCACCACAATACTCAGATTATACAGGTTCGTCGCAACTTGATTAAGCTTTAAATCCGCTGTCCGCATATTGGCGCCTAGCATCTCTGTGGGACTAGTCTGATTAAAACAGCCCGAGCCGGGCCCGCCGCTGGCACAGGGCGGTGAGCAGCCGGAAAGGCCCGGTAAAGTGTCTTTTAGTAGGCCAAAGTTGCCACCATTGTTACCATCATTATAATTGGCCCCTGATGAATCGTTGGCTGGCACTGAAATCCCGTTGGCGGTTGTGTAGGTGTAGCGGGCGTTGCCAATACACATGTAGGTGTAGCTGGTTCCCGGCTTGGTGGATGGCAGAGTGATTGCACTACTGGACTGCATGCTGTTGGTAATATCGTTTAGCACCTGGGTCGCGACATTTTGGGTATTGGTTAGCGACACACCCTTATAGAACAGGTGCCCAACACCAATAAAACTGGTCAGCGCCGCCAGCAACACCAGCGAAAAGACCGACGTAGCTATCAGTAGCTCTACTATCGTAAAGCCAGACTCTTTGTGCCTTGCGCTTCGGCTAATTGGCCTGAACCTGGTCAACACTTAAAATTTTCCCCTGCTCTTCTGAAACTTTACGCTTATGCTTATTCTACAGTAGTGCGACTCCTGTTGTCTAGGGTACGCGGTAGTAAAGAGTTAGCTGGCTACCGGTGGTATTTATGGAAGGCCAGTTAGCCATCACGGTGTAAAGCCTGGTGCTGCTGTCATAAGTATCGGTCATAGTGTACTGTCCACTTAAAACGCAGTTGCTGCCTGATTGGGGTTTATTAGTATTATCGATGCAGAAATTCCCAGCTGGCGGCGTATAGCCGCTAACGCTGGCGTTGCTCTTGATTAGTTCCAGCTGCTGCTGGGCCAAGGCCAAGGCCTGCTGGCGGTTTGAAGCGTCCGTACCACTGCTTAAGCTGCGCGTAGAGGACACATAGCTGCCGGTTATTACCAAAGCCAAGATTGCCATGCTAATAAGCACTTCTACTATGGTATCGCCAGTCTGTTGTTTGCGTAATTCTTTCATTATTAGCAACTCGAAAAATCTAAGTTGGTAGTTAGGCCGCCCGGAGCGCCACTGACCGTAACTAAAGCCGTATTATTGCTGCCACCATCTTGTACGCATAGTGTCCATGGTTGGGTCAATTTACTTAGCGAAGCGCATGGAGCGAATCCTTCTATACAGCTTTTAAGCAAGCCGGCGCCTGGTGTTGCCGCGCCACAACCGGCGGCATTGCAAGGATATCCAAACAGCACCAACGCTCCCGTACCCTGGGAATTGGACAGTTTATCGTTGGGCAGGCCATTATACATTCCTAACAAGTCGTAGTCGGTACCGCTGGCTTTTGCTGACTTGAATGTAGCGCCAGCACTCAGTTTGTATGTATCGGTGAGCACATAGGTGGAGCCGCTACCGCTGCCGATAATGGCCGGCTCGGGATTAGCGCTACCACTGCCGTATATGCTTGTCGCGGCAGTACCGCTGTCGCCGCCACTCCACACATTCTTATTGCCCAAGATTGTGTAGGTCTGTAGGCTATCTTGATTTGGCAGCGCCAACACCGCTAATCCCAAAAAAATACACTGGCTCCCGCTGCCACTGCCGCTAACAAGCAATGCGCGATCGGACGCAACACTGCAAGTATAATTCTCGCTACCAGGGTAAGAGCTCGTCTGAACAGTGTTGGCGTAGTTTTGAATCTTGGAATTTAAATCCTGCATGGCTTGGGAAAAGTCCGTCGAGCCACGCTGGCTGCCAAAGACCGTTATGGCGCTAAAAAAAAGTATTGAGGTAATTGCCAGTACTATCATTACCTCTACTATGGTGTAGCCAATAGCTGCACGCTCCATAGCTAAAAGTATAGCATAAGCGTAAAGAGGAATTACACCTTACAAGAAGTGGCCATGATACCAGTTTATAATCGACTGGCCAAATAACAACACAACACCTGTGGCTATAATCAAAAACGGACCGTAGGGCATGCGGCTGGTCATTTTGGTCCGGCCGGTGGCCACTAATGGCAAAACGAACAGTGTGCCGAGCAGCGAGGCCAAAAAGAGCATTAGCAAGCTTTTTGCCGGTGTGGCTAGCAGCGTACCGGTAATAAGTCCCAGCCGGACATCTCCAAAACCAATCCACCGGCCCTTAGAGATAAGGAACAACAACCAAAAAAAGCCACTGGATAGCAATAGGCTGAGGCCTAAAAGTACTAGCTGGTGGGCTTTGTCGCTAGCATAAAAGGCAATATAACCTAGGCGCCCTGCTGCGGCTACTACCAATGTAGGATATAAAATACGGTTGGGCAGCATCATCCAGCGAAAATCATAAATTAGCAGTGCCAGCAAGCCAACGGACGCACCCAGCCAAGATATAAACAATAACCACTGCCCTATCCCGGCTAGCTCTACCGGCCAAAAGAAGTAGCTAGCTACAAATACTCCGGCCATTGCCAGTTCCACCACCGGATATTGCCACGATATTGGTTCTTGGCAATAGCCGCAGCGACCGCGTAAAGACAAATAACTAAAAACCGGCACCAGGTCTTTGGCTGCCAGTTCGTGCCGGCAGCGCGGACACATTGAACGGCCGTTTGATATAGCTAAGTCTTTGCTTCTACCACCGCCTTCTTGCTCATGGACGCGCCAAACCAAAGCGTTTACAAAACTACCTAGGCATAAGCCCAAAACTAGCAAAACAACTACAATCATTAGCGGTATCCTAGCACAAAAAATGAGCCCTGTTTAGGGCTCATTTACTAAGCTGCTGCTGATTATTTAACCACCGGCTATGCAGTATTGTTGTGTACTACCACTGGTTTCTATGTTAAAACCAATAGCGAAGGAATGCGATGAGGCCGCGGTGCCGCCAGTTATGGTGTTGGCGGTTGGGTCGCAGTTGGCTGTTTCGTTGACTTTAAGGGTACTAATGTCACCGTAAGTAACACCAACGTTAGCGCCGGTTATAACAACGACATCACCGGCTCCCGGGGTGCTCATTATTGCCCAATGTTCGTTGGCGATAGCTGTTACTAACTGCGCGCCGGTCGGTAAAACACCGGCGTGATTAGAGGCATAGTCGCTGACGATACCGGCCAGGTGAATAGCGTCGTTTTTGCGGGAGTTATTGCGGGCGCTACGTTGTAGCGACGGCACCGCCAGGAAGACGATTGCCAGTATTAGACCGGCAATGGCCAACACAATCATGACCTCAATTATAGTAAAGCCGCGACTTTGCTTAATTAATTTAAATCTCATGTTCTTTTTTTCCCACCCTTAGAAATTATGTTGTAGTTCTTATGCTTATCATACTAGGCATATCATCCTAAAAAAGCAATAGTTTTTGCCCTGGCTATACTCCGCTAAGATTCTTACCGGCTAGGCTGTAAATTGGCAACAGTACGGCCGCGACTATGAGCAAAGCTACAATGCCTACTACTATCATTAGCACCGGTTCAATAGTCGTAGAAATGGCCTTAATCTGCTCGTCCACCTCGTTTTCGTAATAATCTGCCACTTTGCTCAGCATATCTTGCAACGCGCCAGATTGTTCACCTATGTGTATCATGTCTGGTACCAATTCCAAGAAGTAAGGATCACCTTTTAAGCTGTCGGATAGGGCTTTACCGCCTTTTACTTCTTCTGTGGCCTTGCGGATAGAGTTGGCTACATGCACGTTGTCTACGGCCTCGGCCGTAGTGTTAAGCATTTTAATCATTGGTACGCCGCTGGCTACCAAAGTTGCCGCCGTACGGGCAAAGCGGGCCATGTATAGTTTGCTATACAGCGGTCCTAGCGGCCAGATTTTCAGTTTAGCCGTATCAAGAGCTTCCCTGCCTTCATCAGTGCGTGACCAGCGGACGAATAGAAAGCCGGCAACCACAATCGCTAAAAGCAGTACCCACCAGAAGTGGAGAATAAAGTTGGCCGCCGACAATAAAATGGTTGTTACAAAAGGCAGTTTGGCGCCCGGTATGCCTTTGTAAATGGTTTCTACCTGGGGCAGTACCGTAGTCATCATAAATACTACTACCCCCATTAGTACCAGGATTACTAGCGCCGGGTAGACCAACGCCCCGCGCACTTTAGAAACAATGGCTGCGTCTTTTTCTTGCTGGTTAGCCAATCGCTCTAATGACGTATCCAGCGTGCCGGAAGCTTCGCCGGCTGCTACCAAACTGACATAGACGTTATTGAATACCCTTGGATGACGGGCCAAAGCATCAGAAAAGTTAGAACCAGCCTCCACATCAGCGATAACCGAGTTGATAATGTCTTTTAGAGCATTGTTTTTGGTCTGGCCGCGGACTGTGTTAAGGCTCTGGACCAGCGGTAACCCGGCATTGACCATGGTAGCCAGCTGGCGCGAGAAAATGACCTTCTGTTTGGTGCTGATGCGGCTGCGGTAGCGGCCCAGGGCGCCCGTTTGCTCTTTTTTAAGTTGGATATCTATTGGCGCTAGGTCCCGGTCCATCAAGGTCTTAGCCGCGGTTGACTCATCAGCTGCTTCTACTTCAGCCTCGACAACTTCGCCGGTTTTGTTATTCCGGGCCTTATACGAGTAAACCAGCATTGTTCTAGCTCCTCATCAATCTATCCAGCTCCTCGACATCCACTGCATAGTTGCGGGATTCGTCGTAGCTAATAACACCGTTGTGTATAAGATTGACCAATGTGTGATCCATATTCTGCATACCGTGCTCCGAGCCGGTTTGGATTACCGCTTCGAGCTGATAGTTTTTGCCCTCGCGGACTATGTTTCGTACCGCCGGCGTAGCTACCAGTATTTCGGCTGCGGCTACCCGGCCACCGCCCAACGCCGGAATCAGTCGTTGCGAACACACAGCAGTAAGAATATTGCCCAGTTGGGCCCGGACTTGGGGCTGCTGGTGAGGTGGAAAAACATCAATCATGCGGTCTATAGACTGGCTGGCACTATTGGTATGCAGGGTGGCAAAGACCAGGTGGCCGGTTTCGGCGATAGTGATGGCAGCGGCAATGGTTTCTAGGTCGCGCATTTCGCCAATCAGCACTACGTCCGGATCTTCGCGCAGCACCGAGCGCAAAGCTGTTGAGAAACTGTATGTGTCGTAGTGGACTTCGCGCTGCACGATTACCGATTTCTTGGAAGTGTGCGTGTACTCAATCGGGTCCTCTACGGTAATAATATGCGCCGCGCGCTCCTCATTTATCTTGTTTACCAGGGCCGCCAAGGTAGTCGATTTTCCGGAGCCGGTTGGGCCGGTCACTAGCACTAATCCGCGGGGATATTCGGTAAATTTGTTAAGTATCGATGGCATGCCCAGCTGTTCTATGGTGCGGATTTGATTAGGGATTAAGCGCATAGCAGCGGCCAAGTTACCGCGCTCATGGAAAGCATTTACGCGGAACCGGCCAAGATCGCCGAAGGCAAAACTAAAATCAAACTCTTTGTCACGCAGCAAAATTTGTTTTTGATCTTCGTCAAGCAAGCTAAAGACCAAGTTCTCAACTGTTTCCTCGGACATTTTTGCCTGGTTCTCAAGTGAAACTAAAGAGCCATCAATCCGCAACATAGGCGTCAGACCAACCTGCAAGTGCAGGTCGGAAGCTTTGCGTTTAACTACTTCTTCCAGTAGTATTTCGATTTTTGGCGATTGTTGCACGTTAGTTGCCTACCCCCTTAATTAGCTATCATCCATAGCCGCGACCCGGTTAACCTCGGCTACAGCGGTTATTCCAGCCAGCGCTTTTAAGTAACCATCTTGGCGCATGGTTATCATGCCCTGGGCCTGCGCCGTCTTCTGGATTATGGAACTGGGCGCGCGCTTAATTATCAAATCCTGTATGGCCTCCGTGACCTCAAAGACTTCATAAAGCCCCATGCGGCCAACATAACCGGTTGGATTTTCGGGCGATTCCTTACCCTTGACCAAAGTATAAGCGTTTTGGGTCGACAGAGGCAATAGGCTATAGCCCAAGTCTTTAGCAATTTTTTCCTCTTCGGCTTTGGTCTTAGGTAAGAGTGTTCCGAGGGTCTGGTGGATGGCTTCGGTCTCAGCTTTGTTTGATTCATAGCGCTCACCACCGGGTACAACTCGCCGTACCAAGCGCTGTCCAATAACCGTATGCACGGTGCTGGCAATCAAAAACGGTTCTATGCCCATGTCTAGCAGGCGCGGTAAAATTCCGGCCGCCGAATTAGTGTGCAGCGTGCTAAATACCAGGTGGCCGGTCAGCGCCGCTTGCACCGCAAGGGTGGCAGTTTCTTTGTCGCGGATTTCGCCGACCATCACCACATCAGGATCCTGGCGCAAAATTGACCGCAGGCCGGTAGCAAAGGTTAAACCCACATCGGGGTTAACTTGTATCTGGTTAACGCCCTCTATTTTGTATTCTACCGGGTCTTCCAGCGTAACGATATTAACGGCGTTATTCTTAATCTCCTGAATCATAGCGTACATGGTGGTAGATTTTCCGGAGCCGGTAGGGCCCGAGGTTAGAATCATGCCATGTGGCCGGGCAATACCGCTGCGGATTTCGCGCAGCGCCCGTCCGGTGTAACCCATGTCTTCTAGCTTTAAACTGGTACCGGTTTTATCCAGTAAACGCAGTACTACTTGCTCCCCCCAGATTACCGGGCTAATTGCCACCCGGATGTCAACCGGCCGGCCATCAGCCATAATACTAAACTGGCCATCCTGCGGGATGCGGTGTTCGTCAATCTTTAAGTTAGAGATGATCTTAATCCGGCTAACCAGGGGCGCTTCGGCGTTTTTGGGCAGTTTCATAACTTCGCGCAACACGCCATCTATACGGCAGCGCACGCGAATCTCTTTTTCTAGCGACTCCACATGTACGTCGGAGGCCCGGTTTTTGGCCGCATAGTCCATAATCGCGCTAAGAGCCTTGCTGACCGGTGAATCTTGGACAATAGTCTGCACCTTGCGCTCGGCAGTTCCCATCGGTGTGAAACTGTTGCCATTTTCCTCGATTGAAACTCCGCTACCCAGGTTACCAAAATCCATATCCGTATCACCCGTATTAACACTTTGGTCATACTGCTTAAGAACGTATTTAATACCCGATTCGCTGGCGGCGTAGACCTTAAGCGGCCGGTTAATTTTGTTGCTCAGAAAGTCAACTGCTTGGATGTTGTCAGCGTCTAGCATTGCTACCACCAGGCGATTTTGCATTTCACCGATTGGCACGGCCATGTACTGTTCGGCTACGTCGCGCGGCAACAGGGCTAACATCTTAGTATCTACATGCGTCTTAGACAGGTTAACGTACGGCACTTTGCTGACTACTGCTAGCGCCTTTGTTAGCTGCTCGTCGGTAATATGACCTTCACTCAACAGCATAGTAAACATCGGCTGATGGCTCTGTGCGGCTTTTTCCTTTATGTTGTCCAGCTGGGCTTCGGTTACCAAGCCCTCGGAGAGCAGTGCCTGTTCAACATTTTCTTGAGCTGTCGGCGAGAGAATATTCATGGGCGCCTACCTGCCATCACTACCTACTGCGAACCGTTAAATGGCGATGTGTTTTGCGAATTACCTATTTGTACAGGTTGCGTCGGGTCAATGGCCTTGGAGTTAAAAATGCCATTATAGTTTGGGTCGTTGGCCACGTCCGGGAAGGTTGTACTTATCGTGCTAACTACCGGCACCTTTTTATCGTGCTTGGCCGGCGAATTAAATATCGCACCGGCGATAACTACGGATATCAACGCGGATATGCCTGCTACCACTACTATCTTTGCAATGTCGTCGCGTTTCATACTTATTTAATCTCCTTGGTGACTATGTTGAGAGTTTTAGCCGGCTGGTAGTAAGTGTTGACTGTTAGGCTAAATGAAAGGTTATCCTGCGGGCCAGATATCTGAAGGCTAACAACGTCGAATGGCCGTATAGAACGCTCTAAATCCTTAATAAAGTTTTGGACGCTTTGATAGCTACCGGTGCCAGAAATTATTAGCTGCATTTGCACCGGTTTGGGATTAGCGCTGGCGTCGTTGTTAATACTGGCCGACTCGTCGGTTCCGGTAACTTGCGCGTTGCTTATACCGTTATTAACCAGGAGTTTAGTGACGCTAGTTAGTAGCGCCGGGAAATCATATTTACTGGGCAGCGCATCCAGCACAATGCGGGCGTTATCACCGTTGGGCGGTACGGCATTGGCACTCTTATCGTTTTTGCCGCCGATGATATTTGAGGGATTAGTGCCCTCGAAAACCTGGTTATATTGCGTCACCAACTCTTTAGCCGCCGTGACATTCGCCTGCAATTGCTTAACAGCCGCGTGATTAGCGTTGGTGACCCGGCGCTGGTAAGCGGCCTGCGATAACAAAGCCTTGGCGCTCATTAGGCAAAATATAGTTACTACGCTGGCGGCAATTATTATGGCCAGCATGGTAGATTGCGTTCTATCTATCTGTACGTGCTTGTTTGCTACCGGTAACTTAGCCATTATTGACTTCCCTGCTTAGTGTTGGTCTGTCCGCTAAATAGTAGATTACTTGGATCCTCTAGCACAGAACGGGTTGTGACTTGGTTGTTCAGTATTATTTGGGGGGTCTTGCCGGAGTTGGCAAACAGCGCCGGATCAATGTTAGCCGTAATAGTAAAGGTGGCCCCAGAGCCACCCAAAGCAAACGAGCTTTCTACCACCGAAGTAAAGGCTGGTTGTGCTGCACCTTGGGAGTCAGTTTTGAACTGGGCAAACTTAAGAGTGTCTATGAAAGTATTGACTGCCAGCTGGTTGCTGGCCGTGCCCGATATAGTAATAGTGTTGGCCGCAAGGTCCAGGTTGGCCTGAGTAACCTGCACGTTACTGGGCACAATTTCCGGCAAGTAAACCATCAGGCGCGAACTGATATGTTTGTTCTGGTGCAATGTAGATAAAGCGGTCAGCTGGTTCTGGACTGTCAGAACTTGGTTCAGACCAGAGATACCTGATAATTCTTTGTTGGCTGTGGTCACAGCCGCGGCTGCATCGTTAATTTGTTTTTTTTGTACTACCTCAACCGTAAAAATCATAACCAGTAGAATGGCCACCGCCACGCCGGTTACCAAAACCGCTATGGTGGTGACTAGGCTCCGGCTGCGCTGGGCTTTGACATACTCCAGTTTGACATCAGGCAACAGGTTAAATTGCACCGCGCTCATGCGACTCTCTCCGCTAGGCCAACAGCCACGGCAAAATGATTAGAAATCGATAGCAATTCGTTCTGGCGGGCCGGCGGGAAACTAACGTTGCGCCAAGCATTACCTATTTCGACGTTTATGCCAAACTTGTTTGCTATATAAAGCGGGAATTCCGGTAGCGATGATGCTCCGCCCGTGACCACGATCCTATCCAAATGCGCCGAAGAATAACGGCTCTGGAAAAAGGTTATAGATTTTTCTATTTCGTTCATTAAATTGTCGACCGTGCCAATAATGGCATTGTAGACTTGCCCTTCCAATTTATCTTTGCTCAGGCCAAACTTGAATACAAATTGCTCGGCTTGTGACTGTTCCACGCCCAGGGATTGTACCGCCGAACGGATAATGGCCTGTGCGCCAATTGGTATTGCTCTTGTTAAACGCGGGGTCCCGCCCAGGGTAATCACCAAGTCGGTTGAGCTGGCTCCAACATCCAATACCATCTCCGGAACGGAAGCATCGGCAGGCACAATCGCCCGTGCCAACGCCATGCTGTCGGGCTCAAAGGCAATAACTTCTAGCCCTGCGGCTTCTAGCATTTCCAGCCGTTGTTCAATAAAGCTATTTGGCACGCTAGACAACAAAACCTCTACTTTGGTGGGGCTTTGCGGTGACGGACCAATTACCGCCCAATCAATTTTGGACTGGGCCAAGGGTGTGGGAATAAAAGTCTGGGCCTGGTAGCGAATGGTTTTAGCCAACTCGATATCGCTCATTTTGTTTAGGTCTACCACAGCAGTGAATACCTTGCCAGAGGGCAGGTTTACGGCCACGTTCTTGGTTGTAATGCCGGTTTGTTTTACCAGGTTGTGAATTTCTTGGGCAACTTTTTCCCTGTCGATCTTAGCGTCGCTAATCGCCAGAGTGCCTTGCAGCTGCTTCTCGGCGTAGCGATCCAGCGTTTTTACCGGTCCGGTTCCTTTTAGCTGTACTACCCTTATCGCGGTAGTGCCGATATCCAGTCCGAAAAAATCAGAGGCCCCACTCAATAGATTCATAGTTATTTCCGATTATATCACTTAAGCATAAGAATAGACCACCGTAAACTTGAGTATTTTCTACCGTTTAATAAAGCGGCGGCAAGCTTACTAAGCTTTCAACCTTTAAAGAAGTTGGCGGCGAAGGGTTAAAAAACGGCCCACCAACGACATTTGCTGCCGTGTAGTTGATTACTTCGGCGGCCGGTGAACCGGCGGCGCTTACGTCACCGTTAGTGCGCAGGTAATTAATTTGTTTGGCTATCAAGGATCCGTTAACCGTTAAGGAGCTGGCGCAGTTGTCGTGGATCCAAGATCCCAGTAGCGACTGGCCAGCAGTATTGTCGTGGCAGGTCCAAATAACCCCGTCATTTGTACCGCTGCTGGGTTGGGCTATGTATAAACCATCCAGTTGGTGTACGGCCGGGTCAATAAAAATATTTCCTTTTACTACAAGGGCAAATTTAGGTACGTTGGCTTCGGTGTAACCGGCAGCGTCCCTAATGTCTCCGGCAATGAACACATTGCCGTTAACAAATAGTGTTAATGAGCTACTCACCGTACCACCAGACAGCGTGCTGTTTGGTGCGACCACATACTGTCCATTATCAGCGTAATTACCGTCCCATCCGGTGCTGGTGTTCTTTTTTGTGCCGTAATAATCTGGAACGCAGTGCTGTTGGCGAGTGCTGCCCTGAAACAGCCCGCTTGGGCTGGCGTTATTGGCAAAACTCAATTTGTTGCTACCTGCCCCAACCGCGTCTGTCTTAAAGCCACCGCTTGGACCGCTACCAGAGGTATCGATTTTACCCAAAACGTAAGCGCCAAAATCGCCACTGCTACCGCCGCTGGCACCCAAGTAGGTATTAACACCACCGTTGGCATTGTCCTGGTAATTAGTTAAGTCGCAAGCGCTGCCGGTATTAAACCAGCCGCCAGCCCAAACGTCGCCGCCAGTGGCCGTAAGGAACGGGTAGGTATCGGCGTGCACCATCGGGCTCAGGCCCAAAAACAATCCCGCCAGCACAGCGCCGGCGAGTAACAGTCGTGTCTTCACGTCCGTGAGTTTCATACATAAGCAGTATACAATATTCTCTACTTTGTGTAGTCAAAGTAGCAAACTTACCACACCATATTTCCGCTATTTGCAGGGCCCGGCCCTGCAAAATTACAACGAATTTGCTAATTGACCCTTTACTTCGTCTAGCATCTTCTTATAGTCTTCGTAATCCGCCAAGAATTCCAAATAATTGTCCTCCCCAAATAGTTCGGTTATTCTGTCTGGCATCACCCAATCGGCGCTCATATTCCCTAGGTAATATGGCAAGCTAGAAAACTGCCATTCCCGGTACTTGTCCGGATTTAGGTGTATGTACCTAGATATATGTAGTAGGTATTCGTCCTTGTTGATCAAGCTAGCTTTAAAGCGATCTTGAAATAGAGGACCGCTGCGCTTATGACGCTTATTAAAATACTATAGTGTACGAGGTAGTTACGCCGTGCATCAGCGTGCTCATAGCATTTTCGTCCTTTTGGTATAGCAGGAGATGAAAATGATTGGGCATGAGGCAAAACGCCAACAGCTCTATATCGCCGTATAAATTGTTATATTCCCTGCCCGATTTATCCTTTGCTTGTTCTTTGTCCAAGTAGCGTTTGAGCAGATTCAAAAAAACAGAGTAATCGTAATTATCAAGAAAAATAGATCGCTTATTCACGCCTCTGTTATAGATGTGGTAATAGCTATCTGGCGCATAGACCTTTACACGATTCTTTCCCGGCATATAAATATATTACACCACATTTCACTTATTTGCAGGGCCGGGCCCTGCAAAAAGCTGTTAGTTTGTTCTAAGTTAGATTAAATTATGTTTATGGCCATACGGAACAAGAAGTCTTCCCTGCTTATGTGGTCTAGCGGACACAAATTCGCGTCGACGGCATTATTTTTATTGATCTTAGTTGCAGGATTTTTTGTTTACCAAAGAATCGCGCTTGAGATGAACGAGCATGCTTTCCAGCAAGCCCGAGTGACCATTGATACGATTTACGCTGACATTGCTTCTAGGGTTGGTAAGCCTGATAACTTCAAACGCACTAATGATTGCAGTCGTCCGAGCCAGGAATTCGAGCAGGGTCCCCTATCATGCTCAGTTGATACAGATTTTATTTACGGTGTAACAGATGAGCAAGCGGCAAATGCGTTGTTTAAGCAAATACAGGGAGTCATAAGCCTGCATAAGGATCTGATTGAACCCATAAAACCGTTAGATAATTCAATCAAAGATACTCTAGTAGTAAATAGTTACTACCATTCAGCGGAGGATTATTACAAGACATCTAGTATGGACTGCTCAGTTAAATATACATACTCAACTCCACGTGAGATTGACTTATCAATAACCGACTCTACGAAAAAACCTTTGGAGATAAACATTGTGTGCTCGGATTGGGCAAAAGCTCAATATTATCCTCTCGACTAAATTTTATTGCTCATCCCCGGTAAAAATTGATATAATTTGACTGATTGTCAAATAGACGTTTATGCTTTGTTTTTGGAAACGTTTGTTGGTTAGTGTGAGCTTGGCCGGAATCTTGGCCTTGGTATATTTTGGTATGAGCGCTGCGAGTCAGGCCGAAGGTACAGACGACGCACCAATTTGGCTGGGCGGGGCGCAGTTGAATCTGCAGAAAGAAGCCGCTTTATCTACAGTTCCCTCTTCTTTAAACGGCAACATAGATTGTCAGTATCAAGACGAGTCAAACTGCGTGGTACCTACAAGCTATGGTATGGCTGACTCTAGTAGCGAAGTACTCCTTAATCACACCTCAAAATATTACCCGGTTTACACGCAAGTGGATGGCCAGCGGCATTTTTTGGCTGTCCCCAATTCAGATACAGCAATAAGCTATAGCCCCACACCAGCATTCGGTTCGTACTTCTACTTTAACCACAACTTTTCTGCATCCTATAATATTACCCAGGTTAATACCCCTAGTGGCATCTCGTGGGAGTACCACATCAACCGACCGCCAGATGGTGTGCTTCAGGATCAAAATGGGCAGCTTTTGCCAGCCGACTATGATTCTATGAGTTTTTCGGCCAACGGCCAGTGGATGGTAGTGACTGCGCCCGACAACTCTACACTGCGGGTTAACTTGGAGACTTTCCAGGTAACGCCTTTTGCCACTGGCTTTAACTACAGAATCGGTTCAAACCCCGCACCACAGACAGCTATTACCAACGATGGCCGCTATGCGGTTGTAGCTTCCAAAAATTTTGGGTTCTTTAAAATTTATGACCTTAACACCTGCGATAACACAATCGTAAATGGTTTTTATAGCTGCCAGTCCCGGGACCTGCAAACGTTCTCTCAACAACAAATCACTGATTTTATAAATGCCAGTATCATTCGTTTTATCGGCAACGATACATTGGGCATATATATTAGTTCTGGGCATCCAAATAACCCCACAGTTGCCAAATACATATTGAACACAGGTTTAGGTAGTTTCCACCAAGCAGACTATCTGGCTCTGGGCGACTCTTACATCTCCGGTGAAGGAGCATTTGACTACCAAACCGGTACCGACACCAATAACAATCAGTGCCATGTTTCGTTAATCGCGTATCCATATTTACTAGGACTAAGTTTG
>Ga0265319_1001327_pt1 | contig 14947 bp, 15 predicted proteins | sample 4824metaG_FD_192443 | JGI IMG/M metagenome (GOLD analysis project Ga0265319, IMG submission 192443) | Rhizosphere microbial communities from Carex aquatilis grown in University of Washington, Seatle, WA, United States - 4-8-24 metaG | ecosystem: Host-associated > Plants > Roots > Rhizosphere >...
TCACGTCACGCTCCCACGGCGCTCGTAGCGATGCCTTCGCGGCAATCGCAGGCGCCCGAGCCCGGTTGCGCCGCAGGAGTTTCCACGCCGGCTGCCCGCCGGGCGTCCCCACCGCTTCCTCGCCCTTCAGCTCTCCGCCGGTTATGTGAACTGGCGGATGACCCGGCGCAGAGTCCACATCGCCACGCGCCGGCCCAGCGGACGCCGATTCTTCGTCGGTGTCGCGGGGGTCGGTGCGCCGTCGGCGGGCTCTGGGTCCCGGTTACGCCGCGTGCCGGCAGCTCCGTAGAGGAGGCCGCCGAGCGTCGCGAGCGCGAGCACGATCAGGATTGCGGTCAGCGGGCTGAGCCCGCCGAATGTCGAGTCGTCGTGATCCACGCGCGCAAGACTACGCGATCTGGCGGACTCGGCGTGTCACGCCGCGGCGCGCTGACCGCCGGCTCCGCGCGCCTAGGACTTGGCGCGTTTGCCCGGCCAGCGGCCTGTGATCCGCGCGAACTTACGGCGCGAGGCGTGGTCGAGCAGTCCGCTCACAATCGCTCCGAGCGCACCCTCGAGCGCCAGGGCGAGCGCGAGCTTGGTGACCGAGTCCTGGCGCTCCTCCGGCCGTGGAGGCGGTGCATCGTCGTCGATGACGCGCCACAGCCGCGTGTAGAGCTTGCGAGACAGGCGCGGCGCGATCCGCTTGGCGACGATCTTGACCGGCGCAAACATCGCCTTGGTTGCCAGCGGCGTGCTCGGCTCGGCTGGCGCGGCGCCCGGCGGTTCCTCGGCATTCTGGGCCTTGCGACGCACCGGCGCAGCCTACCGGCAGGCCGCAGGGATCGTCCGGGGAAAGCGAACTCGAGGCGAAATTCGCAAACAACCGCATCTCGCAGTAATGAAATGGGTTACGGGTGCCGACAAGCGGTTGAGGACTTCCTGTCGATGCCTGAACGGCCACTCGCTACCGCAGCACCGCCTCAGCGCGTTGGGCGCCTCCGCGCCGCTGAGCACGACTGGTACGAGGGCCCCGACGCCCGCCGCCAAGCTCGCGGTCGCCGCGTCGCGCGGGACCTGATTGAGCTCTCGCGGCTGCAGCGCGGCGATGAGCGAGCCGAGCCGAAGCCGGTCGACCTGGCTCGTCTCCTCCGCGCGATCTGCGCCGACTTCCCGGAGCTATGCCTCGCGGGCCCCGAGTCGGTGCCGTTGCGCACTGACGCGCGTCGCCTGGTGCGCGTGCTGTCAGCCCTGCTCGAGAACGCCTGCCTGCACGGTGGGCCCCCGATCAGCGTTAGTTACGACGCCCACGAGATCGTCGTTCTGGACGGCGGCCCCGGGCTCGAGCCGCAGTTGCTCGAACGCGCAACCGAGCCGTTCGTCACCGGCCGACGCGCCCCGCGCCGGGGCGTCGGGCTGGGTCTCGCCATAGCCGCGCATCAGGCAGCGGTGCTCGGCGCCGAGCTTCGGATCAGCAACGCCCCGCAGGGCGGTGCGATCGCTGCGGTGCGCTTCCCGTCGGCGGACGCCGGCGCACCGCGCGCCGCGTAGCCGTCGGCAGCCGGAGGCTCAGAGCTCGATCCCCCACTCCGCCGAATGCGTCTGAGCAGGCTCCAGGCGCAGCAGTCCGTCTCCACTTGCAAACGCGTTCGGCGCGCACGTCATCGGCTCCACCGCCAGCGCACGGCGCCGGCGTTCTGCCACGGCCAACGTGTCGCCCGTGTAGACCATCACGTAGCCGTAGGCGTCCCCGATCCAGAGCGTGACGCTGACGCCGGGCGTGTCGAGCCGCACGCGAGCTCGGCCGTCGGCGTCTCGGGCCAACTCGTGGAAGCAGTCATCGAGGACGAGTGGGCCGATCTCGCGCGGCACGCGGAAGTCAAACGGCGTGCCGGCGACCGGCTCTGACGAGACCGGGATCAGGCGCTCGTCGGTGGTCAGGATGCGCTCGGCGGGCAGGGTGAGACGCGCGTTGTCGATCGGTCCGCCGAGTGTGAGGTACGGATGAAAACCGGCGCCGTAGGGACACGCGTGGCCGCCCAGGTTCTCGGCGCGCGTGACGACCCGCAGACCTGCGCCGGTCAGCTCATACTCGATCGCCAGGCCGAGCGTGAACGGATAGCCGTCCATCGGATAGAGGCGCAGTCCAACCGTCAGGCGCGATGGCTCCCAGGCGAGCAGCTGCCAGTTTCGCCAGCGAACGAGGCCGTGGATCGCGTGCCCGAGCCGGGTGTCGCTGAGTGACAGCTGCCGCATCTCCCCCTCCCACTCGTAGCGACCGTCACGAAGGCGGTTGGGCCAGGGCAGGAGCGGTTGCCCGCGGCCGCTGTCGGCCGCCTCATCGCGTCCAAATCCCTCCAGCACGTCGCGATCGCCGACGCTGTAGCGCCGCAGAGCGCCGCCCACCTCCGCGACCACCGCCCGCTGCTCGCCGTAACGCAGCTCGAACTGTTCGCCGCTGAGGGCCAGCGTCATCGGTCGACCCAGGGGGTGTGCCAGCGCCCGAGACCGTGAATCAGCGCCTTCGCCGCCGCCGCAGGGCCCCATGATCCGGGCGTGTAGGGCTCGACAGGACCGGGCTTGGCGAGCAGCGGCGCCACTATCCGCCAGCTCTCCTCGACCGAGTCCTGGCGTGTGAAGCGCGAGGCGTCGCCCTCGAGCGCCGCCTTGATCAGCAGCTCGTACGGCGTCGGCGGCACGCCGCCCTCGTCGACAAGGTCGGCTGCGAGGGAGATCGGCGCCGGTCCTTTGCGATCGGCGCGCAGTCCGTCGAGTGTGAGCTGGATACCCACGCGGGGATCGAGGCGCACCACCAGCTGGTCGGCCTCCGGCCGGCGGTGACCCGAGGCGACGAAGCCGAGCCGCGGCGGGTGGCGAAACACCAGACGCACCTCGGTCTGTGTGACCGGGAGCCGCTTACCGGTGCGAATGAAGAACGGCACGCCGGCCCAGCGCCAGTTCTCGACCTCGAGTCGCAACGCGGCGTAGGTCTCGATCCGCGAGCGCTTCGAGACGCCGTCGATCTCGCGATAGCCCGTGTACTGGCCGCGCACGTAGTGATCCGGATCGGCGTCGACCGTCGAGCGCAGGACGGCGTACTTGGCGTCCTTCAGCGTGGCGGCGTCAGCGGCGGCCGGCGGTTCCTGCGCGACCGCGGCCATCAGCTGCAGCAGATGGTTGACGACGACGTCGCGCAGCGCACCGACCGCGTCGTAGAAGCGGCCGCGGTCCTCGACGCCGAACGCCTCGGCCATCGTGATCTGGACGCTGGCGATGTGACTTCGGTTCCAGACCGGCTCCAGCATCGTGTTGGCGAAACGCAGATAGAGGAACTGCTGAAGCCCCATCTTGCCGAGAAAATGGTCGATCCGGTAGATCTGACTCTCGGCGAGATGCTCGTGCAGCTCGGCGGCCAGAGCGCGTGCCGACGCCAGATCGTGGCCGAACGGCTTCTCTACCACGACGCGCGCGGTTGGCGTCAGAGCCCCCGCGTTCGCGAGGCCGGCCACGACGGGCGCGAACAGCGCCGGCGGGATCTCGAGATAGAAGACCGGCGTCTTCGCCCCGCTGATCGCCTTGGCGACGCGCCGGAACGTGGCTGGGTCTCCGAAGTCGCCGCTGATGTACGAGAGCCGCTTGGCGAAGCGGGCGAAGATCTTGGGATCGACGGGCTCGCCGGTCGCGGCGATCGCGTCATCGGCGTGTTCGCACAGGTGCTTCACGGTCCAATCCTCAACGGCCACGCCAACGATCGGACAGTCGAGCAGCCCGCGCGCCTCGAGTCTGTAGAGCGAGCGCAGCGTCATCTTCCTGGCGAGATCGCCGGTGATGCCAAAGATCACGAGCACATCGGCGGGTTCACTCATCCGCGGCTCCCTGCCGGCGCAGCGCAAGACCCGTCAACACCTCACGCACCGTGCGGTCGGCGATCAGCGCCGTCACGTCGGCGGAGCCGACGGCTGTCGGGATCACCTCGACAAGTTCGGCGCCGACCACGTCGAGCTCGGTGGCGAGCACGCGCGCAGCCCAAAGCAGCTGCGCGGTGCTCATCCCCCCGGGCTCGGGGGTCCCGGTTCCCGGGGCCAGCGACGGGTCGAGCACGTCGATGTCGATCGACAGGAAGACCGGACCGCTGCCGACGATCGCCACGGTCCGCCCCACGATCTCCTCGATCGACAGCGTCCGCACGTCCTCCATCAAGAACGACGTGATGCCCCGCTCGCGTTGCCAGGCGAACGTCTCCTCGCCGGGCCAGTACCCGCGCAGCCCGATCTGGACGTAGCGCGCGGCGTCTACAACGCCACCCTCGACCAGGCGGAACATCGGCGTCCCGTGCGAGCGCTCCACGCCGAAAACCGTCGTGCCAGTGTCGGTGTGGGCGTCCAGGTGGACCAGCCCCAGCGGCCCGTGCCTGGCGGCGACCGCGCGCATGTCGGGCTCGGCGATTGAGTGGTCTCCTCCCAGGACGAACGGAATCGCCCCGGCCGCAACGACCTCACCCACCGTGCGCTCGATCGCCGCGTGAGTGGCCGTGGGATCGCCGGGCACGACGGGCGCGTCACCGTAGTCGAGCACCGAGAGCGTCGCGAACGCGTCGATGGCGGCGTCGAGGTGACGGCCCGGCGGACAGCCGGCCGCCCTTATCGCGCGCGGCGCGAAGCGGGTGCCGGGGCGATCGGACACGAGATCGTCGGTCGCCGCGCCGACGATCGCCACATCAACACCCGCCAGATCCCCCGGATCCTCGCTGTAGCGCTGGCCGGCGAAGCTGAGCAGGCCGGTGAAGTCGGGCTTCTCCCCGTATTCGGCCCAGCGTGTGAGCGGGTCGATCATCCCCGCGGACGCTACCAGCGTCGCGTCGGGTGACTAACCTCTGCTGCGGTGAGACAGCAGCTTCGACCCCTTTTCGACCGCGTCGTGATCAAGGAGCTCGAGCCGGACCGGATCCGGCAGTCGGGACTGGTCGTGCCCCCTGGCACTCACGAACCGCCGCCCCAGCATGGGATCGTGCTCGCCGTGGGGACCGGGCTTGACTGGTGGGCACAGGCCGGCATCGAGATGCCCGTGTCGCCGGGCGATCACGTGGTATTCCCGTTCTCGGCCGGCAGCTGGGTCGAGATCGAGGAGGAGCGCCTGCTCGTCTGTCGTGTCGGCGAGCTGCTGGGAGTGCTCGAGTTCGTCGAGGAGCCCACGGTGCTGCGCGAGTCGGACTGACCCGCGACGGCACGCTGACCGTCGACTCCGCGCGGCGCTGGCCGGCGCCGCTGCAAGGAGCGGCTCGCCGCGCACAGCGGCTCGCCGGCCTCAGGCGGCCGCGTAGCGGCGCAGAGCCTCGACGAGCGGGCCGAGCTCGCGTCCCCTGGCGGTGAGGCGGTACTCGACGCCGGGCGGGCTCTCCGGGATGACGGTCCTGACGATCAATCCCGCGCGCTCGAGGTCGCGCAGCCGCGAGGAGAGCATCCGGGGTGATATGCCGACGACGGCCGAGCCGAACTCGTTGAAGCGCACGGCCCCGGAATGAGCGGCGACGACCACCTGGATGAGCCACCGGCGTTCCAGCAGGTCCGCCGCGAGGCGGACCTGCGGATTCACCGGCTCGCAGCTACGACAGCGCGACATCGCGCGCCGGCTCGAGCGCGAGTTCGAGCACCTCGGCCACGGTCATCACCGGGTGAAAGCGCACGCCTTCGCGCACCTCGCTCGGGATCTCGTCCAGGTCGCCGCGGTTGCGCTCCGGCATCACGATGTCGGTCAGGCCCGCGGCGCTGGCAGCCAGTGCCTTCTGCTTGAGCCCGCCGATCGGCAGCACCCGCCCCTGCAGCGTGACCTCGCCGGTCATGCCGACGGTGTGCTTGACCGGCCTGCCCGACAGCAGCGACGCGAGTGCGGTGACCATCGTGACACCGGCGCTCGGGCCGTCCTTGGGAATCGCCCCGGCGGGCACGTGAATGTGGAATTCACGTTCCTCGAAGGCGTCGTAGGGGATTCCCAGCTCGGCTGCGTGTCCGCGGACGTAGGAGAGCGCGATCCGCGCGGACTCCTTCATCACGTCGCCGAGCTGCCCCGTGAGGACCAGTCCGGCGGCTGAGCCGTGCGACTTCATCGATGTCGCCTCGACGAACAGAACATCGCCGCCCGTGCCCGTCACGGCGAGCCCGGTTGCCACGCCGGGGACCGCGGTCCGCGCCGCGGACTCCTGGAAGAACTTCTGGCGTCCGAGCGCGTCTCGGATGGCCGCGATGTCTACGGCGACGGGGGCATCGACCTTGCCCGAGGCGATCCGAGTGGCCGTCTTGCGCAGCAGCTTGCCGAGCTCGCGCTCGAGGTTCCGGACGCCCGCCTCACGGGTGTACTCGGAGATCACCGTGCGAACCACCTCGTCCGAGATCGTGACCTCGCCGTCGAGCAGACCGTTGCGGTCGCGCTGGCGCGGCCAGAGGTAGCCCTTGGCGATCGCCAGCTTCTCCTCGCCGCTGTAGCCGTCGAAGGAGATCACCTCCATGCGGTCAAGCAGCGGTCCCGGGATCGTGTCCGCCTGGTTGGCGGTCGCGATGAAGAGCACCTGGCTGAGGTCCAGCTCGACATCGAGATAGTGGTCGCGGAAGCTGTGGTTCTGCGCCGGGTCGAGGACCTCCAGCAGCGCTGAGCTCGGGTCGCCGCGCCAGTCGGCGCCGACCTTGTCGACCTCATCGAGCAGGATCACCGGGTTCATCGTTCCGGCATCGCGCAGGGCACGGACGAGCCGGCCGGGCAGCGCGCCGATGTAGGTGCGCCGGTGGCCACGTATCTCGGCCTCATCGCGAACGCCGCCCAATGACATGCGCACGAACTCCCGTCCTGTTGCACGGGCGATCGACTCGCCGATCGAGGTCTTGCCGGTGCCGGGAGGTCCGATCAGCGTCAGGATCGCGCCGGACCGCGGGTCGGCTTCGATGCCCCGCTCCTGGCGCAGCTTGCGCACGGCCAGGTACTCGGTCACGCGATCCTTGACGTCCTCGAGTCCGGCGTGATCGGCGTCCAGAACCTCGCGAGCCGCGATCGGGTCCAGCCGTTCGTCGGAGCGCTTGTTCCATGGCAGCGCGATCATCCAGTCGAGATAGGTTCGGATCATGCTGGCCTCGCCCGACTGCTCGCCCATGCGCTCGAGACGGCCCAGTTCCTTGAGCGCCTGCTCGCTGGCCTGCTCTGGCATCTCGGCGGCCTCGATCTTGCTGCGGTACTCCTCGACGATCGAAGCGTCGTCCTCGCCCAGCTCCTTGCGGATCGAATCCATCTGCTTGCGCAGGAAGTAATCGCGCTGCTGCTTGTCGGCGCCCTCCTGGACGTCGTCGCGGATCCGCTTGCGAATCTGCAGCTCCTCGAAGCGCTCACGCTGGAACTTCAGCGCCAGCTCGAGCCTGTCAGTCACGTCGGTCGTGCGCAGCAGCTCCAGCCGCTGTTCGTAGCTCAGGTCGGGGCTGTAACCACAGGAGTCGGCGAGCATGCCGGGCTCGCTGATCGAGCGAAGCCAGCCCGTGATGCGGCCGTCGGCGCCACGCAGCTCGAGGATCTCCTCGACCACGGCGCGGTACTCGCGCGAGAGCGTCCGCGTGCGCGCGTCGACGGGGACCTCGTCGCGGCGCTCCTCCACATCCACGAACAGGGCGCCGTCGGAGCCGGTGCGCGCGGCGCCGATCAGCGCGCGATGCTCGGCCTCGACGTTGACGGCGTGACCGCCGCCCGGCAGCCGCACGCGTTCGGTGACCACGGCGACGACCCCGACTTCCGCGTACTCGCCCTCGTGGCGCGGAACCAGCACGACACGCTCGTCGTCGTTCACGGCGACCGTGAGCGTGATGCTCATGCCGGGAAAGACGACGGTGTCGTCGAGGGGGATCAGTCGCAGCTCACTCACAGATATCAACTCCCTATTTACTTACGAATGAGTAGTAAGTGTAGCACGGGGCCCACGCGCGCCCAACCGCCTGGTTAGGCTGTCGCCCATGGCCCAGATTTCCGGATCGGTCGCCGAAACGCTCGCCGCGCGCGCCGGCGAGGCGATGGAGCTCAACGACCGCTATCTGAACCCGCAACTCGGCCGGATAGTCCGCACGCTGGGCTTCGATCGCGTCTGGATGCACGGCGAGGGCGCTCATCTGATCGACGCGTCGGGCACGCGCTATCTGGACCTGCTCTGCGGCTACGGCACCTTCGCCGTCGGGCGAAACCACCCCGACGTGGTCGCCGCCCTGCACGAGCTGCTCGAAGCGCGCAGCGCAAGCCTCCCCCAGCTCGGCGTGAGCGTGCTGGCGGGCGTGCTCGCCGAGCAGCTCGTTGCGCTGGCTCCCCCGCGAATCGCGGCGATGGTGGCGGCCAACACGGGCACCGAGGCCGTCGAGGCGGCGATCAAGCTCGCCCGCGGCGCGACGGGACGTCCGCGGATCCTCTACGCGAGCCACGCGTTCCACGGCCTCACGCTCGGTGCGCTCTCACTCAACGGCGACGAGCAGTTCCGCGAAGGATTCGGCCCGCTCCTGCCGGGCACCGCCGAGGTTCCGTTCGGCGACCTCGACGTGCTGCGGGCCGAGCTCGCGCGCGGCGATGTCGCCGCGTTCATCGTCGAGCCGGTGCAGGGGAAGGGCGTCAACCTGCCGCCGGACGGCTACCTCGCCGCCGCTCAGCAGGCCTGCCGCGAGCGCGGCGCGCTGTTCGTCTGCGACGAGGTGCAGACCGGCCTTGGCCGCACGGGTCGCTTCTTCGCACTCGAGCACTGGGGTCTTGACCCGGACATGATCTGTGTTGCAAAGGCGCTGTCGGGCGGGTTCGTGCCGATCGGAGGTGTGCTCGTGTCAGCAGACATCCGCGATCGCGTGTTCGACGGGATGGAGCGCGGAGTGCGTCACGGCTCGACCTTCGGCACGGGCGACATGGCGGCGGCGGCCGGCATCGCCACACTCGCGGTGATCGAGCGCGAAGGCCTCGTGGCGCGTGCCACGGCGCTCGGCGACCTGCTGCTCGAGCTGACGCGACCGCTCGTCGATCGCTACGAGATCGTGCGCGACGTGCGCGGTCTCGGCCTGATGTGGGCCATCGAGCTCGGGACGCCCGATCGCCTGCGCCGCCGCGCCGTCTGGAACCTCGTCGAGCGTGCGCAAACCGGGCTGGCGGCGCAGCTGATCGTGGTTCCGCTCTTCCATCGACACCAGATCTTCTGCCAGGTGGCCGGCCACCGCATGAACGTTGTCAAAGCTCTGCCCGCGCTCGTCGTCGACGAGGCCGAGATCCGCCGCTTCGCCGCCGCGCTGGAGGATGTCGTCGCCCGCGCCGACCGCATGGGTGGCGCCGTTGGGCGCCTGGGATGGGACCTGGCCCGCGGCAGCGCCCGCGCGCTGCGCCGGTGAAGGCGCTCGTAACCGGAGCCTCCGGCTTCATCGGCGGGCACGTCGTCACCGCGCTGCTGGCGTCGGGCATGGATGTGCGCGCGTTCGACCGCCGGCGGCCGGCCGGCGGCTCTACCGGCGCGGAGTTCTTCCAGGGTGATCTGCTCGAGCGCGACGCGGTGCGCCGCGCGCTCGCCGGCTGCGACGCGGTGTTTCACCTGGCGGCGCTCTACAGCTACTCCCGAGCAGATGCGGCGACGATGCAGCGCGTCAACGTCGAAGGCACGCGCCTCCTGATCGAGGAGGCGGCCGGGCGGCGGCTCATCCACACGTCCTCCTGCGCCACCTGCGGGCCGGTCGCCGGCCGCGCAGCCACCGAGGCGGACCGGCCCGCGGGCTGGGAGCTGGGCGTCCCCTACAAGCGCACGAAGCTCGAGGGGGAGCGGATTGCGCTCGACGCCGCCGCGCGGGGAGCCGACGTTGTCGTCGTCAACCCGACGACGCCGGTCGGTCCCGGCGATCACGGGCCAACGCCGACCGGCAAGATGGTGGCGGACGTGGCGTCTGGACGCGCGCGCGCCTACCTGGCCGGGAGCGCGCTCAACGTCGTCGCGGTCGAGGATGTCGCCCGCGGTCACCTGCAGGCGTTCGAGCTGGGACGAGCGGGCCAGAGGTATCTGCTCGGCGGTGAGAACCTTTCGATGCGAGATGTATTCGCCGCCATCTGCGAGGCCGTCGGCCGAGCGGCACCGAAGCTCGCCGTCCCCTGGCCGGCCGCCTACGCCGCGGCCTGGATCGCCTCGCGGCTGATCCGCGAGCCGCGACTGCTCGTTCTGGACGAGGTTCGCGTGGCGCGCTGGCCGATGCTGTTTGACGATTCACTCGCACGCGCGGAGCTCGGCTACAGCTCGGAGGCTGCGGTTTCAGCGCTGGCGCGGGCCGCTCGAGCGGTTGGGCCCTCCGTCTTAGCGCCGTCCGCGATGCCCTGCGAGCACAGGCTCGCGGGCGACACACGGTCAACCCAGATGGGGGCCGCCACAACGATCGCGGCCGCCGAGCCCGCCCCGGTTGCGCGGCCGTGGCGGCCACACGCGCCGGTTCGCTTCGACCCCGCCGGGCAGCCGTTGCCAACGCGCTAGCGTGACCTCGGTCCGTGACCACCTTCGCCGAACGAAAGGGGAAGCCGTGTCCCTTCTGAACCCTGCCGCACGTCAACTGATCGAGTCCGGCAAGCTTGCGCACCTCGTGACCCTCGCCCACGACGGGAGCCCGCGCGTGGCGATCATCTGGGTCGGGCTCGACGGCGACGAGATCGTCGCGGGGCATCTCGACACCGGTCAGCACAAGCTGCGCAACATCGCCGCGGATCCGCGGGTCGCGCTCTCGATCGAGGGCGACACGGTCAACCCGATCGGCATGCAGGAGTACCTCGTGATCCGGGGACGCGCCCGCCTGCAGGCCGGCGGGGCGCCGGAATTGCTGCAACGGCTTGCTCGGGTCTACATCGGCCCGGACGCCGTGTTTCCGCCGATGGCCGACCCGCCCGAAGGAATCGTGTCGCGGATAACCGTCGAGCACGTTGGCGGCATCGGCCCCTGGATCTGACCGATCGGCGGGCATGCTCGCGGCGAGCCGGGGTCGTTCACCGATCCGCCGGCCACTCCCCCGTGCGGTCGAACTCCTCGCGCGCGGCGGCCTCGCGGGCGCGATCCGGTTGGCTCTGCGGTCCCAGGCGCCCGACAATCACACCCACCACGACGATAAGCATCAGCGCCAACAGGGCCGAGCCAACCACCTCCTGCACACCGCCGCCGGGGACGGCGAGCAGCACAAACCCCGCCAAACCCGCGATTCCCACCGTCACGATGCCAGCGCGCTGCCGCACGGCGGCCAGCGTATTGGCTGGCGCGCGGACCGGCGGTCCGATCGGACTCGCGGTGCGCGCAAACCGGCGGTCCGCCGGCGGTCCACGGACTGGCGGTCCACTCGGACTCGCGGTGCGCGCAGGCCGGCGGTCCGCCGGCGGTGCGCTCAGGACTGGCGGTCCGCTCGGACCGGCGGTGCGCTCAGCTCGAAACCGCCGTCGGCCGATCGCCGCCGGGATTCTCGGGGGATGGCGTCGGCGGAGTTGCCTGCTCGGGCACGACCACCCCAACCGCTGCGGCGGCAGCCAGCGCGAACTCTGCCGTCGAAGCGAACCGGCGCCCCGGATCCTTGTCGATGGCCTGGACGATCACGAGATCGAGCGCCTGCGGCACCGCCGGCCAGTGGCGGCTGGCGTGCGGCGGCTCATCGTGCAGGTGCGCAGCGATCACCGCGGCGTCGCTTGCGGCCGGATACGGCACGCGCCCTGTCACCGCCTCGTAGAGCACGCAGCCGAGCGAGTAGATGTCCGCAGCGGCTCCCACCGGCTCGCCCCGAGCCTGCTCGGGCGACATGTATGCAACCGTCCCGAGGCGCTCCCCCACGCCGGTGAGGCCTTCACCGCCGAGTTCCCGCGTGACGCCGAAGTCGGTCAGGTAGGCGTGGTCGCGGTCGTGCAGCAGGACGTTGGCCGGTTTGACATCGCGGTGCACGAGGTTGCGCGCATGCGCCGCGCCGAGCGCGCCGGCGATCTGGCCGATCAGGGCGACGGCTCGCGTCGGTGAGAGCGGCCCTTCGCTCGCGAACACATCCGCGAGACTCGGTCCGGGAACGAGTCGCATCGCGATGAACAGCAGCCCGCCGTCCTCGCGCGCCTCATAGACCGGGATCACGTGCGGATGCTCCAGCGCCGCGGCGACGTGGGACTCGCGCACGAAACGCGCGCGGAACTCCTCATCATCGGCGCGCGCCGGGTCGATCAGCTTCAGTGCCACCGGCCGTCCGAGCGTGAGCTGCTTCGCTTCGTACACGACGCCCATTCCGCCGCGCCCGATGAGCGCGACGAGCCGGTAGCCGGCGATGACCGACTCCGGTCCGATCGCCCGCGCGCGGACGCGCAGCGCCATGCCGGGGTCTGCGAGCACCGCCTCGACCACCGCTGGGTCAAAGCGGGCGAAGCGGTCGCGCAGCAACGCAAGCTCGCGGCGCTCGAGCGCGAGCGGGACTAGGACGGCTCCGGCGCCACTAACCGCCAGCGCCGCGAGAACCGGAACGAGCAGGTTGATCGTGCCGCTGTCGAATGCGATCTGGGTGCCGACCAGCAGAACCGCGACGGCCGCCAGGCCGGCCCAGACCATCATCGGCCAGCGCACCCGGCGCAACGCGAGGATCGGGAGCAGCAACGCCGCGACGACGAGCAGCAGCCAGTTGACCAGGGCCGTCACCGACCCCAGCGGGGCGCCGTTCATCAGCGTCGCGATCGCGTCAGCCTCGATCTCCGGGCCCGACATCGGTTGCGACGTCCACCCGCCCACCGCGTGCTGATCCTGAAGGTCGCCGGCCGTCGCGCCGACCACGACGATTCGCCCACGCACCGCGGCCGGGTCGAAGTGCGGCGAGAGCGCGTCGACGAACGAGTACGCCTTCACGGTGCCGGCAGGACCGGGAAAGTCGATCCATTGTGGCCCGCCGCGCAGCGTCGCAGCGAGTGTGGCGGACGACACTCCGGACGCGCGTGCCGTGGCCGCCGCAAAGCTCTGCAGGCCTTCCACCGACACCGGTATCTGGCGCACGGCGGAGTCGCTCGCCTCAGGGAACTGGGCACTTCCGACGCTCAATCCGAGCCTTCGCTGGTTGCGGATCCCTCCCAGCACGTTGGTGGCGCCGCTCGAATTCGTGGCGGCTCCCGCCATCACGAGGTGCCCATGGTCACGCTGCGCCGCAAGATAGAGCGCCACGTCGTCGGCGTTGTCTGTCGCGTGATCGAAGACGAGGTCGAACGCGATCGTGCGCGCGCCATCGCGGCGCAAACGGTCGATGATCCGCGCGTCCCACACGCGGCGGAACGGGAACGAGCCGTATCTGTTGCTGTCCAGCGTCCGGTAATCGATCCCGACGATGACCACGCCCGGCCACGGCTTCTGCGTTCCGCGGATCCCAAACCGCGCGTCGATCGTCTGCAACTCGAGGTTCCTGCCGAACGCGGTGTGCCAGGTCCCGTAACCGGCGGCGAGCGCGACCAGCGCGACGGCAAGCATCGCCGCCGGCAGGCCGAGCCGGGGCAGGCCCGCGAGCCGGCCCCTCAGCGTTCGGCTACGACGAGGCCCCACGTGATCGCTCGTTCAGCGAGCTGCGCGCGCTTTTGGTTCTGCGGCAGGCGGGCGACGCCGAACAGCTGATACATCGCGCGCAGATTGGCTTTGACCGCGTCCAGCGAAAGGTGGAGCTCCTCGCTGATCTGCTGGTTGCTCGCCGGCGAGGCGAGGTGCAACGACCCTCCGTACGGCCGGCACAGCGCCACCAGGACGCGGCGTTGGGTACCGCTGAGCTGATCGAGCGTGACGCCAATCGCCGCGCGGACCGTCGGCGCCGGCGCCGCCAGTGGGCTTCGAAACAGAACGACCGTGGCGCCGATCCTGATCGCATCCCCGTCGGCGAGACGCCGCCGGCCCGCAATGCGCTGTCCGTTGACGAACGTGCCGTTACTCGAGAGCCCGTCGTCGAGCACGATCCACTCCCCCGCGACACACTCGATTTCAGCGTGCAGCCGCGAAACCTCGGCGTCCCACGAGATCGCGACGTCGGCCAGCTCGTTGCGCCCGATCGTCACCCGTGGCCTGGTCTCGCCGTCGAGCGCCACGATCCGCTGCTGCTGCGCGCCGTCGCGAAGCACGAGAAAGGCTCGCCCGGTGCGCTCAGCCGACAGGCGCTCCTTCACCTCGCCTCCCGAGCGGGCCACCGGCGAGCCCGCTGCATCGCCGGGCCCGTTGCGCGCTGACGCGGTCACAACCCCGCGAGTGTAGACGCTGCGGCGCGCGGTTCAGCGGGTCAGCGGCCGCGCACCAGGTACTGGTGGCCGGCCGTCAGGATGAGGCTGCGGTGACGAACGAGGTCCGTCAGCTTGACCTTCCCCGCGGAGACCGCGACCAGCGTGCCGTCGCAGCGATCGGCCACCTTCCATCTGGTCCCCTGGTCGGCTGCGGTCGCGTAGTGCCCGCGCGTGGAGAACTGGCCGTGGGCGTTGCCGAACACCTGATTGACGACCTTCTTCGATTTCGGCCTCTGCTTCCTCGCGGGGGCGGCTGCGGCATGGGCCTGCGGCTTGCTGACGCACGCTTTGAAACTGCTCGCGAGCACCAGCACCGTCGCGGTCCCCCGCCCCGGCTGCGTCACCACGAACACACCGCCGGCGAACAGGCCGCTAGCGACCTCTCCGTGGCCAATTCCGCTCTGGACCAGCACCGTCCCGTGTCGCGCGTCAAAAGTCGCGCCGAGCGGGACCAGCTCACCCGCGGCAAGGGACACGAAGTGGTGCTTTCCCGGCAGCTTGATCAGCACGTCACCGGCCGCGACGGTCGCGCCGACCGTGGTGCCGCGCACCGGCGCGAGCGTCGAGCCGGTCGTGAAGGTCTGATCGGGCGTCGCCGTCTCGCAGATCGCTGAGCCACAGTCGCTGGCGACGAGGCGATAGTGGTAGGTGGTGTAAGGCGCCAGCCCGCTCAGCGGCGCGCTCACGGCGACACCGG
>Ga0265319_1001328_pt1 | contig 14939 bp, 14 predicted proteins | sample 4824metaG_FD_192443 | JGI IMG/M metagenome (GOLD analysis project Ga0265319, IMG submission 192443) | Rhizosphere microbial communities from Carex aquatilis grown in University of Washington, Seatle, WA, United States - 4-8-24 metaG | ecosystem: Host-associated > Plants > Roots > Rhizosphere >...
CTGGCCTTCGACTGCCGGATCGGCCGTCGCGGGTGTCGCCTCCGCGGCGTCGGTCGACGGCTCATCGTCGGCAGCCGGCTCGCTCGCGGTCATGTCGGGCTCGTGCTGGGTGTCCGCCGAGGCGGTGTCCGCCAAGGTCGGCGGCTCGTCCGCATGCTCATCCGGCAACCCGTTTTCGGGGTCCGAGCCGGGCTCTCGTTCGAAGTCCACGATCTGCTCCTGAAATTCCCTGCGCGAAATGTGATCGGTCTATCTGGTTCGGGACCCCGCGGCACCGCCGCGCTCCGGCGTGCATCGTCAGGGTCCGTCAGCGTAGCGCGATCCGCCCGATCACGCTGCGCACCCGGCCGCGCCGCACCGGCTCCGCGTCCGGCCTCGGCGAAGCGCGACTCGCTTCGTGCTCCGTGGCCGCCAGGTATGCCAGGCGCGTCTCGCGGGCAACGTCTGACCACGTCCGCTGTGGCGACGCGGCGCGCCGTTGAGCGTGGCTGCTCAGTTGGCTGGCGAGCGGACCCTTGGCCCACACTGCTTCGAGCGCCGCTGCCATGCGCGCCGCGTCGCGTGGCTCGACGACGATGCCGGCACTGCCGATTGTCTCGGGCAGGGCACCGGTTTTCGAGGAGACCACGGGCACGCCGACGGCCAGCGCTTCGAGCGCCGGCACGGCCGTTGCGTCGGACAGGGCCGGGTAGACGAACGCCTGGCTGCCGGCGATGACGGCTGCCCGCTGGCGCGCCCCGGTCGTGCCGACGACCGTGATCGAGCCGCTCAGGCCGCTCACCTCGATCGCGCGCGCCAGCCTGGCGTGCTCGTCGGGAAACGCGACGTCGAGCGCCATGACCAGCGTCGGGACCTCGTCACCGCGCGTGTGCAGCAGGGAAAGGGCGCCAAACAGGGTGCGCAGGTCCTTGCGCGCGTCGTAGCGACCGGCAAAGACCATGTAGCGCGGCGGCAGCGAAAGCCGCTGCCGGTCCGCGGCAAGTCGGTCGGCGTCGCGCGCCGCCGCGGCGAAGTCGTCATCCACGGCAAGCGGCACGACTGAGATGCTCTCCTCGGGAACGTGCAGGCGGCGGCGTGCCATCTCGCCCACGGCGCGCGAACACACGATCACGCGTGCCGCGTCGCGCAGGACGCGCGCCCGAACGCGGTGGCCGAAGCGTGCTGCGGCACTTGCCGCGTATGTCTCGGGCAGCTCCCACGGCGCGAGATCGAGGATCGTGGCCACGACCGGGAGCTGTGACGCCAGGGGCACCGCTCCGCCGGCAGTGTGGAAGATCGTCTCGGCGTCGCCGCGCGCGCCGAGCTCCGCTCCACGGAGCAGGAACGAGTCGAGCGTCAGGCCGGCGGAGCGCAGAGCCCGGGTCGTTGGTGGGATGCGCCGCGATGCCGCCACGGGCAGCCCGGCCGCGGCGAGGGCCGTGGCCGGATCCGCACGCAGTGCGCGCGAGACGATGACGAACGATTCGCCCTCGAGTGGCTGTGCGGCGTACGCGCCGAGCAGCTGATCGAGGTACCAGCTGGTGAGCGGCGAGTGTTCCGGCTCCTGGAGTGGCCGGGCGTCGACCACGACGCGCACCCCGTGGCTGGCCGCAGCCGGCAGTGCCGGCGCGAGACGCATCAGCCGCTGCGCGGCAGCTTGCCGCGCAGCTCTTCCCAGCGCAGGCGGAGCACGACTGCGAACGCCTCGACGATGATCCCGCGCGACATCTTGCTCGCCCCTCTTTGGCGGTCGACGAAGATGATCGGAATCTCGCGGATGCGGGCACCGTTGCGCGCGGCGAGGAAGGTCGTCTCGATCGAGAAGACGTAACCGCCGGAGTGCATCCCGGCCCACGGCAACCCGGCCAGGGTGTCACGGCGCCAGGCTTTGAACGCGCCCGTCAGGTCATGCGGTGAGAGGCCCAGGACGGTGCGCGCGAAGAGCGAGCCACTGCGCGAGATCAGCTTGCGCAGCACGCCCCAGTTGCGCACGCCGCCTCCGGCAACGTAGCGCGAGCCAATCATCAGGTCGTCCTGGTCGAGGCCGCCCACCAGCGTGGCCAGGTACTTGGGATCGTGCGACCAGTCCGCGTCCATCTGCACGATTCGATCGGCGCCGGCGTCGAGGACTTCCCTGAAACCCGCGATGTACGCCTTGCCGAGTCCCTGCTTGGACGGGCGATGCATGACGCGGATGCGCGCGTCCTCGGCAGCCAGCTTGTCGGCAAGCTCGCCCGTGCCGTCGGGCGACGAGTCGTCGACCACGAGCAGCGCCGAGCCCGGCAGTGCCGCGAGGATTGCCGGGACGATCCCGGGCAGGTTCTCGACCTCGTTGTAAGTGGGCATGACGACCCACGTGCCGGAATAACGTTGAGATTCCATCGGCCGCGAGTCTAGCGATGAAATGCACTGGGCCGGCCCTGACGGGCCGGCCCAGTGCTCCCTGCCGTTTGGACCGAGTTGGCCCGTGCCAGCTAGTTGAGCTGGAAGGTGTAGTCCGTGTACTGGGCGACCGAGTTCGCGTCGGTGCCGGTCACGTGGAACGTGGCCGTGCCGGCCTGGGCGGAGGCGGTCAACTTGATCGTCACGGTGTACCCGCCACCGGCCACCTTGGTCGTGCTGTATGTCTTGGCGGCCAGGCCCGGCAGCGTCACGCGAACCTTTGGCTTGGCCAGGAGCGACTCGGCGCTGGAGATAGTGAACTTGACCTTGGTGCCGCGCACGAATGGCGCGGGTATGACTGATTGCAGGCGGAACGCGCGAGCGTCAACCGCGACACTCTGGCTGTATGTGCCAGCGTCGGTGGCCGCGGTCGTCACGCTGTAGTAGGTGCCCTGGGCGACGTAGTTGTTCGAGTCGTCCTTGCCGTCCCAGGTCCAGCTCTGCTTGCCGGCGCCCACGGATACGTCGCTCATCTTGGTGCGCACGACGTCGTTGTTCGCGTCGACGATCGTCCAGCTCAGAGTGGCGGGCTGGTTGAGCGTGACCGACAGCGTCGTCGACTGCGCCAGGTTGTCGCCATCGGCGGCATAGAAGAGATTCGGGCTCGCGGCCGGCGAGGCCATCGTGGTCAGTACCTCGACATCGACGCTCGAGGGGCTGCCGGCGTTGCCGGCGCGGCTACTCGGCGTGCCGGTCAGCGTGTAGGTGCCGTCGGGAACGAAGTTGCCGGAGTCATCCTTGCCGTCCCAGACGGCCGTTCCCTGGCCGGAGGTTGACCAGCTCGTGAAGCTGCGCACGACGTCGTCGCTCGCGTCCTGGACCTGCCAGTTGACGAACGTTTCCTTGTTGACCGTGTAGGTCAGGGAGACCGAGTCGGTGCTGCCGTCGCCGTTGGGCGTGAACAGTGTGTCGTTGCTGCCGACGAGCTTGGCGGCGCCGTCGGTCGACGCGGACAGGTTCTTGAACGTCGGCGCCGAGGGGTCTTCAGGACCGTCGCGCCATTCGCTGGCAGTCATGGTCAGGTCGCCGGTCACCGCGCGGTAATAGCCGTCATGCGCCGGGTCCGGATCGAGGAAGTTGGTCGCGCCAGGGGTGCGCACGGAGTCGAACTTCTGGGGGTTGACGCCGACCCAGCCCCAGTACTCGCCGACGTGGCCGGTCGAACCGATATGGAAGAGATCCTCCATGGTCGGATCACTCGTCGTATCCATCATCGAGCGCAGCGTCTTGACGAAGAGCTCCTCGCCGTAGGCAAAGACGGCCTTGGCGCCCGTTGCGAGCCAGCCGCTGGCCATGTTGTCGACGCGCTGGCGGGCGAGGTCTGGGGTCGGGAAGGCCATGCCCGGCTCGCCGTTGCCGGCCGAGTAGCACAGGTGGTTGAGGAAGACGATCGCGTTCGGAGCGAGGTGTACGTACTCGCGCAGCATGTTGGCACCGTAATACGTGTATGTCCCGCTGCCGCTGCCGTCGTAGCTGTTGAGGCCCATGCCGTCTTCGCGGCTTTCAGTCAGCACGTTCGTGTACTTGCTCGGCCAGCCGTAGCCGTGGCCCATGTAGACGACGAGGTTCGCGCCCTGGATGTTGGCCAGGACGTCGGCCCAGGTGGCGTGGGGGAAGAAGACGCGGTGGACATCCATGCCGTACGACTCGGCCACATCGGCGAGCGACTCGGCATCGGCCAGGTTGCTCTGCGTGAGCGAATTGGTGGGGCCGACGATGAACACGGCCTTGAGCTGATGCGGAGTCGGGTCGTCCTGGGCCGTCGCGGAAGTGCGCGGCGCCTGGTTCGACTCAGCGTGGACGACCGCAACGCCGATTGACGTTGTTGCCAGGAGTCCCAGGAGGGACAGGATCACCGCTGCCAGTGAGGCGCGCGCTAGGAGGCTCCGACCAACGGATAGAAAAGACAACTGCAACCCTCTTCTTCATCGCAGGCTGGGGGCACGCCACTGCTGCTCAGAGGCATGTCTGCGAGGTGCCGTCAGCGTCGCGATTGAGGGCTTTTGCTGCCATTGCAAGAAGGTCCTGCACGCAACTGGACCGATGGCAGCGGATTTGAGGCCCTGAAGAACGGTTCGCGAACGCCTTCTGCGGGCCTGCGTGCACAGGTCCAGCGGACTCCGGGTGAGGCGTGGGTGGAGCAGTGCAGTTGCCGTGACGCAACGGCCCTTCTCGAGGTACTACGTGGGTCCACCAAACGGTGCTATGCCCAGATGACTCGGCCGAACCCGTGCTCCGCAGGCGCGGCGCGCTCCCGCTACTCTGGCCGCGTGTCCGACGCCTTGAATCAGCCGGGAGCGGCCGCGCCGCCGCCCCTGCCTGCATCGTCGCCGTCCGCCTCTCCGCGACGATCCTCGGGCGGCCTGGCCGGTTGGGTCATTGCCGTGATCGTCGTCCTGATCCTGGCCGTGGCCGGCGGCCTGTTCACGGCATGGGTCGTGGCCAACATGCGCGCCGTGCCCGCGCCGGTGGCGTTCGCCTCGCCGACGCCCGTGCCCAATGCCAGCAGCTGCCTCGGCTGCGCGACGCCCTCAGCTCCGGCCGCGAGCTCGACACCAGGGCCGCGTTTCACGCCGACGCCCGCGCCGACCGTCGAGCTCACGCCGCCGCCCTTCACCTACACCGTGGGCCCGGGCGACAAGCTGGTCAACATCGCCGCCATGTTCCAGGTCGATGTCCAGGACGTCATCGACCTCAACAACATCTCGAACCCGAACAAGATCTTTGTCGGCGAAGAGTTGCTGATTCCGGGTTACGGCGTCCAGCCAACACCCAAGCCGCACAAGACACCCAAGCCGCAGTAGCTCAGGGCGTAGCCGACGGCTCCGGCGAGAGCGGCGGCAAGCCGCCGCTGTAGTTGGTGATCACGAGCACGTATTCGAGCGTGTCAAGGTTGGCCGCCGGCGTCAGCAGGGCCGTCTGAAAAAGCTGGTCCGGCGAGCGCGACACGGCTGCGACCGTGCCGATCAGAAGGCCCTTGGGATACGGCGAGCGAATGCCCTCGGCGAGCTCGATGCCGGCCGTCACCACCGCCTCGTTGACGTTGACCGTGTTCTCGGCCGGGATGCCGTCCATCTCGAGCGGCCGGTCGAGCTGGCCGTGGACCGTGCCAACGCCGCGGCTCGACTCGAGCAGACCGACCACGTCCATGCGCGCGTCGGTGACGAGCAGCACGCGGCTGTAGTCGGGGCCGACCTCGACGACCTGGCCGACGAGCGCGCCGCCGCCGCCGACGACCGGATCGTCGACCTCGATGCCCGCGTTCGTACCGCGGTCGAGGCTGATGACGTTCTCCTGGTCGGTGATACGCCGGCTGATCACCTCGGCGGCCGTCGAGTCGAAATCGAGCGACGATCGCACCTGGAGGATGTCGGTCAGCTGCTGGTTCTGCGCCTGCAGGCTCTGGAGCGAGCGGTTCTGCGTCTCGAGCTGGTCGACCTGGGTCTGCAGGTCCTCGTTCTGCTGGCGCAGGCGGTCGATCTCGCCGAGCGTGGCGAAGAACGAGCTGACGGTGCGTCCGCCCTCGCGCAGCACGTTCTGGATGGGCGCCATGGCAAAGCCGACACCGTGGCGCAGCTCCGTGATCGGAGCAGATGCGCTGAACGCAAGCATGAGCAGGCTCATCGTCAGCAGCACGACATACAGCACGGCCTGGCGCCGGCCGGTTTGGCCCTTGGACATCTCAGTTCAGCTGACGCGCCACGCGGCGAGTGGCGTCAGCGCGGCGCGCGCGAGTAGGTCTCGGCGACGAGCGTCCGTTCCATGACGTCGAGCTCCTCGAGCGCCTTGCCCGTGCCACGCGCGACGCACGTCAGCGGATCGTCGGCGACGTGGACCGGCATCTGGGTTGCTTCCTGGACGCGCCGATCGAGACCCTGGAGCAGCGCGCCGCCGCCGGCGAGGACGATGCCCTGGTCCATGATGTCGGCGACCAGCTCCGGCGGTGTCTCCTCGATCGTGTCCTTGATCGTGTCGACGATCTGCTGCACGGAGCCCTCGATCGCTTCGCGGATCTGCTCGGCCGTCACCTCGACTGCTCTGGGCAGGCCGGTGAGCAGGTCGCGACCGCGCAGCGTGACACGGTTCTCGTCCCAGTCGCCCGGATATGCCGAGCCGACCGCGATCTTGATGTCCTCCGCCGTGCGCTCGCCCAGGAGCAGGTTGTACTCGCGTCGGGCGTAGGCAATGATGTCCTGGTCGAGCTCGTCGCCACCGATGCGCAGGCTGCGGCTGACGACGATGCCACCGAGCGAGATGACGGCGACCTCCGTCGTCCCGCCACCGATATCGACGATGAGGCTGCCGGTGGGCTCGCCGACGGGCAACCCGGCGCCGATCGCCGCGGCCATCGGCTCCTCGATCAGCCGGGCCCAGCGTGCGCCGGCGTTGAGGGCGGCGTCGCGCACGGCGCGCTTCTCGACTTCAGTGACGCCCGACGGGATGCCGATCAGCATCCTCGGCCGCGGGATGAGCCCGACGCGGTCGTGCACCTTGTGCACGAAGTACTTGATCATCTGCTCGGTCACGTCGAAGTCGCTGATCACGCCGTCGCGCAACGGCCGCACAGCAACGATGTTGGCCGGCGTGCGGCCGAGCATGCGCTTGGCTTCCGCGCCGATGGCAAGCACGCGCTTCGTCCGTTGATCGATCGCGACCACGCTCGGCTCGCTGATGACGATGCCGCGGTCGCGCACGTGTACAAGGGTGTTAGCCGTTCCCAGGTCGATCCCGATATCGCGCGAGAACATGCCTAGGAAGGCGTCGAGCATTCCGATGATCGTGTCCTCAGGTGTCGTGTGGAGGGGCCCGAGTCCCGCGACGTGCGTAGAGCAGGGACGGAGCGTGGGAAGTGTATACCGAGGCTCATCGGTAGCCGCTTGCGCGCCCGCCCAACCGGTGTGCTGCGCGCTGGCTACTCGCTAATCGGATGATCCGTCCGCTTTGTCACCGGCGCTACGTCTCGCATTCGTTCCGACGCCGGACTTCCACGCTCGCCGCGTCACGCCACAAGTCCCTGGATCGCCGTGTCCCGCCCCGCGCACAGGTTTCAGAGCGAGATGGCGCGCCTTCGGGACGTGCCGACGGACGAATAACTCGCTTAGCGACTGAAGGCCTCCCATGCGCGCGGACGGCCGCGCTGCACTCCAACTTGCGTCAAACGCACGACCTGTCCCGCGTTGTGGCTCTGTCGCCGAATCACGAACCGTATGTCGCCCCAACCGGAGAGATTCGTCCCCAGGTCGTCGATTCAAGAGCGGCATTTGGCGTATTCCTGGCCGCATCAGGTGGCTGAAGCACCACCTTCTGGTGCGGTGAGCGGCGCATCGCCCGGAGCTCGGGACGAGTCGTGTGTTTGGCGCAAGTCCCGGTCAGCTGGACGGCGGAAACGCCTCCATCTGGCCGCGGACGAAGCCGGACTCCTCGAGCCACGCCCAATGACCCTTGCCCTCATGCACGACGAGCGTCGCGTTCGGGATGAGGGCCGCCATCTGTTGCGCCTGCTCGAGCGGAATGGGCGAGCGCGAGCCGTGGATGATCAGCGTCGGCACGGTCACGCCGGGCAGTGCCTGCTCCAACGTCCGTGCCTCGAAATGGGCCTGGATCGACGCCCAGGTGTCCCCGCCGTTCGTCGCGAAGCGCAGAGGAGGCATTGCGGGCGCGCTCGCCGGATCGCCGAAGTACTGCGGCCAGAGCAGGCCCAGGTGCTCGCGCTGCTCGTCCTCGGTAGGCTCCTCGATCGCCTCCAGCTCCTCGAGCCGCGCCAGGTCCGTCGCGCTCAACCCAGCGCGCAGCGCCGGGCCGAACTCCGCCTGGCCGCCGTCGCCCGTCGCGCCGAGCGCGTCGAGGATCACGAGCGCGCCGATGCGCTCCGGATGTGCCGCGGCCAGGTGGAGAGCGAGGTGGCCGCCCCACGAGTGGCCGATCACGACCGGTTTCTGCCAGCCCAGCGAATCCATCACCGCCACGGCGTCCGCGACGTGGCCCTCGATCGAGGCATCTCCCGTTAGCGCGGACGGCGCGAGGCCACGCTGCTGGTAGCGCGCGGTGTTCACAAAGCCGTCCAGCTCCTCGGCGAGCGAGGACATGTGCTCGGACAGACCCGGGCCACCGTGCAGCAGCAAGGCGTTGGCGTGCCCGCCTCCCGACTCGCGTAGCCAGCCGACGATCTCGCCGTCGGGCGTGACCGCGGAGAACTCGCGTTCCTGAATCGGCATCCCGGCAGGATAGGGTCAGCGGCGGTCGAAGGAAACGCCCCTGTCGCGCAGTGAGACGTAGCCGTCGCGGGCGAGGATGACGTGGTCCAGCACCGTGACGTCGAGCAGGCGCCCGGCCGCGACCGCCTCAGCCGTCAGGTGCAGGTCGTCGGCCGATGGCTCCGGATCGCCCGACGGATGGTTGTGGACAACGATCACTCCGGGCGCCTGCGTGCGGACCGCGTCACGAAACAGCTCGGCCACGCGCACCACGGCGGCCGACACGTTGCCCAGGTAGACGGTCGTCGTGCGCTGCACGACGTTCTTGGTGTTGAGCAGCAGGACACGCAGCTCTTCGCGTTCGAGCAGCGCCATCTCCGGACCCAGCCGGTCGGCGACGTCGCGCGGCGCGCGCACCGTCCATCGTTCACCGGGCACGGCCGCCGCGAAGCGGCGGCCGATCTCGAACGCGGCGACGAGCTGCGCGGCGCGCGCCGTGCCAACCCCGGGCACGGCCGTCAGCTCGCTCACGTCCGCTCGGCCCAGGTCGCTCAGGCTGCCGTGCCGGGCCAGGGCCGAGCCGGCCGCGTCGACCGAACCGGCGCCCCACAGCACAGCCAGCAGCTCACTCGCGCTGAGTGCCGTCGGACCGTGGGCCGCAAGGCGTTCGCGCGGCCGTTCCGCGACGGGTAGCTCGCGGATCCGGTGATTAGCCACGGTCAGCCTCGTTGTGCAAATGGGAGGGAATCCTGGTGCTCCCCGGCCCGGACAACGGAGCCCGCCGATTTCCCCGCCGTCCGGACCGGGAAGCAAGGCGGACATTAATCAGCGGCGCTCTACGGTCGGTTGGCGCCGGCTTTGTTCGCGCTCAATTTCGACTCCACCGACGCTCACGGCGTCAGTGGATGGACGTTCCCTGGTACAGGATCAGGAGCAGCACGCCGTACAGGTTGAACGCGGCATGGCCGGCGATCGAGGCGAGCAGGCCGCGGCGCAGAAAGATCCAACCCAGGACGAACCCGACGGGCGCGATGACCAGGAACTCGAGCAGCGCCTGCTTGGCGCCGTCGAGAGCGTCGCTGTTCTGGTCGACCGTGATGTTGAGGATGTGGACGAGGCCGAAGAACAGCGTGGTGCGGATGAGCGCCGAGCGTGGCCCGAGATCGCGCAACCAGGCGGTGAACGAATAGCCGCGGAAGAGCAGCTCCTCGCCGATCGGTATCAGCACGCACGCGCCAAGGACGACGAAGACCGTCTCGAGCGCGGTGGTCGGTGCCGGCACAACCTCGGGCGTGTTCGAGTTCAGGAGCTGGGCGATGATCGAACCCCAGATGCCGACGACGAGCGCGGTGATGAGCATGGCCAGGGCACCAAAACCGATGTCCGTCAGCCAGCGACCCATGCCGGCGCCCACGGGCAGGCCGATCGCGCGCAGATCCAGGGCGCCGGTCCTGAAGCCGTAGAGCCAGACGACAAGGACGTAGCCGGCGAGGAGGACGACCGCGGCGATGATGAACGCGACGCCGTTGCCCACGACGGGGACGCCGAAGACGATCAGTAGCGCGGTCGCGATGTTCACGATCACCAGCTGAACCGCGAACACGATCAGCGGCGACGGCCCGTGGAACATGCTCGCGGGCCGCGTCGAGCGGACGACGACCTGGTAGCCGGCGGCCGACGACAGGCCGATCGTCAGCAGCAGCAGGCCACCCATGAGCAGCACGCCGGAGATCGGCGGCAGAGTCGCCGCACCGATAAAGGCGAGCACCAGCCCGACGACGGAGAACACCCACGCTGCCGCGTAGAGCCCTGCACCCGGGCGGCCATAAACCGAGAAGACGGGGAGTTGTGCCGTCGGTGAGACCCACGCCGGTGCAGCGGGCGGCTCACCCGGAGTCGGGGCCATGTCGGGACTCGGCGGAGGCGGTCCTACTGGCTGAGAAACGTCAGTGCTCGCCCGTGGCGGGGCGTGGCGTGACCTCGGTCACGCGGGTATCAATCGAGCTCGATGAAATCTGCGGCACCGGAGCCCCCGTTGCCGGGAGGTCCTCGTAGTCAGGTGGCTCCTGGACGCGAGTCGGGCGGCCCTTTGGCGGAGCGACGAGCACCTCCTGGAGCACCTCCGGCCGCTCGAAGTCCTTGCCGCACCAGGCGCACAGCGACCAGTCCAGCTCGACGAGGCGCGAGCAGTTCGGGCAAACTCGGCGCAAACGATTGCGGCACGTGGGGCAGATGATCCAGTCCTCGTGGACCTGCCGCCCGCAGTTCGCGCAGTGCGGCTGGGCCTCGATCTCGACCATCATCGCCTCTTCGGCGAGTGCCCTCTCGTTGGCCTCGGCCACCGTTTCGCGCGGGCGCAGGATGCGGTAGACGACGACCCCGAAGAGGAACAGAACCGGGGTGAAGATGATGATCAGCGCGGCGGCGAGATAGGGCGCGACCGGGTTCGTCGTCCGCGTCTGGAGGTCGCGGTACGCCCAGTAGGCGGTCGCGGCCCAGAGCAGCACGATGTAGAAGCCGATCGCTTCGAGACCGACGCGCACGATGGGCGTGTCGAAGAACTTCTGGATCTCCTGCCCAAGCGTCTGCAGGAGCTGGTCAATCATCCGAAGCGCGCCTCAGTAGAACGGAATCGCAGCGCGTCACCGCGGGCGAGTTTATCAGCCAGCGCGGTGCGAGCCGCCCGCTTCACGCTCTGACGATTGCAGGCTCAACGCAGTGACGCGAGCGTCCACAGGCCGGCACGCACGATCGAGACCAGGCCGCCGAGCGCCAGCGCCGCCGTGAAGACGGCACCGAAGATGAGCGCGACGACCAGCGCGCCGGCGACGTCCTGGACGCTGCCAGATAAGCCCGTAGCCAGGAACACGGCACGCACTGCCTGCCAGGTCACGCTCAGCGCGACCACGCCAATGGCGATGGCAGCGATGAACAGCAGCCAGCCTGCGATGGTGATTGCGACCAGGCGCAACGGGTGACGGCGCGCGCGCATATGGCCGGCGAGCCCGAACGGGCGCACGAGGACGGCGCGCGCGGCGACTGCCGAAATCGCCTCGATGACCACCAGTGCGGCCAGCCAGCCAGCGAGCGGCATGACCACGTCACCCACGACGCGCGCGTAGATCGACTGCGTCGACGACGGCAGCAGGATCTCGTTCAACGTCGCGCTGCTGATCGAGACCGCGAGCGGGACCGCGGCGACGAGGACAGCGAGGAGCGCGAGCGCCTCGACCACGAACAGGCGCATCGTGACCGCGCGTGCTACGGCCGTGCCCAGCCTGCCCGGCGCCGGCCACGGATGGGCAGGCGCGAGCGCCGGGCTGTTGACGAATCGGCTGAAGGCGGCCAGCTCGCAGCGTGCGAGCAGGTAGAGCACGACGAGGGCCACGGCCAGGGTCACCGCGGTGAGCGCCGCCACGAGGGCGTAGAAGCCTGTCGTCAGACCGGTCGAACCCAGGTTGCCACCGAGCGCGAGGCGCACCTCGACCTGTGTCGGCAGGATCAGGATCGGTACGGTCAGCAGCGCAATGCCGCCGCGCATCGCAAAGCCGAGGATGCCGACCAGGAGAAGCTTCGGGTGCTCGCGGATCGTGCCCACGACAGCCGCGACGTCAGAGCGCCACGGCCCAGGCACGTCGGTTCGGACTCGTGCCGCAGCCAGAGTTCGCGACGTGCCCACCGTTGGTCGAGTCTATTCCCGCGGCCTGTGTGCGCTCGCTGAGTAGATGGCACCCAGGAAGCGGCTCGGGACGCGGCCCGTGATGCGCGGGTCGAGCAGACCGGCTGCCTCGGCGAGCGTCGGCCAGGAGCTTGCCGAGAACGGATAGGGCACCCACGGATTGCCACTGTCCGCGTCGTACTCGACGACGACGAACGTACCGCCCGGCCGGATGTGGCCTGCCAGGCGGGAGATGACCGCGACCTGCTCAGCGCGCGGCACGAAATGAAGGCTGTTCGCACAGACGAGACCGTCCAGCTCGGGCAGTGCCAGAGCCGCGCGGAAGTCGGCGACGAGATACGAATGGTGCGTTCGTGGAAACGACGCCGTGAGTGCCGCGCTGCCCCTGGCCAGCGCGCGTTCGTCGCGATCCACGGCGATCACGGCCGCGCCGGGTCCCAGGAGATCAGCCAACGCCAGCGTGAAAGCGCCCTCGCCCGCGCCGATGTCAGCCCACGTCGCGCCTGGCGTCGGTGTCGGGATCGCAGGCCGGAGAAGGTTGACGTGGTCGCCGTGGTCCAAGGTCGGGGCCTGTGCGGCTACTTCTTCTGGTCGATCGCCGCCTTGGCCAGCTTGACTGCGATGCTGCCGCCTGGAACGAACAGGCCGATCGTGTCTGCGCCGATGTCGAACAGCAGGTCGCGCGTGAGCATGCCGCGCGCCTGGCCACCCGCGATCGGCTTACCCGCCGCTGTCTGGCCGGTGATCGAATCGATCTCGATCACACCGCGCTTGTCGCGCCAGGCGAACTCGAAGGCCCACACGGGCCGGTAGTAGAGGTCGGTCTTCTCGAGGACGATCGACTCCTCGAGGATGCGGTCGGCCTGGACCGGCTTCATGACCTGGGCGAGCGTCTGGCGCACGACGAAGGACGCGCGCTGCTCGGGCGGGATGACGGATGTCTCCTCGGCCGCGAGCGCCTGCGGATCCTGGATCTCCGACTTCGGGCCGGTGATCAACGCCGGCGCCTCGGGCACATGGGCGCCGCTGACGCCGTCGATGAACGACTCGCTCCGAAAATCGTCCTGGCAGTGCTCGAGCGCGGTCAGCCGGAAGGCGTGCTGAGCTCCCGAGCCCTGGTCCAGCTCGTGGCGCTTGCCGTCGATCGTCACTGCCGTAACCTCGGGCGCGCTGCCGGGGACCGCGTAGTCACGCGTTCGTTCGTAGACGTAGTGCGAGCTCGCGGCGACGTTCCAGAAGGGCATGAGCCGGCGTTGTCGGCTGACGAGGGTCACCTCCTCGGCCTTCGGGCGCTGGAGGAACGAGCCCAGGCCGCCGCCGAACGCGCCGGCACGCTTGTCCATCGCGCGCACCTGGATCTCGTCGCGCGTCAGGCGCTCCTCGAGCAGCAACAGCCGTTCTTCGCCGAGCTGTATCTCCATAGCGCCGAATGATGCACCCTGCGCCCGCCTGAACGCGAGAGGTGAATTTGCAAACGGCCTGGCCCAGCGGATCGACCCTCCCTAGAAGTCGACCCTCCCTAGAAGAGTGACCCTCCTCGAGCAACTACAAGCGCGGCCAGGGCGACAAGCTGCTGCTTCGAGTTCGAGCCGCTTGGAATCTCGAGGTCGAACCAGCCCGCTCCCTTGAGAACGTCGATCTCGTCGTAGCTGATCGGTGCCGAGTTGCCCGCCTCGTCGGAGTAGTAGGCGGCCCGGTCTGCGCCGATCTGCTTCAGCGTGGCCGCGCCCAGCTCCCCTTCGCCAGAACCACCGAAGTCGTCGGCGGCATCACTGGCTGTGTCGAACAGGAAGATGTCGAGCTCGATGCCGCCGTCGTCGGCGGACTCACCGGCATAGACGACGTAGAAATCGCCATCGCCCGACGTTTCGACGGTTGGGGTACCGGCGCCCTTCACGCCCACGGCGGCGAAGTCGGCCGACGACAGGATGCTTTCGATCTGGACGGTGCCGACGATGGGGCTGCTCGGCGCCTGCGGCGTCGCCGCAACGGGGATCGACGATGGCGCTGAAGTCGCAGCCGGTTGAGCCGTTACGGTCGCGCTTGGCCCGCCACCACACGCAGCCCCGATGACCAACGGGAGCAGCATCCCCAGCAACCGCCGCACGCCGCGGACATTAGGGCGATCAGGCCGGCCGGGCAATGCCCTCGACGGCAGAGGCAAAGCCGACGATCAGCTCGTGCGCCAGCGCGTTGCGCGTCAGAACCGACGCCCGCACCGGGTCCCAGCGCATTGCCAGCATGACCAGCATCGGCCGCTCCCACGGCCGTGCCTCGTCGGCCGCGGCCGGCATGCGCAGACGGATCAGCTGGCGGCCGTCTTCCTCGGCGATCAACCCGGAAAGTGCTCCTGCCAGCCGCGGCCCGAGCGCCGCGATCGGCGTTCCCGGCGGCGGCCCTGCGTGTGGCGCGAGCTGAAGCGCATCGACTATGCCGGCATCGTCCGCGACCCACAGGTGCGCCAGCCACCAGCCATCGTCAGTGATGCTCGGTGCGGTCATGCCCGCGTGCAGCGGCGCCGCGGCCGCAGCCTGCGGCTCGCGGCCGCGAATCGGCTCCTCCTTGACGAACGACGGCCCCGGCACAGGCAGGCGCGGACTTGCGCCGGAGTGTCTAACCATCTCCGCCGAGGCGCCTGCTATTCC
>Ga0265319_1001330_pt1 | contig 14920 bp, 11 predicted proteins | sample 4824metaG_FD_192443 | JGI IMG/M metagenome (GOLD analysis project Ga0265319, IMG submission 192443) | Rhizosphere microbial communities from Carex aquatilis grown in University of Washington, Seatle, WA, United States - 4-8-24 metaG | ecosystem: Host-associated > Plants > Roots > Rhizosphere >...
GCCCATTTCGATAAAAACACCCTCGCTCCATGATAGGCGGCCCAGGAGGTCGCGATGGAAAGGAGTGCCGGGTACAGCCGTAGGGAAAAGAGTGAAGGTTCGATTAGCTTAAAATAAAGGCCCAAATTCCAAATAAGAATTGGTTCAATCCGGGACTCGCTCCAAAGAAGATTCCAATGCCAGAGGCGCGATTGACCCATGCCCAGGACCGCATCGATGCCTTCGTCCGCGAGAGGCCAAAAGGGAAGGGACGTCAGCCGGTAAAACCTGGCTAAAAGAACCAAAAAAACAAACAAAAACCATAACCAGGGGGGGATTTTAGAAAAACCCTCATCGCCCCAAGTGGAAATAGGCCGGGGAAAGCGTTGTTCGAGGGCGATTGTAAGCCCGACCAAGAAAGGCAGGAAAAGACCGAAAAATCCCAGCCACAATTGGGCGGGAAGGGAAAGTGAAAAATATGAAAGGAGCACATTGGCGGTTAAAAAAAAAGGTAAAAAGTACCAGAGGTTGAAGGGAATGGATTTCCGGAGTAAACCCGTTTTATTTGAGGAAAGGGATTTCTTCATCCAGTTTATTTTAACAAAAGAAGCATTAGGCCATGTCTTCTAATTGATAATCAGGGCATTTTCTTTTCGTGTATTCCTTGTCCCAGGAGGTTCGGAAAAGAATCACGGGGCGCCCCTTCTTATCCTTGGTCTTGAGGATGGCCACGGGGGCGTCAAAGCTGTCCGGATCGCCGATCAGCCAAGCGCTGCATTGAAAGGGAAGGAGCTCCAGTTCGGTTTCTACCCCATATTCGTTCTTTAACCGGTACTGGAGAACGTCAAACTGCAGCCGCCCGACGGCCGCCACGAAAAATTCCAAACCATCCCAACTGCTGAGCATCTGGACGGTTCCCTCGGCGGTCATCTGTTCCACGCCCTTGTCAAAGGACTTGCGTTTTCCCACGTCCTTGGGACGGACGCGCGCGAAAATTTCCGGCTGGAAGGAGGGAAGGGGCTTAAAGTTAAAACCTCCGGTGAGGGAAATCGTGTCGCCGATGGAAAAGATCCCCGGGTTGATGACGCCGACCACGTCGCCGGGATAAGCCAGGTCCACCGTGTTGCGGTCCTGGGCCAGCATGGAATGGGGGCGGGATAGGCGGAGTTCCTTTTCCAAACGGTGATGCTTTACCACTAAATCCCTTTCGAAGCGGCCGGAGTTAATCCGGAGGAAAGCCGTGCTGTCCCGGTGCTTGGGGTTCATGTTGGCCTGGAGCTTGAAGACATAAGCGCTGAAGGGCGTTTCCACCGGATCGATCGTTATTTCGCCTTGGGGGGTATCCGCGGGCCTGGGGCCTGGCGGCGGGGCCATTTCCACGAAGGCGTCGAAGAAGGGTTCCACGCCGAAATTGGTGAGGGCTGAGGCGAAGAAAACCGGCGTGACCTTGCCCTTCAGGAAACTATCCCGGTCATAGGGATTGCCGGCAATTTCTAAAAGTTCCAGGTCATGGTGAAGTTTTTCCCAAAGCTCCTCGGACATATGGGACTTGATATCGGGATCCTTCAACGATATCCGCTCCACGGCGGCCTTGGAGGCCCCGCCCACGGATTTTTTCGTGAAGAGCAATAAATCGCCCACCCGGCGGTCGACGACGCCCACGAATTCCCGCCCGCTTCCGACGGGCCAATTGATGGGGGAAGAGTGGATGCCCAAGACCTGTTCCACTTCCTGCATCAGGTCCAAGGGATCCCTGCCCGGCAGGTCCATTTTATTGATGAAGGTCATGACGGGAATGCCGCGAAGGCGGCAAACCTCAAACAGCTTGCGGGTCTGGGTTTCCACGCCCTTAGCCGCGTCGATCACCATGATGGCGCAGTCGGCGGCGGTGAGGGTCCGGTAGGTGTCCTCGGAGAAGTCCTGATGGCCCGGCGTGTCCAAGACGTTGATCACGGCTTTCTTATAGGGAAACTGCATGGCCGAGGCGGTGATGGAAATGCCGCGTTCCTGTTCCATGCCCATCCAGTCGGAGACGGCGACCTTGCCGCCCTTGCGCCCCCGGACCATGCCGGCGGTCTGGATCATGCCGGAATAAAGCAGGAGTTTCTCCGTGAGAGTGGTCTTGCCCGCGTCCGGATGGCTGATGATGGCGAAGGTCCGCCTTTTGGCGATGGCGTTTTTAATTTCGGTCGTGACGGCTGGATCGGTCTTGCCCATAGGGGGCGCATTCTACCAAACTAAGGCCTTTTCTTGGTATGGAGGTTCAAGTAAAGTAAGGCCAGCGGAAAAGAAACGAACCGGGAAAAATCATGAAAAATACCTTTTGTTTGGAATGGGACCAGGCCCACGGGGCCAAGCTGGTGGATTTTCACGGTTGGAATATGCCGGTCTCTTACGCCAAGGGCATCCTGGCCGAGCATGAGGCCACCCGAACCAGCGCCGGACTCTTTAACATTTCCCACATGGGGCGGCTGCGCCTCCATGGCCCTCAAGCCTATAAGCTTTCCCAATACGCCTTTACCAACGACCTTACGAAATGTCCCATCGGAAGCGCCCTCTATGGATTTCTCCTCAACGATAAGGGCGGCATTATCGACGACGTCATCATTTATAAGGAAGCCAATGACCGGTTTCTGTGGATCATCAACGCTGGAGGACGGGAAACGGATGTGGAGCACTTAAAACGCCTGGCTTCGGGCAAGGATTTGACGATGGAAGTCCTCTCGGACACGACAGCCCTACTCGCCCTGCAGGGACCAAAAGCGGACGCGGTTTTGAAACGCCTGGTTCAAGACGTGGATCTGGACAAGGTTCCTTATTTTGGCTTTGGACGGGGAACGATTCAGGGAAAGTCCGCCTTTTTAATGGCCACGGGCTACACCGGGGAAGACGGCTATGAAATCATGGTAGAAGTCAAAGACGCGCCGATGATTTGGGAATTATTGACCAGCCAGCCCGAAGTCACCGCCTGTGGACTTGGCGCCAGGGACTCCCTCCGCCTGGAAGCGGGGCTTCCCCTCCATGGCAATGATATCGACGAAACCACCCAGCCTTTCGAGGCGGGATTGGGCTGGGCCGTGAAGATGGACAAGGAGGGCGGGTTTTTCGGCCGCGAGGCCCTCAACAAGAACCCCAGCCGTAAATTGATCGGTTTGACCCTGGAAGGGAACAATATCCCTCGGTCCCATTACAAAGTTATGTCTGAAGGCCAGGATGCCGGCATCGTGACCAGCGGGGTTTTCTCGCCGACCCTCAAAAAAGGAATCGCTTTGGCTTACGTGAAGAACGAGTTCCTGGAAAAGCCGCTCTCGGTGGATATCCGCGGAAAGGCCGTTCCCGCCCCCAAGACCAAACTTCCCTGGGTGAGGCACGTTACCAAAGCAAAAGCGAAAAGCTAAATCTATTTAGCCACCGATGAACACGGATGAATGGGATAAGGCATAAAAGAATATCTGTGTTAATCCGTGTTCATCGGTGGCTAAATTGTTCTCGTTCTTCATCAATAAGCTGGAAAACCTCCGGGTTTTTGATATAGTTTTGCCTTCACCACACCTCTCCACGCCTTCAGCGGTTCTATTCATCAAAAAGCCTTTACTGATACCTGACAGCTGACGACTGACAGCTGCCTTTCAAGGAGTTTCCATGCGCAAGTTCGCCAAGACCCACGAATGGTACGAAGATTTAGGGGGCGGCAAGATCCGGATCGGCATTTCCAAGCACGCGGCCCATGAACTCTCCGACGTCGTATTCGTGGAGCTGCCCGATGTTGGAAAAAAACTCGCCGAGAAGCAAAGCCTTTGTATTCTCGAATCGGTCAAGGCCGTCGCCGACGCCTATTCTCCCGCCGGCACCGTGATGGAAGTGAACACCCAGCTTAAGGACAAGGCTTCCCTCGTGAACGAGGACCCGGAAGGGGCCGGCTGGATCGCGGTCGTGCAGCTGGACAACCCGAAGGCCCTGGATGAATACATGGTCGAAGCTGATTATTTAAAGACGATCGTCGATCACTAAAATTAGCAATTAGGAGTTGGGAATTAGGAATGAAAACCCGTTTCGCAGGGGTTTGGTTCCGTTAATTCCTAATTCCTAATTCCGAATTCCTAATTGGAGTTGAACTTGGCCTATATACCCATCACCCCCGAAGATGAAAAAGAAATGTTGAAGGTCATCGGTGTTAAGGCCGTGGATGACCTCTTCGCCGACGTGCCTCCTTCCCAAATCCTAAAAAATGGCCTTCATGTCCCGGCCGGAATGTCCGAACCGGAGTTGAAGCGCTGGTTCAATATGATCGGCAAGAATAACCAGCCTGTTTCCGACCGGCCCTGCTTTTTGGGGGCGGGGCTTTACTACCATGAGGTTCCGGCCGCCGTGAAGGCCATGGTCACTAGGCCTGAGTTTCTTACTTCCTATACGCCTTACCAGCCGGAAATTTCCCAGGGGACCCTCCAAGTCCTTTTCGATTTCCAAACCTACATGGTGGAACTGACCGGGCTGGAAGTTTCCAACGCGTCTCTTTATGACGGAGCCACCGCGGTGGCTGAAGCGGTGCTTCTGGGCATGCGCACCCGCAAGAACGCCAGCCAGGTATTGCTTTCCCGCGCGCTTCATCCGGAATACCGCCAAACCATCGCCACCTACCTGGCGCCCAAGAATATCAAGATCCTCGAAATCCCCTTGAAGGGAACGGAGACGGACCTGGCGGCACTGGAAAAGATGCTGACACCTGAGGCCGTTGTCGTCCTTCAATCCTCCAATTTTTTCGGGACCTTTGAGGAAGTGGAAAAGGCGGGAAAAATCTGCAAAGCCAAGAATGCCTTCTTCGTGTTGGCGGTCGCGGAAGCGATGAACATGGCCATCATGCCGACTCCCGGCTCCATGGGAGTGGATGCCTGCGCCGGGAGCGCCCAATCCTTCGGCAATATCCTGGCTTTCGGCGGGCCCCATGCCGGCTTTTTAACCGCCAAAATGGCCGATATCCGCCAAATGCCTGGCCGTATCGTCGGCGGCACCACGGATCGGGAGGGACGGGAAGGATTGGTTCTCACCTTCCAAGCGAGGGAACAGCATATCCGCCGCGAGAGGGCCATGAGTAATGTCTGTACCACCCAGTCTTTGATGGCTAACTTCGCCTCAGCCTGGCTTTACTTTAAGGGCGGCAAGGGCGCCCAGGATGTCGCCAAGCAGGGCGTGGCGAACGCCCACTTTTTAGCGGAAGGCCTTGCCAAACTTCCTGGGTTCAAGATTGAATCAGCCCATTATTCCAATGAATTCGTCGTTCGGGCTCCTAAACCCGGCTTCGCTGATTTCCTGGCCCAATGGGGATTGGTGGCGCCTTATGACTTATCCACGGATTACCCGGAGTTCAAGGATTGCGTGTTGGTTTGCTGTACGGAGTTGACCCACGTTGAGGATTTAGAAAGCTTTCTTTCAGCCTGCGAGGAATTCTCGGGCGCTTCCCACAAGGGCAAGGTCCACGAGAAGCCGAAAACCCTGCCGGCTTGGATCGTGAACCGCCCGGCGCCGAATATTCCCGCCCACTTTGAGGTGGAGCTGATCCGTTATTACACCTCCTTGGCCAAGAAAAACTTCTGCATCGACAGCGGTTTTTATCCGCTCGGTTCCTGCACGATGAAATATAACCCCAGGGTCCACGAGGAAATCGCCTTCCACGACAATTGGGCCAACCTCCATCCCGCCCAAAGGGAAGACGAAGTTCAAGGCGCCTTGCAGGTTATTTATGAGCTGGAACAATGGTTGAAGGAAGTGACCGGCTGCCACGCCTTGACGCTTCAACCGGCCGCCGGGGCCCAGGGGGAACTCACGGCGCTGCTCATGGCCCGCAAATATTTCGCCGACCGGGGAGAGAGCCAGCGCGTGAACGTGATCGTACCGGACTCGGCCCACGGCACCAACCCCGCTTCCGCCACGATGGCGGGCTGGAACACGGTCTCCATTCCCACCGACGCGAGGGGCAATATGGACGTGGCCGCCTTGAAGGCTAAGGTCGGCAAGGACACGGCGGTCTTGATGTTGACGAACCCGAGTACGCTCGGGTTGTTTGAGGAGCATATCCTGGAAGTGGCCAAGATCGTGCATGACGCCGGGGGACTTCTTTATTATGACGGCGCCAATATGAACGCCATTGTGGGGATCTGCCGACCGGCGGACATGGGGTTCGACCTGGTGCATTTGAATCTACACAAAACCTTTTCCCAGCCCCACGGCGGCGGAGGGCCGGGTTCGGGGCCGGTGGGATGCACCAAGGCGCTGGAGCCCTACCTGCCGGAGCCGAGGGCCTTCAAGGAAGGGAACCGCTACTATTTAAAATCCGGGTCCCCCCAATCCATTGGGCGAATGAAAAGCAACGTGGGAAACCACGGCGTTCTCGTGCGGTCCCTGGCCTATTGCAAGCGCAATGGCAAGGAAGGATTGGAGCGCATCGGCCGCGTCGCCACCTTGAACGCCAATTACCTTTTGGCCCTTTTAAAAGACCATTACACGCTGGCTTTCAACCGGATTTGCAAGCACGAGTTCGTCTTTACCGCCGAGCCCCTGAAGAAGCAATTCGGCATCTCGGCGCTGGATATCGCCAAGCGCATGATCGACTTCAACTACCACCCGCCCACCATTTATTTCCCGCTGGTCGTGCCGGAAGCCATGATGTTCGAGCCAACGGAGACAGAGACCAAGGCCACCTTGGACGAGTTCGCGAGGGTCATGATCGAGATCCGCAAGGAAATGGAAACCAACCCCGGCATCTTCAAGAACGCCCCCTACACCACCCCGGTCTCCCGGCTGGACGAAGTGAAAGCCGTCAAGGAACCAAAACTGGTTAAAAAACTCTAATCAAAGACAGGTTGAACCACCAAGACACGAAGGCACCAAGAAGGATAAAATCAAAAGCCGGATTTTTTGGTCTTCCAACATTATTTTCTTTTCGCTGTTCATGGTGTCCTGGTGGTGAAATAGGTTTGTCTTAGGGGTTCTAAATGTTAGTCCAAAATAAACAGACGGCTGTTCCCGCTTTTCTCATCAACCCCAATCCCAAGTATCTTTTCCGCGACGCCATCGCCAAACTTCCCATGAACGGCATCCACACGATCTGTGAGGAAGCCAAGTGCCCCAACCGAGGGGAATGTCTGCCCCAGCACGGAACGATTTCCATCATGGTCATGGGTTCCATTTGCACCAGGGGCTGTCCCTTTTGCGCCGTCACGACCGGCAGGCCGAAGTCTTTGGACCCAAAGGAGCCGGCCCAAGTGGTGGAGATCGCCAAGGCCTTGAACGTCCGCTATCTCGTCATGACTTCCCCCAACCGGGACGAGCTGCCGGATGGCGGCGCGACCCAATTCACCAGGATCGTGAGGGCGCTTCGGGATTTCAATCCTTCGCTCAAGATCGAGATCCTCGTTCCGGATTTTCTCGGCAAGGAAGAAGCTTTCAAGATTCTGTTACAGGATCCGCCGGACGTCCTTGCCCATGATCTGCAAACCGTTCCCCGTCTATACGGTCCCATCCGCCCCGGGGCCGTTTATCAGCGCTCCTTGGACCTTTTCCGCTGGTACAAGAAGAACAGCGATTCCTCCAGGGTTTTGCTCAAGGCCGGCCTCATGGTGGGCTTTGGTGAGACCGAGGAGGAAGTATTCGGGGTTTTGAGGGACGCCGCCGAGGCTGGCGTGAAGTTTTTCACGATGGGGCAATACCTGAAACCGCCAGGATCGACGCTGGAGGTCACCGAATATGTTCCCGTGGACCGTTACCAGCGCTTTACCGACTATGGAAAAACCCTGGGTCTGTCCGTCCAAGCCAGCCCCTTGACCAGGTCCAGCTACCTGGCCGACCGACTCGCCTCTTCCCATGGATAAATCTTCTCATTTTTCCGAAGCCCTCCACAAAGTGACCCTTTTCACCACCCAGCAAAAGCCTTTGCTGGAGGGGGACCTGCGGACCCTCACCGAATATGGTTTGAAAAACCTTCCCATCCGGTTTCCAGGCCTCAAGATCGTGAGTCACGATATTTTTCCTAACCGGGTGGAAATGACCTTGGATTTCCAAAGATTGGATGAGGATGTGCTCCGGGTGGTGCAATCCTTCAAGTCCGAGGTGAAGAACCTTGCCAAAAAGAAAGGCTTTCCGGGGGAATCCCTGTGGCAGTGGAACTACGAGGACCAATGGGTCCAAACGCGCCAACCTTGAGATTTTAATTTGATCCCTTTTCACTCAAGGGGAGGGGCCGGGATGAGGGGTGGTTTTGCCTATGTTTTGTAGGGGCAGGTCTCAGACCCGCCAGGCCTTTGTTGGTTCTGTCTTTAAATGTATTTCAAAACCCATTAAACTTGACCAAGTTTTAGAGCTTCAAAATCCAGTTTCGGAGGACGACAACATGAAGAAAGTTCTCATGTCAGTTATCGCCACCCTGATGCTTTTGGCGATGACCCAGGTGACTTTTGCCGCGGAGAAGAAAGCCGCGAAAGCCGCCTCGAAGGCGAAGAAGTACGAAGTGGTGGACGTGGCCTGCTACACCGGCAAGGGTGAAGCGGGAGCCGATCACAAGAAATGCGCCGTCAAGTGCATCAGCGGCGGCGGGGAATTGGCCTTGCTTCACGGCGGCGACTTGTTCGTCCCGGTCGACAAGGATTTCAAATCGGCCCGCGGCAAGTTTACCAGCCACGCCGGCGAGACGGTGGAAGTGAAGGGAAAAGTCATCAGCAAGGGCGGGGTCAACTACCTGCAAGTTGAATAATTATTTTTGTTTATGATTCAAAAGCCTCGGACTTTGGTCCGGGGCTTTTTTTTAGGATTTTTTAATCGCCAGTAATTTCATCAGAATTAATTAAGGTAATACCAGCATGGGCCATCGCTTTCAGTGCCTTCTCTCCGTCGCCGGGCTTGACATTAACCGCGGCGACCGCGTCTTCCACCACAAAGGTCTCGAATCCCAATTTGTCAGCGTCCAGGGCGGTCGCCTTCACGCAATAGTCCGTGGCGAGGCCTACGACATAAAGATCCTCAACGCTTTCATTTTTCAGGAATTCCCCTAAGTCCGCGCTGGTGGCCTCGAAGGCCGAGTAGCCGTCGTCCTTGTTCTTAGTGCCCTTGAGGAATATTTTTTTGATTTTGGAGGCGTCGAGTTTGGGGTGGAAATCCGCTCCCGGGGTATTTTGCACGCAATGGGGCGGCCATTTTTTAAAATGAACCGTGTCCTTGGGATGCCAATCCTTGGAGGCGACAACGAGAGGGAAGGATTCCATTAATTGATTGATGATAGGCACGACCTTATCCCCTTCGGGAACGGCCAGGCTTCCGCCTGGGCAAAAGTCGTTTTGGACGTCGACGATGAGTAGGGCTTTCATGGAACGATTACCTCAAGATTAATTATATACCTGTAGGGGTGGCCCTCCGTGGCCGCCCCTTAGAAAACCGTTTAAATCACGGCGGGCAATCACGGAGGCTTGCCCCTACAACTGCGGACAACACAACGGGCAAGGCGCGCTTTGCCCCTATCATTTCGAATTACTAACTGCTTTTGGAATGTCGGTGAATCAATTCATTCCTCAAATCCATCAGTTTCTGGCTTGTTCCTACTTTATAAATATGCGGGTTCTCAAATCGTTTGCGCTCGGGGGATAATTTCGCCAGGCGCTCTTTCGCGAAAGCCGCCGCGTCTTTCACGGTCGCTTTGACTAAGGACTTGCCCTCTTCCATTACCTTAAAGACGATGGATTCTGGAAAACAATGGGCGACGCGGCTTTTTTGCTCGGGAAAAAGCGGGTGATAAATGAATTCGGTGCTTTTCTCATCTTCCAATAGGATTCCATCGGCGTAGAAAAATCCCTCCGGGTCAGTGTATCGGATGATTTTCTTGATTCCCGGCAGGGAGGTCTTGGCGATGTTCTCGGAAATCTTGAGGCAGGGATTTCCCTCATATTGGCTCAACTTATAAACCCCATCCAAGGCCGGTGTATCTTGGCCAGTCACAAGGTTGGTCCCCACACCAAAGGCGTTAATAGGAGCTCCCTGGTCCAAGAGGCTCTTGATGATGTGCTCATCCAACTGGTTGGAAACGACGATCTTAACCGTGGTCAATTCCGCTTCATCCAACAGGGTCCTGGCGCGTTTGCTCAGATAAGCCAGATCCCCCGAATCCAGCCTGATGCCGGCGAGCTTCTTCCCCCGCTTTTCCATTTCTTTTGCGACGGTGATGGCGTTGGGAACGCCGCTTTTCAAGGTGTTATAGGTATCCACCAGCAAGATGCAGTTATCGGGATAGATTTCCGCGAATTTCCGGAAGGCGGTCAACTCGTCGGGAAAACTCTGGATCCAGGAATGGGCTTGGGTGCCGGAGGGGGTGAGATGGTATTCCCTGGCAGCGTAAACGTTGGAAGTGGCGTCCATTCCGCCGATGGCGGCGGCCCGGGAAGCCTGGATGCCAGCCAATCCCTGGGCGCGGCGAAGGCCGAAATCCACCACCCGGCGGCCCCTGGCCGCTAAGGCGATCCGGGACGCTTTCGTGGCAATGAGGGACTCGAAGTTAATGAAGTTCAGCAGGAGCGTCTCGATCAATTGGGTCTCGAAAAGGGCCCCCTCCACGCGGATGACGGGCTCCAGGGGGAAAATGACTTCCCCTTCCCTGACGGAATAAATCTTTCCCTTAAAATGAAATTTCTCGCAGTAGTCGAGGAATGGCTTCTGGAAGCCGAGGCTTTTCAAGTAATCAATGTCGTCGGAGTCAAAGGAGAGGTTTTCCAGAATTTCAAGAAGGTCATTGAGGCCCGCGAAGAGGACGTAGCCGCCCTGGAAAGGATTCTCGCGGAAAAAGTAGTCGAAGCAGGCGGGTGTCTCGGCCTTGCCCGTCAGGACATAGCCCTGGACCATGGTGAGTTCGTATAAATCAGTGTACAAACCCGAATGTTTTGGAATTAAGGACATGGGCGCATTATAAGCGACATCTCGAGAAGTTTTTGCAACCGATGAACAGGGATGAACTCAGATAAGTCTTTAAAATCCCTGTTAATCTTAGTTCATCCGTGGCTAAGGATGCTGATAAGCTTTGTCTATTTGTTAAATAACCCTGGGAGCCAGGTGGTGAAGAAGGGCACGTAAGTGATCAACAACACCGTGGCGTAGAGAAGGACGAGCATCGGCAAAACAGCCAGGTAAACCTGGACCATGGGTTTTTTAAAGCGGTAAGAGGATAAAAAGAGATTGAGCCCCAAGGGCGGAGTAAGGAATCCCAATTCCATGTTGGCCAGGAAAATAATCCCCATGTGCACCGGATCCACCCCGAAGGCCTGGGACATGGGCAAAATGAGGGGCACCACCACCACGATGGCCGCGAAGATTTCCAATAGGCCTCCCACCATTATCAAAATCAGGTTGATCATCAGGAGAAATAACCATTGGGAGTGGATGTTGGAATGGACCCACTCGGCCAGCCTGGTCGGGATCTGGGCATCCACCATGTCGTTGGTAAAGCCCAGCGAGACGCCGAGGATGAGCAGGACCCCTCCCACCAGCATGCCGCACTCGGTGATGACCTTGGGGATGAACTTGAGCTTCAGGTCGCGATAGATAAACACCTCCACCACGAAAGCGTAGAGGGCCGTCAAGGCCGCGGACTCCACCAGGGTCACCTTGACCCCGAAGAGGAAGATGAAAATAACGAAGGGCAGGAACAATTCCCATTTGGCGACCCAGAGGGCGTCCAAGGCCTCCCGCCAATGGAAGGGGTGGCGGGAAGCCTGCTCCTTGGAACCCTTGGCGACGCCCCAAACCGCCGTGACGGCCAACAAAAGGAAGCCGGGAAGAATTCCGCCGAGGAATAATTGGTCAATCGCTGTGTGGGAAACCACGCCGTAGAGGATGACGGGCAGGCTGGGGGGGAAAAGCATTCCCAAGGAACCGGCGGAGGTTAACAGCCCCAGCGCGTCCCGCTCCTTGTATTTTTCAGCCAGGAGGATGGGCATCAGGAGCCCGCCCAAGGCCAGGATGGTCACGCCCGAGCCGCCGGTAAAGCAGGTAAAGAAAGCGCAGACCAAGGCCGTCACGATGGCGGGCCCGCCCCTCAAGGAACCGAACCAGGCCTGGAAAACACGGAGCAAGCGTTTGGAAGCGCCTCCCTCCGCCAATAAATAACCGGTGAGCGTAAAGAGCGGAATGTTCGGGATGGTGGGGGAAACCACCATGCGGTAGGTCTCGGCGGGGATGGAGGCGATCGGGGTATCGGAGTTCCAAAGGAATAACAGCGCCGATCCTCCTAAAGCCACGAAAACGGGCGTGCCCATGACCACGGCGAAAAGGAGAACCGCGAAGGTGAAGTAAAGAAAGGGCTGGGGAACGCTATGAAAAAGCAACCCTAAGGAAGCCAAAGCCGCAGCTAATCCCAGGGTGATGGCCCTTTGCCCCAGGTTCTCCCCGGCCCGCCAGATCATTCGAAAAAAGACAACCGCAAAACCAGCGGGCAATAGGAAAAGAACAAACCATTTTGGGATTCCAACGGCGATGATATCGCCCACTTCCTTTTCCACCATGGAATATTGGAAGCCCGCCGCGCAAAGGTAAAGGGTGAAGGCCGCGCCAAGGGCGGCGGTAAAAATATGGGCCGCGGTCTTGAAGCGGTCCGGGATCAGGCTGGAAGTGGAGGATAAGGAGAGAAGCTTTCCTTCCCTGGCGGCGATGGCGGCGCCGAGCATCATAATGGCCAAAACCGTGTGCTGGACCAAGTTGAGGGAACCGGATACGAGGGAGACGTGAAATTTTCGGGTCAGGATATCCAGCAGTGGCAGGAGCAACATGATGCCGAAGAAGAAAGTCAGCAGTAATCCCTCGGCCTGGTGCCAAGGCCGGTGGACGACCGGCGCCCCGCCTGGGTGGGCTTCCAACTCTACCGCCGTTTCAGGCGGGACAGGCACCACGAGACTTTTTTTGGGAAGAAATGATTGGATGGAATTTTTCAGTTTTTGACGGCCGGCTTTTACCAGCCGTTTTTTGGCTTTCATTACTTGGCGGCCTGCTTGGCTCGGTACTCATCCCGGAACTGGATGGCCTGGCTCATCATATCCGCCGGGATGACGGTCCCGGAAATCTGAGGATAGGTCGATTGGAACAGTTTTTCCCATTGGAGTCTTTGGTCCTCGGTGACCTCGTGGACCGTCAAACCCTTGGTTTTCATCACCGCGATGGCTTTGTCCTCGCCGGACCTAATTTCCGTCTTGAAACGGGCTCCCGCGTCTGCGGCGGCCTTCAGCAAGTCCGGCTTCAGGTTCTCCGGTATCTTGTTCCAGGCTTTGGTCGTCACGATAGTGGCACCGACCAAGGGGGCCCAGCGCAGGTTGGTCATGTGGGGAGCCAAGGCGAACCATTGGAAGGAAAGGGCGGAGATTGGCGTCGTATCAAAGGCGTTGATGAGTCCCGTCTGCAAATTCGGCAGGATATCGGTGGCGGCCAGGGGAACAGGGGAATAGCCGGCGGATTTCCAAATATTCATCGTGTCCGCGTCGTCGCCCCAGACGAAAAACTTGACCTTTTTTAAATCCTCGGGGGTCAGGATCGGCTGTTTGCCGAAAAACATGACCCAGCCAGCCTCGCCCCAATTCAAGACCTTGAAACCTTTGGCGGCCAGGCGCGCTTCCAGAAGGGGCTGCATTTTTCCGCGGACGTAATCGCTTTCGGCGTAGTCCTTGTAAAGCATGGGCAGGGACAAGGCTTGGACTCCCTTGTCAATCTTGGCCAGTCCCACCACGGTGAAGACGCCGACCTGGATTTGGCCGAGGCGCATCTTGGTCACCATATCGGGCTCGTCGCCCAAGACGCCGCCCGAGTACATTTGAAGTTTCACGCCGGCGCTTTTCCAGGCCTCACCCATGTCCCGGATGATCAGGTCAAAGGGCGAGCCCTCGGGAGCAAGGGTTCCCAATTTCAGGGTGATGCCCTTCTCTTGGGCCAAGGAAGGCGAGGTCAAGAGCGCCACCATCAGGAGTACCAGCCAGGATTTTTTATTCATTTGAAATAGCCTCCGAAATTAATATAGGGGCGGTCCTCTGCGGCCGCCCAATGAACCACATCCGCAAGGGCAGGCGCGGAGGCCTGCCCTTACAGGATTTATTTCACGAAGATCGCGTCTTCCCTCGACAAAAGCCACCTGGCCCTTTTTTGAGTGAGCAGGTTCACCAGTCTAGTGGAGGTATCCTTGTCCGGGTCGATGGCCAGGGCCTTGTTCAGCAGTTCCTCGAACTCGGTTTGATTTTGGTTTTTCTCGCTGACTGCTTCCGCGAAATTCACGTAGGTGGAGGCGCTTTGGCCATGGTTCACCTTCAAGGCGGCGTCAAACAATTCCTTGGCCCTTTGGGCGGAGCCGCCCATGAGCGCCGGCTTCCCACCCTCATAAGTGATCAAAAAATCATAAATGGAGCCCTTGTCGTAATCGGGGTCCAACTCGAAGGCCTTGTAAATCAAGGCTTCCGCTTGGGGAACATCGGAGACCAGCTCCGGATCCGCCTTGCCGAGGGAGATGGCGGCCATCCAGGAGACGCCGGTCCAGTACATCAATTCCACGTCCTCTTTTTTGGCTTTCGCCACGGAGCCCTTGGGGTCGGTCCGGATGGTTTGGGTGATTCCCTTAAAGCGTGTTTCCAGGCCCCTCAAGCCGTAGTCGCGGGCGCGGAGGTATAGTTTTTTCGCGCGGAGCTTTTGTTCCTTGGATTTTTTATAATCCTCATCCGCGATCGTCTCGGCGTTGGATTGAACGTAAGCATAGGCGTACTCGGTGAAGCTCTTGGTGAGGGCCGTTAGAAGCGCCGTGTGGTGGGGCGTGGCGGACAAAACGCTTTCCATCAGCTTCAAGCTGAAGGGAACCGCGTCCCCGACCAGTTGGGGGTCGTTATCGGAAGAAAAGGTGTCACCGGTCCCGGCTAGGCTGTCGGCGATGGAGTCCACGGCCATG
>Ga0265319_1001331_pt1 | contig 14906 bp, 10 predicted proteins | sample 4824metaG_FD_192443 | JGI IMG/M metagenome (GOLD analysis project Ga0265319, IMG submission 192443) | Rhizosphere microbial communities from Carex aquatilis grown in University of Washington, Seatle, WA, United States - 4-8-24 metaG | ecosystem: Host-associated > Plants > Roots > Rhizosphere >...
GCCGGTGCGTGACCAGGGTGAGCGGGCGCAGCAACAGGTACCAGAGTGGCGGCGTTCCGTCGTAACGGCCTTGCAGGCACAGCGCCCACCAACCCGGGCTGTCCCGGGCGATCAACCAGGCCTGCATCTCGTCGCGCCAGAGCTCGTGGTGGCACGCGACGATCCCGGTGCCGGTGAGAAAGACCAGCGTCAGCAGGGAGGAAAAACGCAGGGAGCGTTGCATGGTGTCGTTCGTCCGGACGGCCGCGCTAGGGAGCGAGCTTTTCCCCGGGGCCGGCCGGCGCCGATTCCAAGGCGGCGAGCCTCGCATAGGGTACGGGCCAGATCCGCCACGGGCTGCCTTCGCCCTCGCCGGCAACCTCGCGCATCGCGGGATTGGCCGCGAGGACCCGGTCGCGCGTGCGCCGGTTGCCGTCGAGCCCGACGACGACGAGGTCGCGGTGCAGCCGCTGGGCGATCGCGGCCGAACGTCGCAGCTGCTGGTCGTCATCCGGCGAGCAGAGGAACAGCACGACCTGTGACTGCGGCCCGTACAGGGCCTTCACGAAATAAATTCCCCAGTCGACGCAGGCGATGACCGACCCGGCCGCGGGCCCGCGGTTGAGCTGGTCGTTTAACTCGGCGACGAACGCCTTGGCGCTCCCCATCCGGCGCGACGCGGCGAGCATCGAGGGAAAGCGGAGGAACAGCGAGCCGTTGAGCACAATGAACAGCATGAGCACCACCCGGAGGAACCGGCGGTGCCGCTGCAGCTGGATTCCACGGGCGACCGCCAGCACGATGAACGGATAGGCGAGGACCGCGTGGTGCATCGACTTGGCGTACGTGTTGGTGGCGACCATGAGCAGGGCCAGTCCAAACAGGGCCGCGTTCAGCCGCATCTCCCAGCTAAGGCGACGGCTGACGCCACGGGTGAACACCGCGCCGAGGATAAGGACCGGTCCCAGGATACAGGTCATCACGGTCCATGCGGGAATGGCCGGGCGCTCGTCGAAATACGGAGCCGTGGCGTCGAGGGGATGGATGACGAAATGGAAGACGTTCTCCCGAAAGCGATCCCCCAGACCGGCCAGAAAAACCTGGGCTGAGACAAAGTCGTGCGCCAGGACCGGCAGATAGGGACCTCCATCCAGGTGCTTTGCTTCGTAGACCAGGAGCGTCGGAGTGGCGGCACAAATGACGAGGATGACGTATTCCGCCGTGCGGCGCAGGCGCTCGCCCCGGCCATGCACGAGACCGATGACGAAGCTGGCAATCCCGGTGATGGCCAGCCCGGCGCTGACAAAGAAATAGGTCGGCTTGACCCAGCAACCCAGCCCGACCATCAGCCCCGCCGCCGCCAGCATCCCGGTGCGCTTCCAGGCATCGCGGGAAAGGATCCAGCGGTGCAGGAGGTAGCAGACGATGAAGACGGAGGTCGTCTGGAACGCCACCGGCCCCGTGTCCGCGATGTGGACGAAGCTGTAGGGGACGAATAAGAGCAGACAGCAGAACACGGCCGGAGCCCGGAGCCGGAACATTTTTCCGATCACCCAAGCCTGGACGAACAGGGCCAGAACTCCCGTCAGGCGGGCGGACATCGGTGACGGCCAGACGAGGAAGAAGGGCGAGTAAAGGAACGAGGAAAGACTCCCGATGTAATCGTAGGTCAAGAGCGGCAGGGTGAACCGGTCGAGGACGCGCAGGTAGAACGACGCATTCGAGGAGCAGAAGACGTTCTCTCCCGAGTTCGGGTAATGGAGGGCGGTCAACGTCTGGTACGAGACAAATTCGTCCATGTTCAGCGGAACGCAGATCCAGAACAGCACGAGGACGGCGAGGGCCGAGAGCGCGGCCGCCCCGGCCCAGCCAAAGGGGAATTGCCACCGGGACGGGAGGACGATGGCACCGGTCAACCGGCTCGTGCCGCGCTGGCCTGGCGCTCTTTCACTCATTTGCCCGTGAGATAGCGGCGCAACTCCAGCGCATCGATGGCGGCGTGGCGGTCGTCCGTCCAGATGACGGCCCGCCCGGGCGGCAGCGGCTGATACACCGTGACGCTGCGCTTGACCCGGCCGTTGTCCTCGTCGAGCGGCACCCAGCTCATGACGTCCTGCAGCTGTTCCGGCCGGCAGAGCACAAAATACTGGCTGCCGCGCCCGTCGGCGTCCCAGTCCCGGTTGGCAGTGGTCTGGGCGATTTCCGTGAACACGTTCAGCGTCGACCACCGCAGCGTGTGGGCGGTGTCGCCGACCACCGGCAGCAGCGTGCTGTAGCGGTTCGAGGCGTGGATCACGAGAAGACCCTGTCTTTTTTCCAGGCGGTGAAAATAAACGGCCAGCGCCTCACGCGTGAGCAGGTGGGGCGGAATGGCGTCGCCGCAGAACGCGTCGACCAGGATCACATCATAGTCCGTCGTTGAGGCCTCAAGGCCCTTGCGGCCGTCCGATTGGACGATGTTGACCTTGCCCCGCGCCTGGGCGTCGGGCACGTAGGTGAAAAAATCACGGGCCACGCCGATGGCCTTCGGATCGATGTCCCAGAAGTCGGCCGTGTCGCCGGGCCGCACGTACGCGGCCAGCGTGCCGGCCCCCAGGCCGATTGAGCCGATGTTGATCGACGGGTGCTTTTTCTGCAGTTCCTCGATCGTGCGTCCGATGCCCGAGCTTTCCGTGTAATAGAGCGTAGGGTGGCGGCGCGACGCGGCGTCCGCCGTCATCTGGGAGTCGTGCGTGGTGGTCTCGTTCGACAGGATCACGGCGCCTTCGCGGAACTCCAGCATCATGCACCCGTAGATGTTGCGCAGCCGCCGGATGCTGAGGGAGGCACCGGCCTCGTCGTGCATCTGCTTCCAGGCCAGGCCGAGCACGGGCGAGAGCGCGATCACGATCACGATCGCGACGGGCAGCACCTCGCGCCGCGGGACGAGGCGGAGCAGGCCGAAGGTCAGCAGCACGGCGGAGAGGGCGACAAACTCCGAGGGACGCAGAAAGAGGAAGGGGGCCGCGAAACTGGCGAACAGCCCGCCCAGCACGCCGCCGGCCGCGAGAACGAGATAGAAGAAGGCAAAGCGCTGCGCCGGGCGCGTCTCATACAGCAGGCCGTTGCCGAAGAAGCTGCCGGCGGCGGTAAGCGACATCAGCCAGAAGACGGCCCAGCCGTCGACGGTGGCGTTGCTGACTCCCTTGCTGAGCATGAAGCCGGTGAGGCTGACCGCGAGCCAGCCGAGGCAGGCCAGCGTAAAGCGCGGCTGCCAGTAGCCGGAAAAGATCACGAGAAAGCTCAGCAGGTAGGCGCCAAACGGGCCCACCCAGGCGATCGGCGAGGAGCCGATCTCAGCCGCAATGTGATGGGTGGCACCGAGCATGCCGGCGCAGGTCAGGGCGCTGAGGCCAAGCCACGTGAAAATCCGGGAGGGCGCCACCGCCTCGACCGGTCCGGCTTCCATCGGGCTCGAATCGTCGGCCCGCATGAAGCAGAATCCCGCGATTCCGACCAAACCCGCCAGGGCGCAGAGCAGGCCCTGCCAGACCAGCGTCTGGTCGGAGAGGCCGAAGCGCCGCTCGATGGTGAAGGGATAAAGCAGCACCGCGGCGAGGCCGCCTGCGTTGGAGAAGGCGAAGAGATGATAGGGGATGGCCTGGCCGCGCCGATGGAGCCAGCCGTGCATCAGGGGGCCGATACTGAAGAGCAGGACCATCGCGGGCAGGGTCGCCAGCGTGAGGGTCAGCAGAATCCCGCCCAGGCCGGTCCAGGAGCTCTCGGCGACCCAGGAAAGCCGGCTGGCGACGATCGCCGTCAGCCCGAGGCCGGCCATGACCGCCACCTGCACGACCGTCCGCCGGCCGAGCAACCAGGCCGCCAGGCCATAGCCGCCCAGCAGCGCGATCTGGAAATAGAGCATCGTGCCCAGCCAGGTCGGGGCCGCACCGCCCTGCACGGGCAACAGAAGCTTGCTGGCCAGCGGCTGCACCGAGAATGAGAGGAACGAGGCCAACGGCACGACGGTGATCGTCGTCCAGGACAGGACCTTCGCGAGCACGGCCGGGGTTGGGCGGGAGAGTGACATAAAAGCGTCAGTGCTTAGCGGCCGGTAATTAGCGCGAGTCCGGCCCGCAGCGGCGAAGCGAGGATCGCGGGATGGGCTTCGCACGGAGTCCAGCAGTTAGGGCACTTGCCTTCAGCGATCGTGCGGCGCACGCCGTCCCGCCGCGCCCGCTCGATGATCGGCATCAGGGCATATCCGGTGTCGCGGACGTTGCCCAGGGGCTTGTCCCAGATGGTGCAGGGATAGACGTCGCCTTTTTCCGACAGATACGCGGTCGAAAGGAGGGCCGAGCAGGCGATGCGGGTGTGCCCGGTGGCGAGGTAGCGCTGGGCTTCCGCCCGGTAGATGCGCTCGATTCCGCGCATCGCCAGCGACGATCCCGCCTTGGGCTTGGTCGCCGCGAGTTTCAGTGCTTCGGCAATTTCCGCCCGGTGGGCACCGCCGCCAAAGCCGTCAGCGGCCCCGGCCCCCGCCTGATTGCCGTAATAATGCTGCGAAAGATGCGGGATGTTCATGTGGAACGAGTCCCATCCGATCGGTTGCTGCTGCCGGCTCGTCAGGGCGGCGTTCACCGCGGCGAAGGTGTCTTCACTCAACTCGCTGCTGGTGCGGCCACAGGAGCCTGTGTGACCGTGAAGCGTCATGCCGACAAAGGTGCTCCCGGCCCCGAGCAGCGCGCGGACGTCAGCAAACGTGGCGATAGCGTGGGCGAAGTCGTTGCGGATTCCACGGAGTCGGTCGTTGAGCTCGGGCGGTCCGTCGATCGACACGGTCACGACCAGCCGGGCCGGCACCGTCCGCCGCAGTTCCTCGACGGTCTCGCGGATCCGGGTGGTGGCGATGCCGTTGGTCGGGAAATGGACCAGCAGCAGGTCGGGGCAGGCGAGGGCGAACGCCTGGACGACCTCCACGAAATCGGGCCGATCAGTCGGCTCGCCGCCGGTGAAATCGATCCATTGCAGGTAGGAATTCGACCGGGCGACCGCGCGCACCTCATCGAGCGAAAGCTCGGCTCCGAGTCCGCCTGGGCTGTCCTTCACCTTCCAGATGTCGCAGTAGACGCAGCGGGAGTGGCAGCGCTTGGTGACCACAAAGATCAGCTTCGTCGGCCGGCCCTCGACCCCGGCGGCCGCGGCCAGGGTCCGGCCGGCCAGGCGACTCCATGAATAGACTCCGCTCATGGTGCAGGCTTCGCGGGTTCGGCGGGGACGGGAACCAGTTCCCTCAACGCCTCGGCGGCGACGTCATCGAGGTCGATCGGTGGGACGTCGACCTGGGAATTGCCGCCCATTTTTTCGAGGGCGTAGGGCGTATCGAGGCGGAACATCGCCAGCTTGGCGGCCTCGGCGTTCCGCCGCATGAAAATGGTCCCGCGGGCATCCAGCACGAGCTTCTTCCAGATCTCGGCGAACCGCGGGGTGCAGTTCACCCAGTAGTCCCAGTGCAGGTAGATGCCGCCGGGATATTGGCGGCGCATCTCCTTCATGTTGTTCCGGATCATGGGCTCGACCCGGTCCAGCTGCGCGGCGTTGCGGCCGAGCATTGTCCAGACACAGGGATCGTTGGTCAGGACCAGCGACCCCGTTGGAAGCTGCGCGGCGACCTCGCGCATGAAGTCGACGTCGGCCCGCGCCTCGTTCGACTCGCGGCCGAGGGTCGGGACAAAGTGCATGGCGGCGACCCAGTTCAGGATCACGATGAGCCCGACCCCGGCGAGGGCCAGCGGCTGCCGCCTTAGTGCGGCGAAGAGCGCGGCGGCGCCGATGCCCATGAACAGCGCAACCGGTGCGGCCGATACGACAGCATAACGCGAGCTGGCGCCGTAATAGTAGCCGCCGGCGTAGAAGAGGACGAAGATTCCCCAGGAAATGAGAAACCAGATCCCGGCCGTGAGGCCGAGCCAGCGGCTGCGGAGGGCGAGCCAGATCGCGCCGGCGAAGGCGAGGAACGTGCCGGCGAGGGGAAACCATTTCTGCTGGACGAAGTACCCGGCGTTGGTTGCGAAATTTTTGGCAAGGAACGCGGAGTCGAACCGTCGTCCGTCCGTGGCCCCCCAGTCCTCCGTGCGTACGGACCACAGGTGGAGCAGGTTGGGCGAAAGCAGGGCGAACGAAAGGGCGAGTGCCGCCCAAGTGACCCGATCCTCAAGAAACCGGCGGTCGGCCGCGAACAACAGGCTGGCGGCGACGGGATACACCAGCATCGATTCCGGCCGGAAATAGGCGGCGAAAGCCGCGGTGGCAGCGAGGATCACACCGGTGAGTGGCGAGCTTTCGCCGGTTTCCAGATTTCTCCAGCGCGCGTGGAGGCAGGCGGCAAACACGACGGCGACGGTGGTGGCCGCAGCGGTTGGCTCGGCGGAAACGGTGTGACCCCACCACAGGACCAAGGGGGTGAAGATGAAGCAGAGCGCCGCGGCGATCGGCGCCGCAGCCGGCAGCGTGAGAGGCGCGAGCACGAGGGCGAAATAGAGCACGGCGGCAGTGAACCCGACCGCGATCCGCTCAACCGTGTGCGAAACGGCCTCGGAGGCTCCGAAAAGCCGGTAGGCCCATGACAGCAGGTAGGGGTGGCCGTTCGGCTGTTTGTTCACCCAGGCCTCGTAAGTCGTGAAGTCGCCGTATTCGACGCGGGCGTAGGTGGCATATTCCGCGCGACCCGTGCGGGCCAGGGTCTGCCCGATCTGCATGTAAATGTGCTCGTCGTAAAAAATCCGGGTCGTTTGCGGAGCCAGGCCGCAGGCAAGGTAACCGAGCACGGCCAGACCGAGGCCGGTGAGCAGGTGGCGGCGACCGAGCCAGCGTCCCAGCGGGCCGGCGAGACTGAGCAGACCGATCAATCCCAACACGAGGCAGCCGTGCAGGCCCCACACCGTGGAGACCGGTACCATCAGACGCTGCTCGTCCGGGGTATAATCGGTGACCACGTGCTGGACCCAGAATGCGGCCACCCCGAAGGCGGTGAGGCACAGGCTGAACCACAGCGGACGAAGCCAGCGGGGTGCCGGGGCGGAGTGCGATGGATCCGACGGAATGGGATTGGCGTCGGCGCTGGTCATGGCTTGGCGGAAGTCTCCTTGGACAGCAGGGCTGAGCCCAGTGCAAGATGTTGCACACCGCTTTCGAGCCAGGCGTCAACCACGCCGTCGGCCGCGTCGGACATCGGCTTCCCGTGCATGTTGAGGCTGGTGTTGATCACGGCGCCGGTGCCCGTGAGCTCCCGCATCCGCCGGAGGAGACGATACCACGGCTCGCTCTCGTCCTCGGCCACCATCTGGGGCCGGCATGAGCCGTCGGGGCCGGTAGCGCCGGCGAGCGCCGCGCGGCCGCTCGGCGTGGTCATGAAGCCCATGGTCATGTGCCGGTTGAGGTCGCGTTCCCCGCGGTAGTCCGCGAGGAGCGCCGGTGCCTCGGACAGGAGGATGGAAGGACAGAAAGGCTGGTACCATACCCGGCGTTTGAGCCGGAGATTGAGGTCGTCGCGCGCCGCCACGCTGTCCGCGCGCGCCACGATGCTGCGGGCCCCCAGCGCGCGGGCGCCGAGTTCCATCCGGCCCTGGGCCCACATCACGATTTCACCCGCGGCGACGCGTTCGGCCACGGCGAGGGCAATGTCGGCGGGACGAAGTAGCGAGGCGGCGGAGGCCTTCGCGAAGCGCTCGGCGTCGGCGCCGAGGTCGCCGCGGTCCGTGCCCAGGCGGAAGTCGGTGAACGACTCCGGCCGCCGTCCGGTAACGCGCCGCCAGGTGGCGAGCGCGGCGCCGAGGGCGAGGCCGCCGTCGCCCATCGCGGGGCAGACCTCTAGGCGCTCGACCCCGGGGGCGAGGCGGATGAGACGGTTGACCTTGATGTTGGAGGCGACGCCACCGGCGTAGCCGAAGGCGCCACGGCCGGTCGCTGAGGCGAGCAGGCTGAAGAAACGCGGCACGATCTGCTCAAGCGTCTGCTGGGCCATGCGGCTGACCTGTTCCCGCGGGGTGCACCAGACAATGCGGGCGACCTCCCGCGCCATATGCGTCGGCGGCACGGAGCATTGCAGCACGGGCAGCCCGCGCGCATCCGGCGTGAGTGAAAACCAGCGCAGGAACGGATTGGATTCCAGGGCGGTATCGGCCGCGTACGTGGCGAGGGCCATGACCTTGCCCTCGTCCTCCAGCGGTCGCATCTGCAGCTCATTCGTGACATGTTCGAAGAACAGTCCGAGGGATGCAGCGCCCGGAATGGAAATTATCTTTTCCAAGGTGGCGGTCGCCTCGGTCCACGACCACACCGAGCCGGATTCGCCGTCGCCGATGCCGTCCAGGGTGACCATGAGGGCGTCGCCGTTCCAGCGGGGCCAGACAGCGGCCGAGGCGGCGTGGGCCTCGTGGTGGTCGACCAGGAAAATATCCGCGAGCGGCGCGCCAAGCGTGCGGGCGAACGAACGCCGGGCCCAGCCGCGGAAGAGGCCGTTCGTGGGCAGCTGGGTGAGCGCGTATTTTGCCCGCAGCGTAAAGTGATGGAGCGGTCCCGGCGGGACGAGCCGGCGGCGAAGCTTGTAGTAGCGCTCCTTCGTGGAGGGAAGCAGGCGGGTCAGCGTCTTCGCCGGATCGGATGTGGTCGGAGCCCACGCCGTCCGACGCCCGCCGGCGGCCTGCCGCACAGCCGCGAGCGCGCGCACGGGCAGGCCGACGTCCAGCTTGCGGCCGCTCAGGCGCTCCTCGTTGAGGGCCAGCACCACCCGCCCGTCGATCACGAGCGCGGCACCGGCATCATGGCCATCCCATACGCCGATGACGGCTTCGTACGGCGCGCTCATGGACCCAGCTCCAGGCGGTGCTTTCGCCGGCACAGGCCGGTGACCAGGCACCAGCCGTAGGCGAGCCACGTGCCAGGGCGGCCAAGGGAGATCTTGGAGAATCCCGCGGCCCGCGGTCTCTCGTGGGTGGGAACCTCGGCCATGCGGAGCCCGGCCGCCAGGGATGCCATGATCATCTCCATCTCGATCGTCGTGTGCCGCGAATGCAGGCGCAAGGCGCGGAAGGCATCGGTCCGGATGGCCCGAAAGCCGTTCTGCGAATCGGAAAGCCGCGTGCCAAAACGCCGGTTGATCAGGTAGGTGATGAAAGCGGACCCGGCGAGGCGGAGGAATTCGTCGCCCCCGCCGTGCAACTCGTCGGAGCCGCCGAGCAGGCGGGAACCGGTGACGTGGTCCGCGCGGCCGGACTTGATCGGGGCGACGAGCACGGGAATGTCGATCGGATCATGGGAGCCGTCCGCGTCGACAAAAACGCAGATGGGAGTCTCGACATGGGCGACGGCGAAACGGAGCGCGGCACCCTTGCCGAGGCCATGATCCTTCACGACCTTCGCGCCGGCGGCGGCCGCGAACTCCGCGGTGCGGTCGGTGGAACCGCCCTCGACGACGATCACCTGGCCGACGTAGTTCAGGCACTCGCGCACGACCGTGGCGACGGTGGCCTCCTCATTCCGGGCCGGAATCACCGCCGTCACATAGGGGTCGGGCGCCGACTCGACGCCCGACAGATGCGCGAGGCTCAACCGGCCCTCGCGGATCATGCGCCGGATGCGCAGCGTGACGAAGCGGCTCTCGCCGTCGCCGAAATGCAGCACCTCATCCTTATGGGTGTCCAGGTTCTCATCTCCGGGATCCACAACCAGACCGGAGCGGGTGGGACTGCGCGGGACCGGAGGAGGGATGCGCGCAGGAAGTGCGGCTCTCGCCGTGAGATCGGCCTCAGGCATTTACCAAGTGAAGAAGTCCCCGCGGCCGAACGCTGTGGTGGTAGGATTGCCGGGAGGCGGGTGGGTGGGGATGTTGGTGTCGAAGGAAAAGCTGCGGTTCGGCTGCATGTAGACGGACCCAGGACCCGTGTAAGGCGCGACAAACTGCGTGGAGCTGAAGAGCCGGCCGATCGAACCCTTGAAGTTGACGGTCTTGCCGCTCCAGTCTTCCAGGTAGCGAATCAGGTTTTGGGCGCCGCCGCTCGACGCGCCGGAGGTCGAGGGGATGTTGCCGGTAAGGAGGCCTGCATTGACGGTCATGGCGCTTCCCTCGGCGACTGACAGGCTGGCGACGCGGCTGCTGAGAGGGGTGTTCGCGGTGTTGTCGGCCCAGTTCGTCGATAGGACGGTGATCGCATCCGCCATGAGCATGGACGGCACAGCGCGGGGCAGGCCGTCCGAGCCATTGACCACAGTGCCGGTCGAATCGGTTAGTGGGCTCGTGTTGTAGCTCCCCTGCACATACATTCCGCCATTGGTGGCGACGGAGAAGCCGGCTCCGGTGGAGGCGTTGAAAGGAATACTGGTGGCATTGACGAGCTTGACCGCGGCCGGGGTGGCGGAGGAGGAACTCTTCAGATTTACGTAGAGTAAGCCTTGGAAATCGAAGTGGTTCGTGCCGTTTGACGACCGGAGATTACCCAGCGTCGTCTTGAGTACGCCGACGTCAATCTTGGTCATGCTGATCGTCTTATTCTCACGTTCGTCGTAGACCGGTGTCGGAGCGGTGATGGCGCTAGCGAATGTCGCCGTGACGTCGGTGGACAAACCGTTGACGATTTGAGTGACAGTAATGGTGCCGTCGGTTGCCACATTGATCTGCAGGTCAGCCCGGCTGTAGGCGCGGCGGACAGAAATCACATCGTCGTCCGGGGTGGGCGGGCTGGTGATCGTGGCGTTTGGATATTCGTTGTTGGTCGAGGCGGACGGAGGCGGAACGATCAGAGAGCGGTAGACGTTATTTTCGGCCTGGGCCAGTTGCGCGGCAGTCCATTGAGCAGGAGTGGTGAGTCCGGCGGGGCCAAAGAGATCGGGACGATTCTGGGCCTCGGCAGTGGGGTCGATGCCGCCGAGAAGATTTTCCGGCGAGGTATTTTGCTCCAACTGCGAGGAGCCTGCGGCCAGGGTATTGCCTGAGGCGTCGATCGGAGCGATCAGGGTGACGCCGACGGGCGGTTGGGGAGCATTGGGGTTGATGTAGGTGGTGTTGCCGGAAGAGTCGGTATTGAAGTAGTCGCCCTGAAGATAGCGGACCTTGCCGTTCAACTGGAGCGAGGCGCCAGAGCGGGGACCCATGTAAATGCTGCCGTTGGCCTCGACATCGCCGTTGATGATGGTGTTGCCGCTCCCGGGATTCAGCTCAAGGTCCCCCTGGAAAAAGATGCTATATTGGAAAAGAGAGGTATTCGAATTGATGAACCTGCGGCCGGTGCGCACGGTGATATTGCTGGCACCTGCGAAGGGATTCGCCGGCGGCGGGATGACCTCGACCCGCGCCGAAATGTAGGTGAAGGTACCGATCTTGGTCGTGGTGGGAATGGTGCCGGTGAACGGTTGATTCTCGAGGACCATGGACCGCATTACGGTCCAGCCCGCATTGGCATGGGCCTGCAGGAAAGGCTGGCGGACGGTCGTGGGCACCGCGGCGTTATCGCAAATGGCACTGAGAACGGCCGGGGCATACTGGGCCTGCGTGGCAGCCTGGCTCACCACCGCCTCCTTGAATTGATACAACATGTATTCAAGCTCGCTCTCCGCGACGGCCCGGGCCTCGGCGCGGATCTCGTTGCGCATACTGAGCCGGTAGGTGCCCATACTAAGGTCGAGCACGCTGATCGCGGTGACCGCCAGGAAAGAAGCGAAAACCAAGACCATGAGCAGCAGATTGCCGCGATTGGATTTAAGTTTCATTGGACCGGAATTCCGGGTGACCGCAGACGGGCCAGACTCAACCATCGAAGGGGATGGTCGTGGTGGTCGTGGACAGCTTCGTGGTGCTGGTGCCCAAGGTAGTCGTGCCCAAGGTGGTGGTGCTGGAGACCAAGGTGGTGCTGGTTCCCAGGGTGGTAGTCGATTGCTTCGTGGTGCTGGTGCCGAGGGTCGTGGTGCCCAAAGTGGTGGTGCTGGAAACCAAAGTGGTACTGGTGCCCAAGGTGGTGGTGCTGGAAACCTTGGTGGTGCTGGTGCCCAAGGTGGTGGTCGATTTCAGCGTTGTGCTGCTTGAAATCAGGGTCGTGGACAGCTTGGTGGTGCTTGTGCCGAGGGTGGTGGTCGTCGACTGCAGGGTGGTGCTGGAGTATTTGGTGGAGCTGGTGCCCAGGGTGGTCGTCGACTGCAGAGTGGTGCTGGAGTATTTGGTGGAACTCGTACCGAGAGTGGTGGTGCTGGAGACCTTGGTGGTACTGGTGCCAAGGGTGGTGGTGCTGGAGACCTTGGTGGTACTGGTGCCAAGGGTGGTGGTGCTGGAGACCTTGGTGGTGCTGGTACCAAGAGTGGTGGTCGAGAGAAGCGTGGTGCTGGTGCCAAGGGTGGTAGTACTGGAAACCAAGGTGGTACTTGTGCCCCAGGTATTACTGCCGGCGATCGAGGTCGCGCTCAGGGGGTCGCCCGACTTCGGCATGATGAGCCCCTCAGCATAATTGGCCTGGTAGTAACTCGTTTTGCCGCCCTGCGAATAGGTATTGGCGCCAGTCGCGAGATAGCTGAACTGCCAACTGACCGATTGCTCCGGCGCCACGACGGTGGGGTAATTCGGATCCACCGGAACCACGGCGAAAAGATAGCGCGCGTTGGAGTCGACATTTGTGGACAGCACCGTGTAGGTGCTGTCCACAGTGGATTCATACCAATGAAGCTCTGTTACCGGGTTGGTACTGGGATTGGGTGGAACCGTGGCGTACTGACGCTGCCGCTGAATACGCACCAAGCTTCCAGCCTTGACGGTAGATCCCGATGTGTCGGAGATGTCCGTACCGGCCGCGATGGTAGATGCTAGGCTCAGGGTAAGCGTGCCCGATCCCGAGACACCTGTGATCTGAATGCCACTGTCCAGATTCGGCGAGTCCATCAGGCAAAAATCCCCAACCTTGGGGGTAACATCGGAGGGGCAGACCACCGTCAGCGTGTTATTTGTGTTTGGCGTATCGCTCTGAAGAGTCCCATACGAACCAATTGGCACGCGATAGGTTAGCACGGCATACCGCGTCGGTGTGGTAGGGGAAGGCGATGACGGCAGCGGGCGGATGAGCGGGCTCTTCATGCTGATAGCCACTGCCATCTCGCCATTGATATGCTCCTGAACCAGGCGGGTGGCGCCGATGGCGCCGTCGATCTGCTGATTCTTGTTCACCATCCTCAGGCTAGTCACGAGAACTGAAGCCACCGCGGCGAGCACCAGCAGGCCGACGGCCATGGCCACGAGCAGCTCGACCAGGGTGAAACCGGGGCGCTTGGAGCCCGCTTGGCCGGACGCGGGAGTGGCGGCTGGTTTCTTCATGGTACGGCCCGGACGACGGTCAGGGATTGCGAGTAATTTTTCGAATTCAGCGAGAAGCTCACCGTGAAAGTTCCTCTCATCAGATAGCCGGCCGCTTTGATTTGCTGGCTAGCCGACAGAGCACCGGTGGTATCGTCGATATACGCGACGTCACGCGTGACCGTGGCGGCGACGGGATGGGCCGGATCTCCCAGATTAATGGCAAGGCTGGCAACCGGCGGCAGGAGAGTGGTGACATTGGCGTTGCTGAGCGAACCCCAGTTCAGGCCGCGGCCGCTTGGGCCGCCTTCGGGGAAAAAGAGCCAGCGGGTGTAGGTTGGACCGGTCTGCACCGGAACCTGGTCGGTCGTCTGGAGCCGCTCGAACTGATCGGCGAACGTCCGGATCACGGCGCGGCCGTCATCGCGGCAGCGCGAGAGTGCGGCCATTTGGTAAGAGCGGATCAACATCGCGTAGACCCCCAGCATGATCATCGCGAACACCGTGCTCGCCACCATCGCCTCGGCGAGGGTGTAACCGCGCCGTGAACCGATTCGATCGGAGCCGGAACTGACCAGGCACGAGGCCAGGTTGCGGTCGCTGGAATAGATCTGGTTAAAGAGTTGCATTCAGGGTCTCGCCAACGCCCGGGATGCTGGAGGATCGCACCACCGCAATGCGACGGTAAAATGGACCCCGGCCCAGTAGGGCCATTCGACCCTATTGCAGGGGGTTGTGACGTTCCTGGCCATAGAGGGCGGCGGCCTGCGAGCGGCGGGTCACATGCAGCTTTTCGAACACGGTGCTGAGATAGTTTTTTACAGTTTTTTCAGTGAGCCCCATGGCCACGGCCGCCTCCTTGTTGGTGCAGCCTTTCGCGATGAGGGCGAGGACCCGGCGCTCCTGCGGCGAAAGGCCGGCCAGCGGATCGCGGGCACCGCCGCCGGATTTGACGAGCTGCATCACCCGTGCGGTGGCCTCGGCGTTGAGGATGGACTGGCCGGCGGCCACTGCGAGGATCGCCTTCACGAGTTCCCCGCCGTTGATCTCCTTGAGCAGGTAACCGTGTGCCCCGGCTCGAATCGCCTCGCCGACGAGGGCGTCGTCGATGGCCGACGTGAGGATGAGCACACGGATCCCGGGCTGGCGCACCAGGATTCGACGGCAGGCGTCGAGCCCGGTGCCGTCGGGCAGGCGGATGTCGAGCAGCACCACGTCCGGCTGCACGCGCTGGCAGGTGTCCACCGCGCCGGTCACGCTGGCGGCCTCGCCCACGATCTCGATCGCTGCCACTGCGCCGAGGAGGGAGCGAAGGCCGATGCGAACGACTTCGCTGTCGTCGACCAGGACGAGTCGCACGGATTTCTTGCCGGAATGGCTCATAGGAACAGAAACGCCGGCAGTGTGACCACGACACGGGTGCCGGACCCGGGCCGACTCTCGACGCGGGCGTCCGCGCCCAGGCGCTGTGCGCGGGCTTTCATGTTGCCGAGGCCGTGGCCGCCGCCGCGGAGCGAGGCATCGAAGCCGATGCCGTTGTCCTGCACGAGCAGGCCAACCTCCCGGTTGCTCTGCTGCAGCCGGACGGTGATCGCGGTGGCGCGGCCGTGGCGCAGTCTGT
>Ga0265319_1001334_pt1 | contig 14893 bp, 13 predicted proteins | sample 4824metaG_FD_192443 | JGI IMG/M metagenome (GOLD analysis project Ga0265319, IMG submission 192443) | Rhizosphere microbial communities from Carex aquatilis grown in University of Washington, Seatle, WA, United States - 4-8-24 metaG | ecosystem: Host-associated > Plants > Roots > Rhizosphere >...
CGGCAGCACGTAATAGCCGTACACGCGCTCGTGCTCGCGCTTGTAGATCTCGATCACGTGCTCGAAGCCGAACGTGCGCGTCAGGAAAGCGCGATCCCACAGGAGATTGTCGAACGGAGAGAGAAGGAGCGCGGGCGGCAGCGGGCCGCCGGGCTCGACGCCGGCCGGCACGAGCACCGGCGCTTTGCCGTCCGCGACGTCGAGTCGGCGAAGCTTCCCCTCCGAGACGAGTGCGTCCGCGTGCGGCCGGACGCGCGCGGCACCGCCCTTCAACCGCCACATCTCCGCGACCGCCGACTCGGTCAGCGCGCCGCGCGCCTCGACCCCGCGCAGCGTCGCCCAGCGCACGTATTCGTCGTCGCTCGGCGACCTGCCGTCGGCGAGCCCCGCCGGCAGCACCCGCTCCGGCAGGTCGTACAACCGCTGGAAGCCGTCACGTCCCGCGATCGCGAGCCTGCCCGCCGAGTGCAGCGCCTCGAGCACCACCTTCGCCGGCTTCCAGTTCCACATCCCGCCCGAACCCGTGCCCTCGAAGTGCCGCGACCCGAGCGGCCCGCGCTCGCCGATCTCCCGCAGCACGAGCCGGGTCAGCTCGGGCTCGCGTTCGAACACGTTGCCCCGCCACGGATGCGACTCCGCAAACATCGCCATGCGCCAGCGGTGCATCGGGTAGTCCTCCACCGGCAGGAGGCACGCTTCGTGGGCCCAGTATTCGAACAGCTTTCCGGAACGCAGCAGGCGCGATATGCAGGGCTCCGGATACGCCCCGACGCGCGCGCCGAGTGCGAGCCGATGGCTGCGCTCCACGGTGGACACCGAGTCGAGCTGGATGCAGCCGACGCGCCGGATCGTCGCGAGCACCTCGGCGGGAGTGCCGGCCCGCGGACGCGACGCAAAACCCTGTGCCTCCACCACGCGGCGGCGGATCTCTGCGAGGCTGACGGTCGTGAGCGACTTCGGCACCTTCGTACTAGACCAGTTGCGGCCACCTCCAGGACGCGTGCTCGAGGTCGGCTGCGGACGCGACGGTGGGACAAGCGCGACGCTCGCGGCTGCCGGCTACGACGTCCACGGCGTCGACCCTGAAGCCCCCGAGGGCCCGGGCTTCACGCGTGCACGCTTCCAGGACGTCGAAGGCGCCTACGACGCCGTTGTCGCGGGCCGGGTGCTCCATCACGTCAATCCGCTCGACGAGGGAATCGCGAAGCTTGCGACCCTCGCGCCGCTGCTCGTCGTCGACGAGTTCGCGCCGGACCGCATCGACCCCGGCGCCCGCGACTGGTACGAGGGGCAGTTCCGGATGCTCGCGGCGGCCGGGGCGGATCCGCCCGGCCCGCCCGATCTCGGCGCGTGGGCGGAACGCCATCCCGATCTGCATTCGCCCGAGACGCTGCTCGACGCGCTTCGCGCGCACTACGACGAGCGCGCGCTCGAGTGGCTCCCGTACCTGCACCGCTGGCTCGGCGGCCCGAGCAGCGAGGCGCTCGAGAGCACCCTCGTGAGCGCGGGAGCGATCCGCGCGATCGGCTACCGCTGGGTTGGAACCGTGAAGTCCGGAAGCGCTACGCCCGCGCGCCGCTGACCACGTCGACGACGTGCTCCTCGGCCGTGTCGCGGTACTCAGGCCCGAGCTTGTCCGCAAGGAGCTTCGCGAGCTCGCCACTCTCTCCGAGCTCCTGCGTGATGTCGGCGCCGCCGATCAGCTCGCCCTTCACGAAGACCTGCGGGATCGTCGGCCAGCCGGAGATCGCCTGCAGCTCCTGGCGGATTGCCGGGTCGGGAAGGATGTCGACCGCGGTCACGGGCGCGCCCGCTTCGCGCAGCGCAGTGAGCGCCCGGTGCGAGTTGCCGCACATCGGGATCTGCGGCGTGCCCTTGATGAACACCGCAACGGGCTCGTTCGAGATGACGTCCTGGATCCGTGCCGACAACTCGCTCATGTGGTTCCTCTCGTCTTGATCCGAAGCTCGTGGATTGTCCCGTCGCGCAGCGGCTCGGCGAGCGCCTCGTTGACGAGGCGGTGCTGGTCGAGCAGCGAGAGCCCTGCGAAGCGCGGGCTCGTGACGATCACCTGGAAATGGTCGCCGTCGCCGGTCCGATCCACGACGTGGAGCTCGTCCGCGTCCGGGAAGGCACCACGCAGCAGAAGCTCGAGTCGCTCGGCGGCCATTCGGGCATGCTAGCCGCACGCCTTGTCTCCAGAGCCGCGCGGCCGAGACGGGAGCACTGCGGCAGGCCGCGTCGGCCGCGGTCTATGGTCAGAGCACCCAAACCTGTATCGAGAGGCACGCATGACCACGCAACCGAACGTCGGCCTGATGCTCTACACGATTCGCGACGAATGCGCGCGCGATCTCGAGGGCGTCCTGCGAACGGTCGCCGAGATCGGCTACGACGGCGTCGAGCTCTACCAGCTGCACGGCCACGATCCCGCGGTCGTTCGACGCTGGCTCGACGAGACCGGGCTCGCGGCGGCCGGCCGGCATGCGGGCCTCGACGCGCTCGAGAGCGACCTGCCTGCACTCGCCGCCGAGCTTCGCGCGCTCGGGACGGATCGCATCGCCCTGAGCTGGATCGACCCGCCGGAGACCGTCGCCGTCGCGCGCGCCGCGGTGGAGCGGATCGCGGCGATCGCCGCACACGCACACGACCTCGACCTTCAGTTCGGGTTCCACAATCACTGGGGCGAGCTCCGGCCGCTCGAGGACGGCGTCACGACGCTCGATCTGCTGGCGGCGTTGCCGCCCGAGCTGCTCTGGCTCGAGCTCGACCTCGGCTGGATCTGGGAGGCAGAAGCAGATCCCGTGGCGTTGCTCGAGCGCCTCGCGGGCCGCTGCCCGCTCGTCCATGTCAAGGACCTTCGCTCGCGCGGCAGCCGCGAGCACTGTCCGGTCGGCGACGGCGCCGTGGGCTACGACCGCATCGTGCCCGCTGCCGTCCGGGCGGGGGTCGAGTGGTTGATCGTCGAGCAGGACGAGGTGGACGGCCCACCGTTCGACGCGGTCAAGCGTTCATACGATGCCGTTCGTCGCATCGTGCCGGTACCGGCATGACCGGTGAGCGGAACGGACGCGCACGTGTCGGTCTCGTCGGCTGCGGGATCATCGCGAAGGCCTACGCGGAAGGCGCCGTGGCGTTCGACTCGTTCTCCATCGAAGCCTGCGCCGACCAGGACGCGGAGCGCGCGGAGGCGCTGGCGGCCGAAAACGGCCTCGAGGTCATGACGGTGGAGGAACTGCTCGCCTCACCGGAGATCGACGTCGTCCTCAACCTCACTCCGCCGAGTGCGCATGCGGCAGTCGTCGGCGGGGCGCTCGACGCCGGAAAGCATGTCTACACCGAGAAGCCGCTCACCACCACCGTTCCCGTCGCGCAGGAGCTCGTCGCGTCGGCCCAGCGTCTCGGGCTGCGGATCGGCTGCGCACCGGACACGTTCCTCAGCAGCGCGTACGAGGCGGCGCGCGAGCTGATCAGTCGCGGTGACATCGGCGAGCCGCTCGGCGCGACCGCGACGATGCTCGTCGGCGGCCCCGACAAGTGGCATCCGAACGCCGACTTCTTCTACCGCGCGGGCGGTGGGCCGATGCTCGACATCGCCCCGTACTACCTGACCGCGATGGCGTCGCTCTTCGGGCCGTTCGCCTCGGTGACCGGGTTCGCGACGACTCCCACGCCCGAGCGCACCTTCGGGGCCGGGCCGCGCGCGGGCCGGCGGTTCACGGTCGACGTGCCGACGCACGTCGCGGCTGCCCTCCGCCTCGCGTCCGGCGCCCTCGCGACGCTCACCGTGAGCTTCGAGTCGCGCGGCCGGTACGACAGCCGCATGACGGTGCACGGCACCGAGGGCGCGTTGTCGCTCCCCGACGCGAACCAGTTCGACGGCGAGCTGCAGGTGTTCAGGAGCGGCGGCGACTGGGAGGCCGTCCCGTACGTCTCGCGCGGCGCGCAGGAGACGCGAGGCTACGGGCTGCACGAGATGCTCGAAGCGGCGCGTGAGGGACGGCCGCACCGCGCGTCCGGCGAGCTCGGGCTGCACGTGCTCGAGACGGCGACGGCTGTCCTCCAGTCGGCCGAGGCGGGCCGGGCGATCGACGTCGTCTCGCGATTCTTCCCGACGTAGGCGCGAGCGTTCGGTCCAGCCCGGTGTGCGCCGAGCCGCGCGTACCCTTGGGCTCGTGGAGGAGATCGGCTTGTTCCCGTTGGGGATCGTGTTGCTGCCGAGCGAGCACGTGCCCCTGCACATCTTCGAGCCGCGGTACAGGGAGCTGATCGCCGAGTGTCTCGAGGAGCAGCAGGAGTTCGGAGTGATCTATGCGGACGGTGACGGGGTGCGCGACGTCGGCACGCGCGCCCGGGTGATCGACGTGCTCGAGGAGTTCGCCGACGGCCGGTTGAACGTCGTCGTCGCAGGTGGCGCACGCTTCCGTGTCGAGCAGCTCACCGAAGGCCGTTCGTTCCTCACCGCGATCGTCGCACCGGCGCCAGACGGCTACGGCCGGACCGACCCTGATACGGCCGCGCGTGCCGTCGGCTCCTTCCGCGCGCTCGCCGCGGTGGCCGGCGCCGAGCCGGACGAGGTCGACGAGACGGCGTCACAGCTTTCCTTCGAGCTCGCCGCCCAGGTGGAGCTTCCGCCGGACGCGAAGCAGGAGCTGCTCGAGCTCGACGAAGAGCAGCATCGGCTCGAATTCGTGATCGGGCTGCTGGACTCCGTCCGCGAGGCGCTGCTCGCCGTACGCGAGCTCGGCGAGCACGCGAAGACGAACGGTTCGCGCCGCCCCCAGCCCAAGTAACAAACTGTTGCGTGGCGCTAGCGGCGGTGCGCGAGGAACTCGAGCAGATCGCTGCGGGTGAGGACGCCGATCGGCGTGCCGTCCTGGCAGACGACGATCGCGTTCGCGCCGCCGCTCAGCGTGGCGAACACGTCCTCGAGCGTGGCCGACGTCTCGACCGCTCCGAGCGGCGGCTGCATCGCCGAGGCGACGTCCTCGTGCAGCACGTCCGGGTTCGAGAAGACGCGCTCGAGCAGCGCACGATCCTGGAGCGAGCCGATCACGTCCGCGAGCGACTCGCATGAGCCGTCGCGCGTGACGGGAAGCTGAGAGATGCCGTAGCGCTGCATCGTGTCGATGCCTTCGCCCACCTTCTGGTGCGCGGAGATCGTCACGAGGTTGGGAAGCTCGCCGCCGTGCTTCGCGTGCAGTACCTCTTCGACGGTCGGCAGCGGCGCCTGCCGCTCGAGGAAGCCGTGCTCGAGCATCCAGTTGTCGTCGTAGAACTTCGACAGGTAGTTGCGGCCGGAGTCGGGGATCATCATCAGCACGCGCTTGCCCGGGCCGAGCCGTTTCGCGATCTGCACGGCCGCGTACACGGAGGTGCCGCCCGAGCCGCCCGCGAGCAGGCCTTCCTCGCGTGCGAGCCGTCGCGCCCAGCGGAACGATTCCCGGTCGCTGACGCGCACCCACTCGTCGACGACGTCGGGGTCCATCGTCTCGGGCCACGTGTCCTTGCCGATCCCTTCGACGAGGTACGGATGAAGGTCGCCCTCGTTGCGCGCCGTGTAGACCGACCCCTCGGGATCGGCGCCGACGATCAGCACCTCCGGCTTGTGTTCCTTGAAGTACCGCCCGACGCCGCTGATCGTGCCGCCCGTGCCGACGGAGATCACGATTGCGTCGATCTCGCCTCCCGTCTGCTCCCAGATCTCCGGGCCTGTGTGCTCGTAGTGCGCCTGCGGGTTGCTCATGTTCGAGTACTGGTCGGGCTTGAAACCGCCGGGGATCTCCTCGGCGAGCCGGTCGGACACGGAGTAGTAGCTCTCCGGCGAGTCGTGCTCGACGGCGGTCGGCGTGATCACGACCTCGGCGCCGTACGCGCGGAGCAGCGCGATCTTCTCCTGGCTCATCTTGTCGGGCATCACGAAGATGCACCGGTAACCTTTGATCGCCGCGGCGATCGCGAGGCCCACGCCGGTGTTGCCCGACGTCGGCTCGACGATGGTGCCGCCCGGCTTCAGCTTCCCCTCGCGCTCGGCCGCCTCGATCATCGGCAGGCCAATGCGGTCCTTCACGGAGCCGCCCGGATTCAGATATTCGAGCTTGACGAGGATCTGCGCACCGCCCGGAGGCGAGAGCTTCTCGAGGCGGACGATCGGCGTCGCGCCGACGAGCTCGAGAACGGTGGGGAACTCCACGGGCACCGCGGGAAGCCTAACGGCGGCCGGGCGGGGTCGTCCGCCCGGCCGCCGACGCTGGACTAGAAGGCCTCGGCCGTCTCGGCGTCGAGGACGAGCTCCTGCGAGCGCACGAGCACGAGCGTCGCGAGAACCGCCGCGGCGCCGAACCCGGCGATCACCCAGAACCCGAGCGCGAAGCCGCCCGTCTGTGCGGCCGCTGGGTTGTGACCCGAGTGCAGCAGCGTGTTCGTGTGCGTGAACGCCACCGTCGCTGCGATCGCGACGCCGAGTGCTCCCCCGATCTGCTGCGACGTGTTGATCAGGCCCGACGCAAGACCGGCGTCGCGCGGCTCGACGCCCGCGAGGGCGGCGATCGACATCGGGATGAACGAGAAGGCCATACCGACCCCGACCAGCAGATACCCGGGCAGCAGGCCCGATGCGAAGGTCGTGTGCACGGAGATCTGCGAGTACCAGACCATGCCCGCGGTGATCAGCGCCAGCCCGAGGGCCATCACCGGCCGCGGCCCGATCTTCGTGACGAGCGCCTGCGAGAGACCCGCCACCGGGATCACGGTGCCCGCCGTCGCGAGGAACGTGAGGCCCGTCTTCAGCGCGGAGTAGTGCAGCACCTGCTGCACGTAGAGCGTCAGCAGGAAGAAGTTCGAGAACACGACCGCGCCGAGCAGGAAGCCGGCGACGTTCGCGCCGGTCACGGTCTTTGTCCGGAAGATCCGGAAGGGCATCATCGGGTCCGACTGGCGGGTCTCGATCGCGGCGAATGCGAGTAGCAGAACCGCCGAGGCGACGAGGAGGCCGATCGTAAGGCCGCTGCTCCAGCCGACATCGGGCGCCTTCGAGATCGCGTAGACGAGCAGTGCGAGACTCGCCGTGATCGTCGTCGCGCCGCCGGCGTCGAAGCCGCGAATGCCGGTGATGCGGCTCTCCCGGACGACGAGCCGCGTCACTGCGAGCACGAGCACGGCGACCGGGACGTTCACGAAGAACACCCACTCCCAGCCTGCGTACTTCGTGAGAAGTCCGCCGAACAGCACGCCTGCTGCGGCGCCGCTGCCGCCCATCGCGCCCCAGATGCCCAGCGCCTTGTTCCGCTCGGAGCCTTCTTCGAACGTGGTCGTGATGATCGACAGCGTCGCCGCCGAGATGATCGCCGCGCCGATTCCCTGCACTGCGCGTGCGGCCACGAGCACGCCGATCGACCCGGCGAGCCCGCACGCGAGCGATGCGGCGCCGAACAACGCCGTGCCGATCATGAACATCCGCCTTCGGCCCAACAGGTCGGCGGTGCGTCCACCGAGAAGCAGAAGCCCGCCGAACGTGATCGTGTACGCGATCAGCACCCACTGCAGGTTGCTCTCGCTGACGTGCAGTGAGGTCTTGATCGAAGGAAGCGCGACGTTGACGATCGACACGTCGAGCACGGTCATGAAGAAGGCGACGCAGACGACTGCTAGCGCCTCCCAGCGGCGCGGATCGAGCGTGTGGGCGGAAGGCTCCATCGACATTCTCCTTACGGACGCTTTCGCAGGTGAACGGGGCGCTCACCCGGAATATTCCGTGGCCGTTCCGACGCCGGCTCAGCCGCGGTCGGCGTCCGGCTGCAGGAGCGGCGCCTGCTCGTCGGCCGCCGGGCGCAGGACGTTGTCGACATACGACACCGTCGCAGCATCCATCCCGACGTCCATGCCCGCGCGCTCGGACAGGAACCACCGGTGCTCGAGGAGCTCGTGAAAGAGCTCGGCTGCTGCCCGCTTCGGCCGCAGTTCCTCCGGGACGGCGGCGACCGCCGGCTCGAAGACCTCGCTCAGCCAGCGTCCGGCTATGGCGGCGTCCGACAACGGTGTGCTCGTCGTGCTGTTGAGCTTCGTGCGGTACGCGGTGATGTCGTTGAGCAGGCGCCGCGCCTGGTTCTCCTGGGCGTCGAGGCCCGTCAGCCGCAGCAGCCGCCGCCGGTGATGGCCCGGCTCGACGACCTTCGACTGCAGACGGAGGCGAACCTCCGAGCCGTCGCTGACGAGCTCGACCTCCTCCACGTCGAAGCCGAGCGCGTTCAGATGCTTGAGGCGCCTCTCGAGCTTGCTGCTGTCGTCCGGTGCGAAGACCTCGTCGTCGGTCAGCTCCGCCCAGAGGTGCTCGTAGCGGGCGCGCACGTCTTCGGCGAAAGCGGCGGGATCGGCGACCACCTCGCGCCCGAGCTCGGCGGAAAGGTCGTACAGCTCGCCGCCGAGGTTCTCCTCGGCGATCGCGAGATCGTGATTGCGCTGGCCGTCGGAGAGCCTGTCCTCGATCTGCCCGGTCTCCGCATCGACGAGATAGGCGGCAAGGGCGCCGGCGTCGCGCCTGAAGAGCGCGTTCGAGAGCGAGCAGTCGCCCCAGAAGAACCCTGCGAGATGCAGGCGCACGAACAGCTCGCTGAGTGCGGCGCGGATCGAGGCTTCGGGCGCGGGCAGCACGGTTGCGCCGAGGATCAGCCGGTACGGCAACGAGTACTCGAGGTAGCGCGTGATCAGGATGTCCGGCAACTCCTCCGCTGCGGCGCTGCGGCGCTCGGAGGCGACGCCGATCGCCTCGACCGCCGGCACCGCACGCTGCGCGAGCTCACCGAGCAGCCGGTACTCGCGGTCGGCGAGCGGCGGCGGCAGCTCCTTCAGCGCGTAGAACGAGCCGTTGAGGTGCACGAACCGGACAACGTGGCGCCCGATCCCGCGTCGCGCTTCGACCTGCAACTCCTGCGGCCAATCCTCGAGCGGCAGGCCCCACGGCAGATCGAGGAATGCCTGCTGGTCGGCGCGCGCCAGAAGTCGAAAGTGGGCGTGTGTGGTGGTCATGCGGCCGAGAACGAGAAACGCCCCGCGCGACCCGGGCCGGCGACGCGCCGCTGCCTGCCTCGAACGGTAGCCGAGCAGCTACTTGCGGCGAGCCGTTGTCGCCGCGGAGCCCGTCGACCACCTGCCGGACGACATCGGAGCATCCGGCCGAGGCGCGATGGAGGGCGCTTGGTCTTCGATCTCCGCCGACAGATCGCTCGCCGGCAAGTAGATGCGGAACGTTGCCCCCTCGCCCGGCTCGCTGATCACTTCGACGTCGCCGAGGCTCTGCTTGACGATGCCGTAGACGCTCGGTAGGCCGAGACCGGTGCCGCTGCCGACTTCCTTCGTCGTGAAGAACGGCTCGAACAGCCGCTCCTTGACGTCACGGGTCATGCCGGTGCCGGTGTCGGTGACGGCGAGCATCACGTATTCGCCCGGGGGCAGCTCGAGGTGCTGCGTGAGATCGTCGCCGGTGAGCTCGACGTTGCGCGTCTCGACGGTCACGGTGCCGCCGTCGGGCATCGCGTCTCGCGCGTTCAGCACGAGGTTGAAGAGCACATGCTCGATCTGGGAAGCGTCGGACTGGACGCGCCTGAGCGACGAAGCGAGAACGGGGACGAGCTCGACCTGTTCGCCGACCACGCGGCTGAGGAGCGAGACGGTATCCGCGACGAGTGCATTGAGGTCGATCGCGCGCATCTGGAGGGTCTGGCGGCGTCCGAAGGCGAGCAGCTGTCGCGTCAGCGCCGCGGCGGACTGCGCAGACTCCTCGATCTTGCCGAGACATTCCGCGGCGTGGCTGTCCGCCTCGACCTCGCCGCGCGCGATGCCGGCGTAGCCGAGGACGCCCATCAGCAGGTTGTTGAAGTCGTGCGCGATCCCGGCTGAGAGCTGGCCTACGGCATCCATCTTCTGCGCCTGGCGCAGCTGGCTCTCCGAGTCCTTCCGATCCGAGATGTCCTCGATCATCGTCGTCACCACGCTGGGGCGCCCGTCCCGGTCGCGCTCGAGCACGGCGGTGAGCTGGCACCAAACGAGCTCACCGTCCTTGCGCACGTAGCGCTTCTCGTATCGATATGAGTCACGCTTCCCGGACATCAGCTCGCCGTGGAGCTCCGCGTGGAGGGCCCAGTCGTCGGGGTGCGTGGTCTTTCCGGGCGGCAGCTCCTGCAGCTCGGCGGTCGAGTAGCCGAGCAGCGCCTCGTAGGCCGGGTTCGCCTCGAGTACCCGCGCCTCCGTGTCGACGCGTGTGATGCCGATCGAGGCGCCCTCGTAGATCGTGCGCAGGCGGGCGAGCGCCTCGACCTGCAACCGCTTCGCCTCGAACTCGGCCGCGTGGCTCATTGCGGCGGAGAGGACGACCGAGAGCAGCTCGATCGTGCGGAGATCCTCGTCCTCGAACATGTTGACCCGCGTGCCGACGATCTGCAGCACGCCGATGGGCGTCTCGCCGTGACGGAGCGGCACGATGATCATCGAGCAGATGCCGTCGCGCCTGCAGATCTCGCGGTCGGCGCGGCTGTCGTGCTGCATGTCGTTGCACAGGATGGACTCGTTGCGAGCGAGCGCCCAACCGGTGAGGCTGCCGGTGACCGCAAGCCCGCTGCGCTTGAGCTCCTCGGTGCTCGCCCGCGAGTCGGTGACGATCCCGGCCTCCGCGCCGAAGACGAGCCGGTCGCCCTGAACGACCATCACCACGGCCCTGTCGCACCCGACGAGCTTCTCCGTCCGCTCGCAGACCAATGTCATCACCGCCCCGAGGTCGAGATCAGCGGCCGCGATGTCTCGCTGGATGTCGACGATCTGCGACAGGCGATCGGTCTGTTGCCGCAGCGCAAGCTCGGCAAGCTTGCGCTCGCTGATGTCCTCGAAGATCGCGATCGCCGACCTGGTCGGCGCACCGTCGTCGAGCATGTGCTCGACCACGACCTTGCACCAGATCGTCTTGCCGTCACCGCGGATGTAGCGCTTCTCGACCTCGTACGACTTGCGCGTCCCGTGGTCGAACTCGTCATGGAGGACGGAGGTGCCGCGATCGTCCGGGTGCGTCCACCGCCGCAGGTTGTCCGGAGTGATCTCCGCCGCGGGATACCCCAGCATCCGCACCATCGCGGGATTCACCTCGATCGCGCCGGTGTCGAGGTCATGGCTCATGACGCCCGTCGGGATGCCTGCAAACAGCCGGCGCATGCGCAGCGTCTCGGCGCCGTCAGAGGTCATCTGATCGGCGGACATATATTCGGGTGCCCCTATTGGCGCGGAATCATGCCGCATGGAGTAGCCATCGGCGGCTCAGCGAGCGGCCGGACCCCCGCACGGGGCACGGGGGATACCCGAAACGTGGGATGGGGCGCCCGGGCGCTAGTGGCGGAAGTGTCGGCGGCCGGTGAAGACCATCGTCGCGCCGGCTTTCTCGACGGCGTCGATCACGTCCTGGTCGCGCTTCGAGCCGCCCGGCTGGACGATCGACGTCGTACCGGCGTCGAGGGCGATCCGCGGCCCGTCGGGGAAAGGGAAGAACGCGTCTGAGGCAAGCGACGAGCCGGTCAGGTCGTGACCGTGGGCTCCAGCCTTCTCGACGGCGATCCGGACTGCGTCGACGCGGCTCATCTGGCCCGCGCCGATCCCGACCGTCGCGAGATCGCTGACGAGCACGATCGCGTTCGACGAGACGTGCTTGCACACGCGCCACCCGAACACGAGGTCGCCCCACTGCCGCTCGTCGGGAGTTCCGCAGACGACCCGCCAGCCTTCGCGATCCTCGACATCGGTGTCCGGGTCCTGCACGAGCAGGCCGCCGAGCACGCGCTTGTAGTGACGCAGGTCGGCTTCGACGCGGCGTCGCTCGCGGTCGACGAGGATGCGCGTGCCCTGCTTGCGCGTCAGCGCAGTGAGCGCGTCGTCGTCGTAGCCGGGAGCGAAGAGCACCTCGACGAACTGGTCGGCGAGCTTCTCGCCGAGCGGCCCGTCGATTTCGCGGTTCAGCACGACGACGCCGCCGTACGCGGATGTCGGGTCCGAGGCGAGCGCCTTGTCATAGGCATCGGCGACGGTCGCGCCGATCGCGACGCCGCACGGGTTCGCGTGCTTCACGATCACGCAGGCGGGAAGCGCGAACTCACGCGCGAGCAGACGCGCGGCGGAGAGATCGTTCAGGTTGTTGAACGACAACGCCTTGCCGTGCAGTTGCTCGACACGCGAGAGCAGGTGCGAGCGGCTTCCGCGCTCCGCGTAGTACGCGGCCCGCTGATGTGGGTTCTCGCCGTAGGAGAGATCGAGCACCTTCTCGAGCGGGAGCACCAGTGTCTCGGGGAATGCCTCGCGGTCGGCGAACCACGTCGCGATGGCGGCTTCGTATGCAGCCGTGGTCGCAAACGCCTCCGCCGCGAGCTCCCGCCGCGTCTCGATCGAAAGCGCTCCTTCGTTGAGGAGCTCGTCGAGCACGAAGCCGTAGCGCTCGGGCCGGCAGAGCGGTGCGCAGTGCGCGAAGTTCTTCGCTGCGCCGCGCAACATCGACGGGCCCCCGACGTCGATCATCTCCACCGCCTCCGCCTCGGTGACGCCCTTCTTACCGGACACCTCCTCGAAGGGATAGAGGTTGACGCACACGAGGTCGAACGGCTCGATGTTCTGCTCCTCAAGCGTTGCCAGGTCGTCGTCGCGGTCGCGCCGGGCGAGGATTGCCGCATGGATGCGTGGGTGCAGCGTCTTCACGCGCCCGCCGAGCATCTCCGGCGAGTCGGTCAGCGCCTCGACGCGTTCGACCGTGAGCCCGAGCTCGTCCTCGAGGTAGGCGGCGGTGCCGCCGCTTGCGACGAGCTCCCAGCCGAGGTCGGCGAGGCCGCGTGCGAGCACGTCGAGGCCTGTCTTGTCGTATGTCGAGATCAGCGCGCGCACAGTTCCTCCACGACGCGGGGCAAGAGACGATGCTCGATCGCCTGGATGCGCTCGTGCAGTGATTCCGGCGTGTCGTCAGGGAGCACGGGGACGCGCTCCTGTGCGAGCACGGGACCGGAGTCGACGCCCTCGTCGACGAAGTGCACGGTTGCGCCCGACTCGCTGACTCCGGCGGCGAGCTGCTCCTCGACCGCGTGCGCTCCGGGGAACTGGGGGAGGAGAGAGGGGTGGACGTTCACAACGGCATTCGGAAAGCGGTCGAGAAACGCGGGCGTCAGCAGGTGCATGTAGCCGGCGAGCACGACGAGGCGCACACCCTGGTCGTGCAGCCAGTCGGCCATCGCGGCATCGCGCTCGGCTCGGCTCGCGAAATCGGCGAGCTCGAACGCCGCGTGCGGGAGATCTCCGGCCCGTGCAAGCGCCGGCGCGCCGGCGCGGTTGCTTGCGACGGCGACGACCGGCAGGTCCGCGTCGAGCAGCGCCTGCAGGTTCGTTCCCGTGCCGCTGACGAGTACGCCGATCATTCGAGGCCTCCGATCACGATCGCCCCGGCGGGGGCTTCCGCCACGACGGCGCACATGCCGATGCCGAGATTGAAGACGCGGCGCGCCTCGTCCTCCTCGACACCCTGCTCCGCGAGCCAGTGGAACACCGGCGGGCGCTCCCAGGCGTCCCAGTCGATGCGCGCGTGCACGCCGTCGGGCAGGACGCGCGACAGGTTGCCGAGAATGCCGCCCCCTGTGACGTGGGCGAGCGCCTTCACGTCGGCGTCTGCACGCAACGAGTGAACCTCGTCCAGATAGAGGTGGTGCGGCGCGAGCAGGAGGTCGGCGTCGAAGTCGCCGTCGCCGACGAGCGCGCGCACGAGTGAGAAGCCGTTCGTGTGGATGCCGTCGGACGGGAAGCCGACGATCACGTCGCCCGGTGCGCAGCGCGAGCCGTCGATCACGCGGTCGCGCTCGACGAGGCCGACGCAGGTTCCGGCGAAGTCGAGCTCGTCGTCGCGATACACGCCCGGCAGCTCGGCCGTCTCGCCGCCGATCAGCATGCAGCCGGCGCGGCGGCACACCTCGGCGGCTCCTTCGACGAGGGCGGCGACCTGCTCGAGCTCGATGTGCTCGGCGGCGACGTAGTCGAGGAAGAAGAGCGGCTCGGCGCCGCTGCAGAGCACGTCGCCGATGCAATGGGCCGCGAGGTCCATCCCGCCCCAGCGGAGCGTGCCCGCGCGCCGGTGGAGGAGGAGCTTCGAGCCGACGCTGTCGGTCGAGGCGGCGAGAAACCGGTGCTCGTCGAGCGGGTACAGGCCGGCGAACCGGCCGAAGCCTGTCGCGCCGGTCGACTCGACCGCCGCCCGCAGGCGGTCGACGACCGCGTTCGCGGTGGCGAGTGAGACCCCGGCGGACTCGTACGTGGGGGCCTTCTTGCTCAACGTGGTTCAGTCTACGATCGTCGGCAGATGGCCGACACGAGCTCCGCGGACCCGAGCCGTCACCTGCGTGAGCTCGCCCGCCGGATCACGGACGTCTACCTGCGTCACATGGCGCTCAGCGGCGCGATCCTGACGGGCTCGGGAGCCCGCGGCGACGCCGACCGCTACTCCGACCTCGACCTGATCATGTACGCCGAGGAGGTTCCGCCGGCCGAGGCTGCTTTGGCGGCGCAGCGCGAGCTCGGGGCGGGCCCGGCGGTCGTGCTGCTCGCGCACGGGCCGAACGGGTTCCTCGACCAGTTTCCGCTCGGCGGCGTCCAGTGCCAGGTCGGGGTGATCCCGGCGGCCGACGTCGATGACGAGCTCGACGGGCTGCTGGTCGAGCACGAGGGCCTCGGCACGCCGGTGGGAAAGATCGCGGCCGGCCTGCTCGAGGGGATCCCGCTCCACGGCGAGGAGCTGCTGGGGCGCTGGCGCGCCCGCGTGGCCGACTATCCGCCGGGCCTGCGCGAGGCGATGGTGAAGCACTGGTGGCGCTTCTTCCCGCTCTGGTACCACGAG
>Ga0265319_1001337_pt1 | contig 14865 bp, 14 predicted proteins | sample 4824metaG_FD_192443 | JGI IMG/M metagenome (GOLD analysis project Ga0265319, IMG submission 192443) | Rhizosphere microbial communities from Carex aquatilis grown in University of Washington, Seatle, WA, United States - 4-8-24 metaG | ecosystem: Host-associated > Plants > Roots > Rhizosphere >...
GTTATTTTATTCCTGAATATTTAAAAATACCATTCGGATATCGGCGGTTTTTTTAATCAACCACCCGGCGCGCGAAAGCGGACTGGACTAAGGGCCAGCCCCAGAAAGACTCGCCCATGATCGCCTGGACCACTTTGGCCCCGTCCACCAGCCTAGGACCGGGACGGTTCAAGAGGGTTTCTTCCACGGTGAAGATCCTGCGTTTTTTGACCGCGTTGATTTTATCCCACCCAATCCGTTTTAAGGCTTCCGCCGGATCAAAAGCCGATCCTGTGCCGAAAACTGAAAAAATAATAATTTCCGGATCGAACTTTAGGATTTCCTCGATTTTAACCGTGCGGCTTAATTCCCGGGATAGCATGGGAAAATAATGGGCGCCCGCCTGGCTCATCAGCTCCACGTACCATCCCCCTGCCGCCGACGGGGGCTTGTTCCATTGCTCCACGTACAGTTTTGGGCGGTAACCGTTGGGCGGCGTCTTGGCTTGAAGGGCCGCCAACCCCCCGGTGAAATCCTGCGCCAGTTGTTTGGCCCTTTCCAATTGGCCCGTCGCCTTGCCGATTTGGATGAAGGAGTCCTCCACTTCCCTGAGCGAACGGGGATCCAAATGCAGGACATTAAAACCCTTGTCCTTGAGTCTTTTTTGCAAGTCCTGCTGGGCGATGGAAAAAGTGAGGATGAGCTCCGACCGGAGGCTGTGAACCCGCCCTTCCGCCATGGTAAACCAATATTCGGGCTTGTCCCGGTCCGGAACGGGGGGGATCTCCTCGCAATATTCCTTGAGCGTGGTGACCTCCTCCGAAAGTCCAAGGTAGGCGAGGATATCAGTGGTCGTGTGGGAAAATGAAGCGATGCGCTTGGGGGGAGTAAAGACCATGAAAAGAAGTGTAGGGTATAGACCAAGCATTTTCTAGGGATTTTTCACGGGTTTTTCCGGCGGACCCAATTTTACTTATATAAAAAAAGTGTCAAATCCAGATGGTGGTAATGATCCAACAGGTGAGTCCTGGTGACGCCTAATTTTCTTCCGAATGCCACCAATTCCCTCGGTGTGACCAGGAACCGGTTCGGCTCTTTTAAACCCGATTCCCTGTTCAAGGCGTTGAACGCCACGGCCTTCTTGGTTTGACGCAGGATATTTTTTAAAACCGCGCCCATGAACTTCCAATTGTCATGGATCCGGATATTAAACACGCCGGAAAGAAAAGCGTAATCGAACCTGCCCCGCCCAAAGGGACGGGAGGTTAAGACCCTGGTTTCAAACCTCGTTCCCGGGTTTAACCGCTTGGCTTCCTCGATCATTTCGGGAAACAAATCCACCCCGGTATACTCCACCGGAATCCCCTCTTCCCTAAGAAATCCACGGAAAGCCCCCAAGCCGCAACCCACATCCAGGATTTTGGTTCTGGCAAGGGGTCCCACTTTTACCAGGTTTTCAAACCTAACCCTTTGGCTCTGGGCGCTTTTCCACCCCACCCGCTTGGCGGGCGACCTCTGGGCCTTCATTTGGGTGGAATAATAATTTTCCAAGGCCTTCAAATCCCGAAGTTGAAACCCCGGAAAATCCTGAAGGCGCAATGGGAAGGGGCTTTTCACCGGCTGGGTCTTCGGGGATTTTTCCATGGAGGATTATTGTAACCATCGATCACGGGGAAAGACCTAGGAAAAACTCCAGGGTCTTTTGAGCCGCTTCCCTCAGCTCCGGGGTGGGGCCTTTGAAAGGATGGGTACTGTTGAACTTGTGATTGGCCTGGGCCAGGATCACTAATTGGGATTTCGGATAAACCGCCGCCAAGCTTTCGGATTCCTCCACGGGAACACTATCGTCCTCCGAACCATGGAGTAACAGGACCGGAATGGACAGGTTATGGAGGGCGGTGGGCAAGTCCCCCCTTTTCCCCCATTTTTCCGCGTCATCCAGAAAATCGACCCCCACTTTCAGCCTTTGACCGGTTCGAGAACTTTCGAGGATCGAAAAACCCTGTTTCCTCCAGGCTTGTTTCACCTCATACATATACCGGTTCACCCGGCTGATGGTCGCCCAGGTCGCGACCGCTGAAACCCGGGGTTGACCCATGGCGGCCAACAGGCAAACGCCCCCGCCCCGGGAGTGGCCCCAAAGGAAATATTTCGGGGAGGCGGGAAGGTCCGGTTCCAGTTTTCCCTGGGCCAGCGCCGCCAACAAGAAGCGGCAATCCTCCACTTGCTTTGAAATGGTATCCGTTTGAAAGGCCTCCATTTCCTCGAAGGGGCCGTCCGTCCTGGGACCCATTCCCGATCCGGAGAAATTAAAACGCACCGCCGGAAACCCTTGTTCCGCGAAATAACAAGCCAGCCAAGGAAAAAAAGCCCAGTCCTTGAAACCTAAAAGCCCGTGGGCCATGAGGATCGGGGGAAATTTTATTTTTTCGGGAAGCGTGAGGGTTCCCCAGATGTCCCTGGAGGGACCCTTCTCGAGGCAAAAATCGACGGTTCTCAATAAATTTATTTCTTTTTCAAGAGGTCGCGGATCTCAGAAAGGATCTCTTCCTGTCGGGTGGGCGCCGCGGGGGGAGCCGGTTCCTCGGCGGCCTTGCGGTTCATGCGATTGATGCCCTTCACCAGCAGGAAAACGGCGAAAGCGATGATGGTGAAATCCACCAGCGATTGGATGAAATTTCCCAGGTTCAGGGTTACCGGGGCGTGGGTCTTCCCGGCCGCGTCCACCAGGGCTTCCTTTAAAACGATTTTGATGTCCGTGAAATTAAGGCCCCCGATGAGAAGGCCCAAAGGCGGCATGAGGACGTCCGCCACGATCGAGGAGACGACCTTTCCGAAAGCCCCGCCGATGATGATACCCACCGCCAGATCCATCATATTGCCCTTCACGGCGAATTCCTTGAATTCCTTGACCATGCTCATGGAGCGCTCCTTTTATTTTATGGGTTGATTTTTTTAAGCCCGCCGCCATTTTCTACAGCAATGAAAAAGCAACTCCCAGCCCGAGTGTTTCCTTGATCTGCCAGCCGTTATAAATGACTTTATCGAAGCGGAAATCATCTTCCATGTTCACGCTGATGATTTTATTCAGACTGAGGGTCAATAAGTTATCCCATTCCACGACGGTGCGGTCAATGTCCTTGCCGTTCCAAAACATGTCCAGTTTCGAGTTGAAATTGGAGTTGGAGGATAGTTTCAAATTGAGCTCCGATACCGAACTCACCCCCAACTCCGTGAGGACCTTCTCGACCACCCCCGTGTCGGGATTCACCGTGTAAATGCCAGCGTATTGATTGGCCACGGTTTCCTTCAGGGCCAACCCCAATCGGGTGTTGAAAACCTGGTCGGGAACAAATTTCAACCCCGCTGTTTCGGTGAAGTAGCCCGGATCCAAGAAAGCCGAGGTTGGAACCGCCGTTCCGGTAGAGTAGTTAAAACCCGTGTCAAACTGGGTTTTCGCCGCCAGGGAAACGAAAGGGTTGACCTGGGGCCAAGTTTTCCAGGAAAAGACGCTTTCCAGATTGATTCCATCCGCGGACTTGCGGGTTCCCTGTCCATCCACGAAGGTCATTCCATATTCCATTTTCAAGCTGTTCGACCAATTGTCCGCCGGGGCATCCTTCTCCAACTTGGCGTTTAAACCCGCCTGCCAGGAAATAAAATTGGTCCCCCCCTGCTGCCAATTGTCGAAGGAGGCTTGGTTGAGGTTTAAATTGGCGGTCACCTGCTGCTTCCACCCGCTCGTCACGGGCGCGGCGACCTCCGAGACGGCGGCTGTTTCAGTTTTTTCCTCGGCCCAGGAAGATCCCATCGCCAAAAAAAATAAGGCCATTAACCAAAATCCAAATTTCATGGTTCCTCCATTAAAGTAATTAGACGTGCGCGATCATTTTCAAGATTCCAGGGTCTTCAATTGAAAACTAAGTTTTGAAACCTTCTCCTCTTTTTCAACTCTAACAGATTTTGTGAGGCGGATGTACGATTCACCCTGGAAGATAATGCTAGATGAAAATACCTCAACGCGTCGCCCTCTTTTCCTTCATCGACGGACAGAACCCCCAACTCATTATAAAAATGAGCCACTGGATAACCTCGACGCAGTCCTTCCAACAAGGCTTCCCGGGCGCGCCCAGTATCCCCTTTTTTAAAATATAAAAACGCCATTCGCGACCAAAAAATCGATTCTAAAAACCGATCTTTCTCAAAGACTTGATAATTCTTTAACAAATGGCCGATCATCAAATCCGTTGAGACCTCGTGGTCACGATTCATGTAAAACCAGTTGTTTTCACTGAAAACGGCGTTAGCCCTGTGCCATCGTTTCAATTCTTGATCCGTAACAGGGTTCCAGGGGATAGAGCCCAACATCATTCCCCCAAAATCGTTGGGGAGCTCGGGGGAAAGCCAATACCATTCTGAATTCACGAACTTTTCTTTCAAAAACGGCTCATAGTTGGCATTCACCAAGACGGCCGCCATCCCACCGCTTTCCCTCAAAAACAGTGGATCGCCGTCGCGGTCAAAGGAACAGGCGGCAAATTCCAAAGTGTGATCCGCCTCATTATTGTTCAAACAAATCATGATTTTCATTTTTTCCCCGCTTTGGGCACTGCTTTCTAAAACCTTGTACGCTTTGGAAAGATCAACGGGAAGCCAGTGCCTCTTATTGGCGATATAGCTATTCCAATCTTGCTGGGGCACGCAATAGTGATAAATATCCAGCGAGAACGAACTCAAAAAAATAAACATAAAAATCAACCCACGGAATAACCAGCTCTTGGGCCCCGCCGACAACAATCGGGCTAGTCCTATGACCGCCGTCAACGCGAAAAGCGGGAGTAACAAAGTCACACGGCTTATCTCGACGAATGAGGTAAGGGCGCCGGGGATAAAAAAAATAATGCAGGCAAAAAAAATAAACATGGAAATAGGGTGCGACCGCAGCTGCCAAAGTTCCAAAAATCCAATAAAAAGAAGAGAACTCAATACCGGGTTTAGCATCCCACCCCAGGACGGCCCGAAAGGTGCACTGCCTGAACCGTTCCAGAATAGGGCAGAAAAATATGCCCACGGCGCTGGATTTCCCAAAAGGCTTTGTAGGTATTCCGTTCCTCCGGTTGAAAGCCTGGCCGAAACCCAGGGTAAAGCCACTAGACAAATAACGGATCCGAACAAAACAAGCTTCTTAAATTCCTTCCATTTATTCAGGTCTAACCCGAAGGCAACCGAAACGAAAACCAACGCCGCCATAACCGGCCAGGAGGTGTAAGCGTAAAAACCTGCTCCCAAAAATAAACCCAAAGTTATTAAATAAATTGACCGGGACTTGCCCGCAACCTTTTGATAGGTCCCTAAAAGATAAAAGCACGCCAGCTCAAACAAAAGAACCATACCTACTGATTGACATTGACGGCTAAGAACTAGAAACCAAAAATTGAAACCAAAAAAACATGTCGCGGCCAGAGCTATCGTTTTAGAAAAAAAAGGACGCGCTGCCGAATAACCCAAAAAAAATAGGGCCGAATAAATCAGGCAGGGATATAACTTTAAGGACCATAAAGAAGGCGGCGTCGCCTTTAAAAATAGGGCCTGCCCCCAAACCCAAAGACCCTCCACATGTGGCGGACCATATAGAATTCTCCATTCCCCGCGTTGAGCCGTTTCGTTGGCATAGTATCCAAATAATCCCTCATCGGGTAACGGCCAAAAGGGAACAGATGTTAATTTGTAAAATCTGGTCAAAAAGAAAAGAATTAAAATAAAGCCTAATAACCAAGATGGAACCCGGGGAAATATTTCTGATTGGAAAAAGCGGCTGGGCACCTCCAAATTTCCAAACTCCGGGTCCGGGCGGGTCAAAAGAACGGCGGCCGTTATAAATGGAACGATCAAACCGCCCAAACCGATGAATAATTGTGTCGGAAGAGCGAAGTGAAAATAGGACAATAAAATGTTCGAAGCTATGAAAAAACAGAAATAAATCCAAGGTCGGTACTCCACCCGGCGGTGGATAATGCCGAAATGAACATGGTTCATGGCTTTTTCAATGCCCATTCCAATGCTTGGCCGGCATCGATCGTCGGCAATTGACACTGATAATTTTTGCAAACATAAAAAGTCGGCTTCCCTCCTTGTGAGCGGCGTCCCTCCACCCAAGGAACGAGATCCGCCAGGTCCTTGATTTGCGCGTCTTCGGCGAAAACCATCACTTTATTCGGCAGGAATGTTTTCCAAATGGTTTTTACCGCGTCTTCCGAATCCTTTTGCGGACCCACCACCAATATCTCGGCCGGACCGCTGAAATCAAATTGAAATGCCTGGAGCATCAAGGGAAAGTTGGATCCGCCCTTGGCCAGGAGCCCGGCGAAACATCGGAGGATGACGTCCGCCCTGTCCCGATATTCTTTTTTGCCGGTCAATTCCGCCAAACGGTAATAACTCAAGGCGGCCGAGCTATTGCCGGAAGGAAGAACCCCGTCATAGGCTTCCTTCGTGCGCGTCAATAATCGGTGCTGGTCTTTTTGATCGCTACCGGTGAAATAAAAAGCCCCGTTCTTCCCGTCCCAAAACCATTTCACCATGTCTTTTTCCAAATCAACCGCTTTTTTTAAATAAGCGGGATCAAAAGTAGTTTCATAAAGATCCAACTGGGCCGCTTGGAAAAAAGCGTAATCGTCAATGTAACCTTGGAGTTCCGCGGGTCCCTGCCGGTAGGAAGCCAGAAGACGGCCCTTCGCGAAAAGGTTGTTCGTGATGAAAGCCGAGGCTTTTTCCGCGGCTTGAAGGTATCGAGGGTCCCCTAGAACCTGGTAACCATAGGCCAGGGAGGAAATCATCAAACTATTCCAAGCGGTCAAAATTTTATCGTCCAGGTGGGGCCGGATTCTTTTTGTCCTGGCTTGAAAGATTTTAGCCTTGGCCCCGACAAGCCATTTCTCGTCTTTTCCAACGGTCTTTAAGGCTCCTGGCAAGTCGGTTTTTAAGCGGAGAATATTCTCGTTATCCTCAAAATTTCCTCCCTCCGTCACGCCGTAAAGCTCGCAAAAGGACGAACCGTCGCTTTCCCCCATGATTTTTTTTATTTCGACCGGCTTCCAAACGTAAAATTTACCCTCCACTCCCTCGCTATCCGCGTCCTCCGCGCTGTAAAAGCCGCCTTCCGGTCCGGTCATGTCCCTTAGGAGATAAGTGAAGATTTCCCCGGCGATCCTGGCATATTCGGATTTACCCGTTACCTGATAAGCTTCCAAATAAACCCTGGAAAGAAGAGCGTTGTCATAAAGCATTTTTTCAAAATGGGGTACCAGCCAATGATTGTCAGTGGAATAGCGGGAAAATCCACCTCCCAATTGGTCGTAAATACCTCCTTGGGCCATCTTGTCCAAGGTTAGCTCCACCATGGGAAGGATCGACGGATCACCCGACTTTTGTTGAATTCGTAAAAGTAACCCCAATAGCATCGAGGGAGGGAATTTGGGGGCGCTTCGGAAGCCGCCTTCTTGGGCATCGAAATTATGGGCGCATTCCGCCGCGACTTGATTTAACACCTCCGCGTTGAGGCTCCCCCCCGCGGGACCCTCGCTGGGACGGTTGATCGCCTCGGCCAATTGTTTTCCCGCCTTTTCGACGTCCTCGGGTTTGTTTTTCCAAACCCTGGCGATATCCGCTAGGACAGTGGGAAAACCGGGGCGGCCATAACGTTCATCCGGCGCGAAATAGGTGCCGCCGTAAAAGGGCTTTAAATCCGAGGTCAGGAAAACGTTAAGCGGCCATCCCCCCTGGCCGGTGAGCAGCATGACCGCGTTCATGTAAATCTGGTCCACGTCCGGGCGCTCTTCCCGGTCCACCTTGATGCAGACGAAGTTATCGTTCATGATTTTGGCGACGGCCTCGTTCTCGAAACTCTCCTGTTCCATGACATGGCACCAGTGGCAGGTGGAATATCCGATCGAGAGGAAAATGGGCTTGTTTTCTTTTTTCGATTTTTCAAACGCCTCTTCCCCGAAGGGATACCAGTCCACCGGATTATGGGCGTGCTGGAGCAGGTAGGGACTTTTCTCGTGGATCAGCCGGTTGGTATGCTTAAAGGTACTTTGTTCGGATTTGGAACCCATCCACCACCCCAAGACCAGGATTGGTAATAACGGCGCGAACCAACGAATTAACTTTGGTTTCATGTCGCCTCAGCTTGCCGGAAAGAAATAGGAGAATCAAGCGTCCCCTAAAATAACAGCGGGGGACGGATATTACCGTCCCCCGCTCAAGCCCTTGTTGGGGCTGAGTTTAAAAGTTAAGCTTCCACCACGAAAGTATCGGCGATTTTGTCGTGCCAGGTCTGGGATTTTTCGTCCCAAAGCATCCAAAAATAGCCCAGGGCCAGGGGTATCCCGGAAAGAATCCGGCTGATGGCCCGGATAAAGGATTTTAACCAGTCTAAGGATTCCCCGGTCGTGGTGACCACTTTAATTCCCATGATTTTTTTACCGATGGTTTGGCCGTTCCATTGGGAAATGAGGATCGTCTCATAAATGATGTCGAGAAACCCGAATGTTCCGATTTTCAAAACGATTCCGATGCCGCCAAACAAAAGACCGTCAATCAAAACCGCTAAAAATCTTTTTAAAAACCCGGCCTTTTTCATTTTTTCCCCCTTGCTTGAGTTTGTCGTAAACCCTCATACAATACGATTCCCACGGCCGTTGAAAGATTCAAACTCCGAATGCCCTCTTCCAATTGGGGAATACGATACATCTTTTCCCGGTAGTCCTCGTAGAATTTTTTGGGAAACCCCGCCGTTTCCTTGCCGAAAACCAGGTAAGCCTCCTCCGGAAAGGACGCGTCCCAAAGACCCGCCTTTCCTTTCGTGGAAAAGAAAAAAAGCGGCGCTTCCGGTGCGAGGGTTTCCAGGAACCCCTCCCAGCTCTCATGGCGGCGCAGAATGACCTTGTCCCAATAGTCCAGGCCGGCCCTTTCCACCTGCTTGTCATCCAAGTGGAAGCCAAGCCGTCCCACCAGGTGGAGTTCCGCCCCCGCGCCCAGGCAAGTCCGGCCGATATTACCCGTGTTCCAGGGAATTTCCGGCTCGATTAAAACCACATGAAACATATCAAACCTCCATCGATTGAACCACCAAGACACCAAGGCACCAAGTAAACCTAAAACTTGTTAAAAGGGTTTATTTTCCAGTTTTTAAAAAAGAATTAATTTCGTCTTACTTGGTGTCTTGGTGGTTCAAATTTCCTCAGGGTGCGGCGTAGGCGGCGTAAAAGGTTTCCCGGTGCGTGATCTTCCGGCCCGTCGCGGGATCGGTCGCCACCCGTTCGTTATGCTTGTCCCCGATAAAACTAAAGGACCTCCGCCGCAAAATCGGCGGTTTCCGGCTTTCCGAAGCGTCGATATAGGTTACGACCCAATCCTTGAAACTTTCCACCAGCCCCGCGTGGGTGAAGACATCCTTGTCATTGATGTGGCCGTCATGGTTGATGTCGTAAGTTTTGTTGAAGATAAGGATGTCCCCGGGCTGGATGTCGGCGGCTTTTTTTCGCCGGGTCTTTTTCTGGGTCAGGAAATAGTTCAAGTCATAAACCAGGTTGTGGTTGTACTTGCGGCGGTTTAAAAAGGCGTTCATGCTTCCCGAATGGTAACAGGCCAGCACGAAATGCGAGCAGTCCATATGCCAATCGGGGTTATGGTTCAGCATATTTTGGGCGTTGCGAATCGCCTCTTCCGGGGAAGCCGTCGGTCCGTCCTCGATCAAGGCATGGGGGGAAGTCGTGGCGCATCCCCCGCAAAAGGCCGCCAAAATGCCGAGGGATAAAAAGCACCCGAGAAATCGAAAACGCGTCATCCTTGCCCTCCCTTACTTGATTAAGCCTGCGTGGGGGACCTTTGAAACCAGGGACCTTATGTTATTAAAAGCCACCGCCAAGGGCAGGTTGCCGGAGGCTGCCAGGTACTTGGGAGACCACTCGGGATTAAATCTTTCCTTATCCTTTCGGATATCCAACAGGCTGGCCGCGTGGCCATAGGGCGATAAAATTTCCTTGAGCTGGTCCTTAAAGGGAGCCAGCGGGCTTTCTTCGGCGTCTAATAGCGGCGCCGTTCCCAGGTTGAACCATTTGTATTGTTGATCCCGGGCCCACAGGAGCGCTTCCAACAAAAGATAATCCTCCAGCGCGGCCGAGGCCTCGCCGGTCGAGCGCAATAGATCCGCCGATACCTCCTCTTGGCCGCCGGACAGGTGCAGGTTGGCGAAAGCCGCCACTTTTCCCTCTTTACGGACGAGGGCCATGGGGGAAAAACCCAGGTACTTCTCGCTGTAAAAACCCGTTAAAAATCCCTTTTCCCTCGTCTTGTTCTTGCTGAGCCAATCCTCCGAGGTTTTCTTCAATTCCCCCGCCAGGTGTCCCCACCCCCCCGCGGGAAGCACCTCGAAGGAATAATCCTCCGCTTCCTTGAAGCGCTGGTAGGTGTTTTTTAAATCCGCCGAGGCCATGGATTCCAAGGTGAGGGACTTTAAGGCCACCCGCCCCTCCTCGCCGATCTTCATGACGGTCAATCCCATGTCCAGGTAAAACTGGAAATGGTCCTGGTCCACCTCGAAAAAAAGGGGCCAGGCCTTGCTTCTGCGGCAAAGGTCGTTGAATTTCAGCGCCAGCTCCTGCTGGTCCTTTTCACCACCCACCGGGTCCCCCAAACTGATCCAGCTCTTTCCCTCGATGGCGTACATCAGGAAGGCGTCGGTTTTCTTGTTGAACAACAGGGCCTTGTCCCCCATTAAGGCGTAGGAGGCGTAAGCCAGCCGGTAGTTCTTGGCGGCCTCCAAGGCCCTCCCCAGTTGGAAGGGGTTGGGTATTTCCGTTTCCGGCTGGGAAGGGGTCAACAGGCTGATGATGGAAAAAACCATCAGGGCGAAGGTGGAGCCAAGGGTGGCCCGGAGGAACCGTGAGGCGTCCTCCGCGACGTCGAAGGTCGTCCAAAGGTCCCCGGAATAATCCTCCGCCCGGTAATTGAAGACGCCCACCCAAATGGAACCCAGCCACACGAACAAGATCGCCGTCACCCAGAAGGGCGGATAGCGCTGTTGAAAGAGAGAGGATTTGCGCGGGAAAAATCGGCGGCTTGGCAGGAGAAGCCCCAAAACTAAGAGAAGGGTGAGGGCCTCTTGATAGTCAAAACCCTTGAAGAGGCAGCCCAAAACTCCCACGCCTAAAAAAATCAGGACCATTCCATAGGCACCCTCCAACCTCTGTTGAAGGCCACGGGCCAAGACTAAAAGCCCCGCCCCGGCCAGGGCCGTCAGGAAGTGGGCGCTTTCCAAAACCGAAAGGGGCATTAATTCGCTCAATCGGGTGATCCGGGAATTGATCTCGGGCGAGGCGTTTGAAAACAAGAGCACGGCCCCTCCCAAAAAAGCCAAAACCGCGAAAACATGGGGCGCGAAGTCCGGCGCCCAACGGTTTAAAATTTGAAGGGCCCTCTTGAACCCTTCCTTGTTCCGGATGATCTCGTAAATGGCGAAGGAAATGAGCCCCAAGGCGAAAGGGATGAGGTAGTAAACCACCCGGAAAGCCAGCAAGGCTCCCAACACGTCCGATGCCGGGAGGATGGGTTCCAGCAACAGCACGATGACCGTTTCCAAAACTCCCAACCCGCCAGGGACCTGGCTGACAAAACCGGTGAATTGGGCCAGGAGGTAGATGGCGAGGAAGGATTGGAGCGTGAGGGTGGAAGCCGGAAGAAGGAGGAACAAGGCTGTGCCGGAGCAGGTCCAATCCAGCGCCCCCACCAGCATCTGGCCGACGGCGATGCCTACCGAGGGCGTGGGAAAATGCCAACGGACGATCTTGATGGTCTTTTTCACGAAGAGCGCGCTTAGAAGATAGGCCGTCAATATCAAAAGGCAGACCACGCCGACCGTGAAGACCGAGTCGACGGGTAGATTCACCTTCGCCGGAAGGTCCGGGGGCTCCAGGCAAAAGAAGATGCCGCCCATCGTGATGAAGCCGATCCAAAAGGTCATCCCGCAAATGACCAAAACGTTGGCCGCCTCACCGATGGTCAACCCCCAGGCGGAATAGAGCCGGTAGCGGATTCCCCCTCCCGTGATGGGCGCCGCGCCCATGTTATGGCTGAAGCTGTAGGCGATGAAGGAGGTCAAGGCGATCCTGGGATAGGACAGGGACTTTTGGATATGCCTCATGCCCAGGACGTCATAAAAGGTCAGGGCCAAGTAGCTGGCCATGGACATGCAGAAGGCCAGGAAAAAACGTTGATTGGGAATTTGTTTTAAATAATGAAGCACATCCTCATAGTGGCTGGCCCGGACTTCCCGGCGGAGAACCCACAAGGCGGCATAGAAAAGGACAATGACCGCCAGGATACTGGCGGTTTGGATGATTTTGCTTCTAGTTTGGGATTGTTCCATTACAACAAATCTCTCTCACCACGAAGTTCATGAAGCCACGAAGTTAACTCCAAGATTTTAGCATTATATATTTGCCTTACTTAGAGGCCTTCGTGGTCAATTCTTCTTATCTTCTTTCAAGAATATACGGTCCCGGCCGTCAAAGGCAGGAGCGAAAATGGAAAGAATCCGGCAGTCCCCGCCTTCCGGCAAAAAACTGTGGAGGGTCTTGCGCGGGATAAAAATGATATCCCCTTCCTTCACGTCCTGGGTCTTGTCGCCCAGGGTCATTTTCCCCTGGCCTTTCACGATATAGACCACTTCCTCGTGAGTCGCGTGGTAATGGGCCTTGATCGGCTCGGACGGCGTGATGACATTGACCGTGAGTTTTCGTCCCTGCGCGAAAAGCCGGATCGGAAAATCGGCGCTTTGAAGTTTGACGTGGTTGATGATCGATTGGACGCTTTGGATCTTGGGATCGTCCTGGGCCTTAGGCGTTTCCGCCCGCGAAAAAGCCGTCGATCCCAGCACAATGACGAATACGAAAATTTTCCAATGAGACATAAAGAACTCCTTTTTTAAAAGATCCAACCATTAAGCCACAGATGAACACGGATGAACTCAGATAAAAATGAATTTAAAAAATTCCTTCCCCATTCCTATCCGTGTTAATCCGTGTTCATCTGTGGCAAAAAATGTTTAGCCTTACGGCGCTAGCCTTGTCCTGATCCATTTCGCCCCGGCCTTCCGGTAGCTCAGGCGGTCATGAAGCCGGTTCCGCCTGCCGCTCCAAAACTCAATGACGCCGGGGACTATCCGGTATCCGCCCCAATGGGGCGGCCGGGGAATTTCTTTGCCACGGTATTGTTGTTCCAGTTCTCTCATGCGCTTTTCAAGGACCTCACGGTTCGCGACCATATGGCTTTGATGGGACGCCCAAGCGGAAAGCTGGCTCCCGCGGGGCCGCGACAGAAAATAATCCTCGGATTCCGCTGCCGTTATCCTCTTGGCTTTTCCCTCCACCCTCACCTGCCGTCCCAACTCCGGCCAAAAAAACAACAAGGCGGCGTCTTGGCGGCCCTGGAGGTCTTTTCCCTTGCGGCTGAGGTAATTGGTGAAAAATACGAATCCTTTTTTATCCAGGCCCTTTAGGAGGACCATCCGGGAGGAGGGTTTTCCGGAAGGGCCGACGGTGGAAACCGCCATGGCGTTCGGGTCCAAGGAGCTGCTTTGAACGGCCTGCCGGAACCAATGGTGGAATAGGCGGAAGGGGTCTCGGGGCGCCGTTCTCTCCAGCAACTGCCTGTCCGGATAATCTCTGTGCAGTTTTGAAACGGGTGTGTTTTTCTTTTTCATGGTTAAAAGGTCTCGGTATGTGAAATTTGCATCATCATAACATTCAAAAGCTTGTCCAGGGATTCGAATCCCCTTTACAATATTGCCTGTTTACCACCCCAGCGCAAGGGAGCGATTCATGGCCATGTCATCGCGTTTACTCAACTTATCAAGAACATCGTTCAAAATTGGGACACTCCTCGTGCTCCTGCTAGGCGGCCTCGCAGGCGTCTCCTGCCAGGACGGAAAAAAAGGCGGCGGAGACCAGCCCGCGCCCCAAAACACCGATACCCCGACCTTCACCCCTATTTCCAAACCGGGCCATTGGGGAACCAAGCCCCCCGCCACCACGCCGGTCGTAAGGCGGATCACCGGTACTTCCGGCAAGGTCGAGTCAACCCCCACCCCCTGCGACAAAATCTACCAGGTTCAGGTGGAGCTCTCCAAATTCGGGGTGACTTGCGGAACCTATAACTTCACCACCCTTAATGACGAGGCGCAAAAACTGGCGGACGCCCAGCTGAATAAGATTCAATGCCCTGTCGGCGCGCCCTGCACCCTGCACCACGTTTTCTACAGCTATTGGAGCTCGGACTGCAAGGGGACCTCGGCCACGGTGAAGATCAAGGGGTATGCCATGTGCGCCAGCAATACGGTGAATCCCAACAGTACCGATCCCGGGGTTCCCGTCCCGGCGGACAAAACCAAACCCACCGACAAGGTGACTCCCGCCCCCGTCACCATGACGCAGGGTGAAAATCCAACCTTTGGACCGATTGACGATGGGGATTATATAAAGGGGGAAATCGGGGCTGGCGCCAAGAATCCCGCAGGTCCTACCCTGCCCTGTCCTTCGAATACACTGAACGTCTTTACCTACAAGGAAAAGGAACCTCAAATCCCCTCCATCGGAGTGGGCGATTACACTCCATTTATTCAAAGGGCGATTCTTCAGGCCCTGACCGCCTATAACCAATATGTCTGTCCGGCGGGATGCACGAAACTGCCCTTTGTCCCCCTTTATACCCAATGGTCCGCCAGCGGGGAGTATGTGGTGGTGGAGGTCTATTTCATGCTGGCTTGCCAGTAATTAAAGAAGTTATTGGGCGGTGACAAACCCACCCCCTTATCGGCTACAATAAGCG
>Ga0265319_1001338_pt1 | contig 14863 bp, 11 predicted proteins | sample 4824metaG_FD_192443 | JGI IMG/M metagenome (GOLD analysis project Ga0265319, IMG submission 192443) | Rhizosphere microbial communities from Carex aquatilis grown in University of Washington, Seatle, WA, United States - 4-8-24 metaG | ecosystem: Host-associated > Plants > Roots > Rhizosphere >...
CGCCGCGTCCCGACGTGCGCGCCGACCGCGGCGATCTCCGCGCGGTTGTCCGCGGCGATGCGCGCACGATGGAGCGTCGAGGGCGCCTCGATCAGCTCGACGACCGCCGGCTCGAACTTCGCGCCGAGGTCGCCCGCGGCGAGGTGCGAGCGCGTCGCGAGGCCGTCGAGGCCGAGCTGCGCGTCGAGCGCGAGCGGCGCGCGCAGCGCCTCGAACAGCAGCGCGTTGCCGCGGAACGTCAGGTGCGTGTCCGTCCGCAGGTAGACGCGCTCGCGCTCCGCGGCCTCTCGCAGGACGTCGAGCGGATAGACGAGCGGCAGGCGCGCGTCGAGCAGACGCTCGACCGGCCGCGGGCCGACCTTCTCCAGCGGCTCGGGGTAGTGCCGCTCGTAGACGGCGAGCTTCTCGGGCACGACGATCGTCACGGCCGCCACGCCGAGGGTCCGCACCTCCTGCTCGCGACGGGCGAGCGTCGCCCGCCACCCCTCGAGCCATTCGGGGCCGAGCTGGGCGGCGCCGACGTACTGACCGAGGTTCGCGTTCGTGCCGCCGCACAGGAACAGCCAGCCGTCGCGGCCGACGATCGCGATCTCGTCCTCCGAGCGGCTGCCGACCGCGTGCCCCCAGGCGGCGAGGTCGGGGTGGTAGGCGTTGACGACGGCGGTGCTGCGCTTCGCGCGTTGCCCTGCCTCTCTCAGGCGCACCGCGTACTCCTCGGAGTCGAGCGCTGCGCGCAGCATCTCGTCCAGCGACCGCAGTCCGGCGAGCTGGTGCGCGATCTCGTCCTCACCCGGGGTGCGGCCCAGCACCTGGCGGTACACGGAGACGACCTGCTCGCGCGTGAGCATGCGGGGAGCGTACGGCCTCGGCCACGCGGGTCGCCGCGTGCTGCGCGGCAACCGCGCAACCCGGAGCGGTTGCTAGCGTTCAAGCGCCGTGACGAGCACCACATCGCAGCCGGCGCCGCCGACGGCGTCGCCGCAGTCGAGCGCGCCCCCCGCGGTCGTCGTCCACCACGTCGACAAGGCGTTCAAGCTCCCGCACCAGCAGTACCACACGCTCAAGGAGCGGGTGCTCCACCCGTTCCGCAGCAGCACCTTCGACGTGCTGCAGGCGGTCGACGACGTCACCTTCGAGGTGGCGGAGGGCGAGTTCTTCGGGATCGTCGGGCGCAACGGCAGCGGTAAGAGCACGCTGCTGAAGTGCCTGGCGGGGATCTACGACGTCGACGCAGGCGACCTGCACGTGCGCGGGCGCCTGTCGCCGTTCATCGAGCTCGGCGTCGGCTTCAACATGGACCTCACCGCGCGCGACAACGTGATGATCAACGCGATCATGCTCGGGCTCACGCCGCGGCAGGCGCGCGAGCGCTTCGACGCGATCATCGCGTTCGCCGAGCTGGAGGACTTCCTCGACCTCAAGCTCAAGAACTACTCCTCCGGTATGACCGTGCGGCTCGCCTTCTCGGTCGCGATCCAGGTCGACGCCGAGGTGCTGCTGATCGACGAGGTGCTCGCCGTCGGCGACGTCTCGTTCCAGCAGAAGTGCTTCGCCGAGTTCCACCGGCTCAAGGACGCGGGCCGCACGATCCTCTTCGTGACGCACGACATGAGCGCCGTCGAGCGCTTCTGCGATCGCGCGGTGCTGATCGAGAGAGGCAAGATGGTCGACATCGGCGAACCGACCGCGATCGCGCGCCGCTACAACGAGATCAACTTCGGCCGCGTCGTCCCGCACCTCGGTCCCGGCGGCGACGGAGAGCGCTTCGGCGACCGCTCGGCGGAGATCGCCGACACGTGGTTCGAGGACGAGGACGGCAAGCGGATCGCCGAGCTGGGCCACGGGCACCCGTGCCGCGTGTGCCTGGAGGCGGTCTTCCACGAGCAGGTCGAGGACCCGGTCTTCGGCTTCGCGCTGCGCAACGAGGCCGGCACGGCGGTGTTCGCCTCGACGACCGACCTGCAGGGCGGCCCGACCGGCACCTTCGCGAGAGGCGACCGCGTCGTCGTCAAGCTCGAGTTCCTCAACTGGCTGGTCGCCGGCACCTACTCGGCGACGCCGTCGATCACGCGCGCCGGGCTCGGCGCCGACGCGGTCGACCTCTGCCCCGACGTCGTCGAGCTGATCGTGCACGGCTGGTTCCCGACCGGCGGCGTGACGAACCTGCCGCACTCGTTCGAGCTGGAGCGCGCGTGAGCGCCACAGCGCATCCAAACGCGAGACGGTACGGCCCGTCCGCCTTCGGCGACGACCTGCGCCGCTTCTGGAACCTGACCGTGACGCTCGCCGTCACCGAGTTCAAGCTGCGCTACTTCGGCTCGGTGCTCGGCTACCTGTGGTCGCTCGTGCGGCCGCTGCTGTTCTTCGGCGTGCTGTACCTGTTCTTCACGAAGGCCCTCAAGGTCGGCAAGGGCATTCCCCACTACCCGGTCTACCTGCTGACCTCGATCATCCTGTGGACGTTCTTCCTGGAGACGACGAGCGGCTGCGTGCAGTGCCTGCTCGCGCGCGAGGGGCTGCTGCGCAAGATGCGCTTCCCGCGGCTGGTGGTACCGCTGGCGGTGGCGCTCACCGCCGCCTTCAATCTCGTGATGAACTTCATCGCGGTGCTCGTGTTCGCGCTCGCCACCGGAGTCGAGCCGCGCTGGAGCTGGCTCGAGCTGCTGCCGCTGATCGCGCTGCTGGCGACGCTCGCGGTCGGCGTCGGGATGCTGCTGTCGGCGCTCTACGTGCGCTTCCGCGACATCCAGCCGATCTGGGACGTGACGTCGCAGATCCTCTTCTACGGATCGCCGATCATCTACGTCGCCGCCACGTACAACTCGGCGAAAGCCGGGCTTGAGCCGGTCGCGGTCACGTTCAACCCGATCGCGACGCTGCTGACCCAGGTCGCCCATGCGTTCATCGGCGGCGCGAAGCTGCCCAGCGCGGCCACGGCCGCCGGCGGGACCGCGCGCCTGCTGATCCCGCTCGCGATCGTCGCCGGCACGTTCGCGCTGGGCCTGTGGGTCTTCCACCGCGAGGCGCCGCGGATCGCGGAGCGGCTGTGACGATGGCGGCGACCGGCACCGAGCGCGACGCGGAGCTGGAGGAGCTGCGCGCACGCGTCGCCGAGCTGGAGGCCGAGCTGGTCGAGCAGGCAGCGCGGACGGAGCGGATCGTCGCCGCGGCGCAGCAGCGCACGTATTGGCTCGACCGCTGGCACCTCGACCTCGACGCGCTGATGCGCCGGCGTGCGATCGGCGCGCCGCTGGACGTCGCGTTCCGCGCGCTGCGCAAGCTGCGGCACGGCCTGCAGAAGGCGCGGCGACGGCTGACCGGACCGTGAGCCGCGTCTCCGTCGTGATCCCCGTCAAGGACGGGGAGCGCTGGCTGCCCGAGCTGCTCGCCGCGCTCGCGCGCGAGGCGCCCGACGAGCTTCTCGCGATCGACTCCGGCTCGACCGACCGCTCGCGCGAGCTGCTGCGCGCGGCGCCCGGCGTCGAGCTGCTGGAGATCCCCCCGGCCGAGTTCGGCCACGGGCGCACGCGCAATCTCGGCGCCGAGCGCACGAGCGGCGAGATCGTCGCCTTCCTCACGCAGGACGCGACGCCGCAGCCCGGCTGGCTGGCGGCCCTGCGCGCCGGCTTCGCGCTCGACGAGCGCGTCGGAGCCGTGTTCGGCCCGCACCTGCCGCGCGCGGACACGAGCCCGATGATCGCGCGCGAGCTGGAGCGGCACTTCGCCACGTTCGCAGCTCCGGACGGCAGCCCGGCGCTGCAAGGTCCCGGCGACGAGCCGTTCCTGTCGAACGTGAACGCCGCCTACCGGCGCGACTGCTGGGAGGCGATCCGCTTCCGCGACGTCGCCTACAGCGAGGACCAGGCGTTCGGGCGCGACCTGCTCGCCGCCGGCTGGCTCAAGGCGTACCTGCCCGACATGGCCGTGCTGCACGCGCACGACTACGGTGCGCTCGAGTTCATGCGCCGCTACTTCGACGAGTACCGCGGCCTGCGCGAGACGACCGGGCACGTCGAGGCGTTCCAGCCGCTCGGAGCGCTGCGCACCGTGCGCGCAGAGACGGCGGCCGACCTGCGCTGGCTGCGCGAACGCGGCGCGCCCGCCGGCGAGCGCGCGCGCTGGGCGGCGCGCGCGAGCGTCCACCACGGCGGCCGGCGCGTCTTCTCCGCGCTCGGCTCGCGCGCGGAGCGGCTGCCCGCGCCGCTGCGCGAGCGGCTCTCGCTCGAAGGACGCGCCGACGGCGGCGACACCGCGGCGGCTCTCCCGCCCGCCACGCCGATCGCGCCGCTGCGCGCCGACGATCCCTACGGCGCCGCCGCCCGCGTGATGCGCGACGGCCCCGCGCCGCTGCTGCCGCCGGCCCCCGGCCTGGCCGAGCACGAGCGGCTGCGGATCGCGCTCGTGCTGCCGCCGTGGCGGCGCGGCAGCGGCGGCCACAACACGCTCATGCAGCTGCTCTCACGGCTGGAGCGCCGCGGCCACGTCTGCAGCGTCTGGCTGCACGACCCGCACGGCGAGCTGCGCGCGCTGCGCCCGGCCGTCCTGCGCCGCCAGCTCGACGAGTGGTTCGCGCCGTTCGGCGGCCCGGTGTACGCCGGCTTCGAGGACTGGCACGGCGCCGACGTCGCGGTCGCGACCGGCTGGCAGACGGTCCACCCGATCCTGCTGCTCGACCAGACGCACGCGCGCGCCTACGTCGTCAACGACCACGAGCCGGAGTTCTTCGGCACCTCGACCGAGCGCGTGCTCGCCGAGGACACCTACCGCCACGACATCCACTGCGTCGCCGCCAGCCCGTGGCTGCGCGACCTGCTGATCGAGCGCTACCGCGCCCCCGCCGACGCCTTCCAGCTCGGCGTCGACCATGCGATCTACGCGCCGCGGCCCGACGTCGCGCGCCGTGCCGACACCGTCGTGTACTACGCCCGCCACTCGACCGACCGGCGCGCCGTCCCGATCGGCCTGATGGCGCTCGGCGAGCTGCACCGCCGCCGCCCGCAGACGCGCGTCGTGCTGTTCGGCACCGACAAGCCGCCGCCCACCACCTTCCCCTACGAGCACCTCGGCGTGCTCGCGCCGCCGCAGCTCGCGGCGCTCTACGCCGAGGCGACGGTCGGGCTGTGCCTGTCGCTGACGAACTTCTCGCTGATGCCCAAGGAGATGCTCGCGTGCGGGCTGCCGTGCGTCGAGCTGGCGGGCGTCAGCGCCGAGTCGATCTTCGGCGCCGACGGCGGGCCGCTCGCGCTGGCGCCGCTGGACCCGGTCGCGCTCGCCGACGCGATGGAGCGGCTGCTCGACGACCGCGACGCGTGGGAGCGCCGCGCGCGCGCCGGCATCGACTTCGTCGCCTCGCACACCTGGGACGTCGCGACCGACGAGGTCGAGGCGGGGCTGCGGCATGCGCTGCGCGACCCTGAGGCCTGACCGTCCAGACACGAAACGCCGACCTCTCAGCGACCGAGCGACACCAGGCCTTCTAGTACCAGGTAATCATCGTCTCGTCCGATACCTGGAACGTGATTCCGGCTCCGTAACCCGCGGCGCCGATCTCCTCGATGCCGTTCTGGCTGTAGCGGAGCTTCCAGTTGTCCATCGCCGTGTCGGCCGGGAAGCTGGCGCCGCAGGCGTTGTGAGCGGTGTTGATCAGATTGATGAACTGGGTGCGCGACATCGTCCAGCGCACCGCGATTCCGACGCCCGCTCTGAAGACCGGCGTTCCGTAGGTGGCCATGACGCTGTTGGAGACCCCAGCCGGCTGCCACCACGTGGCGAATCCGCCGCCGTTGCAGCGTACTCCGGTTGGTATCACATGCCCGGTCGAGTTGTACGCTTCGTCACAGATCTCCAGCAGCGAGCCGTTAACCGAATTAGCGATGTTCGCGCAAAGGAACGAATGCCATGGACCGGCTGCCCCGCCGACATAGAGGTTCGTCCTCATTTCGAAGTACATGCTGCTCGGAAAGCCCCACGTGAACGGCATGTCCTGCGAGCCGGCCGAGCTGCAGTTCGGGCCGGGATCGCGACAGTCATACGGGTACATCTTGTGCTGGACGTTGCACGGCACCTCGTGGCCGTCGCTCATGCATTGGTTCGCTCCGCCCATCGCGAAGTGCCATGCGCCATTGGCGTCGGTGTAGCTCTGCGTTACGAACTGGGACGCGGACCTGTTGCACGATATTTCCGGCGGATACGCACAGGTGGGCGGGTTTGTCGAACAGTTGGCGTCGCTTCCGGCGCCCACGACATCGCCGCCGAAGGCCGGATCTCCGCCACACGTGGTTGCCGGAAGGCTTGGGTCTCCATAGCTGTGTATGCCATTCCACGTCGGCAGAGCGTTGAGGTTGTCGGTGCGGGATTGGCTGCCGAACGAGCCCGCGTTCGGGTCGAAGTTCGTCGCCCAGCAGCGCTGGACGAGCGGAACCGAGAAGCAGCCCTGCTCCCAGTTGTACTGCCCCGCTTGAGCCGTCACCGGCAGTACAACGAGGAGAAGGAGAACAGACGTCAAGATGTACTTCACGGTCCCTCCCCCATCGCTACGTGCAACTCGGCTGAACCCGGCCAGCTGGTCGCTTCCCCTGCGTCGACCGTACCAGAAAGCGATCCGCGCTGCGGCAGGGTGCGTCCCGGCGTGGCTGCTCAAGGCTCGTGCAGTGGCCCTTCAACGTTTATCAGCTCAACCCAATCGCTTGAGGTAGCGCAGAGGCCGCGCCACGCAGTGGACGGGATGCGGCGGACGGCACGTGTGGAAGCGTCCCCGGTGCCGGGCGCGAGCATCAGGGGGCCGAGGCGGCGGCTCGATCCGCCTCCTGCGCCCGGCGCGAGCGAGCCGCCGGGTTGGAAGACCGCGACTCGGTGAGGGCCCACAACCAGCCCGAGCGGCGAACCGATCGCGGCGTACTCGCCGGGGCCGCTCAGAGCGGCGGAATCCTGCCCGACGAGGCGTCCGTCGACCCGCACGGCGAGCCGGCGACCGGAGGAGCCGCCGAGCCACAACTGGTAGCGACCGCTCCGTGGCACGCGGACTGTGCCCGTGATCTCTCCTTGGCCGTCCATGTCGAGCGTCGCGGGGACGCCTGCGTCGACCGGCCAGCTGCGGGGCCGCCGGGTCGCGTCCGTCGGCAGGAATGCGGGCGGACGCGTACCGGGGACGTAGGCCAGCTGCCCGCCGATGGTGCTCGCCCGCCGGGCGAGCGCGGCGACGTCGCGGCACGCCGGTCGCGCCGCAGGCGAGCGCCACGATCCAAGGGGCAGGTGCGCGAGCACGCGCAGGCGACCCGGCGTGCGCTCCCACACGTCGTACCAGCGGCCTGACCAGCGCAGGCGGTAGTTCGCCGGCGGGCGGCTGGCGATGGGCGACCGGCGCGTCACGATCGTCCGGAACCGCTCGACGTACGCCAGGCTGAGATCGTCGAGATCGCTCGACCGGCCGAACCCCACGCCTGGCCCGCCCGGTCGCGCCGCCGCGCCGAGGCCGGGCGAGTACGCCTCGCCGACGCCAGTCGGATCGTCCTTCCGCAGGAAGTGCTTCGCGAACTCCTCGAACTCGGTGTAGAGCGTCGGCCCGCGCCCGGCCTGCGCCGCACCGATCCCCGCCAGCTCGCCGAGTCGCTCGTCCGGCGCGAGGCTGACGTGACGGTAGGCGAGTGCGTTGGAGCCGAGCACGCCGACGGCAATCGCGAGTGCCAGCAGTCCTCCGGAAGCGCGCATTGCACGCTCTGGCGCGCTCAACAGCGCGACGGGTCCGAGCAGCGCGGCCAGGAGCACGGCCGGCGAGACGATCGTCAGCGCCTTGCCGATCGCCCACGGCGATCCGACGCGCGCGACGTAGAGGTAGGCCCCGAGCGAGATCGCGACGTACAGCAGCGGCGCCCAGGCGCGGCGCGCGAGCGCCCATGCAAGGCCCATCGCCGCGCTCGCGAGCGCGACCCCGATCAGCATCCACGTCAGCGTCAGCTCGTCGACGCCCGCGAGTCCGCCGGAGGGCGCGAGGCGGTAGTCGCCGCTCAGCCAGATTCCGACGATCTGGAGCGTCCTCAACGGCGCGAGCAGGTTCCCCAGCTGGTTCCCGGCGGTGATCACGCCCTGCGTCACGTTCGAGTAGGACTGCAGCTGCGCGAGCGACGGGATCGCGAGCACGAGCGCGACCGCCGCGAACAGGCCGATCTCGCGGCCGAGGCCGCGCCAGCTTGCGCGCGCCCGCACGCGCCCGGCCAGCACGACGAGCAGCACCGGGCCGAGCCACGGCAGCACGGCCGGGCCGATCGCGGCAACCCCGGCCGCGGAGGCGATCGCGAGGGACAGGATCGCGCGTGCCCGCATGCGCTCCGCCGTGAACGCCGGCACAAGCGCGACGAGCAGCACGGCGATCCACGCCGTCGCCAGCTCCTTGATGCTGCCTTGCAGTGCGTAGGCATAGACGAGCGCCGGCTGGGCGGCCAGGAACACGACCGCAGCACGAATCCACCGCTCGCGCAGCAGGCCGGCGGTGAGCGCCGACAGCGACAGCGCGAGGTTGACGACGAGAAACGCGAGGTATGGCTGGTAGACCCATGCGACGTCCTGGCCGACGAGCGGACGCACCGTCCCGAGCGCGACCTGGCTGCCTGTCGGATAGCCGGAGTCGAAGTAGCTCTGCAATGCAAGCTGGTAGCTCGACGGCGGCAGCCCGGCGAGGCTGTGCCCGTGCGTCATCAGGCGGTCGATCAGGATCATCTGGATCGCTGAGTCGCCGAGCACCGTGTAGCCCGCGAAGCTCGGCTCGCCGGACAAGACGACCGGCGCCGCGAAGACGAGGAAGACCGCGAGCGCCGCCAGGGCGGTCGCGGTGTCCAGCTCGCGGACCCGCTCGTGCGCACGGCCGAGCATGAGCCCGGCCAGCGCGAGCACGACGGCGAGCGGGGTCGTCAGGCGCGCGGTCGCGCTCCAGTACGTCGTCAGGTCCGCGAGCGCCACCAGCGCCGCCAGCCCGACCGGGATCACCAGCGCGCCGCGCAGGCGCAGCCCGCTCGCGCGCTCGACGAGCAGGCCGAGCCCGCCGCACGTCAGCGCGAGCACGAGCGGGAAGGCGACCCAGTCGATCAGCAGGTCCATGTAACGGCGTGCGGCAGTGCCGTCACGAGCGCCGCAAGCCGAGGATGCTCAGCAGGAACGACGAGAAGAAGATCTGGATGCCGACGATCACGAGCGTCAGCGCGAGGATCGCGAGGCGCTCCTGGCCGAGCGAGCCGAAGCCGCGGCTGATCCAGTCGACGGCGATCCCGATGCCGATCGCGAGCCCGGCGAGCACGACGGCGCCGCCGAGCAGCAGGCCGTGCTCGAGTCTGTAGCGGCTGCGCATGCGGTCGAACCACGGATCTCGCTCGTTCATGAAGTAGGTGCCGTACGCGTGGGCGCACAGCCCGAGCGCGACGACCTGCGTGCCGACGATCATCAGCAGCGCGCCGCCCATCAGCGCGTGGAGATCCCACTGGCGGCCGAAGACGTTGACGTGCGCGAGCACGAGCGCGGCGACGAGCGCGCCGAGCAGCGCCATCAGCGCCCCCGGCAGGATGAAGAGGTGGTTCGGCGAGTGCACGAGCAGGAAGCGCAGGTGCCGCCAGCCGTCGCGGAAGCTCGACAGCTTCGACTCGCCGCCGCGCGGGTGGTACTCGATCGGGAACTGCCGGATGTCGAGGTCCTCCTTCGCCGCACGGATGACCATCTCGGAGGCGAACTCCATCCCCGTCGTGCGCAGGTCGAGCTGCGCCAGCGTGTCGGTGCGCAGCGCGCGCATGCCGCAGTGCGCGTCGCTGATGCCGGTTCTGAACAGCAGGTTGAGGAAGCCCGACAGCAGCGGGTTGCCGATGTACCGGTGCAGCCACGGCATCGCGCCCGGATGGATGTTCTCCATGCGGTCGCCGATCACCATGTCGGCACCGTCCTGCAGCTCGGCGACGAATCTCGGGATCTCGTCGAAGTCGTAGGTGAGGTCGGCGTCGCCCATCACGATGAATTCGCCGCGCGCCGCGGCGAACCCCGCGAGGTAGGCGCTGCCGTAGCCGCGGCGCGGCTCGTGCACGACGCGCGCGCCGGCCGCCTCCGCGAGCGCGGGGCTGCCGTCCTCGGAGGCGTTGTCGGCGACGACGACCTCGCCCGAGATGCCGTTGCGATCGAGCGCCTCGCGCGCCTGCGTGACGCACGCCTCGATGTTCTCCGCCTCGTTGAGGCACGGGATCACGACGGACACCAAGGGGCGATCCGCCGTGGTCCCGGCCGGGGGTGCCGTGATCGTGTTCTCGGTCGTGCTCATGCGCTTCAACGGAGCCGGCATCCGAAAGCCGGTGACCGGGCGTCCGGCACCCTGCAGCCGCCGCTGTTCGCTGCAACGCGCGCATCCGTGGAAAGTCGCGCGCTTTCGCGGGCGCGATGCTATTGCATCGCCCCGCCGGATCAGCCGTGCGATACCCGCCTGGTCGCTGTGCGAACCTTCCGCCCGCGTGCGCATCTGCCTCGTCTACGACTGCCTCTTCCCCCACACGGTCGGCGGCGCCGAGCGCTGGTACCGCAACCTCGGCGAGCGGCTCGCCGCCGACGGGCACGAGGTGACGTATCTGACGCTGCGCCAGTGGGACCACGGCGTCGACCCCGGCGTCGAGGGCGTGGACGTGCGAATCGTCGGCCCGCGCATGCCGCTGTACGTCAGCGACGCGAGCGGCCGGCGGCGGATCCTCCCGCCGCTCGTGTTCGGGATCGGGGTGCTGTGGCACCTGCTGCGGCACGGGCGCCGCTACGACGCGGTCCATACCGCCTCGTTCCCCTACTTCTCGCTGCTCGCCGCCGCGGCCGCGCGGCCGCTCGGCCGCTACGCGATCGTCGTCGACTGGCACGAGGTGTGGTCGGGCGCGTACTGGCGCGCGTATCTCGGCCGCGCCGGCGGAGCGGTCGGCGCGTTCGTGCAGCGGCTGTGCGCACGCGTGCCGCAGCGCGCCTTCTGCTTCTCGCGCCTGCACGCGGCGCGACTGCGCGGCGAGGGGCTGCGCGGCGAGCCGACCGTCCTGACCGGCGAGTACGTCGGGTCGCCGGAGGCGCCGCAGCCCGCGGAGGCCCGCCCGGTCGTCGTGTTCGCCGGGCGGCACATCCCGGAGAAGCGCGTGCCCGCGCTGCTGCCGGCGTTCGCGCGGGCGCGCGAGGCCGCGCCGGAGCTGCGCATGGAGGTCTACGGCGACGGCCCGGAGCGCCCGCGCCTGCTGGCCGAGATCGAGCGGCTGGGGCTGGGCGACGCGGTCGCGGCGCCGGGCTTCGTCGCGCACGCGCAGGTCGAGGACGCGCTGCGGAGCGCGCTCTGCATGGTGCTGCCGTCCGCGCGCGAGGGCTACGGGCTCGTCGTCGTGGAGGCGGCCGCCGCCGGCACGCCGAGCGTCGTCGTGGCGGGCGAGGACAACGCCGCGACCGAGCTGGTCGACGACGGCGAGAACGGCTTCGTCGCCGCGAGCGCGTCGCCGGAGGATCTCGCGGCCGCGATCCTGCGCGTGTGGGAAGCGGGACCGGCGCTGCGCTCGGCGACCGCCGAATGGTTCGGTCGCAACGCACAGCGGCTCTCGCTGGAGCACTCGCTGGAGACCGTGCTGGCGGCGTACGGGCGCGAGGCGGTGGCGGCGTGAGCCGGCGGCGCGTGCTGATCACCGGCGTGACCGGGCAGGACGGCGGCTACCTCGCCGAGCGGCTGCTGGCGGCCGGCGACGAGGTGGTCGGTGCGGCGCGCGCGGCGGAGGGAGCGTTCGAGCGCGCCGGGCTCGAACTGCTGGACGGGCGCGTGCCGCTGCTGCCGCTCGACCTGCTCGACCCGCGGTCGATCCGCCATGCGGTGCACGAAGCGCAGCCCGACGAGATCTACCACCTCGCCGCGCCGACGTTCGTGCCCGACTCGTGGGAGGACCCGACCGAGGCCATGGCGGCGATCGCCGGCGGGACGGCGACGCTGCTCGCCGCCGCCGGCGCGCTGCGCGACGACGTGCGCGTGCTCGTCGTGACGTCGAGCGAGATCTTCGGCGACGCCGGCGCCTCGCCGCAGTCGGAGACCTCCCCGATGCGCCCGCGCAGCCCCTACGGCGTCGCCAAGCTGGCCGCGCACGGGCTCGTCGGGACGCTGCGCGCGCACCACGGCCGCTTCCTCGTCGCGGCGATCACCTACAACCACGAGTCGCCGCGGCGGCCGGCGCGCTTCCTGCCGCGCAAGGTCAGCGCGGGCGTGGCGGCGATCGCGGCCGGCCAGACCGAGACGCTGACGCTCGGCTCGCTCGACGCCGTGCGCGACTGGTCGCACGCGCGCGACGTCGTCGAGGGGATGACGCTCGCGCTGCGCCACGACGAGCCGGGCGACTACGTCTTCGCCTCGGGTGAGGGCCGCACCGTCGGCGAGCTGGTCGACGCGGCGTTCGCGGCGGCGGGCGTCGAGCGACTGCTGCCGGACGGCCGCGACCGCGTGCACGTCGACCCAGCGTTCGTGCGCCCACCCGAGCAGTGGCCGCCGGTCGGCGACCCGTCGAAGGCCCGCACGGTGCTCGGCTGGCAGCCGCGCACGTCGTTCGAGCAGCTCGTCGCCGAGATGGTCGAGGCGGACCTGGCGCGGCTCGGCGGCGCGCCCGGCGCGTGAGCATGCGCGTCGCGCTCAACCTCGTCTTCCTCGTGCCCGGCGAGACGGGCGGGATGGAGGTCTACGCGCGCGAGCTGCTGCCGCGGCTGGCGGCGCTCGACGGCGTCGAGCCGGTCGCGATCGTCAACCGCGTCGCGGTGCAGGACACGGCGGCGCCGTGGAGCGCAGGCGGCCCGGTCCGCGCGGTGGTCGCGCCGGTCGACGCGCGCGACCGCAAGCAGTGGGTATTGGGCGAGCAGCGCCACGTGCCGCGGCTCGCGCGCGAGCTGGGCGCGGACCTCGTCCACTCGCTCGCGTCCACCGGCCCCGCGCGCATCGCCGGCGGCCCGCCGCGCGTCACGACCGTCCACGACCTCCACTACGCCGTCGTCCCTGACGCCCACTTCGGCCTGCGCGGCCTCGGCATGCGGCTGCTCGTGCCGGCCGCGGTGAAGGCGTCGCGGCGCGTGATCGCCGACTCGCAGGCGACGAAGGACGACGTCGCGCGCGAGATCGGCTTCCCGGCCGAGCGGATCGACGTCGTGCACCTCGCGACGACGCTGCCGGCGGCGGACGCGCCCGTCACGCCGGAGGCCGAGCTGCGCGCGCGGCTGGAGCTGGGCGAGCGGCCGCTGCTGCTGAGCCTCGCGGCGAAGCGCCCGCACAAGAACGTCGAGGGGCTGATCGACGCGCTCGCCGGGATCCCCGCCGAGCGCCGGCCGCTGCTCGTCGTGCCCGGCTACGCGACGGAGCACGAGCCGGCGCTGCGCGAGCGTGCGCGCGAGGCGGGCGTCGAGGCGCAGGTGCGCTTCCCCGGCTGGCTGCCGCGCGCGGACGTCGAGGGGCTGTGGCGCGCGTGCACCGCGCACGTCTTCGCCTCCTTCTACGAGGGCTTCGGCCTGCCGGTGCTGGAGGCGATGGCGCACGGCGTCCCGGGCGCCTGCTCGGACCGTGCCTCGATGCCCGAGGTCGCCGGCGACGCGACGCTGCTGTTCGACCCGGACGACCCGGCCACGATCCGCGCCGCGATTGAGCGGCTGCTCGGTGACGCCGCGCTGCGCGAGCGGCTGCGCGCCGCCGGGCTCGCCCGCGCGGCGGAGTTCTCGTGGGAGCGCTGCGCGCGCGAGACGGCGGCCGTCTACGCGCGCGCGCTCGCCTGAGCCGCGCGCTACGGCGCCAGCAGCTCCAGGTCCGCGCGCGTCATCAGCCGGATCAGCTCCTCGAAGCTCGTCTCGGGGACCCAGCCGAGCTGCTCCTTCGCCTTCGTCGGATCGCCGATCAGCAGGTCGACCTCGGCGGGGCGCAGGAACTGCGGGTCGATCTCGACGTATCGCTCCCAGTCGGAGAAGCCGGCCTCGTCGAACGCGACCTGCACGCACTCGCGCACCGTGTGCGTCTCGCCCGTCGCGATCACGAAGTCCTCCGCCGTGTCCTGCTGGAGCATCAGCCACATCGCTCTGACGTAGTCCTTCGCAAAGCCCCAGTCGCGCTTCGCGTCGAGGTTCCCGAGCGCCAGCTTGTCGCGCAGCCCGTGCTTGATCGCGGCGGCGTGCCAGGTGATCTTGCGGGTGACGAACTCCAGCCCGCGGCGTGGCGACTCGTGGTTGAAGAGGATCCCGCTCGTCGCGTGCAGGTCGTAGGACTCGCGGTAGTTGATCGTGATGAAGTGGCCGTAGACCTTCGCGACGCCGTAGGGCGAGCGCGGGTAGAGCGGCGTGTCCTCTCTCTGCGGGACTTCGCGCACCTTGCCGAACATCTCCGACGACGACGCCTGGTAGAAGCGCGCCTCCGGGCACGCCTCGCGCAGCGCCTCGAGCATGCGCGTCACGCCGACGCCGGTGAAGTCCGCCGTCAGCGTCGGCTGGACCCACGACAGCGCGACGAACGACATCGCCGCGAGGTTGTAGACCTCCTGCGGCCGCGCGGCGCGCAGCGTGTCGACGAGCGAGCGCTGGTCGAGCAGATCGCCCTGGTGCAGGGTGATGCGGTCGCGCAGGTGCTCGATCCGGTCGAACTTCTCCGTCGACGCCCGCCGCACCATCCCGTGCACCTCGTAGCCCTCGTCGAGCAGCAGCTCCGCGAGGTAGGAGCCGTCCTGGCCGGTGATGCCTGTGATGAGTGCGCGCTTGGGGGATGACATGGGCAGGAGCCTATGGAACGGGGGCGACGGGTGGCCTCAAGCCCTGGACGCATGGCAGGCGCGCGCGTAGGCCTCGAGCGTGCCGCGCGCCGCCTCCGCCCACGAGTAGCCTG
>Ga0265319_1001339_pt1 | contig 14854 bp, 11 predicted proteins | sample 4824metaG_FD_192443 | JGI IMG/M metagenome (GOLD analysis project Ga0265319, IMG submission 192443) | Rhizosphere microbial communities from Carex aquatilis grown in University of Washington, Seatle, WA, United States - 4-8-24 metaG | ecosystem: Host-associated > Plants > Roots > Rhizosphere >...
ACCGAGCTTGCGCGGGTTGGGCGATTCCGGGTCGCACCACACTCCGGGATAGCCCTCGCGCCGGCCCGCGGCCACGCCGAAGCCGGCGGCCGTGTCGATCATCGCCTGCTCCAGGGCACGGACGAACGGCCGCAGCAGGATGCCGCGATCGGCAAGGCGGATGATCGGGTAGGCGACCAGCTGGCCGGGGCCGTGATACGTCACCTCGCCGCCACGCTCGACGCGGATGACCTCGATGTCGCGTGCCTGCAGCTCCTCGTCAGTGGCCAGGACATGGGCCGCGTCCGCGTGGCGGCCCAGCGTCAGGACGGCCGGATGCTCGAGCAGCAGCAACTGGTCCGCGATGCTGTTCGCGCGCCGTTGCGCGACCAGGTCGTGCTGCATATCCCACGCCTCGCGATAGGGGACCCGACCCAGCCATTTGATCTCGAGTGAGAGAGCTTCTGCCACGCTTGGACGATAGCAGCCCGAGCGTATGCTTCCTTTTGAGATCGGGCCGTTCGGCCCTTGCCCTAACAAACGTTAGGTAGAGACTCCTGCTCGACAGACCCACTCCGTGGCAACGGGCCGCGGCCATACTGCGGGAGGCTGCTTGGATGTCTGGTTCCGCTCAACCCATGGACGAGGCACCGCCAGCTCAAACTGACCCGGACAACGCGGTCGCTCCGCCCGCCGGATGGTGGTCACGCACGCTAGATCAATTCGGCTTCCGCGACGTCGTCACCAAGTACCTGATCCCGGTCGAGACCAACAGCGTCTGGTATTCGCTGGGCGGAGTCCTGGCGATCTCGCTCGGGCTGGAGATACTGACCGGGTTTCTGCTCGCACTGCTCTACGTCCCGGACGCGTCGCGGGCGTACGACATCACCCAGAACTTCCTCGCATCACCGGGCTGGTCGGCGGTCCTGAGCTTCCACTTCTACAACGCCTTCCTGATCTTCGCTTTGGTCATGGTTCACATGGTCCGCGTCTTCATCAGCGGCGGCTACCGCGGCGCGAAGACCGGCCTGTGGCTGGTCGGTGTTGGGCTCGCCGGCCTGACCTTCACGCTCTCGTTGACCGGCGAGGCACTGCACTGGGACGAAGTTGGCTTCGGAGTGCCTTGGAACATCGGCGAATTCCTGGACGCCATCGGATTGTCCGGTGTCTTCAACTACGCCACCGATGGTCTGACGAACATCGCCACGGCCACCGAGAAGCTCGCGCAGCTTTACGCCGTGCACATTGCGATCGTGCCCGTTCTACTGGGCGGCTTCATCATCTGGCACTACCTGCTCATCCGGCTCAAGGGCATCTCGACGCCGTTCTGGATGCGCGTCAGCGGACGCACGGACTCCTTCTCGCGCCACATACGCTCCTGGCTGCTGTACAGCTTCATCCTGATCGGCGCGGTATTGGTGATCTCGATTGTGTTCCCGCGGTCTGCGGGCACGGCGCCACAGCTGATCCCGTCGTCCCCGCTGTTTGGCACGCAGGATGATCCAGGAGGGCTTGGCTTTCAGCCCAATTTCCCGATCAGCTGGACGCGTGGCATGAACATCGTCGCCGCCTCCCTGGGCATCGATCCCGACATCTGGGGAACGGTCATCGCCATGGCGGTCATGCTCGGCGTACTCCTGCTCATCCCGTTCCTCGATCGCGGCCTGCGCGCGCCGCTGACGCGCTCAGAGGCATTCGACTGGCGTAAGCGTGGCCTCGCCTTCGCGGCCATGATCATCTTCTGGTTGATCCTGCTCATCGGCCTGTTCGAGAATTCGGTGACCGCGGTCGGCTGACCGAGGCGGCAGCAGCTCCAGGGGAACCAGCCATCGTCACTCAGCTTCATACATGGCTCGCGTGGGCCGCGGTCGCCCTGGTCGCGGTCGTGGCTATCGAGGCTGCCTGGCGCGCCGTTCGTAGCCTTCCGCCAAGCCAAACGACGGGGCTGCTGGCCAATATCACCCTGATTACGGTCCTGATTGCCAGCGCCGGCGGCCTGGGCATCCTGCTCGGCGGAGGGGCGCCCGCTGACTCGCTGCACTATGTCTATGCGGCGATCGCGTTCGTCGCCTTGCCGATCACGACCAGCCTGACGCGCAACCGGCGGCCGCGCACGGCGGCCGTGATCGTTGCCGTCGTCGCGATCGCCCTGCTTGTGGTCATCGCCCGTCTGTTTCAGACGGGCTAGTACCGCGCGGCGGCTAGCGGCCGCCGCGCATCAGGGCGGCGGCCGTGCCGACCGTGACCAGCGCCGCCGCGGCCAGGATGACGTAGGCGATCGGCTGGGCCGTGCCCGCGGCGACATCAAGCAGCACTGCAATGACCGACAGGCCGTTGAAGGTCAGCGCCATGACGGTCGGGATGCGCGCTGCCGACCAGCGCCGGTCCATGAGCACGAGAACGCCGCCAATCCCGGCGCCGAGCGTGGCCGCCCCGCCCTGGCGATAGATGAAGTCGTCCATGCCCGGGTAGCCGAGCGAGCGGCCGAACGAACCGGCGATGAACAGCGCGGCAACGCCAAAGAAGAGCGCGCTGAGCGTGCCGATGACGAAGAGCGCGGTGATCCAGGTGGCAATCGGTCGGTCGTCGGCGGCGGGTGCCGCGCCGCGATCCGTGGGCGGACGCGAGTAGCAGTAAAGGCACGAGGACGCGAAGACGAGCGATGCGAGCGTGATCAGGAACACGACCCACGGCGTGGCGCCGGCGGCGATGGCCAGCGCGCAGGCGATCAGCGAGCCGAGATTGAAGACCGCCGTCGCGGCGATCCCGACGCGCAGCTCCGGCCAGGACGCGCGGTAGCCGAGCGCCAGGCCGACCGCGTAGCCGAATGTCGCCGCTCCGGCGATGCGATACATGAGCGTGTCCACGCCGGCGAAGTCGAAGAAGCTCGCGAACTGTGTCGGCAGCAGGAACGGCGCCAGGCCGAAGAAGGCCCCTGCCGCGATGAGCAGGAGCAGAAGAACCGGAAACAGCCGATCGCCAGTGCGTTCATTCATGACCGGATATTCGCTCACCGAGGCAACACGGATCACATCGCGCATTCACAAATCGCTCACATCTGTGGACCAGCCTTTGAGTCAGCGATCGCATGGAGCGACGCGACAAACGTAAGGAGCGCATCTAAGTGCGTGGTATTGGAATCGTGGCGCTGATCGGCGTCGTGCTGCTCGCCCTCGTCGCCGGTGGTATCGGCTTCGGGCTGGGCGCCGCGCAGGTCGCGCCCGCGGCTGCGGGGTCGGTCGTCTATCCGGCAATGGGCTGGCATTGGTTCGGCTTCGGCTTCCCGTTCTTCGGGCTGATCTTTGGCCTGCTGTTCCTGTTTCTGATCTTTGGCCTCATCCGACGCGCCATCTGGGGCGGGCGAGGCTGGCACGGCTACGGCCGTGGTTATGGCCACGGCTACGGCCCCGGTCCGCGCGGCTTTGGCCCCGGTGATCACCCGGGCTGGGACGGCAAGAGCGTGCCCCCGTTCGCCGACGAGATGCTCAGGAACTGGCATAGCCAGGCACATGGCGAGCAGGCTCCGACCAACCGGTCGCAGCCAGGCCAGGGAACCGACCCAACGCAGAAGTAGCGCCCGGCTAGCATGGCCGGCGTGCCCACGGTCCTCGTCGTCGACGATGCGCCAGACATCGTCAGGCTGACGCGCGACTACCTGGAGCACGCCGGCTTTGCCGTGCTGACAGCGCGCGACGGCAACGAAGCGCTGCGTGTCGCGCGCCAGGAGCGGCCGGACCTGATCGTGCTCGACCTGGGCCTGCCCGGCCGCGACGGCCTCGACGTGACGCGCGAGCTGCGCCGTGAATCGAACGTCCCGATCGTGATGCTCACCGCGCGCGCAGATGAGTCGGACAAGCTCGTCGGGCTCGAGCTGGGCGCCGACGATTACCTGACCAAGCCGTTCAGCGCCAAGGAGCTCGTGGCCCGGGTGCGCGCCGTCCTGCGCCGCACGAGCGCGGGAGGCAGCGAGGCCGGAGGAGTGGAGCGCGTGCGCGTCGGTGATCTCGATATCGACGTCCCGCGCATGACCGTGACCGTGGCGGGGCGGGCAGCGGACCTGACCGCGACCGAGTTTCAGCTCCTGCTGGCCATGGCCCGCCAGCCCGGCCGGGTGTTCACGCGCAGCCAGCTCCTCGACGCGATTCACGGCGACGCGTTCGAGGCCTACGAGCGGGCGATCGATGCGCACGTCAAGAACATCAGGCACAAGATTGAGCCCGAGCCGCGCTCGCCGCGTTACCTGCTGACGGTCTTCGGCGTCGGCTACCGCCTCGCCGACCAGCCATGAGCGAGGACCGCGCGGGCGGCGCCGGCAGCGCGGGCGGCACAGGCCGTCCGCGGCATCGGCCGCCGTGGTGGCCCCAGGACGAGGAGTGGCCGCCAAACGATTGGCGCGGCGGCTGGGGCGGCCGCGGCAGGCGCCAACACCGCTGGCGAGGCGGTTTCGCCGGGCCCTTCGGCTGCGCGGTCGTGGCGCTCATCGTCCTCGCGGCGGGAACGCTGACGATCGCCGCCTGGGCCGTCTTTGCCATCACGGGCCTCGTCAACGCACCGCGCCCGTTCGTGATCTTCGGCCTTGTTGCCTTCGTCGTGATCGCCTTCGCGGCGGTCCGGGCGGCGAGCGCGGTGCGCCGGATGAGCGTACCGGTCGACGAGCTCGCCGACGCCGCAGAACGCATCGAGCGCGGCGACTTCTCGGCCCGCGTGCGCGAAACGGGTCCGCGCCGGCTGCGCTCCCTCGCGCGCGCGTTCAACCAGATGAGTACCCGTCTCGCCGCGTCAGACAAACGGCGCCGGGCCTTTCTCGCCGACGCCGCGCACGAGCTGCGCACGCCGCTGACGATCATTCGCGCGCAGATCGAGGCGATCGAGGATGGCGTCTACCCGGCCGACAAGGAGCATTTCGCGCCGGTCGATGCGCAGCTGGCGGCCCTCGAGCGGCTGATCGACAACCTGCGCACGGTGGCGCTCGCAGAGTCTGGCGCCCTGGAGCTGCATCGGTCGCCACTCGACGTCGGCACGGCGATCGACAACGCGGTCGCGGCGTTCCGCGCTGAAGCGGATACGGATGGAGTTTCGCTGAGCGCCGACTTTCCGCCCGGGCTGCCCATGCCGACCGCCGACGAGCTGCGCGTCGGACAGGTGCTCGCGAACCTGATCTCGAACGCGCTGCGCAACACGGCCAGGGGCGGTCACGTGAGCGTTTCGGCACAGCGCGCCGATGATGGAGCGGCGCTCGATATCAGCGTCCGCGACGACGGCCAGGGGATCGCGCCGGAGCTGCTGCCGCGCGTCTTCGATCGCTTTGCCAAGGCGGACGATTCACCCGGCAGCGGCCTGGGTCTGGCCATCTGCCGCGACCTGGTCGAGGCGCATGGCGGCCGGATCTCGCTCGAGAGTCAACCAGGCCGCGGCACGACGGTGACTTTCACGCTGCCCTTGGCCTAGCCGCCAATCTCGACATGAAGAAGCCGGCCGCCGCGAGCGCTCCTCGCGGCGGCCGGCCCAGGGACGTTCTGTTGCCAGCGTCAGTTGATCTTGTGAGATCCGTTCGGACTGGTGCTGGTCAGGAAGTTCTTGTTGCCAAGGTAGATGGCCTTGATCGTATGCGTGCCCTTGGTGAACGCGACGTTGACGGTCACCTTCGCGGTCCCGTTCTTGAGCTTGACCGGAGAGTGGAACTTCTGGCCGTCGATATAGAACTGGACCTTGCCCTTGGCCAAACCTGCGCCTGGTGCGACTGCCGTCACGGTCGCCGTCAGCTTGAAGCTGTGCGAGAACTTGGATGGATCCGGCGAATCGCTGATGGTGGTCGTAGTCGAAGCCTTGTTGACCGTCTGAGTGACGGCTGAGCTGGTGCTGCCGTTGAAGTCGGTGCTACCCAGGTAGACCGCCTTGACCTGGCTCGTTCCGGTGGCCAGCGTCGTCGTGGAGGGCGACGTCGCCATTCCGCTGACGAGAGCGACCGGTGAGCCGAGGTTGGTGTTGCCGACCTTGAACTGGACATTGCCCGTTGGCGTGCCGGCGCCAGGGGCGCTGGCCGTGACCGTGGCAGTGAACGAAACGGCCTGGCCATGGACCGACGGGTTCGTGTTGGCCACGATTCCCGTGCTCGTGTTGGCCGTGTTGACCGTCTGGGTCAGCGGGCTGCCGGTGTTATCACTGCCGTTGAAGTCGGAGTCGCCTCCGTAGACAACGGTGATCGAGTGGCCCGCCGTGGTCAGTGACGAGGTCGTCCCTGAGGTCGCCTGGCCAGCGCTCAGCGCGACGGTGCCGCCGAAGTCGACGCCGTCAATCTTGAACTGGACCAGGCCCGTCGGAGTGCCTGCGCCAGGCGAAGTCGCGCTGACAGTCGCCGTGAAGCTGACTGACTGGCCGTGGACCGATGGGTTCATCGAGCTCTGGACTGAGCTCGACGTATCAGCCTTGTTAACGGTCTGGGTGAACGAGCCGCTCGTGCTGCCGTTGTCCTCGGAGTCGCCCGAGTAGACGGCCGTGATCGAGTGGCCCTGGGTGCTGAGCGACGAGGTCGACGCGGAGATCGCCTGGCCGCCGCTCAGCGTGACCGGCAACCCGAAGTCCGTGCCGTCGATCTTGAATTGGACGGTTCCTGTTGGCGTGCCGACACCCGGCGAGACCACGCCGACGATCGCCTTGAAGCTGACCGCCTGTCCGTGAACGCTCGGGTTGGCACCCGTCGCCAGCGTGACCGCGGTCGTCGTGTCGTCAAGGTTGACGTCGTGCGGGCCGTTGTCGCTGGCGCTGCCGTTGAAGTTGCCGTCGCCACCGTACGTGGCAACGAGGTTCTTCGAGCCGTGCTCGGTCGAGGTGACGTCGCACTGGCCGGCCGTCACGTCGGCCGTGCAGCCGCTGCCGCCGGTGACCGTGACCGTGCCCGTGGGTGCGGTGGCACCCGGAGCATTGCCCGGTGCGTTGACGGTGACCGACCACTTCACGGTGTAGCTCTGGCCGACGACCGTGTCGTTGCCCAGGTCGGCGCCGTTGGTGATGGCGGTTGTCGTGTCGGCCTTACTGACTGTCTGGCTCGCGCCAGTGCCGTCAGATGAGCCGTTGAAGTCAGTGTCGCCGCCGTAGACAGCGGTAATGGTGTGAGGTCCGACTGACAGGTCGGAGATGGAGGCGGAGGTTGCCTGCGCAGTGCCGCCCAGGGTGACTGGAGAACCGGAGTCGGTGCCGTCGACCTTGAACTGGACGGAGCCTGTCGGCGTTCCAGCGCCAGGCAAGGTGGCACTGACGGTGGCCGTGAAGGTGACGCCCTGGCCGTAGACGGAGGTCCCTCCGGAGTCGGCCGTGACTGCGGTGGTCGTATCCGCCATGTTTACCGTTTGAGTGAACGGCGAAGAGTTGGTGCCCGAGTTGAAGCCATCGTTGCCGTTGTATGTGGCGTTGATGGTGTGCGGGCCGGTTGACAACGAGGACGTCGTCAGCACCGCATGGCCGGAGCCGTCCGTAAAGGTCGGCGCCTGATCGGTGCCGTCGACGTTGAAGGTCACGGTACCCGTTGTCGGCGTCCCGCCAGCGCTGGATACGGTGGCAGTGATGTCGACCGACTGACCGTGGACAGACGGATTGGCTGAGCTGGACAGGGCGACGGAAGTGTCGGCCTTGGTGATGTTGAAGTTGGCGTCGCTGATGTCGAAGAAGATGTTGCCGATCGCCTCGACCTTGATCCTCGCGGTGGTCGAGTTGGTGTTCGGGATGGTGACTGTGTCCGACCCGTCGTTGGGCGTGCTCGCATCGAGCACTGTCGGGTAGGTGTGTCCGCCGTCGAGCGACAGCGAGATCTTCACGTTGGCCGTATTGATCCCGTTGCTGTCCGTGCCGGCCACGTTCCACGTGACGTTCTGGGATGAGCCGCTGCTCCAACTGACAGCCGTGTTGGGCGACGTAACCAGGAACGGTCCCGTGCCAACGGCGAGAGTAAGAGTGGCGTCGTCGGAACTGTCCCCACCGAGGCCGTCACGTGCCGTGAGACGGAAGTTGAGCCGTGGCGGGCTGGCGTTGCTGCCCTGGCCGACATATGCGCTGGTCGGCAGGTACTCCGAGTAGCACTCGACGAGCGTCTGCGGGACCGGCGGGATGATCGGCGCAGTTGGGCACGCGCCCGTGTCGGCGTCGGTGTTGTTATCGATGATCTGCTGGAGGTCCGGGAACGTCCTGGACGGGTTCGAGGTGAGCAATTGCTCCTCGTTGCAGCTGTAATTCAACGAGCAGGTGTCGTCGATCTGCGACGAGAAGGGGAACATCGCGAACAGCGGACCGTTTCGCTTCGCATTGAAGACCAGGCCGGTGCCGCCGCTCGTCGAGGTTGGCCCGGCGTCGTTCTGCTCCCACGAATAGGTCAGTGGATTGTTGTCAGTCGCGCTACCCGTCAGGGTGAATGGCGTCAGGTACGGGATCGTGTAATCGAGACCCGCATTGACAACCGGGATGTCATTACCAGTCGCGCTCAAAGTGCCGCCACGGGTGTCCGCACCGGGCCGGTCGGTGATGCCGAACCAGCCAGACGAACCTCCCGACATGTTGGTGAACGTCAGCTTGTTGACGGCCGTGTTGGCAAGGGTGCCGCTGAATGTGACCTGGAAGCCGGTGTTGAGGAGGCCGCCTGAACCGCCGAAGGCGGCGACTGCGACGGTCCCGCCCACCGGCCAGCCGGTGATGCCTGTTGAACCCTTGGCCGTCTCGGTATTGGTGTACGTGCACGGGGTACCGGCGCTCGAGCAGGCACCGAAGACGATCGTCACGGCCGGAACATCTGTATTCGCTGACGCGGCAGTGAACGTGATGACCGGGCCAGCCGTATTGCTGGCACCCGTGACGGTGACAGTGCCGGCGAAGCCGCTTATGGCATTGATTGCCGCGGCCACACTCGCCGTCGTGATGGCAGTGCCGCCATTGCCCAATACCGCCGACAGGTTGCCGCCGATCTGGACCTGGTACGAGTTGCCGGCGTTCAGGGCATTGAAGTTAGTGAACGCGATCGTTTGAACCTCGTTGCCGCCCGCGATCGCATTGGCGATCGACCCGGTCGTGTAGTTCGAGTTGTTCGTTATGACTGACGAGTCATTTCCGTTGTAGTTGATCGTGAACGAGTCGAACGCGCCGCCGTGCGTCGTCTCCTGGACGGACGAGAAGCAGCCGTTGCAACTCAGGTTGTCGAGCGAGAAGTTGGGCACGTCGAGGCCGGCCGAGGCACCCGTGTAGGTGACCGCGAAGCCAGTCGAGGCAGCGCCAGTAGCGGTCGCCGTGCCGGCGAAGCCCGAGATGGCGTTCATCGCGGCCGTGATGTTGGCGTTGGTGTAGGCCTGTGTCGAGCCGCCGATCTCAGCGGAGTCGTTGCCGCCGATGTTGATCTTGAAGCCCGGCGTGAAGGTCGCGGTGCCAGCCCCGGAGTTCGGCAGGTTGGCGCTGCTGCCCTGCGCAGTACCACCAGCACCGCCCAGGTTGCCGGATGTGCCGATGTCAGCCGTGAAGCTGTTCGTAGTCGTAGCCGTCACAACCCACGTGCCGTTGTAGGCGGCCACGGAGTTGCCCGAAACCGTCACGGTCTGACCGATTGCCAGGCCATGAGCGGTCGAGTTGAAGACCGCCAGCGTCCCTGATGCGTTGGTCGTGGTCGTGATTGCGGTCGATGCGGGAGTCAGTGGTGTGTACGTGAAGGACTTGGTGGTCGGCGTGCCGGTCACTACGACCGCGCCGTTGTAGGCGCCGACGCCGGCGCCAGTGATGACGACGACGTTGCCAGTTGACAGGCCCGTGGCCGTCGTGGTGCGCGCCAGTGCGGTCGTACCACTCTCACTCAGGCCTGGGGCGAGAAGCGTGAACGTGCCGCCGCCGGAGACAGCGAGGCCGGAGTTCGGGCTCGTGAAGGTGAAGCCGCGTGACGAAGGCGTGGACGTAACGATGAAGGGCCCGCCGTTGTAGCCGGACACGGGGACGCCGGCGAGCGAGACCTGATCGCCAACAGTCAATGTCGTCGCCGCGCCAACGTTGCCGGTCGAGACCGTCACAACGTTGCCCGTTTCGGAGATGCCGCCGACGTTCGTGAAGTCGGAGGGGCCACTGTTGGCGGCACCGATGGCGACGCTCAGTGGCTGAATCGTCAATGCGGTCTGGAAGCCTGGGCCGAAGGTAACCGTCTGGACTTCGTTGCCGCCACCGAAGTGGACCAACGATGCCGTCTGGACCTCGTTCACGTTGGCTGGAGCGCCAGTGACGTAAGTCGTGATCTCTTGCTGGCTTTTCTGGCTGAAATACGGATCGCTGTGGCGCGACAGGTCGTCAGTCAGGCAGATGCCGGCGTAGGCCATGATGCTCGAGCCAGAGCCTGGCTCCACGGACGTGCCGCCGTTGCGGTTGCTGGTCGAGCAGTTGAACTGCGTGCCATTGAACGGGTGGTTTGCGCCGAACTCGTGACCCATCTCGTGGGCTGCGTAGTCAACGGCGTAATAGTCACCTGTAGGTGTCGGGATGCCCGTGCAGCCCTGCGCCTTGGTGGTGCCCTTGCCAACGACACCCAGGCCGGCCACGCCGCCGCCCGGCTCGCCCAAGGCGAGGTGGCCGATGTCGTAGTCGCTGTTGCCGATGATCTGGCCAATTACGTAGCGCGTGCGGGTCAGGGTGCTGCAGCTCGTGAGGTTTGCCTGGGTGAAGCACGCGGCGGCGCCGCAGGCACCGTTGGGCGCAGTGGCTTTGGCCCATGTGTCGAGGTTGAGCTGATCGTCGTTCGCAATCAGGGTCATATGGATGGACATGTCGTCTTCGTAGAGCTGGTCGATGCGGCCCATCAAGGTGACCTTGGCGGCCTCAACCAGTGCAGGGTTGGCACCGTTGATGTCGCCGAACCACGTCGCGTAGCCCGGATCCGTGACCAAGGCGAGGCGGTAAGTGCGCAGGAAGTCGCCAGTTGGCGGGTCGTGGCTCAGGTCGTCACTGGTGACGACCTGGTAGCTGGCGTCGGCGCTGAGGTCGCCGTCGCTGGCTGTGATGGTGTGCATGTCGAGATTGCCGTCAGGATCGGCGACAAAGCTCGTCGTGAAGTTGCCCTGATCGTCCGACTGGGCGCTCAGGTGGCGGTCTGCGAAGTTGCCCTCTGGATCAGAGATCGTGATCGAGATGGGGCTGTCCGGAGTGAAGGTCGAACCGCTGAGTGTGACCGTATCGCTCGCGTGGTAGTAGCCCTTATCGACGGAGATCTGTTGGCCGTCGGCGTCGCGCTCTACGAACGTGCCGTGCGCGTCTTCCAGGGCGGCGCCGGTGTACGACGCGTAGACGCTCTGGTCAAGGTGGTAGAGCGGATCGATGTACCAGGTTCCCTTGGTGGAGCGAACCGAGGCGTGGAAGCCGAGCGGGGTCAGGTCGGCGCGAATGTCGGCGGTGGGGTCGTCAATGCCGACGCCCTTGTAGGTGTGGATGTCAGGGAACTTGGCCGCGAGGGCGGGATCCATGACCGGCGAGTCGTAGATCGCGAAGTGCTGGAGGGTGCCGCTCGGATCTGGAATGGCCAGGTCGAGCGTGGTTGCCGGCGCGCCGCCGCCCTTTTGGGCCGGAGCGCTGCTGAGCAGGCCCTCCATGTCGCCGCGATTGAGCCGGTAAGCCTGGAAGGCATCGAGCTGGAGATCGGCCTGATGGCCGCCCAGCGAGTCGGGCATTCGTGACGCGTCGAGCGCGGACCACGCGCTTGCGCCGCTGTCGCCGTCCATCAGGACGGTGCCGGCGCCGAAGCTGAACGACGTTACGTGTGACGCCGCCAGGGTCGCGTCGGGTAAGGCGATTGAACCAACCACCAGTAAGCCGACAAAAATGCTTACCAGGCGCGCCGACAACGTGCGCGCACGAGGACTTGCCTCGAACATCCAGACCCTCCCCACGCGGTGCCTGCTGCGCGCTGCACTTCCCTCGCGCGCAAATGGGCAGACGCCCCGATTAGGCGCCGGATGCTAGCGACGGCTGGTACTTATTCGCATCCGTACAATGGCCCGTTTTCTGCCGATAAACCGGTTTACGAGCCGTCATGGGTTTGAAATGTGGATAACTTTCGGCGGCGACCGCCCAAAGGGAGGACGCTAGAATCGGCCGGCCGAGCGGGAGTAGCTCAGCTGGCAGAGCGTCGGCTTCCCAAGTCGAATGTCGCGGGTTCGAATCCCGTCTCCCGCTCCACTTGCTTGTGCGTGATCTGGGCTGGAGTGGCGCGCGGTCATGATCGACCGCCTGCGAGCCGGGAATCGGCAAGACGCGCCTGCTGTTAGCCGTTGCCGAGATGAGGCGGCCCGGATTGCGGCCCTCGGAAGCGCCGGCGAGATCGTCGTCAGCGTCGCGACAGTCGGGGAGTCACACGGGACATCCGGTCTCCGCAGGGAAACGCTGAAGGGCCTGCCGAGACAATCGAGATCGTGAACGTCGAGTGGCGCTGAAGTCACCGTCGTTGCTCGGCCGGGTGACTGTGCCGACGGCGGCGATCGGGTGCTCGGAGGTGAGACGAATGACAACAGGCACTTGACCTAGCCCTTGCTCCGGACCACTTTCCCCGTGGAGTTGCCCGCTCTACCGGAGGACTTGGATGGCGACACAGGCTGACGCACTTGCCAGGCTCGCACTCCTCGACGATCTCGCACCGACCTGGAGGGTGGTGCTTTGGAGCATCCCCGGCCTGCTCATCATGCTTGGGATTGGCGTGGTGGCAATCATCCTTGTGCGCCAGATTCGCCGATTCCGACGAAGAGTTGACGACCTCGAACAGAGGGTCAGCGAGCTAGAGGATCAGCCAACGCCGACGACTCCTGGCCGATGATCAGGTGGCTGTCGTCATGAACGAGCAATCGGTCGCGGCGCGTTGGGCAGGCCCAGTCGGCATCATCAGCACGGCGAGCTTCATCCTCGTCGCGGTGGTGGTTGATCGAAGCTTCGTGCCGCGCACGGAAACCTCTGGCCCGTGGACCGTCGCCCAGTTGCTCGCCGGCTACAGCGACTCCGTCCTCTGGAATTCAGCCGCGCTCGTCGGCCTTGCGGCCGTCGCCGTCCTCCTCCGTCGCTGGGCAATCGCCGAGGTCCTGCTCATCCTGCCGCTCGTCTACACCGCAGGTTTGTTGGCCGACCTCGGCATGGGCTCCTACTGGACCGGCTACCAAGACCCTCGACCGGGCGCAGTCGAGTTCTCCGTTGCCGTCATGGTGATCGGTGCGTTGCTGGCGCTTGGCGCTGTGTTCTTGGTCTGTGCCGAGCGCGCGCGCCTGAACGCGAGCAGCGCCGATGATTCGCTGGCCGAGCCACCGTCGGAACGTGAGCGCAGGCTCCTGACCATCGACGCTTGGCTCCAGGTGACGACGTCCGCGCTGCTCGCACTCGGCGCGATCCTTTCATTGTTCGTCGGCACGGGCGACGACTACCTGCAGCCGGCAGTGCTCGCGGGGGTGATCGTCGTCTACGCCCTGGCATCGCTGCCAGTGGCGCGGACCGTGTGGCTGGCCAACGACATCGGCCGTGGAGGCAAGCCGCTCGTCTGGCTAGGAATAGTCGGCCTCATCTTTTCCTCCCTCTTCGCGGCGGGCGCGTTCAACGTGGGCTACGCCGCGGCCACCATCGCCTGGGCCGCATCTGTCGCCGTGATTGCTTACGCACATGAGACGAGAAGCGGGCCCCTGACCCTCATCAAGCGGCGGCCCGGATTTGGCGCGTGACCACATCTGCCCAACCTAGCCCGGTTGGCACTTGACCATCGTGCCCGAGCGACGACCATGGGAACGTGGCGAATCCTCTTCCTCCACCAGTTTCGGGCGTCCGGCTCAACATCGAGACCGCTGCCGGCCGGGTCGCGGGTTACCAGCTGGGCGAGGGGCGGACGGTCCTCCTGCTGCACAGCTTCAACGCGGCAGGAGCGGGTGTGGAACTCGCGCCGCTGGCGTTACGGCTGGCTCAAAGCCGACGCGTGGTGCTGGTCGATTGGCTCGGCTTCGGTACGTCGGATCGGCCGGATGCGGCCTATGGCCCGACTCTCTACGAAGAGCAACTCGACCTCATGCGCGCGGCGGTGCTCCAACCGGGCGAGACCAGCGTCGATGTCGTTGCCCTGTCCCTGCCGGCGCAGTACGTCGTCGTTGCCGCCGCCGACCATCCGGAGCGTTTCGGTCGCATTGTCCTGATCAGTCCCACCGGCTTCGGCCGTTTCAAGGGCAGTGCCGGTCCGACGCCGGCGAGGCTCTACCGTGTCCTGCGCGTGACCGGGATCGGCCGCCTCGTGTTCGCGGTCCTGGCCCGGCGCCGGGTGATCCGCTGGTTCCTCGGCCAGATCTTTGCCGATCCGGGCCAGATGCCGCCGGGATACGCGTCCTACTGCTGGCGGACCTGCCAGCAGCCCGGCGCTTTCCGTGCCCCGCTGGCCTTTGTTGCCGGGATGCTCAACGATTCTCGGGCGGAGGGCGCCTACCAGCGGCTGGCCAACCCGACGCTGCTCGTCTTCGGAGATCACCCGCACTTCACTGACCCAGCGGCCTCCGAGGCGCTCGTTGCCGCGAACCAGCATCTTCGACGCGTGACCATCGAACACGCAGGTGATCTTCCGCAGCTCGAGCAACCCGACGAAACGGCCGCAGTGGTCGAGGCATTCCTGCGCGCCGATTGATCGGTCAATCGTCGGAACCGGTAGTCCTCAGTACAGGCCGAGCGCCTGGCGTGCGAAAGCGAGCGGGCTCGATGCGGTCAAGTCGATGGCCGCCTCGACATTCGAGTACGCCTGGACATTGTCCTTGTAGACGGCGCTTGCCGAGTTGAACTGCCGGAACGGGTTCGTGTGCTCCGCTGGGCAGTTACGCAGGCGAGCGGGCACGGCAACCTGGGACTACACGGGGATACGGCGCGG
>Ga0265319_1001340_pt1 | contig 14851 bp, 14 predicted proteins | sample 4824metaG_FD_192443 | JGI IMG/M metagenome (GOLD analysis project Ga0265319, IMG submission 192443) | Rhizosphere microbial communities from Carex aquatilis grown in University of Washington, Seatle, WA, United States - 4-8-24 metaG | ecosystem: Host-associated > Plants > Roots > Rhizosphere >...
GCACCGGCGCCGCTTCACCGTAGCCGGCCACGCCGGCCTCGTCCTCGAGCCGGATCGACAGCCCCTCGCGGACCGTCCAATGGCCGTGCGCCGTGCGCACCGGCGCCCGGAACGGCAGCGCATAACGGCGGAATTGCAGGAGATAGGACATGCGGGACAGCGCCAACAGAGAGGGCGGAGAACGCGGGGAAATCAAATCATCCATGCGTGCTGGCGAAACCGACCGCAGCCGGAAATCCGACAACGGCATGGTTTCGCGCAGAGGCGCAGTGACGCAGAGAAAATCAAAGACGAAAAACCTGCGGCCACGGCATGCGCCCGCTTAGCCGCCGAATTCGAAATTCACCCGTTTCAAGCATTGATTCCAATTTCCCGGTTTCAACCCTGCGGCTTTGCGCCTCTGCGCGAAACTGGCTTGAGAGGATTGATCCCAAACTTTACCGCGGCCAAAAATCCCATTGCATCAGGCCCGCGAAGGCTTACTTCGTTCATGGCAACCCATGACCAAGGTTGCCCAGAAAAAGTCCGCCAGCGCGTTCGACACGGCGAGTTACCTGCCGGCCGACGCGTTCTTCTCCTCAAGCCTGCCGACGGCCCTCACGTTCGACGACGTGTCCCTCGCCACGCTCTACTCGGACATCCTGCCCAGGGACGCCGATACCTCGACCACGATCAGCGATTCGCTGCGCCTCCAGATCCCGATCATCTCGTCGGACATGGACACCGTGACCGAGTCGCGCATGGCCATCGCCATGGCGCTTAACGGCGGCCTCGGACTCATTCATTACAACATGACGCCGAAGGATCAGGTGAAGGAGGTCGCACGGGTCAAACGGCACATCCACGGCCTCATCCAGGATCCGATCACCGTGAAACCCGGCCAGCTCATCGGCGATGTCCTCGCTATGATCGATGAGCGCAAGTTCACCTTCAGCACATTTCCCGTCGTCGACGACCACGGCGCCCTCGCCGGCCTGCTCTCCGGCAATGTCGTCAAGGAGCGCTACAAGGCGAAGTCCGTCTCAGCGGTCATGACACCCCGTGCGCAGTTGATCACGGTCAAGCAAAGCGCCGTGGCCAAGGATCCGATCAAGGCCGCGGACGAGTTTTTCACCCGGCACATCGGCATCAACAAGATGCTGGTGGTCGACGACAAGGGCCGGCTGCACGGGCTCGTGACCAGTTCCGACGTGGAAAAGATCACCAGCGAGGCCAAGGCCCGGCGCAAGCCCGCCCGCGACGCCCAGTTCAGCCTCGTCGTCGGCGCCGCCCTCGCGCCGGTGCGGAAGCCCGACGGCACGCTCGACCGCGAAAGGATCCTTGCCCACGTCGGCCACCTCGTCGACGAACACATCGACGTCGTCGCCGTCTCAACAGCCCACGGCCACACGTCCGGCGTCGGCGACCTCGTGAAGCTGGTACGTAGCGCCTTTCCCGACCTCAGTATCATCGCCGGCAATGTCACCACCGCCGCCGGTGTCGAGTTTCTCGCCGACTGCGGGGCCAGCGCCATCAAGGTCGGCCAGGGACCCGGCTCGATCTGCACCACCCGGGTGGTCGCAGGCGTGGGGATCCCGCAGCTCACGGCACTTTTCGTCGCCAGCAAGGGCGCCGCGGCCAGGGGCGTGCGGCTCATCGCCGACGGCGGCATCACGAAGTCCGGCGACATCGTGAAAGCCCTCACCCTCGCCGACGCGGTCATCTGCGGCGGCCTCCTGGCGGGTTGCCGCGAGGCCCCGGGAGAAATCATCGAGATCAGCGGCAAGGTCTACAAACAGTACCGCGGCATGGGGAGCCTGGCCGCGATGAAGGCCGGCAGCGCCGCCCGTTACGGGCAGGACAAGGCCGACACGACCCGCAAACTCACGGCGGAAGGCATCGAGGCCCTGAAGGAAGTCGCCGGCTATGCCGATGACGTCCTCGACACCCTCGTCGGCGGCGTCCAGAGCGGCATGGGCTACCTCGGCGCCCGCACCCTCGACGAACTTCGCGCCAAGGCCCGTTTCGTCCGCGTCAGCCCCGCCGGCCAGAAGGAAGCCGCCCCGCACGACGTGATCGAGATGTCACGGAAAAATTAGGCGCTTGCGCCTGGTCTTCATTGGGCAGGCACAGGCGACAGAATGAGGTAGGAGCCTGCTTGCAGGCGATTCGTAGCGGAACCGCTTCCGGCTCCGCAGCGGAACGGAAAGCCGGTCCGCCACTACGGAAAATCTCCTGCAAGCAGCCCCCTGCAAAGATAGTTCGAACAATCAGGCGAAATCGCCCGGCGCGGTGACAACCAGACCGCGGAAATGCTGGCGGTAGAAACCTTGGTCGCGGGTCAGGAGGCGGTCGGCTTGCTTCATCGCGTGGCCGCCGATCATGAAATCGGTGGCAATGCGGTAACGTTTGCCACCGGCGGCACGGTGGGCTTTCCACGCGCGACCCGCCGCGAAGAGGGCGTCGAGTCCGCTGCCGATCACGGCGATGTCGGACTCGCGCAAGGTGCGGTCGAGCTGCTCCTTTGAGGAAAAATAGGCGGCAAGTTCGGCGTATACCACTTCGCCTATGACCATGCTGCCCTCCAAGTCGCATTGTTCCAGCGCGCGCTGGGAATGGGTTCCGAACACCGGATCGGGAATAAACACGTCGAGCAGGACGCTCGTATCGAGGGCGGTGGTCACCGGCCGCGCAGTTCCTTCATCAGGTCATCCGTCCGGACGTTTTTCAGACCGAGCACGCCGTAGAACTTGCGAATGCCACTTTTGTGGCGGGCGCCGGCCTTTTGCAGGACGAGCTTGCCATCCAAGTCCACAAACTCGACGGCCATCGCCGGCTTCAGCCCGAAACGCCGCCGGTGATGCTGAGGAATGGTCACTTGTCCGCGTTCACCAATTTTCATATGGCTTGGTATGTGGGGCCGGTATGAAATGTCAACGGCCGGGGTTTGCTTCATTCAGAGACTGCGGAATACTTGGCCTGCCTACAGGTTCGGCGAATTATCGACGGTTTCGTTGACCAAAATTTTCCAGCGTTCCATTTCTGCGGCGGTCGCGTCGTTCAATCCAGATAGGTCCCGCGAGCTGATGTTGGAACTGACAATCGGAGGGAGTTCCATGGCCGCCCGGCCTTCTGTCAAGTAACCGGCCAGCTCCGCCTGCACTTTGGCGTAGCTCGTCCCAAAGCATTCCTCGAACATCCTTTCGGTATTCGGCTCCTTTCGGGCGCGAGCAGCAAATTTCCAAAAAGCATCTTTGCGCCGCTGGTGGTCTCCCAACAAAGCCCAACGCATGAAAAGCCCAAGTTGGCCCTCCTCGACCTGTTCCATGTAAGGGTCGCTCTTGAAATGTGGCACCTCATTGGGGTTAAAAATGGCCGGCTTAGGGTTAAAGATGGCATCCATCGGCAACAGGTCGATTTTCGGCCAGGACCTAACTTGGGCAAAAGATTCGTTCCTCCCGCGAACGGCCAGTGTGGGTGGCCACTCAACACTGACCGAGTCAGATGCAAACCGCAGATCCAAGTAGAAGTTCCGGAGCCCGCGCCAAAGCCAGACGCCGGTGTTCGTCTTCTGCCAAAATAACTCGAGAACTTGCGCGTTTACGAACCGACGCGCCACATTATCGATTGCCAGAAGCAATGAGGCGTCATCTGCCCTTTGTTTGGCCAATTTTTCATAGCCCCAAAGATTCACCAGAAGCGTGATGCTTTCTTTTCCTCCTGAAAGAAGTGGAACGACGTTTGGATCGTTGAAAGCGTCCCGCATACTACGCCAACCCTCTTCCTGCTGGTAGAGAAATAGACGCATTGGGCAATCCAGGGACGCTATCGGCCGCTCCGGCCCGACCGGCTTCATCAACTGCAACCGATGCCGGAGTTCGCCCACGAATCGCTTCGTCGTCTCATCCGAGCACCGCGAAAGAACCTCAATGTTATCAATCTTCCCGTAGCGCCAAGGGCGCGTGTCCAAGCCATCGATTTTTTCGAAGAGATGATTTTCGACGAAATGGGGATACCCCTGATTTTTTTGTGCGTCTGCTTCGAATGGGTTTAGGGTCACCCCATTGCGATTCGCACCCACCTCGGCGGCATTTTTAGCCTGATCCGCCTGCATCGCCGCGATTTCTTCGGGATCGAGCCGGCCGTTATGGTTCTTGTCGTATTTGGCGAGGGTTGCCGCGTCTTGGCCTAGAACATCAAGAGGGGCAATGACCACGCAGACCACCACGGTCATCAAATACCATCGGGGATAAGATGGCCAATGGGACGAGTTCATCTGGGGTAACGATACGGCCGGGGAAACAGCAGAATGTTAGTTAGCGTATCTTTCAGTGGAGTCGAGTCTCTGGAAGCTGATGGTTCGTTGTTGCGCGTTCGACATTCCGAACGCTCAAAGAAATTTGGATTGCCCTCGCCCCTTCAGTCGCGTTTTCACTTTCCGGCAACAGGGGTCCTTGATTCCGGTTGCCGTGATTTTCGCAACCCATGTCCCTCCCCCCTTTTTCCAGCCGGCTCATCGCCGACGTCGGCATTTCCCTTGGTGACGAAGGCAAAGGCCGGCTCATCCCCGAGATTGCCGATGAGCTCCGCGGCACGCCCGCCTCCGTCTCCGTCGTGCTCAAGGTCAATGGCGGCGCCAACTCCGGGCATACCGCGGGCGGCATCAAGCTGAACCTGCTGCCGGCCGGCGTGGTGGTACGCGACGCCCCACACCTCTGCGTCGGCAGCGGCGTCGTCGCCGATCCACGCAAGATCTGGTGGGAAACCCGGCCGCTCGAGAAAAAGGGCCATGCGATCCTTTCGCGCCTGCTCATCGACGAACGGGCGCTCGTGTCCGACGTCATCCACCGGCTGCTCGACCTCGCATGGGAGGATTATCGCACGAACGTCCTCGCTGAGGAGCCGCGCGGCTCCACCGGGCGCGGCATCACCCCGGCCTACCTCGACGAGGTCGGCCAATGGCAGATCACGTTCGCCGATTTTCACGGCGGCCCGAATTACTACGCCCGCAAGCTCGCCCAGCGGGCCGACCGCGCGCTGCGCGTCATCCAGCATGTCTGCCGCGTCTCGCCGGAGACTTTTGCCGGCTTCTTCGACAAGCTCTCCGCCGCCGAGCTGCGCGCCAATGCCGAGGGCCTTGAACTCGGCGTGTTCGACCCGGGTGAGTTCGACTTCACCCAGTTTCGCGGCTCGGCACCGTTCACCCTCAATCTTGAGCGTCTCACCGCGGTCTACTGGCAGGCCGGCACCGCCCTTGCGAAAAATATCGGCGAGGTCCGCGAGCTGATCCTCCGCGAACTCGCCGCCGGCCACACCATCATCGGCGAATTCGGGCAGGCCTACTGGCTGGACAAGCGCCACGGCTTTTCCCCCAACGTCACCGCCTCGCACACCTACACGCCGGAGTTCTTCGAGAGCGCCGGCATTCCCGTGCAGCGGATCCACACCTTCGGCGTGGCCAAGGCCTACGACACCAAGGTCGGCACCCACACGTTCCTCACGCAGATGGATGATGCCCACCCGCTCGCGCAGAAATTGAAGCAGATCGAGTTTGGCACGAGCACCGGGCGCCAACGCATGGTCGGCTGGTTCGACGCCGTCGAAAAGGGCGATGTGCTCCGCTATGGCGGTTATCAGGACCTCATGATCAACAAGGCCGACGCCCTTACCCATGGCGGCGACTGGCAGGGCGATCTGCTGATTTGCATCGCGTACGAGGACTCCCATGGCCGGCGTTATAATCACGTGCCGCGCAACGAGGCCGTCCGGAAGTCGCTGCGCCCCGTCTATACCACCCATCCCGGCTGGACCGAGGACATTTCGCAAATCCGCCGCTTCGCGGACCTGCCGCTTAACGCCCGGCGTTATGTGGCCGCCATGATGAAGTCCACCCTCGACGTCGCCTACGCCGGCGAGAAGTGGCCGGCCGTGCTGCCGAATCTCCGCTACCTAGGCGTCGGTCCCAATCCGTCACAGATCATCAAGGATGTGCCGGGTACGGCGGAGCTGGTGAAGCTCGCCTGAGCGAAGCAGATGTGGTGGCCGCCGACCTCCGGGCGGCGGAGGTTTGCGTAGGGGCGTAGCTTGATCGCGCCCGGGCGTCGTCAAATGACGCTCCTGCCGCCGCCCGGCCTGTCCTCCATAGCCTGGGCGACGGCGGAAGGTCGGCGGCCACCTTGTTCAATCCGGGCCTAGAAATCCTGCAGCCGCCCTTCGCCCGCCCCGCGTTCCGGCGCGATCCGCTCCAGCACCTCGCCGATCAGGTAGACGGACCCAGTGACGACGACCGTTTCGCCCGGCTTCCCTGCCGTGCAAGCCTGGGCCGAGGGGAAAAGCTCCGCCACCGTTGAATGGAGCACGCGTCCGGCGAAGGTCGCCGGCAACAGTGCGGCGAGTTCCTCCTGGCTGCTCGCCCGCGCCTGCTTCGGCACCACCAGATGGATCTCCTTGGCGTAGCGCGCAATCACCTCCAGCAGCGGCTGGGCTCGGGCCGCGCCCAGCACGCCAACCACGACTGCCGGCGCCGGTTCCGTCCGGGTGAGGCGCTCCAGATTCTGTTCCAGGACGAGGCTGCCCTCGGGATTGTGCGAGGTATCGAGAATCAGCTGCCGTCCACCCAGCGACACCCGCTGCCAGCGGCCGGGCCAGTCGACATCTTGCAGGCCGCGGGCAATGGCTTCAGGCGTCAACTTCCACTGTGCCGGCAGCGTTCGCGCCACCAAGGTGGCCGTCGCGGCATTCCAGCGCTGATAGTCGCCCTCGAGGTTCGTCGCGGGATAACGCACCCCGTCTTCGCCAAACTCCTCGACGACGGAGATCACCCGGCTGCCCCGTTCGACCGCAATCTGGCGGATGACCCGCTCCGCGCCCGCGGGCAGCCGGCCGACGACCACCGGCCGGCCCGGCTTGATGATACCCGCCTTCTCAGCGGCGATTTTTTCCACGGTGTCGCCCAGTTCCGCCGTGTGATCGAGGCTGATCGAGGTGATGACCGCGATCTCCGGCAGCACGACGTTGGTGGCATCGAGCCGGCCGCCCATGCCCACCTCGACGACGGCGATATCGCAATGCCGCCGCGCGAACTGCAGGAAGGCCATCGCGGTCATGAATTCAAAAAAGCTGGGATGCTCGTCGGGACTGTCGCGGGCGATCCGCTCGGCCACCGGCCGCAATTCCCGCGCGTACGCGACAATCTCCGTCTCGGTCAGCGGCTGCCGGTCCACCTGCACCCGCTCCCCGAGCCGGACAAGGTGGGGCGAGGTGTAGAGGCCGGTTCGCCAGCCCGCCGCCCGCAGAATCGAGTCGATCATCGCCGCGGTCGATCCCTTGCCGTTGGTGCCGGCGACATGGATGACCGGCATCATGCGCTCGGGATGCCCCAGAGCCGCGGCCAGTTCACGCATACGGTCGATGCCGAACCTCAAGCCGCGCGCCTTGAGCGAGAAAAGGTAGTCCTGGACAGCGGCGTAATCGGCGGCGGTCGAGCGTTGAGACATGCCAGAACGCTCAACATTCAACCCTGAACGTTCAACGCTCAATCCCTCGGAGTTTTGGCCACGAAGAGAAACGAAATGACACGAAAATTCAGACCGTTTGATATTTGAACCCTCAATCCGTTCCGACTGGATCCTATCGTGTTATTTCGTGCCTCTTTGTGGCAAAAAATCCGGTAGTGGTACGTTTTGATGGCTGCTAGTTTGTAGTCCCGGCTTCAGCCGGTCCGAAATTCCGGCTGAAGCCGGGACTACAAACGCAAAACGTACCACTACCAAAAATCCGGGCCGATTGCCGCCGCAAGGTAGTTTCACCTGATTCGGCGGCTAGGCACCTTCCAGTCACTGAGTCCAACTCAGGGCGTCGGGGCCGGCGGCGCCGGCTTCTTTTTCAAGTGCAGCGCCGTCAGGATGTCGCGCAGACGGTCGCGCTGCTCCAGCCGGCTCACTATCAGGTCGACGAGTCCGCGCTGCAAAAGGAATTCCGCACTCTGGAAACCGGGGGGCAGGGTCTGCTTTGTGGTTTCCTTGATGACCCGCGGGCCGGCGAAGCCGATCAATGCGCCGGGTTCGGCGATGATGACGTCGCCCAGGGTCGCGTAACTGGCGGAAACCCCGCCCGTCGTCGGGTTGGTCAACACTGAGATGTAGGGCAGCCGGGCCGCCGCCAGCCGGCCGAGGGCGGCGCTGGTCTTAGCCATCTGCATGAGCGAAAGGATGCCTTCCTGCATGCGCGCGCCGCCCGAGGTGCTGAAGATGATGCAGGGAATCTTCTTCGCGATCGCCAGCTCGATCGCCCGGGTGATCTTTTCGCCCGTGGCCGAACCCAGGGTGCCGCCGCAGAACCGGAAATCCATCACCGCCAGCGCGACTTCGATGCCGTGAATTTTGCCCGTGCCGCAGATGACCGCCTCGGGCAGGCCGCTGTCCTTCTCGTAGCGTTTCAGCCGCTGCTTGTAGGGCTGGGAATCCGTAAAATTCAACGGATCGGCCGATTTGAGGGCGGCGTCGCTTTCGACAAACGAATCGGGATCGACCAGTGCCGCAATCCGTTCGCGCGCTCCGATCGGGAAATGATAGCCGCTCTTGGGCATCACCATCTGGTTATCCACCAGCTCCTTATTGAAAACAATCTCGCCGGTGGCGGGATCCTTGGTGTACAGCCCCTTTGGGATGCCCTTCTTCTTGGATTTACGGACCGTGTAGGTCGGTTTGTCGAAATGCATGATGGATTTAGCCGTGAGCGAAGGTGACAACGTCGAGGTTCAGGCACCCGCCGCGGCGGAGCACACGCGCACAACCGTTGAGCGTGGAACCCGTAGTGAAAACGTCATCAACGAGGATGTAATGCTGCGCGGGATTTAGGGACACACCCCTACGAAGTGCAAAGGCATTTTTGAGGTTGGCCTGCCGGGTCCGCCGGTCGAAAGCGGTTTGCGTTTGAGTGTCGACCGTGCGCCGCAGCACCGGCTGCACCGTCGTTCCGCCCGATGCAGCCCGCGAAAGTCGATCGGCAATCAGGGCGCTCTGGTTAAAGCCGCGCTCCCGCTCCTTGCGGGGATGCAAGGGCACCGGCACCAACACCCCGCCCCGCACGAATTCCAGCAGTCCGGCCGAACGGTGGAATACCGTCTCCAAGTCCGCCAGCACATGCAGGCCGCGATGGTACTTCAGCTCAATCACCAGCGCGCGCGCCGGGCCCTTGAACAACACGGCGGTGCGACCTTCGCGGAACGCCGGCGCCAGGCCGACGCAATGTGGACACATCCGTCCCTCTTCCACGTCGCCATAAAACGGATGGCCACAGGTCGTGCAATGCGGCGATTCGACGAACGCAAGCTGGCTCGTACAGACCTCGCACAGGTGGCGAAAACCCTTCTCGTCACCGACCAGCCCGCGGCAATGCACGCAGACTGGGGGAAAGACGGCGCGCCCAAGCCCATGCGCGAGTTGGACCAGAGTGCTCATGGGATCGCAGGTAGGGGCGTCCCTTGCGGGCGCCCGCCACTAGGTTTCGTGTGATTCATGACAGAACACCGTTCGCCGGATTGCTCCTAATAAAGCACCTTCGACAGGAAAAGCCCGTGAGGCGGAGCCGTTTTGATGGCCATGGTCCGTTCGCGCGACTCGAGGATCGACCGGATCTGCGGCACGGTGAGTTTCCCTTCGCCGACCGCGACCAGCCCCCCGACCAGGCTCCGGGCCATCTTGTAGAGGAATCCTTCCGCCTCCATCGTGATCCGAACGCGCCGGCCATGGCGCACAATCTGGAAGCGGCGGAGGTCTCGCACCGTGTCTTCCCGGGCCGGCCCGTTCAGCGCGGTAAACGCCCGGAAATCGTGCCTTCCCCGCAGGACGTCCGCCGCGGACTGCATCGCCCCAAGATCGAGCGGGCGGAAGACCGTCCAGCAGTACGGCCGCGCGAACGGGTCGGCATCGCCGAGGCTCAGGTGGTAGATGTAGCGTTTTCCGGCGGCCTGGAACCTCGCGTGAAAATCCGCCACCGTCCGCCGGACGGCACTGACCTGGATGGTCGCCGGAAGGCCCACCCGGAACGCCGCGACCAGCTTCTCGGCGCCGTGGCTCCAGGCGGCGTCAAAGTGAAAGACCTGCCCCAGCGCATGCACACCGGCATCGGTCCGTCCGCTGCCGTGGATCCGCACGGGCTTGCCCAGGATTTGGGCCAGCCGCGCCTCAATGACATCCTGGACACCCCGCCCGCCCGCCTGGCTCTGCCAGCCGTCGAACGCCGTGCCGTCGTAGGCGCACGTGCATTTCCATCGCTGGATTTTTTCCGGGGTAGAGATCACAGGAGTTTGGTGAGGAAAACTTATCGCGGAAGCGCGAAAAAGCGGAAGCGCGGAATCCGCAGCAAGGTTGCTTTTTCGTGTTTCCGCTCCTCCGCGTTTCCGCGATCACCCTTCCGATTCAGGCGGCGGCGGCACCTTCTGGTCCAGAAAATCCTGGAGAATGATCGTCGCCGCCCGCGAATCCACCAGTCCGCTCGCGCGCACGGCCCGGCGCTTGCCCTTCGGAATCGACTCCTCCGCCTCGTAGCTGGTGAGTCGCTCATCAATCAGGTGCACCGGCAGGCCGAACTCCGCGCGGAGCCGCGCCGCAAAGGCCTCGGCTTCCTTCGCCTTCGGGCCCGCCGTGTCGTCCATGTTCAACGGATGCCCGAGCACAAATTCGGTCACGCGCCGGCCTTTCGCCACTTCGCCCAGCGCGGTCCAGCGCTTGGCCGGGTCCGGGTCGATCAGCGCCGGCAGCGGCGTGGCCACACCCAGCTCGTCGCCGTAGCTCAGCCCGATGCGCTTCGTGCCGTAGTCGATGCCCAGACAGCGCATGCGATCACAGCCAGCGATGGCCTCCGGCCTCCGCTTCCACGCGCTTCAGCAGCAGCTTGATGTCCTGCGCCCGGTGCTTGGGGCAGACCAGCGTGGCGTCGGGCGTGTGGACGACGATCAGGTCGTCGGTCCCGACCAGCGCGACCAGGTGCTGGCCCTCGGAAATCACGATGTTGTTGCTCCCCTGCTCCACCAGCGTCCGGCCGCGGCCCACGTTGCCGTGGGCGTCCTTCGCGTCGTGGCGCGCGACGGCGGCCCATTCCCCGACGTCGTCCCAGTCGAAGCTCGCCGGAAGGACAACCACGTTCGTGGATTTCTCGAGCAACGCGTAGTCGACGGAGATCTTTCGCAGCTTGGGATAAACCCGTTTCAGGACGGGACCGAGCGCACGGCCTTTCGCCAGCACAGTGCGCACTGGGGCGAGCCCCGCCTGCAGGTCGGGCGCGTGCGCGGCGAAACCGGCCTCCACCACGGGGACGCTCCAGACAAACATGCCGGCATTCCACAGGTATTCGCCTGATGCAAGGTAGCGCCGGGCCGTCTTGAGGTCGGGCTTTTCATAGAACGCGGCGACTTGATACGCGCGGCTCCCTGCCACCAGCGGAAGCGCCTTTCCCTTCCGGATGTAGCCAAAACCCGTGGCGGGCGCATCCGGCTTGATGCCGATGGTCACGATCACCGGCTCGCGCGTCGCGGCGGCAAAGGCGGCGCGGAGGTCGTGACGGTAGGCGGCCTCGTCCTTGATGACATGATCGGCCGGCAGGATGGCGAAAACACCACGGGGATCGCGCCGGCCGACCAGCGCAGCCGCCAGACCGACGGCCGGGGCCGTGTCGCGACCGACCGGCTCGGCCACGATGTTGGCCGCCGGCAGTCGGAACGGGGCGCAGACCTCGCGCACGGCCTTTTCCTGCCGCACGCTGGTGATAACGAAGATATTCCGCGCCGGCGCCAGCGGCCGCACCCGCCGGAGCGTCTGGGCCAGCATCGGAGTGGCTCCCACAATGGGCAGAAGATGCTTTGGACGGTGCAGTCGGCTTTGCGGCCAGAAACGCTCGCCGCGCCCGCCGGCAATGATCACGATGAAGGGTTCAGACACCCGCACAGACTGAAGGCCGGGCCCGATGCGGTGCAAATTCATTTGCGACGCGCCGCGAACCGGCTCTCTTTCGCCGCAATGCCGGATCCGTTGCCCAGCCTCTCTCCCGCCGAGCTCGCGCGGTACAGCCGGCATATCATGCTCGGCGAGATCGGCGTGGAAGGTCAGCGCCGGCTGAAGGCCGCCAAGGTGCTGGTCGTCGGCGCCGGCGGCCTGGGCAGTCCGGCGGCCCTTTACCTCGCCGCCGCGGGCGTTGGCACGCTGGGGATCGCGGACTTCGACCGGGTCGAGGCGCACAATCTTCCCCGCCAGCTGCTGCACGATTCCGACTCCGTGGGTGAGCGCAAGACCGCCTCGGCCGCCCGCCGGCTGCGCCTCACGAATCCGTTCATCGACGTGGTCGAGCACGCGGAAGGTGTCACCCCCGCCAACGTCATCGAGCTCTTTGGCGCCTACGACGTGATTGTCGACGGCACCGATACCTTCGCCACACGCTACCTCAACAATGACGCCGCCGTCCTTGCCCGCCGGCCGCTGGTGTATGGGAGCATCTTCCGGTTCGAGGGCCAGGTGACCGTATTCGATCCCGCCCAAGGCGGTCCCTGCTACCGATGCCTGTTTCCCACGCCACCGCCCGCGGGCTCGGTGCCCAACTGCGGCGAAGCCGGCGTCCTCGGCGCACTCTGCGGCGTCATCGGCAGCCTGCAGGCCGTCGAGGCGATCAAGCTGGTCACGGGCATCGGCGACACGCTGCGGGGCCGGCTCCTGACCTACGACACGCTCGCCCAGTCGTTCCGGACGCTGCAAATCGCGCGTGACCCCGCGTGTCCGGTTTGCGGACCGCATCCCGCGATCCGCGAGATCCGCACGGAGAACTATAGTTTCGATTGTTCAACCTCCGAACCTGCACCCATGGCCATCACTGAATATCCGCTGGAGATCCCCGTCACCGACGCAAAGCGTCTCCTCGATACCGCCCCGGACCGCACCCTGCTGATCGACGTTCGCGAGCCGCACGAGCTTGAGATTTGCCGGGTCGAAGGCGCGGAAGCCATCCCCATGCGCCAGATTCCCGCGCAGCTCGGGATCCTGCCGAAAGACCGCCACCTGCTCATCATGTGTCATTCCGGCGGCCGCAGCATGCGCGTCACCGAGTACCTTCGCGCGAACGGCTATCCGGCCGTCAGCAATGTCGGCGGCGGCATCAATGCCTGGGCGGACCAGATCGAACCGGCGATGCGCCGGTATTGACTGTGCGCCCGGACACTTGCCCGAGCCGGATTGCAGAGCCCGCAGGCACAGGTAGCCGCCCCTACACCTTCAGCTCCGGGTGCTTCGCGCTATATTCCTTCGCGTAGTCCGCGAATGCGGCCTTCAAACGCGCGGTCACGGTGTCCGGGCCCACGTTGAATCGAAGGTCGTCGATCTCGGCGACCGGTGTGACATCCTTCGTCGAGGACAGCAGACAGCATTCCTGCATCGTTCCCAAGTCCTCCGGGCGGATCGCCACCTCCGCCACGGGCACTCCAGCCAGTGAAGCAATCTTTGTCAGCAGGAGCGTTCGGGTAATCCCCTCCAGGATGCCGGCGCTCAAGGGCGGCGTGACGAAGGTTCCATCGCGCACGAAGGCGAGGTTGGAAACAGCGGCCTCCGTGACCTCGCCGGCGAGGTTGAGGATGACCACCTCGTCGGCACCGCGGGTGCGCGCCTCGCGCAGGCAGAGGATGTTGTTGAGGTAGTTCCCGGTCTTCCATGCCGGGCTCAGGCTTTCCGCCGGATTGCGGCGCAGGCCGGTGGCCACCGAGAGCCGGAGTCCGCAGCGCAGCACATCGGCGGCCACCTGGGGACAAGGCTGCACCAAAAGGACAAATTCGGGCCGGTCGGCCAGGGCGGGATCAAGGCCGATCGCGCCACCACCGCGCGTGACCTGCAGGCGGATGTAGACCTCACCCGTGAAGCCCGCGGTGCGGCGGAAGGCCGCGACGGTCCGCGCGATTTCCCCGAGCATTTCGCCCGGCCCCTGCGGCAACGCCAGGTGCAGGGCCTTGGCCGAACGCTCCAGGCGGCGCCAATGCTCCTCCCAGGCGAAGATCACCCCATGGTACGTCCGCCAGACCTCGTAGATCGCATCGCCGTAGAGAAAGCCACGGTTGAGCGGCGACAGTGACGCCTCGTGGGCCGGGTGCAGGCGGCCGTTGGTGTTGGCCTGGATATAGGAGGCGGGCATGTTGGGAGTCGCACTCTCCGCCGTGCGGACGATTTCGCCAAATAAAAAACCCCCGCTGACTGCCGCGGAGGTTCGTCGGTGCGGGAAAACGATGGGGAGGTTACTTGCGCGCCTTAACCAAACCGAGCGCCTTCTTGATATTCTGCACGCTTGGCAGGGAGATCGAAAGGGTCTTGGCGATGACGGCGCCCGTCTTGCCCGCCTCGGCGAGCTTTTTGACGGCGGCGCGGGTCTCGTCCGTAATGACCGCCCGCCTGCGCCGCTGCTTGCCGCCGGCCGGCTTGCCCCCGGCCGCCTGCTTCACCGCGGTGAGGAATTCCTTCACGCTGCCGAAGCCGTATTTGACATGCAGCGTCGCGAGCTGACGCTGACGCTGGACGAGGATTTTCTTTTCGAGGGCGGCGATCTTCGCGGCAATTTTTGCCTTCGCCGCCTCGAGTACTTTGATTTTGTTGGTAGCCATAGGGGAACAGCCTACCGCCATATGGGTATTTATAGCAAGTTTCGGTTGCAGGACGGTTTAAAAGAAAATGACCGTATAGAGATCATCAGATGTCCTACGGCGCCTCGCGAATAACAAGGGAATGAAATGGTGCGTGACGGGGGAAGCTCCGGCCCGACCCCGCCGACTCAAATCGTCATCGCGTGATAACCGCCATCCACCACGATCTCCGATCCCGTGATGAAGCTGCCGGCACCGTCACCC
>Ga0265319_1001341_pt1 | contig 14846 bp, 10 predicted proteins | sample 4824metaG_FD_192443 | JGI IMG/M metagenome (GOLD analysis project Ga0265319, IMG submission 192443) | Rhizosphere microbial communities from Carex aquatilis grown in University of Washington, Seatle, WA, United States - 4-8-24 metaG | ecosystem: Host-associated > Plants > Roots > Rhizosphere >...
TGCCGCGGTGAGCGCATGACGCGGAACTTCACCGCCGAGGCGGCCGCGTCCGGCACCTCGTACGCCGTCGCGGAGGAGGCGTTCGTGTCCCGCGCCGCGCTGCGCCGGCTTGTCGAGGAGGACGAGGTCGGGCTTGCGGTGCTCGCCATGCTCCGCATGCCCGGCCTGTGCGGTGCCGACATCGACCTGTCGGCCGGCATGATCGCGCCGGCCTGAGGTAACGGACGGCAGCTGAAGGCTGCTTGAGACCCCTTGAGAACCATGACGCAGGAACTGCGCAGGAACTGGAAGTGAGGAACGCACCGTGAGCGTGTCGTCGGTGCTTGTGGTCGGTGGCGGCATCACGGGCAGCGTGCTTGCCCTTGCCCTCACGCAGCGGGGGGTCAGGGTCGAGCTCGCGGAGATCAGCCCGCAGTGGCGTGGCGTCGGCCACGGCATCACCGTCCAGGGCAACCTGCTCGCCGCGCTGGACAAGGTGGGCGTGCTCGGCGAGGTCCTCGACCGCGGGGTGCCGTTCAACCAGCTGCGGATGCGCCAGGCCGACGGGTCGCTCATCGCCGAGGTGCCCACGCCGCGCACCGGGGGCCCCGCGCTGCCCGCGACGCTGGGCGCGCTCCGTTCCGACTTGCAGGCCGTGCTGTGCGATCACGTTTACGCGGCGGGCGTCACGGTGCGGCTGGGGCTGAGCGTCCGGGCGATCGCCCAGGACTCAGAGCGCGCCTATGTCCAGTTCACCGACGGCACGGACGGCCGCTACGACCTGGTGGTCGGCGCGGACGGCATCAGGTCCGCCGTCCGCCCGATGCTCGGCATCACCACCACGCCCCAGCCGAGCGGCATGTCGATCTGGCGGGTGGTCGCGGGCCGGCCCGCGGAGATGGACTGCGCCGAGGTGTACTACAACGGCCCCAGGTACAAGGCGGGATACAGCCCGATCTCGTCCGGCCAGTGCTACGCCTACCTGCTCGACGTCGACGGCAAGCAGGCCGACTTCGGCGACCAGCCCGCCTGGCAGCTCATGTACCAGCGGTCGGCGGGCTACGGTGGCACCTGGGGCAGGCTACGGGAGACGATCGATGCGGACTCCAACGTCTCGCACACGCGCATCGAGTGGCTGCTCGTGGCTGACCCCTGGTACCGGGGCCGGGCCATCGTGATCGGGGATGCCGCGCACGCCTGCCCGCCGCTGATCGCCCAGGGCGCCGCGATGTGCGCTGAGGACGCCGTGGTGCTCGCCGAGCTGGTCACCGGCGGGCAGCCGGTCTCGCGGGCCCTCCCGGCATTCATGACCCGGCGGATGCCCAGGGTCGAGCTCGTCGTCAAGAACTCGATGCAGCTGGTCCGCTGGGAGATGGGCCTCGAACCGCACACCGAGGCGGACGTGGCGCGGACGATGAGCTCCACCCTCGGTTTCCTTGCCGCGGCCGCGGCCTGACCTCCGTCCGGTGACCAGCCGGGCCGCGCCCGCCCCACCGGCGGAGACCGCGCTCGCCCTGTCTCACCTGATCTTCGGCGGCACCCTGGACAGGCACCCGGGGCTGAAGCTGCTCGCCGCGCACGGCGGCGGCTTCCTGCCTACCTACGCCGGCCGTTCCGACCATGCCTGGGCCCACCGGCCCGACGCCCGCGGCTGCGCCGAGCCGCCAAGCTCCTACCTGCGCCGCATCTGGTATGACGCGCTCGTCTACACCCCGCACGCGCTGCGCCACCTGATCATGGTGGCCGGCGCGGACAAGGTGGTGCTCGGCACCGACTACCCCTTCGACATGGGCGTCACCGACCCGGTCGAGCGGGCCGCCGCCGCCGGCCTCCCGGCCGCGGACCTCACCGCGGTCCTGAGCGGCAACGCGGCCGCCTTGTTCGGCCTTCCCGCCGCCGTCAGCCGCCACGGCTGACTCGCCGGCGTAACCGGCTGGTCACGGTATGGCCGCGTTCCAGCTTGAGCGACCCTGGGATCTGGCGTTGGTAATCGCGCGTTCGGTACCCTCTCCGAAAACTCCCAACATTTCTGGAGAATTCGGGCCTGGCGATGAGCACACTTCCCTATTTCCCGACCCCGGCGACCCCTGAACAGATGACCGGGGAACCGGCTGCCGTGCAGCTGACCGCGGCCGGCCCGGCGCCGCAACGGCGCCTGACCGTGCTGTTCCGCGCGCTGATGGTCATTCCGCACGGCATCGTGCTTTATTTCCTCACGATCGGCGCTATTTTCACCGTGTTCGTCGGCTGGTGGGCGGCCTTGTTCACCGGTCGGCTGCCGGAATGGGCGCACTCCTACGTGTCCGGCTTCGTGCGGTGGTACGCGCGCGTAGTGGCGTATGAGCTGCTGCTGACGGACGTTTACCCGCCGTTCTCCCTCGGCGACGAACCCGGGTACCCGGTGCGCGTCCTCATGCCGCCCAGGGACCGCCTCCCCCGCTGGGAGGTCTTCTTCCGCGGCATCCTGGTCATCCCCGCGAGCCTGCTGACGACCATCCTGCAGTACGGCGGCATGACCATCGTCGCCTTCATCGCATGGCTGATCACGCTCATCACCGGGCGGCTCCCCCAGGGGCTGCACCAGGCATACATGGCGATGATCCGGTACCAGGCTCGTACCTACTGCTACTACTTCCTGCTCACTTCGACCTACCCGAAGGGGCTCTACGGCGATGGCCCAGCCGCCGCGGCCGCCGCCGGCGATGCGCCGACGCTGCCGGTCGCTGACGGGCCGGCCGCCAGCGACTGGGCGCCCCCCGGTGACCCGGCTCCCGCCGCGGACTGGGCGCAGCCGGCCGACGACCCCGCGCCGGGCGGCTACGGGACGCCCGCCGGCTACGGGACGCCCGCTGACTACGGGACGCCTGCCGGTTACGGGACGCCTGCCGGTTACGGGACGCCTGCGGGCTACGGGACGCCTGCCGGTTACGGGACGCCTGCCGGCTACGAGACGCCTGCCGGCTACGAGACGCCTGCGGGCTACGGGACGCCCGGCGGCTACGGGACGCCCGGCGGCTACGGGACGCCCGGCGGCTACGGGACGCCCGGCGGCTACGGGACGTACGGCGGCTACGGGACGTACGGCGCCTATGGGGCGTCGGCCGACGCGGGCGCGCCTGCTGAATGGCGGCTGCTCCTGAGCACAGGCGCCCGGCGGCTGCTGACGCTCTTCATCGTCCTCGGCGTCGTGCTTTACGTGGGCAATTTCGTCGCCAACATTGCTTTCAATGTAAACCGCATCACAACGACACAAAGCCCCATCAAGACGTTCAACACCGCGAACGCCACCCTGAACACCCAGCTGGCCAGCTGGGATACCACGCAGAAGGCCTGCGCCGACATCACCTGCGTCACCGCGGGAGACGCCCAGGCCGCTACCTACTTCACCGACTTCGCAAACACGCTGCACGGCACGTCCATGCCAGCGGCGGCCGTCGGCCCGGCGAACCAGCTCTACTCCGACGCGACCACGATTGCCAAGGACCTGACCACGCTCAGCCAGACGACCAGCAGCGCCCAGTACCAGAGCGCGGTCAACAGCACCGGCGTTCAGCAGGAACTGAACCAGTTCGACAGCGACGATAACGCGCTGCAGGACACGCTTAACAGCTAGCACTGGCCGGCCCCGTGGCACCGACTGGGGCCGGACCAGCCCCCCGTCGACGCACGGCGTCTGGGCCGGTAAGTGCGGCGGCCCGCGGCTGGCATGGTAGGTAGTGCAGAGGAGGCAAACGCGGGAAGGGACGTGATCTTGTGCGGGCGATAGTGGTGCGCGAGCTTGGCGGGCCGGAGGCGATGGTCCTCGCGGAGCATGCCGACCCGGCCCCGGGGCCTGGCCAGGTCCTCGTCCAGGTCGCCGCGGCCGGGGTGAACTTCATCGACATCTACCGGCGCTCCGGCGTCTACCCGCAGCCGCTGCCCTACGTGCCGGGCAGCGAGGGCGCGGGCACGGTCCTCGCCGCCGGGGAGGGCGTCACCGAGTTCTCCGCCGGCGACCACGTCGCCTGGGCCGAGGGACCTGGCAGCTACGCGGAGCAGGTCGCCGTGGACGCGCGGCAGGCGGTCCCCGTTCCCGAGGGCGTCGACCTCAAGGCCGCCGCCGCCGTCATGTTGCAGGGCCTCACCGCGCACTACCTGTGCCACAGCACGTTCCCCGTCACCGAGGGGAGCGTGACCGTGGTCCACGCCGCGGCCGGCGGGGTCGGGCTGCTGCTCGCCCAGATGATCAAGGCTCTGGGCGGCACCGTGATCGCCACCACCTCGTCGACCGAGAAGGCCGCGCTCGCCAAGCAGGCCGGCGCCGACTTCGTGACCACCTACGAGGCTTTCCCCGGCGTGGTCCGCGAGGCGACGGACGGCCGGGGCGCGGACGTCGTTTTCGACGGCGTGGGCAAGGACACCTTCGACGCGAGCCTGTCGGCACTGCGCCCGCGCGGCATGATGGTCCTGTTCGGCGGGTCGAGCGGCCAGGTCCCGCCGGTCAACCCGCAGCGGCTCAACAGCGGCGGGTCCTTGTTCCTCACCCGCCCCACGCTCGCCCACTACGTCGCCGACCGCACTGAGCTGCTGTGGCGCTCTGGCGACCTCTTCCGGTGGATCGGCAAGGGAGAACTGAACGTCCGCGTCGGCGCCGAGTACCCGCTCGCCGACGCCCCCCGCGCCCACGAGGACCTGGCCGGCCGCCGCACCACCGGCAAGCTCGTCCTCGTTCCCTAGCCGTTCTGCTCCGCGCCGCGCACAGGGCCATATTCCCATTCCCTTTCCGGTGGGACAAAAGGGGCAAATAGGGTCAGGCCTTGCCTCAAGCGCAGTAAATGTTCGGCGCGCGTGCCTAGCGCCGAGACTTTGACACCGCAGAGGTGTCAAACTCTCGGCGATGGCGAGAATTTTGATAACAGCAAGAAGCGCCGCAGGCGCCCGCCACCGTGCGACCCGCGCGGTCCGGGCCGCCGTACCGTCACCCCGCTGCGTGCAGTGTGCGGACCCGCGCGGCGACCGCGGCGGCATCCACCGGCACCGTGGTGTCCACCACAACCAGGTCGCCGATGCCGAGCGGGCGGTCATACTCGGCCATGGCCGGCGCCGGCAGCGACTTGATGACGTGCACCGGGTGTGTGACGCGGGCGTTGTAGCGGGCGCTGGCCAGCTCGGCGGGGCACGAGCAGTGCACCTCGACCGGCCGGCCGCCGAGCCCGATGAGCCGGCCGCGCTCGTAGTCGCTGTACGGCCGGAAGTTCGCCTCGATCACCACGTCAGGCGCGCGCGCCGCCAGCGTCCACAGCAGCTCCATCGCCGCGCCGCCGAGCCGCCGGGACCACGCCAGGTCCGCTTCCGGCGCGCCGAGCGCGTCGTGCAGCGTCTCCTTGATGGTGTCCTTGGTGATCAGCGCGTAGCCGAGCTCCGCGGCCAGCGGCCCGGCAAGGCTCGTCTTACCCGCGCCGGGTGCCCCGGATACGTACACCAGCCGCTTGACCTGCGTCATGTGGCACCTCCCTACTCCGCGGCCCCGCTCATCGCGCGACGCGGAACCGAACGGAAGCAGCCGCGCACGTTCGGGATGATGACCGTCGCACCCGAAGCCGCAAGCCTGCGCGCGCCGCCGTTAGCCGACGCGCGTGTCGGTTAACTCACACCTCCGGCAAGACCGGCGGGGAAGATCGCCATTAGTATCTGTTAATCCGTCGCCGAATGTCGCACGAGGAGCAGCCGTGACCTTGCTTGAGCGCATCACCGGCCCGCAGGACCTCAAGGACCTCACGCAGGAGCAGCTGGGGCTGCTCGCGGCGGAGATCCGAGACGTCCTGGTCGAGACGGTGACCAGGACGAGCGGGCACCTAGGGCCGAACCTCGGGGTCGTCGAGCTGACCATCGCGCTGCACCGGGTGTTCGACTCGCCCAAGGACAAGCTCATCTTCGACACCGGCCACCAGTCCTACGTGCACAAGCTGCTCACGGGCCGGCTCGGCGAGTTCCATACGCTGCGGCAGAGCGGCGGCCTGTCCGGCTACCCGTCCCGGCGCGAGTCCGTGCACGACCTGGTGGAGAACTCCCACGCGTCCACCAGCCTCTCCTACGCCGACGGCATGGCCAAGGCGTACAAGCTGCGCGGCGAGCACGACCGCACGGTGGTCGCGGTGATCGGCGACGGCGCGCTGACCGGCGGCATGGCCTGGGAGGCGCTGAACAACATCGCGGTCGCGCGCGACTCCCGGCTCGTTATCGTGGTCAACGACAACGGCCGCTCCTACCAGCCGACGATCGGCGGCCTCGCCTCCCACCTGTCCTCGATCCGGGTCAGCCAGCGCTACGAGCACGTGCTCGACCTGATCAAGACCACGGTGACGAGCACGCCGATCGTGGGCAGCCAGCTGTTCGGCGCGCTGCACGGGGCGAAGAAGGGGCTCAAGGACTTCCTGCAGCCGCAAGTGCTGTTCGAGGACCTGGGCATCAAGTACATCGGCCCCATCGACGGCCACGACGAGGAGATGACCGAGCATGCGCTGCGCCAGGCCTGCGAGTTCGGCGGGCCGGTCCTCGTCCACGTGATCACCCGCAAGGGCTTCGGCTACCTCCTCGCCGAGCAGAACGAGGAGGACTGCCTCCACCAGGTCCCGGGCACCGGCCTCAAGGCGGCCCCCGCCGCGGCCGGTACCGCCGCGGCCGGTACCGCCGCGAGCGCCGGAACCGCGAGTGCCGCGGCCAAGCCGGCCAAGCGCTCGTGGAGCGACGTGTACAGCGACGAGATGGTCGCCATCGGCGCCCGCCGTCCCGACGTGGTGGCCATCACCGCCGCCATGCTGCACCCGGTCGGCCTCGCCCCGTTCAAGGCCGCCTACCCGGACCGGGTCTACGACGTGGGCATCGCCGAGCAGCACGCGATGACCATGGCCGCGGGCCTGGCGATGGCCGGCCTGCACCCGGTGGTGTCCGTCTACGCGACGTTCCTCAACCGGGCCTTCGACCAGCTGCTGATGGACGTGGCGCTGCACAAGCTGCCGGTCACCGTCACCCTGGACCGCGCCGGGGTGACCGGCCCGGACGGCGCGAGCCACAACGGGATGTGGGACGGTTCCATCCTCCAAGTGGTCCCCGGCCTGCGGCTGGCGGCGCCGCGCGACGGCAGCCGGATCGCCGAGTTGCTTGGCGAGGCCGTGGCGGTCAGCGACGGGCCCACCGTCGTCCGCTGGCCGAAGGGTAGCGTCGGCGCCGAGGCCGAGGCGGTCGGCAAGCTCGGCCAGATGGACATCCTGGCCGTGCCCGCCGAGGGCACCGGCCGGGACGTGCTGCTGCTCGGGGCCGGCCCGATGGCGGTCACCTGCGTCGAGGTCGCGCGAAGGCTCGGCGACCACGGCATCGGGGTGACCGTCGTCGACCCCCGCTGGCTCAAGCCGGTCGACGAGGCCGTCGTCGGCGCGGCGCGGCAGCACCGGCTGGTGGCGGTGGTGGAGGACAACGGGCGGGCCGGCGGGTTCGGTGACGCGGTGGCCCGGCTGCTGCGCGACCACGACCTGGACGTCCCGGTGAAGACGTTCGGCCTTGAGCAGCAGTTCCTCGACCACGGGACGCGGGATGAGATCCTCGAGGCGGCCGGGCTGACGCCACAGCACCTGGCGCGCCAGCTCACCGAGGCCGTCGCCCGCCGCACACCGGAGCCGGCCCCTGGACCGGCGCAGCAGGGCGCGCCGGCCGGACAGTCATCGACGCCGGAGCGGCAGCCCGAGTAGCTTTACCCCTATGCAGTCGTCTTCCGAGGGGACGGGCCGCCCCCGGCCCAGAGTGCTCAGGGTCGCCGTGGTCGGATCGGGCCCGGCCGGCCTGTACACCGCCGAGGCACTGGTCAAGCAGGCCGCGCTGCTGCCGTCACCGGTCGCGGTGCGCGTCGACGTGCTTGACCGGCTCCCCACGCCGTTCGGGCTTGTGCGCTACGGGGTGGCACCGGACCACAAGTCGATCAAGTCGGTCGCGAACTACCTGCAGCGCGTCCTTGAGTCGCCCGGCGTCACGTTCGTCGGCGGCGTGCACTTCGGCACGGACGTCACCAGGGAAGACCTGCTCGGCAGCTACGACGCCGTGGTGTACGCGACCGGCGCGATGCGCGACCGGCGCCTCGGCATCCCCGGCGAGGACCTGCCGGGCAGCCGGGCGGCGACCGACTTCGTGAACTGGTACTGCGGCCATCCCGACATCGAGCTCGGCGCGTTCGCGCTCGACGCGGAGTCCGTCGCGGTCATCGGGGTCGGCAACGTCGCCGTCGACGTCGCCCGCATCCTGGCCAGGTCACCCGACGAGCTTGAGGACACCGACATCCCCGAGCCGGTGATGGCCGCGCTGCGCGCGTCCAAGGTCCGCGAGGTGCACGTGATCGGCCGCCGCGGCCCGGCGCAGGCCAAGTTCACCACCAAGGAGCTGCGCGAGCTCGGCGAGCTGCCCGGCGTGCAGGTCAGCGTCGACCCGGCCGAGCTCGACCTGGAGGGCGGTTTCGACGCCTCCGGCGAGTCTGCCCAGCTTGCCGCGTCCGACCGCCGGGTGCGCGGCAACCTGGTCGCCATGACGGGCTGGAACGAGCCGTCGGCCGGCCCGCCAGACAACACGGGCCGCCAGCTGCGGATGCGCTTCTGGCTGCGCCCGGTGGAAATCGAAGAGTCATCATCCGGAACGGTGGGTGGCTTGCGCCTGGAACGCACCCGCATCTCAGCGAGCGGGCAGTTCGAGGGGACCGGGGAATTCGAGACGATCGAGGCGCAGCTGGTGCTGCGCAGCGTCGGCTACCAGTCCGTCCCGCTGGAAGGCGTCCCGTTCGACACCCGCGGCTGCACCGTGCCGAACAGCCACGGCCGCGTCCTGTCCGCGGCAGGCGAGCCGCTCCCCGGCGAGTACGTGGCCGGCTGGCTCAAGCGCGGCCCGACCGGCGTGATCGGCACCAATAAGGCCGACGCGGCGGAGACCGTCCAGGCGCTGCTCGCTGACCTGGCCGGCGGTCCCGACGTGGGCGAAGGAGCGCTGCCGCGGCCCGGCCTGCTGCGCCGGCCGGAGGGGGACCCGGACATCCCCGACGACCCCGACGTCCTGGCGCTCGCCGCGGTGCTCGAGGCCCGCGGCGTGGCTCCCGTCTCCTACGCCGACTGGCTCCGCATCTCCGCCGCGGAAGCGGAGCTCGCGGCCTCCCTCGGCCGCGGTGACCGGGTGAAGCTGCCCCACGGCGACGCGCTGTGGTTCGCCGCGGGCCGCGGGCACCGGGCATGACGGGCATTTCCTGACCGGTACCCCGCCGTCCCCCGGATTCACCGGCCGGCGTCGCCCGCCAGGCGATTACGATCTTGCCAGCAAGCGTCACTGTCCGTAAGAATGTCATTACCCCTCGGCAGGATGGTGTCACGGCGCGGAGTCAGGGGTCGGGCTCCGGGCCACGGCGGTGCAGCGATGGCCGCCGGGGATCGCGGCGAAGGGGACTTGAATGCATGGCGGCGCTACCGGCACGCAGCACCTGCTGCTCGCCGAGACCCTGGGGCTCGCGATGGCCCGCCGGGCCTCGGACATCCTGGAACGTCACCGCGCGTCACTGACGAGCGGTTCGGCCGCCGCGGGCAACGCGCCGGAGGATGACGATGATCAGTTCGCCGTCGACAACGCCATCTTCACCGCCGTGCTTGACGCGGCCAACGAGTGCCTCGGCCGGTTCGATTCCAGGCCCGCGGACGACCGCTGGTGCGACGCGCTGCTCCAGGTGATCCACCTGGCCCAGCTGGCCCGCCTGTCAGCGGACGGATTACCGAGCGCCCGGTTATCTCCCGGGAGACGGCCGCGCCCCTGGTGCTTGGCGGCATGGCGCCGTCGCCGCCCCTGGTCTGCGTGCCTGCCCCGGCCGCGGAGTAGTTACGCAGCGCGACCACTCCGGCCGCTGGCGGCCAGCAGCGAGCCTGGCCGACCCGGTGACCGGCTCACTGAAAAGCCGCCCGCCGGGCGGATACCTGCCTGTCCGCGGGTAGCGGTACCCGGCGCCGACCGTCTGGCCAGCGGTCAGAATTACGATTATTATGATCAGAAAAGCAGTTAATTACGGCTTCGGTGGGCGGGGAGAAGATGGCGCTGCCCGATTTCCTGATCGCCGGGGTCCCCAAGGCGGGAACGACGGCGCTTCACGCGGCGCTCTCCCGGCACCCGGGTCTCTACCTCTCGCCCGTCAAGGAGCCGAAGTTCTTCCTCACCGACGGGCCGCCGCCGACCAAAGGCGGCCCGGGTGACGCCCTGACCTACCGGGAACACGTCTGGCAACGGGACCGGTACGAGGCGCTGTTCGATGCCGCGCCGCCGGGAGCGCCGCGCGGGGAAGCGACTCCGCTCTACCTTTATGATCCAGCGGCGATGCGCCGGATTCACGACCTCATCCCGGACGTGCGCTTCATCGTGATCATCCGCGACCCGGTCGAGCGGGCCCACTCCAACTGGGCGCACCTGTGGTCGGCGGGCCTCGAGCCGGTCGGTGATTTCGTCGCGGCCTGCGCCGAGGAGGAGCGCCGGATCGCGGCCGGCTGGGCGCCGTTCTGGCATTACGCCGGCCTTGGCCGGTACGGGGAGCAGCTTCAGCGCGCGTTCGCCCTGTTCCCGCGCGAACAGCTGCTCGTGCTCCGCTACCGGCGGCTGATCGACGACCCGGTCGCCGCGCTCGACCTGATCTGCGCGTTCCTCGGCGTCGAGGTCGGACTGCTGACGGAGATCCCCAGGGAGAACGTCACCGCCCACCCCGAGCCGACGCTGTCCCACCGCGCCGTTTCCCTCGGCATGAGGGCCGGCGACGCGGTCGGCCGCCTCCTGCCTGGCACGGTGGCAACCCTCGCCACTCGCCGTCTTGAGGATTTCCTCCAGCGCGGCCGTCGCGAGCGCCAGCCCCTGAGCTGGGACCAGCGCCAAACGCTCCTGCCGAGGTTCGAAGCCGACGTCCAGCTCCTTGGCACCCTGCTTGGCGAGGACTTCAGCGACTGGCTGGCCCCCCGCGACCGCTCAGGCAACATCGTTGGCTCCCGTCCCGCTGGCCAGGGCCAGGCCAGGAACGGCCTGCGCCGCTAGCCTTCGTCGGCCGAGCCGCAGAGGTCGGACTTAGCCCGCTCGTTCAGCCACTTCGGTCACAAGCGCGTGCGACCCGTCGGGCCGCGCCATCTCGTAGTACAGCCGCGTCCGCCCGTCCGGCAGGTCCACCAGGTCCAGGTACCGCAGCCCGCGCCGATGATGGGGGGACTGCGCGTCCGGCCCCGCGCCAGGCGGCGAGATGGCGGTCAGCGCGGCGGGACCGGTCCCGAGCGCGATGCCGGTCCGCTCCTCGTAGTTCTCCGCGGCGCTGGCGCGGCCGTCGTAGTACGCCGTCACCGGGTGAGAGCCGTTCCCGCCGAAGCGCACGGCGGTGACCCGGGTGCCCCGGGAGTCCCACTCACCCGGCCGGCCGCGCAGCGCGGTTCCCTGCCAGGTCCAGTCCAGGCCGTCCGCGCTTGTCGCGTACTCGGTCGTCATCTGGTCCGTCTCGTCCGGGTCGGCCAGCGGGTGGATGGTCGCCCACATGTGCCAGCCGCCGCCGCGATAGGTGATGACCGGGTCCTTGACCGCTCGCTTGCGCGGGTCGCCAGGCAGCACGACGGCCCGGTTCGCCGCGTCGAACTCGGCCGGGTGCGCGGCCTCGGTCGCTTCAACCCGCCAGTGCCTGGTGCCCGTAGTGGCACAGCTCAGGTACAGCCGCCAGCCGCCCGCTGGCAGCTGGACCAGTTCGGGGCGCTCAAGCGACTCGGTGCCGAGCGCTTCCTTCGTGATGACCGTGAGCGGAGCGCCGAAGCTCATGCCGTCGGCCGCGAATGCGATCGCCACCGCGTAGCCTCGTCCGCTGCCTACCGGCCTGCGCAGCCGGTAGGCGAGGTAGACGCCGCCGTCGGCGGCGACGGCGGACGGGGCACCGGCCCAGAACCCGGAACCGGTGCCAGGGGGCTCGACCGCGGTCACCGCGTGGTCTGGCCGGGGGAGGAGCGCGCCGTCATTGCCACTAAGCATGTAGGAATTATAGGCAACTCAACTACCCGCCGTAGCCGGCCCGTTAAAGAGAAGCAGGAAGTCGTGATAGGGGACCTGCCCCCCTAGGCAAACCAGGACGTGCGGGTTTAGATGGGGATACGTAGGCGCTGATCATGGCAAGGGGGCCAGTGATGCGGGCAGGGGCCAGCGTGAGCTTGCGGATCGCTACTGCCGTGGCGTTCGGCGCCACCGCGGCCCTGGCCGTCATCCTCAACCGCGGCGCGCCGGTGCACGCCGCGCTTGCGTCGGAGAAGGGGCAGAACACGCCGCGCGCGGCGGCGGCAACCCAGGCGCCGGCGGCGACCACCGAGTCCCCGGCCCCGGTCCCGGCACCGCGCTGCGCCCTGTCCGGGTTGCGCATCTCGGTGGACACAGGGTCCCGGGTGACCACGGAAACGATCCGGTACGCGCTCGACTTCACCAACGTCGGGGGCGCGCCGTGCACGCTTACCGGGTACCCCGGGGTGGCGGCCTACCAGGGCGACGGCACCGAGGTCGGCGACGCCGCCGTCAGGGACACGTCCGTCGCGGCGGCGCGCGTCGTGCTGGCGCCAGGGCAGACCGCGCACGCGTCGCTTGACGCCTCGCTGTCCGTCCGGTGCCGCCCGGTCCGCGTGGCGGGGCTGCGCGTCGTCCCGCCCGGCCAGTCCGCTGGCCGCTACGTCAAGCGCTCGCTGACGGCGTGCGCCGCCCATGTGCCGCGGGGCGAGGACTACCTGCAGGTCCGTGCGATCCAGCCGGGCAGCGGCACGGGGAAGGGCGCCGGCCGGGCGGCGGCGACGGCGTCCTGACCGCGGACGGCAGTTGACTCGCGCCCGGCGTGGCCGCTGTAGTGGGGGGTGCCGCTTTTGACCCGCTCGCGCACGGGAAGATGGAGATCATGAGTGTCAGCGAGACCGGCGTCGTGCCAGGCGACTCCCCAGGACCAGGATGGGCGGAGCCTGGCGAAAAGCCTGGCGTGAGCGGCACGGAGGGGAGCGGCACCGAGGAGAGCGAAACTGCCCGCCCGGAGCTTCCCGCCGACCGCTACCTGGACCGGGAGCAGAGCTGGATCCAGTTCAACCAGCGCGTCCTCGAGCTCGCGGAAGACGCATCGGTCCCGCTGCTTGAGCGGGTACGCTTCCTCGCCATCTTCGCCTCCAACCTGGACGAGTTCTTCATGGTCCGGGTCGCCGGGCTGATGCGCCGGATGGCCGCGGGCTTCCCGGTCAACATCCCGTCCGGCCACACGCCCGTCGAGCTGCTGCACAGCACCCTCACCAAGACGGGGGTGCTCTCCGGCCGGCACGCTGACGTGTTCACCGACCTGGTCAAGCCCGAGCTCGCCAAGCACGAGATCGAGATCCTGCGCTGGAAGGAGCTGACCGGGAGCGAGCGCGCCGAGCTCGCCGAGCTGTTCACCAACCGGATCTATCCCGTGCTGACGCCGCTCGTCGTCGACCCGGCGCACCCGTTCCCGTTCATCTCCGGGCTGTCGCTCAACCTGGCGGTCACCCTCACCGACCCCGTCACGGGCGCCACCATGTTCGCCCGGGTGAAGGTGCCGCCTTCGCTGCCCCGCTTCCTCAACGTCAACCAGTTCCGCTACGTCCCGATCGAGGACGTGATCGCCGCGCACCTGGACCAGTTGTTCGCCGGGATGGACATCATCGAGCACTACGTCTTCCGGGTCACCCGGGTGCGCGAGCTTGAGGTGGACGAGGACGTCACGGAGAACCTGCTCCAGGCGATGGAGCGGGAGCTGCTCAAGCGCAGGTTCGAGCCGGCCGTCCGGCTCGAGGTCGAGCAGGACATGTCCGACGACGTGCTGTGGCGGCTGGCCCGCGAGCTGTCCGTCGACGAGGACGCGGTGTACCGGCTGCCCGGGCCACTCGACCTGACCGGGCTGACCGCCATCGCGGACCTGCGGCTCCCCGAGCAGCGGTACCCGCAGTTCGTGCCGAACGCGAAGGCCGTGCCGACGGACACCTCCATCTTCGCCGCCCTCGACGAGCGCGACATCCTGGTGCACCACCCCTACGACTCGTTCACGACGACCGTGCAGCGGCTGGTCGAGGAGGCCGCCGCCGACCCCCGGGTGCTTGCCATCAAGCAGACGCTGTACCGCACCAGCGGCGAGAGCCCGATCGTGGACGCCCTCATCGACGCGGCCGAGGCAGGCAAGCAGGTCGTGGTGGTGGTTGAGCTCAAGGCGCGGTTCGACGAGCGGGCGAACATCACCTGGGCACGCAAGCTTGAGGAGGCGGGCTGTCACGTCGTCTACGGCTTCGTCGGGATGAAGACGCACGCCAAGCTGATGCTCATCGTCCGCCAGCAGCCGGACGGCACCCTGCGCAGGTACTGCCACATCGGCACCGGCAATTATCACTCCACCACCGCGCGCTATTACGAGGACTTCGGCCTGCTCACCGCCGACCGCAGCGTGGGCGAGGACGTCACCGACCTGTTCAACCACCTCACCGGGTACAGCAGGAAGAGCGGCTACCGCAAGCTGCTCGTCGCCCCGGAGTTCCTGCGGCCGTGCATCGTGGACCGGATCGACCAACAGGCCGACCGGGCCCGGGCGGGCAAGCCCGCCAGCATCGCGTTCAAGTGCAACGCGATCGTCGACGAGGTGATCATCGACGCCCTCTACCGGGCGAGCCAGGCCGGCGTGCCGGTCGATCTCTGGGTCCGCGGAATGTGCGCGCTTAAGCCCGGACTGCCCGGCTTGTCCGATAACATCAGGGTGCACAGCGTCCTGGGCAGGTTCCTCGAGCACTCGAGAATCTACGTCTTCGGCGCTGGCTTCCCCGACCCCGACCCCCAGCCAGGCG
>Ga0265319_1001344_pt1 | contig 14835 bp, 16 predicted proteins | sample 4824metaG_FD_192443 | JGI IMG/M metagenome (GOLD analysis project Ga0265319, IMG submission 192443) | Rhizosphere microbial communities from Carex aquatilis grown in University of Washington, Seatle, WA, United States - 4-8-24 metaG | ecosystem: Host-associated > Plants > Roots > Rhizosphere >...
TTCGAGCTGGTGACGATGCGTGCTGCGCTCGATGACGCAGCGCGATTGCCAGCTACGGCGTTTCTCACCTTGAACGTCTCGCCCTGGCTCTTGCTCCACGGTGATCGTCGCTTCCGTCAGCTCATCGAGGCCCCGCCACGGCCGCTCGTCCTCGAGCTGAGCGAGCATGTGCCCATCGATGATTACGGCGCAGTTCGGAAGGCCCTCGCCAGACTTGTTGGTGTCGAGCTGGCTATCGACGACGCCGGCGCGGGCTATGCCAGCCTGCGGCACATCCTCGAGCTGCGGCCGAGCTTCGCCAAGCTCGACATCAGCCTCGTTCGCGGCATCGACTGTGACGATCTCCGCCAGGCACTGGCAACCGGTCTGCAGTTCTTCGCCTCCAAGTCCGGTTGTCGTCTCGTCGCCGAGGGTGTCGAGTCACGCGAAGAGGCGGACACCCTCCGCCGACTGGGCGTCCAGTTGGGACAGGGCTATCTCTTCGGTCGTCCGGAGCCCGTGGTCTGACTCGTGGCGGGTTCGTTGCCGTTCGGTCGGCTATGGCTGAGCTGAAGGAGCTCGGCTCGGCCGCATTATTCGACAGGGAGGTATTCGATGGGCGAGACGAGATCGAACGGGCGTGACGGCGGCAATGGCCGCAAGACGTCCGAGAGCGTTCGGCTGACGACGCGACAGGGTCATCCGATCACGGACAACCAGAGCCAGCGGACCGTGGGCAGCCGAGGCCCGGCGACGCTCGAGAACTACCAGTTCCTGGAGAAGATCAGCCACTTCGACCGAGAGCGCTCCCCGGAGCGGGTCGTCCACGCGCGCGGCTTCGTCGCCCACGGCTATTTCGAGGCCTACGGGATGATCGGGGATGAGCCGGCGTCGACCTACACCCGGGCCAAGCTGCTCCAGGAGAAGGGCGGACGGACGCCGGTCGTGATCCGCTTCTCGACGGTCATCGGTGGGCGCGACTCGTCCGAGGTCGCGCGCGACCCGCGCGGGTTCGCGGTCAAGTTCAAGACCGAGGACGGCAACTGGGACCTGGTCGGCAACGACCTGCCCGTCTTCTTCATCCGCGACGCGATCAAGTTCCCCGACGTGATCCATGCGCTCAAGCCAGATCCGATCACCTTCCGTCAGGAGCCCAACCGGATCTTCGACTTCATGAGCCTCACGCCAGAGTCGATGCACATGCTCACCTGGCTGTTCAGCCCGCGCGGCATCCCCAAGGACTTCCGGCACATGGATGGCTTCGGGGTCAACACCTACAGGATGGTCAACGCGAAGGGCGAAGGCGTCCTCGTGAAGTACCACTGGAAGAGCCAGCAGGGAGTCGAGTCGCTTACCCAGGCCCAAGCCGATGCCATCCAGGCGACCGAGCTTGGCAGTGCCTCAAAGGACATCTACGAGGCGATCGAGCAAGGTGATTTCCCGCGCTGGGAGCTCAGCGTCCAGATCATGTCTGACGATGCGCATCCAGAGCTCGACTTCGATCCTCTCGACGACACCAAGACGTGGCCGGAAGACGTCTTCCCGCTGCGCCGGGTGGGCTTGATGACGCTCGATCGGAACGTCGAGAACTTCTTTGCCGAAAACGAGCAGGCCGCCTTCGGCACGGGCGTCTTGGTCGACGGGCTGGATTTCTCGGACGACAAGATGCTCACCGGAAGGACCTTCTCGTATTCCGACACGCAGCGCTACCGGATCGGTCCGAACTACCTCCAGCTGCCCATCAACCAGCCGCTCGTGCAGCCAGCGACCAATCAGCGCGACGGCCAGATGGCCTATTCAGTTGACGCGTCGGGCTCGAACCCGCATGTCAACTACGAGCCGAATTCGACCGGCGGTCTTCAGGAAGCCGAGCGATCCGCTCCCGACTACGAGCCAGAGATCCGGGGACGGCTCACTCGCTCGAAGATCGAGCGAACGGACGACTTCACCCAAGCCGGTGAGCGCTACCGGACGATGCCGGACTGGGAGCGCGAGGACCTGATCCTCAACATGGTGACGCTCCTGGGGAAGTGCGAGCGCCAGATTCAGGAGCGGATGCTCGGTCTCTTCGCCAAGTGCGATCCCGATTATGGGACGCGAGTAGCCGCCGGGTTGGGCATCGCCCCCTCCTTGGCGGAGGCAGCCGCCCGCTTCCCATAGCCCGACTGCGCTATGGAAAGGCCGATCAGGCGCGGCTAGCGTGATTGAAGTAGGCGCTCCGGAGGGTGAAGCTCCATGCTCCGCGTAATCATTCGCGCGTGGGCCGTTGCCCTGGCCTGGACTCTGGCCCTGACCATCACCAGCCCCACTTACGCCAGAACCAGTCACTCATCGGTCGTCTCGCCGTCCGGCGCCAGCCTGCCGGCGTGCGGCACCTACGCTGATGTCATCACCCCGCTCGCCGCGTACAGCGACTGGAAGTCCGTGTTGGTCGACACGACCTACATGGTCCCCGGCAGCTATGTGCCGCCTGATCTGGTGTCGCTTACAAAGGCACACATCGGCGGCACGGGCAAGGTTCGCTCGGTGATGATCGACGACCTCGCGGCGATGGCCGCTGCGGCCAAGACGGCCGGCAACCCGATCGCGGTCGAGAGCCCCTACCGGAGCTATGCCAGCCAGGCCTCGGTGTTCAACGGGTGGGTCAACTTCTACAACGGCAATAGAGGCAAGGCGCAGATGGTCAGCGCCCGCCCCGGCCACTCCGAGCACCAGCTCGGCCTGGCCATCGACTTCAAGACCGCAGGTGGTAGGCCGCCCTGGACCTACACCAACTGGGCGACCACGTCGGCTGGCAAATGGATGCGCAACTACGCTTGGCAGTATGGCTTCGTGCTCAGCTACCCCAAGGACGCCACCGGCCTGACCTGCTATGGCTACGAGCCGTGGCACTATCGCTACTTTGGCCGTGAACAGGCTGCCGCCATGCGCGCCTCGGGCTTGACCACGCGCGAGTACCTGTGGACCCAGGGCTCGGGTGACATCAGCCCATCACCCACGCCGACGCCATCACCTACGCCGACACCATCACCAACGCCGACGCCAAGTCCGACATCAACTCCGTCACCTATGCCAACGTCAAGTCCAACGCCATAACCGACATCGAGCCTCGGTCCGAGTTTGGTTCGTCCATGGCCTTGGCCTGGGGCAGGACCCCACCGTCACGTGACGGCTGTCTGGTCCACGGGCGGCCTAGCCCGTCCGTCAGCTGGTTTGCGGCGCTGTCAACCGGCTAGATCAGGCGGGCGACGCGAATGTCGACGGGCGCTGCTCTGCATGTGGGCGCAGATGGATGGGGCCGAGATGATTGTCGGGAAGAACCCAAACGCGCTGACGGCCGACCGGCGCTACCAGCGCGGTGCTTTCGTTCCCTGAGCCCGGCGCGCTGGCGGTGTGACGGTAGGGGCCTGCGGATGCAGCCCGAACCGGAGCGCCTGGTCCGGCCACTCCGGATCGTCAGGCATCCAGGAGTGCGTCACGGAGTCGTCAGCACCGATCTGGTCGATCGAGCCATCGATATTGAGGACGAGCTTGCCGTCCGCGAGTTCGAGTTCATGTCGCTTGAACCGGCGGCCTCGTGGGACGTGCGGCCGCTCGGCCTCCGGCCCCGCGATCTCGTCGTTCATCGTGGCCCGCGCCGTCCGTTCAGCGCGGCAGGTAGCGTTTGGCAGGCGAACCGGCAAAAGTGCGGATCCGGGCGAGCAGCTGGCGCTCGGTGATCGGACCGCTCTTCTCGATCTGGATCCGCCGCTCGCGGCCGTGTTTGTCGTCGTCATCGCGGACGTGGTTCGCGAAGTGCTCGACGACCTCGCCGTCACCTACCAGCAGTAGGTCGTCTCCAACCGGCAGCACTTTGGCGACATCAGCCAGGAAGGTCCGCATGTGTTCGTCGCGATGGCCTTCGCCGCCCGATGGCCCTTCAGTGGGTGGCTGACCGGTTGAGCGGTGCCGGCCGGGGACGGTGGAGACGATCAAGTGACGCACGGTCAGCTCAGGGCTCCAGGACAAGACGGTGGCCGAGTCGGCGGTCATCCAGACACCGGTGGCGCCAGGGGTCATGGCGGGGCCGGATGAGTGAGGCGGACGTGCTGGCACGTGCTGATGGTATCCGTGGGCACGGTGCCCGCTCTAACGCAGCCGTCGAGTGCCTCCTGTGGACTGACTTCTCCTGAGGCGCCGCCAGGCCCGCGATCGTTCGCAGTCGCAGCGACTCAGGACGCGCGAGCATCGCTTGAGACTCGTCGGCGTCTTCGCGGGAATCCACGACGAACTCAGCGCCGCGGCCCCCGCCGCGGAGCGCGTTGGAGCGCTCGCTGTCAGATCGCTGTCAGGAGTCGGTGAAGCGGCTGCGAATGCCGGGAGATCGGGCCGAGCGCCGGTTCCCGTAACAAACCAGAAAGGTTCGCTTTCCACGATGTGCCCGACAACGCAACGAGTCCACGGCTGCAGGTCGATCCATCGACGCCACGTGGCGGCCGCGCCAAGTGAGGAACGCAAAGCGCATGAAAACAGTGATTACTGGGTTGGTCGCCCTGGCCCTGGTCCTCGTCGGGCTCGGTGTCGCCGGATATGCCGTCCTCGGCGCCAACTCCGGAGGCAGCGCCTCGACCCGCTATCTGACTTCGCAGGCCACGCAAGAAACGGTTGCGCAGACCGCCGCGGCGAGTGGCAGCCTCCTGTCGGCGACAACCTATGACCTCGCGTTCGGCGAGACACCGACCGCGATCGACAACCTCGCTACTCCGGCCGACAGCACGACGTCGTCAACGACACCAACCTCGACCAGCAGCACAACGACAACCTGGCCGGTAACGGCCGTCAACGTCGCTCTCGGTGACGTGGTCCATGCGGGCGACGTGCTGGCAACGGCCGATTCGACGGCGGCCCAGCTGGCCCTGACCCAGGCCCAGGCCAACATCGACAAGGCCAACCAACAGCTGGCCGATGATCAGGCGGGCGGTAACGCGGATGCGCAGGCCAGCGCGAGCGACAGCCTGACTAGCGCGCAGCGCAACCTGGCCGACGCCAAGGCGAGCTACACCACGACCACGGCGCAGTCCGCGCTGTCGTTGAAGCAGGCCAAGCAGACCTTGTCCGACGCCCGCCAGCAGCTCGCCGACGATCGCGATGCCGGCGCGCCGAGCACTGTCAAGACGCAGGATAAGCAGGCCATCACACAGGCTGAGCAGGGCCTCACATCAACCAAGCTCCAGACCGCGAGCAGCAACCGCCAGGCCAAGAGCCAGGTCGCGAGCGCGCAACTCGCGCTGGATGCCGCTCAGCGCGGCTACACGACTTCGACCACGTCGGCCGACGCGGCCACGATCGCCGCCGACCAGGTCGCGATCAGCGATGCGCAGGACGCTGTCGACAACGCTCAGGCGGCCCTCGACGCCGCGACCATCAAGGCGCCGATCGATGGGCGCATCACAGCGGTCAACGTCAAGGTTGGCGACGACGCCACGGGCACGGCAATTGAGCTTCAGTCGACTCAGATGGCCGTCACCATCGCTGTCGGCGAGTCGGACATCCTGAGCATCAAGAACGGCCAGACGGCCAGCGTCGATGTCAGCGCCACCGGCGGCACGGCGACCGGCAAGGTCATCTCGATCGACCCGGTCGCGGCGACCTCGGGCAGCTCGACCAGCGTCAGCTACGACGTCACGGTGCTGCTCGACGACACGGCCGGCCGGCCGACGACGGCGCTGAGCGGGAATGGCAACCCGACCGTTTCATCGTCTTCGGGCGCGAACAGTTCACCAGCTGCCTCGCCGGCCGCGGTCACGGCCGCCGACGCAACCGAGCCGCTAGCCGGCATGACCGCCGACGTGACGATCGTGATCGCTCAGGCGGATAACGCCATCGCGGTTCCCATCGCCGCCCTTTCGGGGACGTCCGGAAACTACTCGGTCCAGGTGATGGGCAGTGATGGCACCGTCCAGAGCCGACCGGTCCAGGTGGGCCTGATCACGTCGACCCTGGCCCAGATCACCAGCGGCGTGAACGCGGGTGAGACCGTCGTCACCGGGACGGCGTCCGATCGGACGTCGACCTCGTCCTCGTCGCAGAACAACGGCGGCTTCGGCCAGCTCGGAGGAGGCGGCTTCCAGGTACCTGTCGGCGGCTTCCCGGGCGGCTTTCCCGGTGGCGGGACAGGCCGATGACAGCGCTGATCGATCTTGACCGGGTCGGCCGGACCTACGACCTGGGCCACGTCCAGGTCCATGCGCTGGCCGATGCCAGCCTCAAGGTCAACGAAGGCGAGTTCGTGGCCATCATCGGCCCGTCGGGCTCAGGCAAGACGACGTTGATGAACATCCTCGGCTGCCTGGACCGACCAACCCGCGGCCGCTACGTCCTGGACGGGACCGCGGTCGAGGACCTCGACGATAACGGTCTTGCCGACGTGCGCAGCAAGATGATCGGCTTCGTCTTCCAGAGCTACAACCTACTGCCGCGCACGAGCGCGCTCGACAACGTGGCCATGCCCCTGCTCTACCAGGGCGTCAGCAAGAAGGAGCGGCGCAAGCGGGCCGAAGCGGCACTCGAGCGACTCGGGCTTGCCGATCGAACACGTCATGAGCCGTCCGAACTGTCCGGCGGCCAGCAACAACGCGTGGCCATCGCCCGCGCACTGGTGACGGAACCGCGCATGATCCTCGCCGACGAGCCGACCGGCAACCTGGACAGCGCGTCGGGCGAGGATGTCATGAACGTCCTTCGCGAGCTGAACGGAGTCGGCCGGACGATCGTGCTGATCACTCATGACGCCGATGTGGCCGCTCGGGCGACACGCCAGATCCACGTGCGCGACGGACGGATCGCGGCATGAGGATCTTCGAGCTCGTCGGCCTCGCCGTCTCGCGCTTGGGCACCAGCCGGTTGCGCTCCACGCTGACCATGCTCGGCATCATCATCGGTGTCGCGTCAGTGGTCGCGCTCGTGTCCGTTGGCCAGGGCGCCTCGAGCGGCATAACCAACCAGATCAACAGCCTCGGCACCAACCTGCTGACGGTCAATGCCGGCGCGTCGTTCACCGGCTTCACTCGTGGGGCCGCCGGGTCGGCGACGACGCTGACCAGCGACGACGCCGGGGCCATCGCGCAGATCAGCGGCGTGGCCGCCATCGCGCCCGAGGAATCCGCCTCGGAGTTCGTCGTCCACGGCGACAAGAACACGACCACGACGATCGTGGGCACGACCCAGGCCTACCCGACGGTTCGTGCCTATCAGATCTGGCAGGGCGAGTTCCTATCCGACACCTCAGTCGAGCAATCACTGCGCGTTGCCGTTGTCGGCTCGAGCACGGCCGACGATCTCGGCCTGACCGCGAGCTCGATCGGCAGCCAGATCAAGATCAACGGCATCCCGTTCACTGTCGTCGGCATCCTGCAGAGCAAGGGTTCGACCTCGGCCGCCAACTCGGATGACCAGATCCTGATCCCGATCTCGACCGTCAGGCGCTATTTCACCGGTACCGGCGACTCCGTCCGCTCGATCGGCGTCAGCGTCGCGACGGCGGACCAGATGTCGACCGTCCAGTCCGAGATCACGACATTGCTCGAGCAGCGACACAACATCGCTGCCGGCGCGTCGGACGACTTCTCAGTCGCCGACCAGACCCAGTTGCTGTCGACGGCAACGTCGGTGTACAGCCTGCTGACCATCTTGCTCGCTGGTGTCGCGTCCATCTCGCTCGTCGTCGGCGGCATCGGGATCATGAACATCATGCTCGTGTCCGTCCGCGAGCGGACGCGCGAGATCGGCATCCGCAAGGCCATCGGTGCCCATAACCGCGACATCCTCACCCAGTTCCTGGTCGAGGCACTCGTTCTGTCGCTCCTGGGCGGCTTCATCGGCATCGTCGTCGGCCTGATCGCCTCTGCGGTCATCGCCGCAGTCGCCGGCTGGGGCTTCACCTTCGACCCACTCATTCTCGTCGTCGCGACTGTCTTCTCGCTGATCGTCGGCGTCGTCTTCGGCGTGTGGCCCGCGCGGCAGGCCGCCCGTCTCGATCCCATCGCCGCGCTGCGCTTCGAGTAGGAGGACCAACCAATGGATGATCACGCTGTTACGCCCGGGCCCGAACCGACGCCATTGCCGGCGCCAGTCAAACGGCGCTCCTCGGGCAACCGCTGGACGAAGGTGGTCATCGCCGCGGCGGTGCTCGTGTTCGTCGGCGGGGTGACTTTCGCCGTGGGCCGGATTACCGCTCCGGCGCAGGCTGCGGGTCCCGGCAACGGTCAGTTCCCAGGCCTTGGCAACGGCCAGAACGGCGGCCGCTTCCCGACCGGCAGCTTCGACCCCAGCCAGTTCGCGGCGGGCGGTCTCGGCGATCGCACGATCACGGGTACCGTGACCAGCACTGACGGCTCGACCATGACCGTGACGACGGCCGCCGGCCAGACGTTGACAGTCGACGTCTCAGGGTCGACGTACCACGCGCAGACCGCAGCCAGCGCCGGCGACGTGACCCAGGGCACGTCGGTGCAGGTCACGGTCCCGGGCGGGCTGGGCTTTCCTGGGGGCGGTCCGGGAGCCAGTACCGGCACGGGCGCCGGGCAGACTCTGACCGCGAGCGACGTGACGATCGTGGGTCACTGATCCAAAGCGGCGGCCAGCGGCGCTCAACCTGCTGGCCGCCACCAGTCAATCCGCGGGGTGGGCGGCGGTCAGCCGCCGCCGCCCACCGCCAACAAAGGTTCATCGAGGGACGGGGAGCGTGAGGGTGCTGGTAGCGGAGGACGATCGCGGTCTGCGCGACATCATCGTGCTCGGCTTGACGCATGCCGGCTACCAGGTCGACGCAGTTGGCCGCGGCTACGACGCGATCGACCAGTTGCGCTGGCATGAATACGACGTTGCCGTGATCGACTGGCGCATGCCCGGTGGAGATGGCATCGAGGTGATCACCTGGCTGCGCCGGAACGACAAGCCGACCTCGGTATTGATGCTGACCGCGCGCGACTCGCTGGCCGACCGCGTGTACGGTCTGGATGCCGGCGCCGATGACTACCTGATCAAGCCGTTCGACTTTGCCGAGCTCCTGGCACGCATGCGTGCACTCCAACGCCGACCTCGCACCGGAGGCGGCCCGGTGCTCACGCTCGGCCAGCTGGCGCTCGATCCACGGCGGCGAACGGTCATCGTCGCCGGCCACGAGCTCGTTCTGACCGGCCTCGAGTATCGCGTCCTGGAGCTGCTGCTCCGCCGCTCGCCCAACCTCGTCGAGCGGCGGCAGATCGCGGATCACGCCTGGGGGGACGAGACGGAACCGCTCGGTTCCAATGCGATAGACGTTCAGATAAGCCGGCTGCGTGCGAAGCTCCTCGGGTCAGGGGTGGAGATCGTGACCATTCGCGGCGAGGGCTATCGTCTGGTGCCGGAACGGTGACTCCCAATCTGCGTGGCCAGACGATCAAAGTCGCACTCACCGCGACGCTCGTCGTCGGCGTCGTGTGGGCGCTGATTGCACTCGCCGTGGTGACCTTTGCAACAGCCGACCTGACCGGCCAGATCGACTCCCGTCTGCAGGGCAGCTTTACTGGCCCGCTACCTGTGAACTCGACCCTGCCGCCGTTCCAGCCAAGCAACGGAGCGAGGCCGTTCAGTCCCCTCGTTTTCGTCTGGCAGGTGGCTCCCGACGGAACGGTAACGAAGACTGATAGCACGCCCGATCTGCCGACCGAACTCGTGGATGTGGCCGCCCCGCAGGATGCGACGATCGACGGTGTGCCCGTGCGTGTGGCCGGCAATGAGGTCGGCGATCAACGCGTCGTCGTTGCCCAGTCGCTTGAGCCGGTGATCGACACGCAACGGACGGTCCTCCTTGGTGCCCTCGTTATCACGCCCTTGCTGCTGACCGCTGTCTTCCTCGGCGCCCTCGCGATCGGACGGCGGGTCGCGAGGCCGCTTGAGGCCGCTCACCAGCGCCAGCTCGACTTCACTGCTGATGCCTCGCACGAGTTGCGCACACCCTTGGCAGTCATCGAGGCCAGTGCCAGCCTGGCGCTGGCGGAGCGGCGCGACGTGGACTGGTATGAAGGCGCCTTCGTTGGCGTCGATAGAGAAGCAAAGAGGATGCGCCACCTCGTCGATGACATGCTCTGGCTGGCGCGCTTTGACGCAGGCCGGGCGACCGTTGCTCATGACGATGTTGACCTGGCGACGATCGTGCGCCAGACGACCGACCGATTCAGGCCGATCGCCGAGATGCGTAATCTCGACCTGAGCGAAGACATACCCGACGTGGCCGTGCCGGTGCCGGCACGAGCGGACGTGCTCGACCGGCTGACGGCGGTGTTGCTCGACAACGCCTGCAAATACACGCCGCCATGGGGCACCGTGCGCGTCAGCGTTAGCTACGAGGGAGCTCGCCCGACGCTGACCGTCGAAGACTCGGGCCCAGGCGTTGCGGACGAGGACACAAGCCGCATCTTTGATCGCTTCCATCGTGTGCTTAACACGGCCGACACCGCCGATGGCTCGGGGCTCGGATTGGCGATCGCCGATGCCGTTGTCAAGGCGACCCGCGCCAACTGGCAGGTCGGCCGATCGTTACTCGGCGGTGCCCGTTTCAGCGTTGGCTGGTTGGCGACGAAGGACCCCCCGGCATCTCATCGGGCGTTCGCCATCTCTAGATCGACGCCTAAACGCTGGCTTGACGTCATGCCTCGGCGAGCTCGCCGTCACTGAGCAGTGCATGACGCCCGCGCCTTCTCCCGCGCAGTACGCCGATGAGCATCATGTGTCGCTCGTGTCGCGACTCAGGACAGTGGTGCCCCCAAGGGGATTCGAACCCCTGGTCTCCACCTTGAAAGGGTGGCGTCCTAGGCCTCTAGACGATGGGGGCGGGCACCTTCGAGTCTAAATGAGACGAAGCCGCGACGGTCAGAGTCCGCCGGCGAGGATGCCGAGGACGATGGCCAGGCCGAGCGAGCCGGCGGCGGTCAGGACGAACAGTCCGCCGACGAACGCGACGCCCAGGGCGCGACCCAGGCGCGCTTCCTCACCGATGCGCACAGCCGTGCTTGCCAGCCCAAATCCGAGCACGCCGATGGCAATGCCGAAAACGGTCAGTGCGGCCACGAGCAGCGGCAGCTTGGTCTGGTCGTTGTCCAGGAACAGGGCGAACACCGACACGAGACCGGCACCCACGGCAAGGATCGTCAGCGCCCAGCGCAGCGGGCTCATGACCGACCGCTCACGAGGCAGTCCTGTTCGCCACGGCCGCCGTCGAGCGGCGGACAACGAGGCGCGTCTCCAGAATTCGGTGCTCGCCGGTGCGGTTGCTTCCGGCACTCAGCGCCGCGAGCAGCATCTGCGCCGCCTCTTCCCCCTTGCGGCGCACCGGCTGATGCACCGTCGTCAGTGGCGGGTCGGTGAAGCGAGTGAGTGGAAGATCGTCGAAGCCGACAACGCTCAGGTCGTCAGGCACGGACAGGCCCAGTCGGCGCGCGGCCTGGAGCACCCCCGCGGCCGCGGCGTCACTCATCGACAGCACCGCAGTCGGCCGCAGACCGTCCTCCCAGGCACGCAGGAATGCCTGTTCACCACCCTCGAACGTCGCCGGAGCGACGCGCACGTATTCGGGCGATAGCTTGACGTTGTATTCCTCGAGCGCAAGCCGGTAGCCACGCATGCGTCGCGCCATGACGCTTGACGCGTCGTCCTGCGCCTCTGAAGGCTGCATGGTCACCACCAGCAGGTCGCGATGACCGAGCTCGAGCAGGTGCTTCGCGGCGGCCAGCGCACCCGACGTGTCGTCGACCTCGATCGCGCCGTGCTCGGGCCACGCCGGCGCGTCCACGAGCACTGTGGGCAGCCCGACGCGCCGGATCGACTCGACCTCCGGGTGGTGGCGGTCCAGGCCGATCACGATGACGCCATCGACCGTCGCGCGGGCCATCGCGCGCTCGAGCGACCCCTGCAGCGGAGAAATGAACAGCAGCCCGAAGCCGCGGTCCTCGGTGACCGTCGCGACGCCCTCGGCGAAGAGCGAGAAGAAGGGATTGGCGAACACCTGCGACAGCGCCTGGGGGGAGATGATGCCGATCGTCGCGGTCGAGCCGGCGGTGAGCATGCGGGCGACCGGGTCCGGTCGGTAGCCGAGAGCACTGGCCACCTGGCGGATGCGATCCGCCGTCTCCGGCCTCAACCGGCCCGGGTTATTGAAGGCAAACGAGACGGCGGCCTTGCTGACCCCGGCCTCGCGTGCGACATCGGCGATGCGCGCCCGTGTCGAGTGGTCCGATGCAACCTTGACCACGAGCAGTGCCATCTCCCCAAAGGGCGGTTTGCAAACCGGTTTACAAAACCGTAGTCAGGAACGGAAACGGATGTCAAGAGGGACGGCCGGAGGATGCGAGAATCACATCTCGATGCTTGATCTTCTGCGCTCCATGCCCGCCGGGGTGAGGATCGTTCTCGGCTGGGGGTTCCTGCTTCTGTCCGGAGTTGGGCTGACTCTCCCCCTCGTCATCAACCAGGCGATCGATTCGCCCATCTCGCCACTCGGCATTCTGTGGATGCTCCTGCTCGCGTACCTGGTCTTTTCGCTGACGCTGATCCTCCAACGCAAGCAGGCGGCCTGGATGCTGTCGCTCGGGCTGGCCTCGCTGGCCGTGCCGCTCGCCGTGCTGCTCTGGTTCGGGGCGGGCTTCCTGGGCCTGGTTTTCGGCCTCGCGCTTGCCGGGCTGCTCTTCTCGTCACTGCGCGGCGAGCGCGTCCGGACGTGGTTCAGCGAGCCGTGAACGCCGCGCAGTCACCACGCCGCCTGGCACGGAAGGCCGCGCTCCTTTAGGCTTTCGCCCGACGCCCGCGCGCGCTGCGCGCCATCGCGCCCACAGGAGACTTCCAGCCAGTGGCCAAACGTTCACGCCGTCCGAGCACGCGGCCCATCGCGCGACCGACCTCGACGACCAGCAGCACACCGAGCGGGTCCGGGCAGACAACGCCTGAGCCGGCGGAATCGTCTGTCTCCGCTGGCGCCGCGTCCACTCCGCCAACGACGCCGCCCGCACCGCCGACTTCACGCGCGAAGTCGACGCGCACCCGGCCTTCGAACAGGCCGCGGCGCGCAGTCGCGGCCGCACAGCCCAGCTTCTTCGACCGCTTCCGGGTGCCGATCATCGCCGGCATCGGCGTCCTCGTCGTCGCGATCCTTGGCTACTACTTCCTGACGAGTAACCAGGGGCCGGTGGGTTCGCCCGTGGCCGCTGGGCCGCTGTACACATGTGATTCCCTGCTGACGCCCGGCCCGTCCGACACACTGCCTCCGCCGCTGCCGAGCATCACTCCGGCGCCTGCGACGCCGTCTTCGGTTCCGTCAGCCGCGGCGGCATCGGGCGAGGCGGGCAGCTCGGCTGCTGCGTCAGCGTCGGGCGTTCCGTCTTCGTCGGGCGCTCCGTCTTCGTCGGCGGCTCCGTCAGCGTCCGCCGCGCCAAGCGCAGCCGAGCCAAGCGCGGACGAGTCGCCAAGCGCGGCCCCAACCCCGGCGCCGGCGCCAACCCTGCGCCTGGGCTTCACGACCCAGGTCCTGGGCCGCAACCACATCACGAACCCGGCACAGACGATCGAGTACGGCTTCTGCCCGCCGACGTCTGGCGACCACTACAACATCGCCGGCGTCGGCCCGATCCAGGCCGCCGTCTACCCCAACAACACGCCCAAGGCGCCCGGTGGCTGGGTGCACAACCTGGAGCACGGCTGGGTCGTCGTCCTGTACCGGTGCACCGGGCCGACCGACTGCCCATCTGACGCCGAGATGCAGCAGCTCCAATCCTGGTACGACCAGGCCCCAACGCCAGATCCTGCTCAGGGCTGCAACAAGGAAGTCCTCGTTGCTCGCTTCGACTCGATGAACACGCGCTTCGCCGAGCTCGCCTGGGGTCGCGCGCTGCTGACCAACGATTTCGATCTCGACACGGCACTCACCTTCGCCCAACAATGGATGGACGCAGGCAGCGAGCCGGAGAAGACGATCTGTTGAGGCGCGCGCGAAGTGCTCAATAGCCTCCCGATAACCGCCATTACGACCGTGACGGCGCGCGTCGCGGAGATCACTATCCGCGCATGACGATTCAATCGGCGGCAGTGCTCGAAGCCCCGCCGATTGGAACGACCATGCTGGCCCTGGTCAAGGAGACGGCGGCTCCCGGCGCGGCCCTGCGCGAGATCGCGGTCCCCCAGCCGGGCGCGACAGAGGTGCTCGTCCGCGTCCAGGCCGCGAGCGTATGCGGCACGGACATCCATATCGAGCGCTGGGACCCGTGGGCGCAGCAGAACTTCGGGCCGGTGCCAATGACGTTCGGCCACGAGATGGCCGGTGTCGTTGTGGCGCGCGGCCCGGGTGTGACGCGCATCAAGGTTGGCGACACGGTTGCTGCCGAGACGCACATCGTCGATGGAAGCTGTTACCAGTGCCGCACGGGCCGCGCCTTCGTCTGCCAGAACATGCGCATCCTGGGCGTGCACGTGCCGGGCGTATTTGCCGAGTACGTCGTCCTGCCCGAGCAGAACGCGTGGGTCTTCGACGGTTACCCGTTCGAGATCGCGGCACTGCAAGAACCGCTCGGCAATGCCGTCTTCAGCGCCTTCGTCGAGGAAGTGGCGGGCCAGACGGCCGTCGTTACCGGCTGCGGACCGATCGGCCTGATGAGCATCGCCGTGCTCAAGAAGGCCGGCGCGCGTGCCGTTTTCGCCACTGATATCAACCCGGAACGGCTACAGATGGCCGAGCGGATGGGCGCCGACCTCGTGCTCGACGCCCGAGAAGACGTGGTCAGCCGGCTGCGCGCGGAGACCGACGGCAACGGTGTCGACATCGTGCTCGAGATGTCCGGGCAGGCGTCGGCG
>Ga0265319_1001348_pt1 | contig 14776 bp, 10 predicted proteins | sample 4824metaG_FD_192443 | JGI IMG/M metagenome (GOLD analysis project Ga0265319, IMG submission 192443) | Rhizosphere microbial communities from Carex aquatilis grown in University of Washington, Seatle, WA, United States - 4-8-24 metaG | ecosystem: Host-associated > Plants > Roots > Rhizosphere >...
TTGCCATACTCGCCACGGAAATTGCTCGATTCAGCGCTTGGTAGCCTTGGGGGACACGAGGTTGCTTTCCGTATTCTCCTTAACCGCCGCCATCATCTCATCCATCCCCTCCTTGATCTCCCCCACCTGGGGATGCACCTCTTTGATGAGGTCGTGCTCGATCTTGGAAAGCTTCTCTATCCGCTTCCCCTGGCCCCGAAGTTGGTCGAGGAAGGCATTCTGCTTGGCCGAGATCCGGTACATCCACCAAAAGCACACGGGCCAGCAAATGGTTCCCGCCAGCGTCATCAGGAAGGCTGCTCGATTCATTTGGGGAATGCTGACCGCAGGGGTCGCGGACGGTTCCCGCATCGCGGGCCTGGATGTAAAATTCCAGGGGGCCTCGCTTGGGATTGATCGGACATAGTGCGACCGTACAGTGCCGCATGCGGAAATCCCCGGCGACGATCGTCCCCCGTGCCGCCGCCGCCCTCGCCCTGGCGTCGGCGCTCGCAGGCGCCCCCACGCGCGCGGCCGGGCCCGCGGAACCGCTCTGGGCCTATGGATACCTGGTGCCGCCCTCAGCCGGCGACACGACGGGCCCGGAGAGCCAGCCTCCCCGCCAGCCGCGTCCGGCCCCGGACTCCCCGGAACAGGTCATGCCCCGGCACCTCGCGGGAAGCGCGGCAGCCTACTCCTACGCCTACGTCCACGATGGAAGGAACCTCGTCGACTGGTTTCCCGGCGACCATCCGCCGATGCCAAATGTGGTCGCGCACGGGCCCGCGAGCCTGGGCCGGGCGGCCCGCGGCTGCGCCTCCTGCCACCTTCCCACGGGCATGGGGCGGCCCGAAAACGCTCCCGTCGTCGCGCAGACGGCCGCCTACTTCCTCCGGCAGCTCCGGGATTTTCGGAGCGGGGCCCGGCGCTCGGCCGATCCCAGGAAGCCGAACACGCCGCTGATGATCGCCCTCGCGAAGGCGATGAGCGACGAGGAGATGAATGCCGCCGCCGCCTATTTTGGATCGATGAGAGGAAGGCCGTGGACGCGCGTCGTCGAGACCGGCCTCGCGCCGCGGACCCGCATCGAGGGGAACCTGCTCATCGCGGTCGCATCCGCGATGAGCGATCCGATCGCGGGACGGATTGTCGAGGTTCCCGAGAACGAGGAGCAGTCCGAGATGCGGCGCAACCCGCGCTCGGGCTTTGTCGCCTACGTTCCGGTCGGCAGCATCGCGAGGGGCGCGAACCTCGTCGCGACCGGGGGCGCGGCGATCGTGGATGGCCGGATGACGGCGGGCAGGACGATCGCCTGCGCGATCTGCCATGGCCCGGACCTCAGGGGCCTGGCCGAGGTCCCCGGCATCGCCGGGCGCTCGCCGAGCTACATCGCGCGCCAGCTCTATGACCTGAGACAGGGCACGCGCAACGGAACCTTCGCCCCCCTCATGCAGCCGGTCGTGGCCAATCTGGCCGACGCCGACTTTGTCGCCATAGCGGCATACGTGGCCTCGCTGCCGCCCTGACCCGATGGCTAGCTTGCCGCTATCGTCTTGGCGACGTGCGTGAGGAGCATTTCCCGGGTAAAGGGCTTGTGCAGGATCTCCACGGGGCCCAGGCCGACCAGGCGGTCGAGAATATCCTGCTCGCTGAAGCCGCTCATCACGAGAACGCGCGCTTCCGGCTTGAGGGCGCGGATTTCCCTCAGCACCTCGGCCCCATTCAGGCCGGGCATGGTGAGGTCGAGGAGCACGGCCGTGAAGCTCTCGGGGGCCGCGCGGAAGTGATTGACCGCTTCGTGGCCGTTGACAGCCGCGACGATCTGATAGCCCTGGTGCCTGAGCAGGCGTTCGATCGTCTTCAGGACCGCGGGTTCGTCGTCCGCAACGAGGATCGTGCCTCGCCCGTCCGCCGGAGGCGGCGGCGCAGGAGGCGCGGCCTGGAGCGGCGGCATCGCCGCGGCGGCAACCGAGGCCGCCGGGAGATAGAGCCGAAACGTCGTGCCGCGCATGGGGGCGCTTTCAGCCGTGAGGGCGCCGCGGCAGGCGCGCACGATGCCGAGCACGGCGGCGAGGCCCAGGCCGCGGCCAGTGAACTTCGTCGTGAAGAAGGGATCGAAGATGCGGGCGAGGGTCGCCGGATTCATGCCGTGGCCCGAGTCGGAGACCTCGAGGCAGGCGCATTCGCCGGCAGGCAGGTCGAATGAGTGCACGATCCCGTCGTGCACGGGCTCCGGCCGCCCCTGCCGCGTCGTGAGCCGGATCTCGCCCTCGTTTTCACCGAGGGCGTCCGAGGCGTTGATCACGAGATTCATGACGACCTGCTGGATCTGGGATGCGTCGACTTCCACCAGGGGGAGCTCGTCGGCGAGGGTCAGCACGAGACGCGCCTTCTTGCTGATCGAAATCTGCAGGAGGTTCGTCGTCTCCCGCACGAGGCTGCTGAGGTCGATGCGCTGGACGACAAAGCTGCCCTTTCCGGCATAGGCGAGCATCTGCCGGCAGAGGTCGGCCGCCCGCTGGCCCGCGGTCTCGATCAGGGAAAGGCGATCGGCACGATCCTTGGCCGACTGGTCGGCAACCCGCAGGAAGCTCGTGTTGGCGATGATAACCGTCAGGAGATTGTTGAAATCGTGTGCAATTCCCCCGGCCAGGACGCCGAGGCTCTCCAGCTTCTGGGTCTCGAGCATCTTCAGCTGCAACAGCCGGCGGTCCTCCTCCATCTGCTTGAGGTCGGTTATGTCCACCAGAGTGGTTATTTCCTGGACCTCGCTCGTGACGGGGTCGCGGAATAGGTGGCTCGTCAGGACCGCCCAGACCACCGCTCCGTCGGAGTGAATGTAGCGCTTCTCAAGGAGAAAGTGGTCGATCTCCCCCCGGTAGAGCCGCTCCCGGAGGACGCGCTGCACCTCCCGGTCGGCGGGATGGGTCGCCGCGACATAGTTCTCGGTGTCGTGGGACTTCGAGGCGGGCACCCCGGTGATGCGTTCATGGGCCGGGTTGACGAGGCGGGTCTCCGCCTGGGCGCGCTGGAGCCAGGAAAGGCCGACCGGCGCGTGCTCGTAGATGAAGCGAAACTGGATCTCCTGGCGCGCCAGCTTCTCCTGCGTCCGCTTGAGGTCCGTGATGTCCGTGTGCGTGCCAGCGATCCGCAGCGGCGTCCCGTCGGGGGCCCGCGCCACGACCTTGCCGCGGTCGAGGATCGAGCGCCATTCTCCGGATTTCGTACGCATCCGGTATTCGCTGTTGAACCGGCCGGGGCCCAGGGGCGAACGGAACGCCTCGCGATTCGGCCGGTCGTCGGGATGGACGAGCTTCATGCCTCCGTCAAACGTCGGCTCGATGTCGGTTAGGGAAAAACCGAGCATCGAGGCCCAGCGCTCGCTTCGCTCGATGCGGCCGGTCCGCAGGTCCCAATCCCAGAAGCCGTCCTCGCTGCCTTCCAGGACGAGCGTGAGCCGCTCCTCGCTGAGGCGGACGGCCTCGGCCTGCCGCTTCAGATGCCGGAGCAGCCTGCGCTGCCAGGCAAGCGCGCAAAGAATCAGCACGAGCCCAAGGATGCCGGGCAGGACATAGGGGCGGATGTCCCGGAAACGCAGGCCCCGGGGATCGATCGGATCGATCCATTTCTCGTAAAGGCGGTCGTAGGTGCCGTCCGCGTGGAGGCGGGCGAGGCCCTCGTTGATCAGGGCGAGCCGAGCCAGATCGTCGGGCTGGAGGCCGATGTGGAGCCGCGGCGCAAAATCGGGAACCACCACGTCGGCGACCTCGAGGTTCGTCAGGTGCTCGTCGCGGATGTCCTTCAGGCCGATGATCCGCGCATCGAAGGCGGCGTCCGCGCGGTTTTCGGCAACGTCCCGGAGGGAATCGGCCAGCCTGACGGTGGGGACGATGTGCTGGGCCCAGCCGCGCACCGCGAGGTACTCATACGGCGCGCCGTAGAGGTTGACCGAAACCCGGTGATCCCGCAGATCGCTCAGGCTCCTGATCGAATGGTCGCCCTTCCGGACGAAAATGGCGCCGTTCATCACGATGTTCGGGACGGAAAACGCGATGAAGCCCGTGCGCGCGCTCGTGTAGGCGATGTTGGCAAGCGCATCGGTGCGGTGCGCCTTGAAATCGTCGAACATCCCCTGCCAGGGCTTGGGGACATAAACCACCGTGAAGCCCATCTCCCGGGCCAGGTCGTTCATGATGTCGACGGCGAAGCCCGCGGGCACGCCCTTCGCGTCCACGAAGGTCATCGGCGCGCCGTCCACATCGATCCCGACGCGCAGCGGCTCGGCGCGGGCGGAGCCGCAGCCGGCGGCCACGGCCAGGCACGCCAGGATCACTCCTGGACGAAGGGGCATAATATCGAACCGGAAGGCTGGATCACGAGGGGAGTGTAAAGCATTGGCGCAAACAGGCGCCCTCTGCAAGCCGCCCGAAGTCGCGCCCAAACGACCCCTTGGAATCACCGCCGCCCGCGACCCGCTTCGCGCGAGGCTTGGTGGTATTTTATCCGTATGGCAGCCAGATCCACCCTCGGGCGCGGCAGCTGCATGTCCATTCCCTCCATCGCCTCGACGATGATGCGCGAGATCGCGAGGTTTCGAAACCACTTGTGGTCGGAGGGTATGACGTACCAGGGCGCGCGCCGGGTGCTGCAGCGGCCGAGGGCCTCCTCGTAGGCGGCCGTGTAGCTTTCCCAGTACTTCCTCTCCCCATAGTCGGCTTCGCTGATCTTCCAGCGGCGGCTGGGGTCCTTCAGCCGCTGTCCGAAGCGCTTGAGCTGCTCCTCCTTGCTCAAGTGAAGGAAGAACTTGAGAATCGTCGTCCCATTTTCGACAAGGAGCTTCTCAAAGCGGTTGATCTCCCCGTAGCGCCGAGACCAGACGGCCCGCGGGACGAGGTCGTGCACCCGGGCGATGAGCACATCCTCGTAGTGCGAGCGGTTGAAGATCACCACCTCCCCGCGGGCGGGAGTCGCCCGGTCGATCCGCCATAGAAAATGGTGGGACGCCTCCTCGGCGGAGGGCTGCTTGAAGCCGACGACTCGGCAGCTTTGGGGATTCATGTTTCCCAGGACATGCCGGATCACGCCGTCCTTGCCCGAGGCATCGAGGCCCTGCAGGCAGATAAGAAGCGACCGCCGGCTTTCGGCGAATAGCCGGTATTGGAGATCGTCCATCCTCTTCCCCAGGCGCCGGATCTCATGCCGGGCGGTCCGCTTGCTCTCGCCAGGCGGCGTGAAGGCGGGGTCGAATTCCCGAAGGCGGACTTTCCTCCCCTGGGGGATTTTGAATTTCTTGCGAATGTTCACGGCCGGTCCCGGTTTCGCCGGGGCAGCGCCCATCATGCCCGATCCGGGTGCCGAAACGAGCAGGAACTGGCTCCCCGCTTCAACGGCCTGCCCCGAGCCCGCGGGCTCACGGAGCCATTGCGGCGATCGCCTCTCGCGCGCCCTTCAGGTCCTCCAGGCCTTCCTGGAGGACCTTCTGGAATCGGAGCATGTGATCATCGACCATCTCGTTGCCGTCGACGGCGACTTCCTCCACAAATTTCCGCAGGCACATGTCCGCGTCCAGCCTCCAGAGGTTCTCGGGAGCAACGCCTTCGGCGATGTCGATCGAGACGTCGCCGCGGCCCGCGCGCGCCATCCACCTCGAGAAGGACCGGCAGAGGTAATGGTTGATGTTGGCCGCGCCGGTCTTGCCCGCATACGGCTCCTTGGAAAGCCGGCCGTTCGCATCCGCCCGGACGTGGCCCTCCTTGAGCCTGCAATAGTGCGCGGAGCCGATGTTGGCGATCGCGGAGGGCCGCGAGAAGGTCTTCACCATCGGGCCGGGCTCGCGCATGCGCCGCGTCAACTGCGAAGTGACCAGGCCCTCCGGATCGTCGAAGAATCCATTGTGCCCGAATTGATGCCACGTCAGCGACACCGCGGAAAACGAGCCAAATCCGGCGAGGAACGCCTTCAGGCTCTCATGCTGCCTCAAAACGACGAATTCATCGACGTCCAGAAAGCCGACCCAATCGAAGTCCAGGGCGTGCTCCCGGACGGCATGCTCGTAAGCCTTCGTCTGCCGGTTTCTCCCCGGCAGGCCGGCATGGCGCCCGTGCCAGGGAACCACGGTCACAAAACTTCCGTGGGCCTCGAGCAGCCGCGCCAGAGGCAGGCGGGGATCGTCGTCATAGAGAATGACCCGGTCGACCCCGATATGCCTGTGGTAAAGGAGCCATTCGTCGACAAACCGCGTCTCGTCCCGGGCGATCCCGGCGATGCAGACGGTCGGATTCAAGGCAGGCTGGATGTCCACAGGGGTGTTCACGTTGCAATTTTTCCCACTTCGGTCATTTTTTGCGGTCGAAACCAGCCCGGCAGCCGTTCCGCTGCCCCAGTCCAACCCACGCCGGCAAGGAATGGCCCCGGCGGGCAAAGGCAACTTATCCCATGAAGTATAAATACCCCATCCTAGCCCTGACGCTGGCCCTTCTGGGCCACGCCGCGATCGCCCAGGCACCAGCTCCCGCCGCCCCGCCCCCGCATCTGGACGCATCCGCGCCTCTTGCGAAGAAGGACAAGGGCCAGTTCCTCAAGCGGCACGAGTCGTTCCTCGCCCGCGGAAAGTCGGGCCCGATCGGCCTCCTCTTCCTGGGCGATTCGATCACGGACAACTGGAGCCGGGCTCCGCAGATCTTCGAAAAATATTACGGCGGGTTTCAGCCGGCGAATTTCGGAATCGGCGGCGACACGACCCAGAATGTGATCTGGCGGATCGAGAACGGCGAACTGGACGGCATCCACCCGAAGGTCGTGGTCCTGATGATCGGCACGAACAACTCGGCGAGCAACACGGCCGGCGAGATCGCCGCAGCGGATGCGAAGATCATCCGCATGATCCAGGCGAGGATTCCAGGGACCAAGATCCTGCTCCTCGCCATTTTCCCGCGCGGGCCCCGGAAGAACACAAACGGCACGCCGGACAACTACGTCCTGCGGATGTCCGTCATCGGGCCCGTGAACGAACAGCTCGCCCGCCTCGATGATGGCAAGAACGTGCGCTACCTTGACATCGGGCCGAAGTTTTTCGGAGCGGACGGCAAGATCCCGGATGCGATCATGGGCGACCACCTCCATCCCACCGTCGCCGGCTATCAGATCTGGGCCGACGCGATGCAGCCCCTCCTCGACGAGATGCTCCACGGCTGACGTCAGACCCCCTTTTTCAAGTAAACCAGGCTCGTGCCGCTGATGGCGCGCAGGCCGAGGCGCTCGCGCTCCTCCAACTCCTCCAGGGCACGTGTGACGCCCTCCCATATCCCGTAGTCGTGCCAGAGGATCACCCCGCCCTCCCGGACAATGTCCATGGCGGCGCGCGTGTCCGAAAGCGCGTAGTCGTACGCATGCGACCCGTCGACAAAGACAAGCGAGCAGGAATTGCGGTACGGTGAATAGTCGAATGTCGCCGAGTCTCCGAGATGCTGGAAGATCCGGGAAATCTCCGCAGGATGGGCGCCCCGGTATTTCTCATAGCGCGAGCCCGGGACGGGCTTGTCGACCATGTGGCGCTCACCCTCCGCAATCGCAAATCGGGTCGCCTGGTCGGGAGGCAGGTCGAGGGTGTGGACCCGGCAGCCGGACGGGGCGCTCAGCGCCAGGTTGAGGGTGGTCCGGCCGTCGAAGGTGCCGATCTCGAAAAGATTGGTTCGGTCCGGGCAGGCAGCCGCAAAAGCGGAGAGGATGGCAACTTCGCTGATGCGGACATTTCCGTTCTCCTTGCGCTCCTCCCATACCCGCGGCGCGCGGGATAACGGCAAGCGCGTCCAGCTTATCTCCGCCAGGCGCGTCTTCTGGAGGAAGGGATCCCCCTTTCCCCTGACGGAGCGGGAAAACCTCCGCCAGCGGCGGGAGAGCGAGGAAAGCGGAAGGTAGATGCGCGTGGCGTAAAAGCCGTAATAGAGCTCTTTCACGAAGGTCGGTGCCGGTGGCCGGATGTTCAGGCGGGCCTGCGGAATCGGCAGATGAAAGCATGTTGTTGATAAACAACAAGCCTGCGCATTTTTCCCGCCAGGAATAGGGGTTCAAACAGCGTGTGCGTGTGCCGATAGGTAGACGGACCATTGTGCGCAGCCACAACGGGCGGCCGTCTCGCGGCCTTTGGTCCGGACATGCTCACATTTCTCACCTCAAATCTGGACTATATCATCCTTCTTCGCAGCTGGATGCTGGCGGGGCTGGCGCTGAGCGCATGGGCGCTCGCCCGGAAGGAAAAGCGGCACGGCTGGGGCTGGATGGGCATCCTTGGCTTCGCACAGGCGCTGCAGGCGTGGCTCGAAATCTTCATCCTCGACGGCCCCCAGCGGCCTATCCTGAACTGGGCGCATCACGCGCTCCTGCTTGCGTGCGTCCTCATCGCGGTTGCTTTTACCCGCGCAAGCGCGGCCGCGGGCGGCTGGCGCCGCGGCTCGCGGTCCTGGCTTCCGTGCGCGCTCGCGGCCCTGGCCCTTTCCCTGATCGGCGGCGCCTGGGGTGAGCAATACCGGATGGAGATCGTCCGGCTCGGACTGGCGGCCGCGCTTTCGGCCGGAGTCTGGTGGCGCTGCGCGCGCTGCCGCGGAGCGGCAGCGCCGAAAACCTGCGACGCCTCGTGGCGCAACCGGCGGATCGCCTGCGCCGGGCTCCTTGCAATCATCGCCCTGACGGGGCTCGTCGCGGCCTCGCTATCCGGCAGCCGGCAGGAAGCCCTGATGCGGGCCCAGGTCATGACGCGTGCGCAGCTCGCGGCGGCGGCCATCGACATCGACGAAGTCCGTCCGCTCCAGTGGAGCGATGCGGACCTCGCGAGCCCGCACTACCTCCATTTCAAGGAACTCATGAAGGCGTTCCGCAAGGCGAACGGCGACCTTCGCTTCGCGCTTCTCGCCGGGATGCGCGACGGAAAATGCTACTTCATCGCGGACAATGAGCTGCCGACCTCGCCCGACTACTCCCCTCCGGGCCAGTACTACGCGGAGGCAGCGCCCGACTACGTCCGAGGGATGGCATCCCACCAGCCGTTTCTCGTCGGGCCGGTGACCGACCGATGGGGCACCTGGATCATCGGGTCGATCCCCGTGGCGGATTTCGGAGCCCGCGGGTCGGTCAACATGGAGCTCGATATCGCCGCCTCAAACTGGGCCGCCCTCGTCCGCGGCGCGCGGCTGCCGGTCGTCCTGATAACGCTCCTCATCTCGGCCCTCGTCATCGGATCCTTCGAGGTGCAGGAGCACCTGCGGGAGCAAGCCGCCGAGATGCGCGTCGCCAAGGAGGCCGCCGAGGCGGCCACGCGCGCCAAGAGCGACTTTCTCGCTGTCATGAGCCACGAGATCCGAACGCCGCTGGGCGGCGTTATCGGGATGCTGGACCTCCTGAGCGGCGCGCCGAGCGCGGCGGAACAGAAACAATACACCGAGGTTGCGCGCGACAGCGCCGAAACCCTCCTTCAGATCCTCGACGACATCCTCGATACGGCCAAGGTCGAATCCGGCAAGCTGACCCTCGAGGCGATCCCGTTCCGGCTGCGCGATGAATTCCGGCTGACCCTGGCCGACGCCCGGCTGCGGGCCGGGAACAAGGGGCTTGAATTCGGGGAGGACGTGGATCCGGCCGTCCCCGACATCCTGATCGGCGATCCCACGCGGCTGCGCCAGATCCTGAGCAATCTCCTGAGCAACGCTCTCAAGTTCACGGAGCAGGGAGGCGTCTACGTCGAGATCGGCTGCGACCGGGGCGAGCCCGGAAAAGCCGTCCTGAGGATCTCCGTGCGCGACACCGGGATCGGCATCGCCGAGGAAACCCGCTCGCGGCTGTTCTCGAAGTTCTCGCAGGAGGACGTCTCGACAACGCGCCGCTTCGGGGGAACCGGCCTCGGTCTTTCCATCGTGCGCGCCCTGGCCGAACTCATGTGGGGGACGGCGACCGTGACAAGCACCCTGGGCAAGGGATCCACCTTCACCTTCACCGCGCGGCTCGCCGCGGGCAGCGGCCAGGAGCGGCCGGCAACCAGGCAGGCGGACTTCGGAAACGGCCGCGGACCGCACGCAGTGCGGCTGCGCGTGCTGTGCGCGGAGGATGATCCCACGAATCGGATCATCGCGGAGGCGTTCGTCACCGAAATGGGCCACGCCATCGAATTGGCGCACAACGGCCGGGAGGCCGTCGAGCGGCTCAGGGCGGGGCATTTCGACGTGGTCCTCATGGACAGCCGCATGCCGGTCATGGACGGCTTCGAGGCGACGCGCCTGATCCGCGGAAAGGATTCGGACGATATCGACCACGATATCTACATCATCGCGGCGACGGCCAACGTCTCGAAGGCCGACCGCGACAAATGCCTGGCCGGGGGCATGGACGACTACCTTGCAAAGCCCATCCTTCGCGCGGCGCTCCATGCAGCCCTCGGACGGGCGATCGCACGGCTGCAGAAACGGGGCGTCGCCCTCCCTCCGATGCCCCGCGAACATCTCGAGGCCCTGGCCGCGCAGGCCATCGAGCCGCGGATGGACAGCGCCGCGGCCCTCCACCGCACGGGCGGCGACACCGACCTCCTCGGCAGGCTTGCCGCATCCTTCTGCCACGATTTCCCCGCGACAAACGGGCAGCTCCGGGCGGCGATCGAGCGCCTCGATGCGGAGGCGACGGAAATGGCCGCGCACAACCTTCGCGGCTCGCTTTCGATCTTCGCGGCCGAGCGGGCCGCCGCCATGGCCAAACGCATCGAAACGGCTGCCAAAGAAGGCGCCTGGGACGAGGCCGGCCGGGCCCACGCGGACCTTGAGCGGGAGATGGACGGGCTCCTGCCCATCCTCGCCGACCTCGCGCATCCGGAAGCGGCCATTTCAAACGCATGAACACGACATTCGCGGACGCCCCCAAGGTCATTGAATCGGTCCGGGACAAGGCCCTGCCCCGGGCGCCCGGCGCGCCGGCCGCGAGCCCGCCCCCGCAGGCGCCGCGGAGCGTGATCCTGATCGTGGACGACGAGGCCAACGGGCGGATGCTGCTCCAGGGGCTTCTCCAGCAGGAGCCCTACGTCCTGATCGAGGCGAGGAACGGAGGCGAGGCGATGGAGCTCGCCCTGAAGCACCGGCCCGACGTCGTGCTCCTCGACGTGATGATGCCCGAAGTGAGCGGCTTCACGGTCTGCCAGCTGATGCGAAGCCATTCCACGCTCCAGCAAGTGCCGATCATTCTGCTCACGGCGCTGGACGACCGGACCTCGAAGCTCAAGGGCCTCGATGCGGGCGCGGACGATTTTCTCACCAAGCCCTTCGACCCGACCGAGCTCAAGACCCGGCTCCGGACGATCACGCGGCTGAATCGATTCCGGAGGATGTTCGAGGAGCAGGCGCGCTACGAGCGCCTCGTCGAACTCGCGCCCGACGGCATCGTCGTCGTCGACGAGGCTTACCGGATCCTCAGCTGCAATGCCACGTTCCGCCGGCTCCTGGGCTCCGATCCGACCGGCCGCGTGTTCACCTCCCTCCTTCCGGCGGACCGGGCGCGGGCCCTCGAGGCGCACACGGGCGCCCTCGGACAGCCATCCGGCGGCTCCGCCCCGTTTGAGACGACCCTCATCGAGACGGAACAGGCGGGGACCATCGTCGAATTGAGCGCGGGACGGCTCGACTGGTGCGGCGAGTGCCAATGGCAGCTCATCCTTCGCGACGTCACCGAAAAAAAGCTCCTCGAGACCCAGCTCATGCGCTCCCAGCGGATCGAGCTCCTCGGGCAGCTGGCCGGCGGCATCGTCCACGACGTCAACAACCTCCTCGGCGCCGTCTCCGGCATGACGGAGCTTCTGGAAATGCGGGCCGCGGAGGCGGACAAGCCGGGCCTGTCCATGATGAAGTCGACGATCCAGAGGATCACCGGCCTCCTGCGCCAGCTGCTCATGTTCGCCCGGGGCAGCGACGGCGAGCCGGTCCCCGTCGAGCCGCTCCAGATCCTGGAGGAGGTGGGCGGCGTCGTGCGGAGCACATTCGGGGCCGACTTCGAGGTGAGCCTCGAGGCGTCTCCCGATCTGGGCTCGATCGTGGCCGACGGAAACCAGCTTCACCAGGTCCTCATGAACCTCTGCGTGAACGCAAGGGACGCGATGCCCTCGGGGGGACGCCTCACGCTGCGCGGACGCCGCGAAGCCGTGACGGCCGAGGCGGCGGCCGGGCTCAGTCGCGACGCCATGGCCGCGCACTACGTCGTCCTGAGCGTGTCGGATTCAGGGACGGGGATTCCGCCCGAGGTTCGGGCCAGGCTCTTCGATCCGTTCTTCACGACGAAGTCGCCGGGCAAGGGCACCGGACTCGGATTGGCAACCGTCCTCAGGGTCGTCAAGCGGCACCATGGATTCGTCACCCTGCAGACGGAGGTCGGAACGGGCACGACATTCGATTGCTACTTTCCCGTCGTCCCGCCAAACTCGGCCGGGTCGGACAGCGCCGTCCCGTCACCATGATCGCCCACGCACTCTCCTGGAAATCGGGCATCGGCTGGTCGAAGCCCCTCGCCTCCCTGCCGCCGTCCGCGGATCTCCTTCTCTGCTTCGGACAGAGCGAACTCCTGACGAGCCCGCAGGGGCCGGCCGCGGAACTGCGCCGGCGCTATCCCAAGGCGGTCGCCGCGGCATGCAGCACGGCGGGCGAGATCTGCGGAACAACCGTCGGCGACGACGGCCTCGCCGTCCTCGTCCTCGGTTTTTCCGGGACCCGCGTCCGCGGCTTCTGCGCCTCCGTGAAGAGTCCGCCGGAAAGCGAGCGGGCCGGCGCCGAGATCGGACGCGCGCTCATCGAGCCCGATCTCAGGCACGTCCTCGTCCTCTCAGACGGGCTCGCGATCAACGGCAGCGCTCTCACCGCGGGCCTCCGCGGCTCGCTCCCGGCGGATGTTTCCGCGACGGGCGGGCTCGCAGGCGACGGCGCGCGCTTCAAGCGAACGGTCGTCGGGATCGGCGATGCGATTGGCCCGGGCCAGGTCGTCGGAATCGGCTTCTACGGTCCGAATTTCCGGGCGCAGCACGGCTCGGCCGGCGGCTGGCAGGCCTTCGGACCCAAGCGGCGGGTGACGAAGGCTGAGGCGAATGTCCTCTACACGCTCGACGACAAGCCGGCCCTCTCCCTCTACAAGCGCTATCTCGGCGAGCTCGCAGTCGACCTTCCCGGGTCGGGCCTCCTCTTTCCGCTCCAGCTCCTCTCGGACTCCTCGGAAGAGACAGGGCTCGTGCGGACGATCCTCGCCGTGGACGAGGAGAAGCAGTCGCTTACCTTTGCGGGAGACCTCCCGGAGGGGCAATACGTCCGGCTCATGAAGGCGGGGACGGACGCCCTCGTCGAGGGCGCGCGCACCGCGGCCGAGTCGCCCGGCGGGCCGGCGACCCCGGGCTCCCGCGCGGCCATCCTCGTCAGCTGCGTCGGCAGAAAGCTTGTCCTGGGAGGACGCGTCGAGGAGGAGGTGGAGGCGGTCCTCAAGCAACTGGGGGCCGATGTGAGCGCCGCGGGATTCTATTCCTACGGCGAGATCTGTCCCGGCGGCTTCAGCAACAGCTGCGAGCTGCACAACCAGACGATGACCCTCACCGTGATCGGCGAGGTCGCGTGAGATGAACTCCCTCCTGCAGCGGCAACTGCGGCTGAGGCAGCTGGAGTCGGAGGCCCGGAACGACGCCCTGGCCGAGCTCCTGAAGACCGTCTCGGCCACCTACGACGAGCTGGAAAGGGACCGCCGGCACCTCGAGCACACGCTCGCGGTCGTCTCCGACGAGCTCAACGAGGCGAACGAGCAGCTGCGCTCCGAGGCCGAGAGCCGGCTGCGCAGTCTCAACGCGTACTACCAGCTGACGCTCGAGGGCCAGCAGGGCATGATTCTCTGCTTCAAGGAGGTGGGCGGCGATTTTGTGCACACGCTTTGCCGCGGCCGGCTGGCCCGCAGGCTGGGATGGGCGGCGGAGCTCGTCGAGGGGAGACGCCTCGAGGACTTTCTCCCGGCCGAGTCCGCTGCCGTCCTTCGCGCGGCCTACCGCCGCGCGTGGAGCGGGGAGGAATGCACCTTCGAAGGCCAGTCCCTGGACGGCAGGATCTCATACCTCGCGCTTCTGCAGCCCCGCCCCGGCGACGCGGCGTCCCCGGAGGTGATCGTCTCGGCCGTCGAGATAACCGACCGCAAGCGGGTCGAGGTCGAGCTGCGCGCGGCCAAGGAGCGCGCGGAGTCGGCCGACAGGGCCAAGAGCGAATTCCTGGCGGTCATGAGCCACGAGATCCGGACGCCCCTGAACGCGATCCTCGGATTCACCCACCTCCTCCTCGAGAACTGCAGGGACGACGACCAGAAGCTCTGGATCAAGACGATTGACCAGAGCGGGCGCGCCCTGAAGGCGCTCATCAACGACATCCTGGACTTCTCGAAGATCGAAGTCGGCCAGCTCGAGCTGAGTTCGGAGCCGATGACCGTGGCCGAAGTGATGCAATCCGTGGCCGGGCTCTTTCGTCCGGCGGCCGCCGAGAAGGGAATCGCACTCGAGCTGCGGATCGATGTCGCGCTGCCGCAGGTGATCCGCGCCGATCCCCTGCGGGTGCGGCAGATCCTTTCGAACCTGCTTTCGAACGCGGTCAAGTTCACAAAGGAGGGGGCGATCGTGCTGGCCGCCTCGCCCGGACGAGCGGCGGGCGGGGAGAACGGCCGGATGGATCTGGCCTTTTCGGTCACCGACAGCGGCATAGGCATTCCCGAGTCGGTGCGCAGCCTCCTGTTCAAGCCCTTCACGCAGGCGGACTCCTCGACG
>Ga0265319_1001354_pt1 | contig 14732 bp, 9 predicted proteins | sample 4824metaG_FD_192443 | JGI IMG/M metagenome (GOLD analysis project Ga0265319, IMG submission 192443) | Rhizosphere microbial communities from Carex aquatilis grown in University of Washington, Seatle, WA, United States - 4-8-24 metaG | ecosystem: Host-associated > Plants > Roots > Rhizosphere >...
TCGGCGACTGTCCCCCCGGAGATCGCGGCCGTGGCGTCCTTCGCCCTCAAGGACCCGGTCCGCGTCGAGATCGGCCAGTCCCGCACCGTGACGACGCTCATCACCCACGCGATCTACCAGGTCCAGCAGGAGCAGAAGTTCGAGCTCCTGGAGGCGCTGCTCGCCGCGATCGACTTCAACAGCGTTCTCGTCTTCTCCCGAACCAAGCACGGCGCCGACAGGATCGCCCGGCGCCTGCGCGAGGCGAACCACAGCGTCGCCGTCCTCCACGCCAACCGCTCGCAGAACCAGAGGATGGAGGCCCTCGAGGGCTTCAGGAGCGGGCGCTACGAGGTGATGGTGGCGACGGACATCGCCGCCCGCGGCATCGACGTCGCCGGCGTCTCGCACGTTATCAACTACGACGTCCCCGAGAACCCGGAGGACTACGTGCACAGGATCGGCAGGACCGGAAGGGCCCAGGCCGTGGGCGACGCGTTCACGCTCGCCACGCCCGAGAACGCCTCCGACGTCCGCGCGATCGAGCGCTTCATAGGCCAGGAGATCCCGCGCCTGAAGCTCGAGGGCTTTGCGTACAAGGCGGCCTCGGCCTATCCGCCGCGCCAGGAGCAGCAGGGGCGCAGGGGGGGCGGGGGTGGGCGCCAGGGCGGCGGCGGGGGCGGCGGAAGGCCGGCCCAGGCCGGCCCCTCGCACCATCCGCGCGGAAAGCCGGGGGCCCACTGGGGCAGGCGCTAGGGCAGGGGTCAGTTCTGCCCGTAGTAGGCGCCCTTGCCGTGCTTGCGGCTGAAGTGCCTCTCGAGGAGCGCCGCGGGGAAGCCGGGCCCCCTCGGCCGGAGCGCGAGGGCGTGGAGGGCCAGCTCCGCGCAGAGCTCGAGGGCGACCGCGTTCTCGACGGCGTGCTCCGCGGTGTCGCCCCACGTGAAGGGCCCGTGGCGGTTGACGAGGACCCCGGGGACCTCGCGCGGGTCCAGCTTGGCGAACCTCTCCACGATCACCCGCCCGGTCTCGACCTCGTACCGGCCGGCGACCTCCCGCCGCTTGAGCTCGCGCGTCACGGGGACGGGCCCGTTGAAATAGTCCGCGTGCGTGGTCCCGAGCACGGGGATGGGGCGGCCCGCCTGGGCGAACGCCGTCGCGTGAATGGAATGCGTGTGCGCCACGCCGCCCGCGTGGGCGAAGCTGCGGTAGAGCACGAGGTGGGTCGGGGTGTCCGAGGACGCCCTCAGCCTGCCCTCGACGCGCTTGCCGTCGAGGTCGATGAGGACCATGTCCGCGGGCCTCAGGCTGTCGTAGGCGACGCCGCTCGGCTTGATCGCCACGATCCCGCGGGCGCGGTCGATCGCGCTCGCGTTGCCGAAATTGAGGTGCACGAGACCGTGGGCGGGCAGGCCCAGGTTCGCCTCATAGGCCTCGCGCTTGAGTTCGGTCAGCATGTCGCTCCCCCATTGAGAGTCAGGCGCGGCCCCCGGGCGCAAGGTGATAGTAGGCCTCGTTCCAGCGAAGCTCCTTCTCCAGCTCCGCGAGGCGCGTGGAGGCGTCGATCAGCACCAGCTCCACGCCCGCGATCTCGGCAAAGTCGCGCAGCTGTTCCGAGGTCACCGTGTAGCTGAACGACGTGTGGTGCGCCCCCCCCGCGCGTATCCACGCCCCGCAGGCCGTCTTGAAATCCGGCCGGCACGACCAGACGGCCCTGGCGACCGGAAGCAGCGGGAGCGGCTTCGGGGGCGCGACCACGTCGACCTCGTTGACGATGAGCCTGAAGCGGTTGCCGAGGTCGATCACCGAGGCGTTGAGCGCGGGGCCCGCGGGCGCCGTGAACACGAGGCGCACGGGATCCTCCTTGCCCCCGATGCCGAGCGGGTGGATCTCGAGCGACGGCTTGCCCCCCGCGATCGACTCGCAGATCTCGAGCATGTGGGCCCCGAGGACGAGGCTGCCCGAGGGGTTCAGGTGGTACGTATAGTCCTCCATGAAGGACGTGCCCCCCCTGAGCCCGTCACCCATCACCTTCATCATCCGCAGGAGGGCGCAGGTCTTCCAGTCGCCCTCCGCCCCGAAGCCGTAGCCGTCCGCCATCAGCCTCTGGACGGCGAGGCCGGGCAGCTGGCGCAGGCCGTGGAGGTCCTCGAAGGTCGTCGTGAACCCCTTGAATCCGCCCCGCGCGAGGAAGGAGCGCAATCCGAGCTCGATCCTCGCCGCCTCGCGCAGCGACTCGTGCCTCGCCCCGCCGCGGCGTAGCTCCGGGGCGACGGCGTAGCGCTCGGCGTATTCCGAGCAGAGGGCCCTCACCTTCGCGTCGGTCACAGCCTTCACCTCGCCCGCCAGCTCGCCGACGCCGTAGCCGTCGACCGCGTAGCCGAAGCGCGTCTCCGCGGCGACCTTGTCGCCCTCGGTGACGCCGACCCGGCGCATGTTGTCGCCGAAGCGAGCGAACTTGGCCCCCTGCATGTCCTGCCATCCGCGGGCGACGCGCATCCACGAGCAGAGCCGCTCCACCACCTCCGGGTCCTGCCAGTGCCCCACGATGATCTTTCGGGGGAGGCGCATGCGCGCGTGCAGGAAGCCGGCCTCGCGGTCGCCGTGGGCGGCCTGGTTCAGGTTCATGAAGTCCATGTCGATCTGCGACCACGGCAGGTCCCTGTTGAACTGCGTGTGCAGGTGGGCGAACGGCTTCTTCAGGGCCGACAGCCCGCCGATCCACATCCGGGAGGGCGAGAACGTGTGCATCCACAGGACGAGGCCCGCGCACGCCTCGCTCCGGTTCGCCTCGAGGCAGACGGCCCGGATGGCCTCGGGCGTCGTGAGGACCGACTTGAAGACAAGCGGGTAGGGCATCGCGGGCGCGGCGTTGAGCGCCCGGGCTATCGCCCTCGAGTTGTCGGCGACCAGCCTCAGGGGGCCGGGCCCGTAGAGTTCCTGGGAGCCGGTGACGAACCAGACCTCGGACTTGGGAAGGAGCTTCATAGAGGGGGTGGGGTCACTCGCCGCGGCTCTCGGCCTTGATATCGAGGAGCGCCTTCATGACGCCCGAGATGTCGGCGCGCCTGCGGACCCCGCCGAAGCCGTCGTGGAGCGCGCGGTACTGGGCGTAGAGGCGGGCGTAGGTCCTCCGGCGGCGGGGATCGGGCCTGTAGGATCTCTTCCCGAGGCGGGTCATGGCGCGCTGGGCCGAGGGGAAGTCGCGGTGGGCGCCCGCCTGGACCGCCGCGCTGATCGCGGCGCCGAGCGCGCAGGCCTGGTTGGAGCCCGAGACAAAGAGGGTGCATCCGGTCACGTCGGCGTAGATCTGCATGAGAAGCGGGTTCTTCTCCGCGATGCCGCCCGCGCAGACGATCCTCCGGATCGGGACGCCGTAGGCCCGGATCCGCTCGATGATCATGCGCGCGCCGAACGCCGTGGCCTCGATGAGCGCCCGGTAGATCTCGGCGCGGGTCGTGTGGAGCGTGCAGCCGACGAGGAGACCGGAGAGCCTCGGGTCGACGAGGACGGTGCGGTTCCCGTTGTTCCAGTCGAGCGCGAGGAGCCCGCTCTCGCCGGGCGCCTGGCGCGCGGCCTCCGCGGCGAGGCGGGCGTGAAGCGCCGCGTCGCCGCCGCAGACGGTTTCGATCCACCAGCTGAAGATGTCGCCGACGGCCGACTGGCCGGCCTCGATCCCGTAGAACCCCGGCAGGATGGCCCCCGGCACGATGCCGCAGATCCCGGGGATGTCCCTGACCCTCCTGCGGGACGAGACGACGGCGCAGTCGCAGGTCGAGGTGCCGATCACCTTCACGAGTGTCCCCTCCCGGATCCCGCAGGCGATCGCACCGTAGTGGACGTCGAATTCGCCGATGGCGATCGGGATGCCGGGTGGAAGCCCGAGGCGCGTGGCCCACGCCGCGCCCAGGGTGCCCGCGGGCGTGTTCGCGTCGTGCGCCCTCGCGTAGAGCCTGTCGCGCAGGCCCGCGAGGCGCGGGTCGAGCGCGGCGAGAAACTTCCTGTCGGGCAGCCCTCCCCAGTCGTCGCTGTAGAGGGCCTTGTGGCCCGCCGCGCATATCCCGCGCACGACCCTCGCGGGGTCCGTGACCCCTGCGAGCATCGAGGGGATCCAGTCGGCCAGCTCGACCCACGAGTGCGCCGCCCTGAAGACATCGGGAGCGACCTTGAGGCAGCGCCATATCTTCGACCAGAACCATTCCGAGGAATAGCGGTTGCCGCACTTCGCGATGTACTCTGGGCGCATCCTCGCCGCGACCTCGGTGATGCGCGCCGCCTCGCGCCAACCCGTGTGGTCCTTCCAGAGCCAGCACTGCGCGGCCAGGTTGCGGCGCCATCTGCGGTCGAGCGCGAGCGGGCGGTTGCGGCGGTCGACCGGGATCGGGCTCGAGCCGGTCGTGTCGACCCCGATGCCGGCCACGGCTGCGGCGGAGAATCCGCGCGTCCCGCGCGCGGCGGACAGGGCGCCGCGGACACACGCCTGCATGGCTGCGAGGTAGTCGGCCGGGTTCTGGCGCGCAAGGTGCGCGTCCCTCGGGTCGAGGAGGACGCCATGGCGGCCGCTCTTGTAGTCGGCGACGCAGCTGGCGAGCTCGGCGCCGTCTCGGCAGCGCACGACGAGCGCGCGCGCGGAGTTCGTTCCGAAATCGATTCCGAGGGTGTAGGCCATTGTCGGGGTGGGCAGGGGGCGACGCTACGCGGACGCTTTCGGGAGACGATCCTGTGTTGACTGGACGGTAAAGTAAACCGAAGGTCGCAGCGAATGGCCGGGGCTTCCTAGCCTCGCCCCGTTGCCCGCCCCAGCATCATAGAGTCCGTTACCCCAACTCTCCATGCCCATGTCGTCCGCCTCCACGCTCACACCAATCGACTGGCTCGCGATCGCGCTCTATTTCGGCCTGCTTCTCGGGGTCGCCACATGGGTCGTCCGGAAGAACAAGGACACGGCCGCGGACTATTTCCTCGCGGGCCGCAACCTCGGGTGGTGGGTGATCGGCGCCTCCATCTTCGCCTCCAACATCGGGTCGGAGCACATCGTGGGCCTCGCGGGCTCGGGCGCCACGGACGGCGTGGCGCTCGCACACTACGAGCTCCACGCCTGGTGCCTGCTCGTCCTGGCCTGGGTGTTCGTCCCGTTCTATTCGCGCGCGCTGGTCTTCACGATGCCCGAATTCCTGGAGAGGCGCTTCAGCGCCCCGTCGCGCTACGTCCTCTCGATCATGTCGCTCGTCACGTTCATCGTCTCGAAGATCGCGGTCGGGATCTTCGCCGGGGGCGTGGTGTTCGCGACGCTCCTTCCCGAGGTGCACCTCACGGTCGGCGGCGGGACGATCAACAGCTTCTGGATCGGCTCGGTCACCGTCATCGTCCTGACCGGCCTCTACACCATGCTCGGCGGCATGCGCGCCGTGGTCTACAACGACGCCGTCCAGGTGGTGGTCCTCATCACCGGCTCGGCGTGCCTCACCTTCTACGGCCTGCACCGCCTCGGCGGGTGGGGCGAGCTGCGCCACTACTGCGGCTCGGAGATGCTGAACCTGTGGAGGCCGATCACGCCGGTCGGGGTCCAGTCCACGTGGTCCCCCGTGCTGGAGACGAGCGCCGCGGGCGTCGTCACGAGGCAGGCTTGGTACTTCAACGGCAACTTCCCGTGGCCGGGCATGCTGATCTGCGCCCCGATCATCGGGCTCTGGTACTGGTGCACGGACCAGTACATCGTCCAGCGCGCCCTCGGCGCACCGAATGAGACGATCGCGCGCCGCGGCAGCATCTTCGCCGCGTTCCTGAAGCTCTTCCCCGTCTACCTGTTCATCATCCCGGGCCTCATCTGCTTCGCTCTGGCGAAGAGCGGCAAGCTCCCCGAGCTGGCGTCGATGGTGGGGGCCGACGGCAAGCCCGTCGCGGCCGAGGCGCAGGCCGCGTTCCCGCTGATGGTGAAGTATCTCCTGCCGCCTGGCCTGCGCGGGATCGTGGTCGCCGGCCTCCTCTCGGCCCTCATGGGCTCGCTTGCCGGCGTCTTCAACGCGTGCTCCACGCTCTTCACGGTGGACCTCTACCAGAAGTTCAGGCCGCTCGCCTCGCAGTCCGAGCTCGTCCGCATGGGCCGCATCGCGACGGCGGTCATGATCCTCATCTCGCTCGCGTGGATCCCCGTCATCCAGGGGGCGCACGGCCTCTACGGCTACCTGCAGTCGGTCCAGGGCTACCTGGCCCCGCCGATCTTCGTCGTGTTCTTCTTCGGCGTCTTCTGGAAGCGCCTGAACGCCCAGGGATGCCTGTGGGCCATGGTGGTCGGCTTCATCATCGGGGGGTTCCGGATGGTGGTCGACACGCCGGTGACCATGAAGCTGGCGGGCTTCGAGAACGGCTACGCACCGGGATCGTTCCTCTGGGTCGTCAACAACATCAACTTCCAGTACTTCAGCGTCCTGATCACGGTCGTCTCGGCGATCGTCATGGTCGTCATGAGCTACGTGACCGCGGCGCCGGACTACGCGAGGATCAAGAGCCTCACGTTCGCGACGGCCACGGACGAGGACCGCGCGCGCACGAGCGCGAGCTGGGAGAAGAAGGACGTGTTCTTCTCGGCGTTCATCCTGGCCTGCATCCTCGGCGCCTACATCTACTTCTCCGGCTGAGCCGCGACTGTCCGCCCCCAACCCCCTCCCATGAGCCCAAGAACCCCCGCGCGCCTCCTCGCAACGATCGCCCTGTTCGCGCTCACCGCCGCCGTCGGCCGGCCGGCCGGCGCCTCGAAGGTGGAGAAGCTGCCGTTCGGCCAGGCGGGCGGCAAGGCCGTCGACCTCTACGTGCTCACGGATTCCGGCGGAATGGTCGCAAAGGTCATGACCTACGGCGCTACGCTCACCGAGCTGGACACGCCCGACCGCTCCGGGGACCTGGGCGACGTGGTGCTCGGGTTTCCCACGCTGGACGGCTACCTCGCGAAGGAGCCCTATTTCGGCGCGACCGTGGGCCGCGTGGGCAACCGCATCGCCAGGGGCCGCTTCACGCTGGACGGCCACACCTACCAGCTCGCGACGAACGACGGGCCGAACCACCTGCACGGCGGGTTGAAGGGCTTCGACAAGGTCGTGTGGGACGCCGAGGTCGTCCCGGGACCCGCGCCCTCGGTCAGGTTCACGTACCTGAGCCCCGACGGCGAGGAGGGCTACCCGGGCAACTGCAGGGTCAGCGTCGTGTACACGATCGCCAACTCCGACGAGCTGCGGCTCGACTACACGGTCACCACCGACAGGGACACCCCGGTCAACGTGACGAACCACAGTTATTTCAACCTCGGGGGTGCCGAGAAGGGCGGCATCCTGGGCCACGTGGTGGCGCTCAACGCGGACCGGTACACGGTGGTCGACGCGACGCTGATCCCGACCGGCGAGCTCCGGCCGGTCAAGGGCACGCCGATGGATTTCCGGCTCCCGACGGCGATCGGGGAGCACATCAAGGAGGTGGGCGGCAACCCCGTGGGCTACGACCACAACTTCGTCGTCAACGGCCCCGCGGGCCAGCTGAACCTGGTCGGGAGCGTGTTCGAGCCGAACTCCGGCCGGGCGATGGAGGTCTCGAGCACCGAGCCGGGGGTCCAGTTCTACAGCGGCAACTTCCTGGACGGCACGATCACGGGCAAGAGGGGCGTGACCTACCGCCAGTACTGGGGGCTCGCGCTGGAGACGCAGCACTTCCCGGACGCGATGAACCACGACAATTTCCTCTCCGACGTCCTCAAGGCCGGGACCACCTACCGCTCGACGACGATCTACAGGTTCTCGGTCAGGCCGACTGGCCAGATCGCCGGCGGCAAAAACTGACCGGCGCCGGGACAGTCGGCTTGCCGCGGGCGCGGCGGCGTGCCAAGGATGGGGTCCCCAACCCCCATGACATCCTCCCCCCGCCGCCCCCTGACCCTTCTCATCGCCCTCGCCCTGGCGCTCGCCTGCGGCCGCGCCCTCGCGGCCGACGCCGGCCCGAGGCAGAGGCTCCTCATGGACTCGGGCTGGAGGTTCCACCTCGGCGACGAGTGGGGCATGGGCTACGGCCTTTCGAAGGCGGGAACCTCCTACGGGCCCGGCAATCCCGCCTACAGCGACGCGAGCTGGCGCAGGGTGGACCTGCCGCACGACTGGGTCGTCGAGCTGCCCTTTGACCCGTCAGCGGACACCGCCCACGGCTACAAGCCGGTCGGCGAGGGCTTCCCCCAGAACAGCAGGGGCTGGTACCGGCGCTCGTTCGACCTGCCCGCGTCCGACGCCGGCAAGAGGCTCTGGCTGGAATTCGACGGCGTGTACCGCGACGCGACCATCATCGTGAACGGGTGGTTCGTCGCCCACCACGAGGGCGGCTACAACAGCTTCCGCTGCGACATCACAGACGTCGCCAACTGCGGTGGAGCGAACGTCGTGTCGGTCCGCGTGGACGCCTCGCAGGCCGAGGGATGGTTCTACGAGGGCGCGGGGATCTACCGGCACGTCTGGCTCGTGAAGACCGCGCCGCTCTCGGTCGCCCCGGACGGGATCTTCGCCTACGCCCTCTTCAAGGACGGCGCGGCGAAGGGGCCGGCGGAGGTCCACGTGCAGACGAAGCTCGTGAACGCCCAGGCCGGGACGGCCGACGCGGCGGTGACCTGGGAGATCTTCGGGCCCGACGGCGCGTCGCTCGGGATCCGCAGGCAGAGCGTGCGGCTGGGAGGCAACGCGTCGATGAGCGTTGACGGCGTGGCCACCCTCGACGCGCCGCGCCTGTGGTCGCCGGAAACCCCGGTACTCTACAGGGTCGTCACCTCCGTCTCCAGCGCGGGCGCCGCCGTGGACCGGGTCGAGACCGCCTTCGGCATCCGAACGGTCGGCTTCGACGCGGACAAGGGCTTCATGCTGAACGGCGAGCCCTACACGCTCAAGGGAACGTCGAACCACCAGGACCACGCGGGGGTGGGGTCGGCCCTTCCCGACGGGATCCAGTATTTCCGGATCGCGCGGCTGAAGGAGATGGGCTGCAACGCGTACCGCACGGCCCACAACCCGCCGACGCCGGAGCTCCTGGACGCCTGCGACAGGCTGGGCATGATCGTCATGGACGAGAACCGGCAGCTCGGCAGCGACGAGCGCCACGTGTCCTTCCTCGAGGAGCAGATCCGCCGCGACTGGAACCACGCGAGCGTGTGCATATGGTCGCTCGGCAACGAGGAGTTCGACGTGCAGGGCACCCAGGCGGGAAGGCGGGTCGTCGCGACCATGCAGGCCCTGGTCAAGCGGATGGACCCCACGCGGCCCGTCACGTGCAACGCCGCCGTCGGCAACGAGTACCCCGGGATCAACGAGGCGATCGACGTGCGCGGCTGGAGCTACCATGTCGGCCCCGACATGGACGCCTACCACAGGGAGCACCCGCTCCAGCCCAACGTCGGGAGCGAGCAGGGGAGCACGGTCTCCACCCGCGGCATCTATGCCAACGACCCCGTGCGCGGCTACGTGAGCGCGTACGACGACAACGCCCCCGAGTGGGCGCAGACGGCCGAGACCTGGGTCACCTACTTCGCGACGCGCCCCTGGCTCTCCGGGGGCTTCGTCTGGACCGGGTTTGACTACCGGGGCGAGCCGACCCCCTACAACTGGCCCTGCATCAACTCGCACTTCGGCATCATGGACATGTGCGGGTTCCCCAAGGACAACTTCTACTACTACCAGTCGGCGTGGCTGAACACCCCGATGCTCCACATCCTGCCGCACTGGAACTGGGCGGGGCGCGAGGGGCAGGTCATCGACGTGCGGGCGCAGACCAACTGCGACGAGGTCGAGCTCTTCCTGAACGGCGCGAGCCTGGGCCGCCAGGCCGCGAGGAGGAACTCCGAGGTCAAATGGAAGGTTGCGTATGCGCCGGGCGTCCTCTCGGCCCGCGGGTACCGGGACGGGAAGCTCGCGGCGGAGTCCAAGGTCGAGACGACGGGCGGGCCGGCCTCCGTCCAGCTCAGGCCCGACCACAGCGAGATCGGCGCCAACGGCGAGGACGTCGCGGTCTTCACGGTGTCGATAGCCGACGCGCAGGGCCGCGTGGACCCGCTGGCGGGCAACGCCGTGTCCTTCGAGCTCGCCGGCCCCGGCCGGATCATCGGCGTCGGCAACGGCGACCCGAGCTGCCACGAGCCCGACACGTTCCTCCCCGCGTCCTCCAGCCGGTCGCTCCCGGTCGGCGGCTGGCGCATAAAGAAGCTGAAGGACCCCTATCCGGAGAACCTCCCCGAGGAGGGCGTCGCGTTTGACGACTCCGGCTGGGCCGCCACGGACGTGGGCGGCGAGACGGGGCAGCTCGGCTACCGCGATAGGGCGATCTACCGCTCGAGGTTCAACGTGGACGCCCGGGACCTTGATTCCGCGGCCGTGGAGCTCGTGTTCGGGAAGATCGCCGGCGGAATCACGGTGTACGTGAACGGCCACAAGTTGGGGGGCACCGTCGACGGCCGTGTGGCCGCAGTTTATGACGTCAAGGCGCTGCTTCATCCCGGAGAAAATGTCATCGCCGTGCCGGCCGCGAGCTACGGGGCGGATGCCACCGGAATGACCAAGGGCGTCACCCTGAGGCTTCTCGAGGCCGGCCCCGCCGTCCATTGGAGTCGCAGCGCCTTCAACGGGCTCGCCGAGGTCATCGTCCAGTCCTCGCGGACCCCGGGCACGATCACGCTCACGGCGCGCTCGGAGGGCCTCCAGCCGGCGTCGTTCGACCTCAGGTCGGTCGCGGCGACGGCCCGCCCCTCGGTGCCCTGAGGCCGAGAGACCCGGAGCCCACCGCCATGGACCCGATCAACGCCGTCGAGGCGCGCATCCTCGGCTCGCTCATCGAGAAGGACATCACGACGCCGGACTACTACCCGCAGACGCTCAACGCCCTCGTGAACGCGTGCAACCAGAGCACGAACCGCGACCCCGTGGTCGCCTACGGCGAGGCCGATGTCGTGCGGGGCCTCGACCTCCTGCGCGAGAAGAAGCTGGCGTTCATGTTCCAGGGGGCCGACAGCCGGGTGGCGAAGTTCGGCCACCGCGTCGCCGAGACCCTCGAGCTCGCGAGGCCGGAGACGGCCGTCCTCTGCGTGCTCCTCCTGCGCGGGCCCCAGACGGTCGGCGAGATCCGGGGGCGCACGGGCCGGATGCACGAGTTCGCGAGCCTGGAGGAGACCGAGGCCTGCCTCGACGCCCTCGCCTCGAGGGCGCCCGAGGCCCTGGTCGTCAGGCTGCCGAGGCAGGCCGGGATGAAGGAGCAGCGCTTCGCGCACCTCCTCTCGGGCGCGGTGGCGGCGCCGGCCGCGGCGCCCCCGGCCGAGGCGCCGGCCCGCCCGGACAACGACCGCCTGGCGAAGGTCGAGGGCGAGGCGGCGGCGCTTCGCGCCGAGGTGGCGGAGCTCAGGGGCGAGCTGGCCGAGCTCAGGAAGCTTCTCGAGTGAATCCTGGCGCCTCGCGCGTTGACCGTAGGGCGCCGCAAAGCATCCTCATCCCGGCATGAAGAAAGCCCCAACGCCTGCCCGGCACAGCGTCCTCCTGGCAGCGGTTTTCATGGCCGCGCGGCTGGCCGCGCAGGACATCACGGTTTCCCCGTCGGCGTGGGTGTTCCCCGACAATCCCCCCGACCAGATGCCCTTCCTTCGGCACCGGCTTGAGCCGGACATCCCCGCCAAGCTGCACAATCTGTCGGACATCGGCTACTCCACGCACGATGTGTTCGTCGACGACAAGGGCATGGTCCTGTCCGCGGCCGCCCACGCCACGACCCCGGCGTTCGAGCGCGACGGGTACCTGCAGCAGGTGCAGGGAAGCGCCAGCATATCGGCGATGTACCACCCCGCCAGGCGAGCGGGCAAGCCCGTGAATTCCCAGATCCATTTCTCGGTCATCTTCAACCCCGCCTCGGCGTCCGCCGCGGGCCCCGACGCGACGCCGAGGCTCCTCGACGCGTACGCCGTGGTGGATCCGAATTGGCGGGCCGTGGCCAGCGACCCCTCCATCCACCAGCGCGTTGTCTGGGCGACCGTAAGCGTCGACGAGGCGGGACGCCCCACCGCGGTCAAGGACGCCCCCCGGGACGTGGCCGCCCTCCTGGGCGACGGGGTGAAGCCCTGGAAGTTCGCGCCCGCGCGAAGCGGCGGAAGGCCGGTGGCCCAGGACGTGCGCGTGCCCTTCATCGTCGCCGAATCCGACCTGGCGAAGGACACGACCCCGCCGAGGGTCATCAAGCAGCGCCCGCCCGTGTACCCGTTCTCGATGAGGAAGAGCAGGCTGCGCGGCGAGGTCGTGGTGGACTTCGTCGTGGACATAGAGGGAAACGTCCGCCAGCCCTTCGTGGCGCGCTCGCTCAACCCCGAGTTCAACGCCCCGGCCCTCGAGGCCGTGAGCGCGTGGGAGTTCGAGCCGGGGCGCAGGGACGGCGTCCCCGTCTACACGCACATGCAGGTGCCGGTGTACTTCGCGATGAGGGACACGCCGGAGGGTGGATACGACCCGCTCGTCGTGGAGAGGAGCGGCCGGGACTCGACGCTGCCCGAGGACCTAAGGGTCGATGTCGAGCCGAAGATCCGGGGGCTCCTCTCCCCGGTCTATCCCTACGAGCTCCTGCGGGACGGGACACGGGGCTCCGCGCAGGTGAACTACGTCGTCGATTCCCAGGGCGGCGTGATCGCGTCGCGGGTCGTCAAGGCGAGCCGACCTGAGTTCGGCCTGGCGGTCCAGGCCGCCGTGGAGCGCTTCGAGTACGATCCCGGTCTCAAGAACGGGCGACCCAACGCCGCGGCCCTCGGATTCCAGCAGGATTTTGAGGACTACGGCCCCCTTGTCTCGAACGCGGACCACAGGCTTCTGCACCTCGAGGCGAAGCACCCCGAGCGCATCGCAAAGCTGGCCGACCTCGATACCCCGCCCAAGGCGACCGTGACGCGCTCCCCCATCTTCCCGCGCTCCCTGGCCGGGAAGGTCGCCAAGGGGGAGGCGCTCATCGAGTTCATCGTCGACGAGGACGGCAGCCCGCACCTCGCGCGCGTCGTCTCGGCGAGCGACCCCGCGTTCGGCTATGCCGCGGCGCAGGCCGTTTCCATGTGGCGATTCGACCCGCCGACGAGCAAGGGCCAGGGTGCCGTGGTCAAGGTCCGCGTCCCCTTTGTGTTCAAGCCCGTGGCGCAATGAGCGGCCGGCGAAACTCCCTCGGGCTGCTCTCGCTGGCCGTCGGCCTTTCCGCGCTCGGCGCGGATCCGGCCCCGGCGAACCTGCCGATCTCCGGCGCGGCCCTCCTGCGCACGTGGGCTCCCCCCGTCTATCCGCCCGATGCGCTCAAGGAGCGCCTGAGCGGGGAGGCGACGATCCGCATGGTTGTCGACGAAAAGGGCAATGTCGCGTCGGCGCGCGTCCTCGACGCCACCGATTCCGGCCTCGGCGAGGCGGCGCTGGCCGCCGCGAAAAAATGGGTCTTCTCGCCGGCGCTCGACGACGGCAAGCCGGTGGCCATCTCCATGGATGCGCCCGTGGAGTTCTCGCCGGACCAGGCGGGGAAGAAGCCGGGGTTCCTGCCGCCGGCGGACCAGACGCCGCAGCCCTCGCCGAGGACCCCGGGCAAGCCCAACGAGTCCTATGCCGCCGACTATCCCGATTCGCTCATTGACCGCGACATTTCCGGTATCGTGCGCTTCAGCTGCACGATCGCGCCGGGCGGCCAGGCGGTGGCCGTGCGCGTGATCGTCGCCTCGCACCCGGACTTTGTCATCCCGGCGCTTCACTCGCTTGAGAAGTGGACCTTCACGCCGGCTATGCAGGGCGACCTGCCCGTGCAGTCCGAGGTCCAGGGCGAGATATCGTTCCAGTCGACCGTCAGGGACTCCGGGAAGGTTCTGGCGGCCAACCACATCACGGCGCCCGACGGCTCGGAGCCGCCAGTGCCTCCCGAGCTCCGCGTGGTTGCCGACCCCGCGTGGCCCTTCGACTCTGTCGTAAAGGGGGAGGGCGGCTCGGCCGACGTCACGTTCACGGTCGACGCCGACGGCCAGCCCACCGACGTGCAGGTGAAATCCGCGACAAAGCCCGAGTTCGGCAAGGCGCTCGCCGCCTCTGTCGAGGCGTCGTACTTCGTGAGGGGCATGGACGGCGGCCGCGCGGCGCCGGCCCGCCTGCTCAAGCACGCGGACTTCACCGCGATCCCGCCCGACGCGTCGGACGACGCGGACCCCCTTATCCGGCTCGTGGCCGCGGTGCGCGCGAAGCAGGTCGGCGGCTCGCAGGGCCTGGACGAGAAGCCGACACCCGTGTTCCGCGTGGCCCCCGCCTATCCCGGGGCCCTCCGCGCGAACGGGCGCCCGGCGGGTAGCGCGGTGATTGACTTCATCATCGACCGCGACGGCCGCGCGCGCCTGCCTCAGATCATCTCCGCGACGCAGGAGGAGTTTGGATGGGCCGCGGCCACGGCGGTCTCGCAGTGGGTGTTCAAGGCCCCGATGCGCGGCGGGCAGCCCGTGGACGTGAAGGTGCGGATACCCTTCAGCTTCAAGCCGCCGGCCAACTAGGGAGCCGGCCTACCGAAGGGCCTGCTCGATGTCCTGGATCAGGTCCTCGGTGTCCTCGAGGCCGACGGACATCCGAAGGAGGTCCGGGGGCGTCGGCGACTGGGGCCCCTCCACGCTGGCGCGGTGCTCGACCAGGCTCTCCACGCCGCCAAGGGACGTGGCGCGCTTCCAGACGCGAAGCTTCCCCGAGAAGGCGAGCGCGCCTAGGGCGCCG
>Ga0265319_1001357_pt1 | contig 14715 bp, 13 predicted proteins | sample 4824metaG_FD_192443 | JGI IMG/M metagenome (GOLD analysis project Ga0265319, IMG submission 192443) | Rhizosphere microbial communities from Carex aquatilis grown in University of Washington, Seatle, WA, United States - 4-8-24 metaG | ecosystem: Host-associated > Plants > Roots > Rhizosphere >...
TCTGATTGCGTGGCGGATGGAATCAACTCAGGGGTTTCACGCGATCATGAATCTTTTCCTGATACCGTTATGGCTCTTATCGGGATCGCTGTTTCCGATGGAAGGCGCTCCGGCATGGCTGCGGTACGTCATGGCCATCAACCCGCTCACGTATTCGATCTCCGCAACGCGCATCATGTTGTATCATCGCGTTCACGTTCAGGAGGCTGATTTTGTGATCTCAGTCGCTGTTGTTCTCTTGTTCTGCGTAATTGTATTTTGGGGATCGTTGATATCAGTAAGGAAGAAAGCATGACGCCTGATTCGAGTCGCTCGTCGTTTCGATCGATATTTCTTTGGGGCTTTCTAGGATTCGTCATCGCGGCGGTAGTCTTTTCGTTTCTCTACACTGAGCTAAAAACTTCTGCGAAGAGTTCGCTGCCGCGGTTGAGCATCGTTCCCGACGTTACATTGACGGAGCGGAGCGGCGCACAGCTGCCGCTTTCGGACCTGAAGGGGAAGGCATGGATCGCCGACTTCATCTTCACCAATTGCGGCGGGAGTTGCCCGATCATGTCCAGCACGATGGCAAATTTCCAGGAGCAGTTGAAAGACGTGAACAACGTACTCCTGGTTTCATTCACCGTCGACCCGGAACGGGATTCTCCGGACGCGCTGCGCGACTATGCCGAAATGTACAAGGCATCGGCATCCCGTTGGCTTTTCCTTACGGGAGAAAAGCAAAAGATAGACCGCTTGACGCGTGAAGGATTTCACCTTGCGGTGGCCGCAGACTCTGGTTCGGCCGCGGAGCCGATCATTCACAGCACGATGTTCGTTCTGGTCGATAGACAGGGAGTAATTCGAGGCTACTACGACTCAACCGACGAAAAAGCCTTAACCAAAATTATTGCGGATGTGCGCCTCCTGGCTGCCGAGAAGAACTAACGCCATGGACCTTACTATTTTTCCCGCCATAAACGCCCTTCTGAATGGATTGACGGCTATTCTCCTTCTGACGGGATATTATTTAATTCTCCAGAGAAAGCGGGCTCTTCACAAAAAGATCATGCTGTGCGCGTTTTCAACTTCGATCCTGTTCTTGACATCGTATCTTTACTACCATGCACATGTGGGTTCCGTCCCTTTCAAAGGAACGGGAGTCATTCGCCCGATCTATTTCACTATTCTCATATCACATACCATACTTGCCGTGGTTATTGTTCCCATGGCAATCGTTACCCTCACCCGAGGATTGTCATCACGATTTGACAAACACAAAAGACTTGCGCGCGTAACGCTGCCTATCTGGCTTTATGTATCGTTGACAGGAGTAATCGTTTACGCGATGTTATATCGCCTTTAAGAAAAGAACGAGAATATGTTGGCGTCCTCGCAACGCATTTGACATAAATTCATTTGAGTGCCATCGGACGATTCTCATGCTGCACTTTTCAAAAAACATTCCTGCGTTCCCAAAGACCATTCTTCCGAAGAACATGTTTGGATCCGATGTGTTGAAGTCTCGAATGTTTCTTCTTGTTTGTCTGTTCCTCTTCGTCCCGTCAATATCTTCCGCCCAGGTCTACCCGTTCGACCATTACACTTCACGAGACGGACTCCTGATGGATTATGTCATCGCGATCTGCTGCGATTCCCGCGGGTACATTTGGATCGGGACGAACGACGGAGTGACTATCTATGACGGCGATGTCTTCAAGAACTACACGGTTTCCGACGGGCTGGCAAACAGCCGGGTGAATTGCATCACCGAAAGCCGCAGAAATCCGGGCACCGTCTGGATCGGCACAAACGGCGGAGGTGTCAGCGAATGGAAAGCGAATAAATTCCAGACGTATCGAGTTGGCACGGCTCAATTATCCGGCATCGTTACTTCGCTGTGCGAGGATCGGCAGGGGGTACTCTGGTGCAGCACCGCGGGAGGTTTGTTTCGGCTCAAAGATGAGGAGTTCAAGCCCTTTCTTCCCTCCGTTTTCAAGGGAACGGTGAGCGCTGTCGTCCAATCTGCGGATGGAAAAATCTGGGTGCTCATGCCGGATAAACTCTTTTCATGCTCATCTCAATCAGACTCACTGCAGCCGGTGAATTTCCATCTTAAGCCGAACGTTGTTCCGGAATGCATTTGCGCCTCCGGCGATACGACGCTCTGGATCGGGATGTCGGACGGCGAAATGATTCAGGTGCGCGGCGGAAAAATACTTCGCAGGCTTGCTATCAGGAATACAAGCATCACGCTCATCGTGGATGACCGCGATGGCTTGCTGATCGGAACAATGGACGGCGGGGTGTATCGCCTTCCTCAAGATGGAGATGAACCTCTTCCTTTTTGTTCTACCTCAAACGGGTTGCCGGACAATTACATTTCCACAGGGACATTTGACGCAGAAGGAAACCTGTGGCTGGGCCTGTGGGGGCATGGCGTTGCCAAGCTTGTGAACCGCTCAGTTTTTTCATATCCCGTCAGGGATATGACGTTTCCCCCCAATGGCTCCGCGGCTGCGATGGACAGCAGTGAAAACCTATGGATTGTATCGTCGAAAGGGTTATTGGAATTGTGGAAAGGTAAAAACGGTTCGTGGCAATCAACTGTACATAAAGAACTGACACAAGTAACGAGGCAAAAGCCGTTCACGTTGCTGTTCGATCCGCCGTCGCACCTATGGGTCGGCTATGAGAAAGGCGATATCATTTGTTTTGAACTCGAGCCATCAGAACATGGACCCTCGCAATTGACGGTCGTTCACCGATGGCGTCAAGGAAAAGAGTATCATGCAGGCGGTACGCCAATGTTCTTGTATAAGGACAGAGAAGGCTGCTATTGGTGCAGCGTATCCGACGACCGCGGCGTTGCCCTGTTCAATCCGAAAAGAAAGACGCCTTTCATACGCTCATTCATGGTGGAAGACGGGATGCCCGACAACTCTGTCCGGACAATTTTTGAAGACCGCGACGGAAACTTTTGGTTCGGAGGATATGCCGACGGCCTGACGTTTCTCCCTGCTCATAGAAAATTTATCGGCGGAGGACGGCGGTTCACGCTTGAGGACGGCCTGCCGAATATGTCAATTCGGGCAATCATTCAAGACAGTGCGGGAGTCATTTGGGTCGGCACCCGGTACGGCGGGATCGCATATTTTCGTGATTCGACGTTCCATCCTCTTTCGTTGAAAGACGGCTTGCTCAGTACCGCGGTGTGGTCGATGATCAATGACGCCGACGGGCATCAATGGCTGGGTACTCAACTTGGCTTTCAGGAAATGGCGACGAAAGGGTCCGTAAGACTTTTCTCAAAAAAAGAATTGAGCGGACCTCCGGTGTATGCATGCGGAGAAATGAAAGATAGAACGTTGTGGATGATTACCGACGCGGGAGTCACGTTCTATGACCGGAGAAGTGATTTGCAGAGCGTCATGCCTCCGCCGATCTATATCTCGCGTGTTCTCGTCAGCGGCGTCGAGATCAATCCCGACTCGTCGCATAATTTTGAGTATGACCAGAACAACCTCTCCATTGATGTTATCGGCCTTAGCTTGAAGGACGAAAAAGCTGTGCAGTATCAATATCACGTTATCGGGGTCGATACGGGATGGAGCCGGCCAACACGAAATCATTCAATAGTCTTTGCAGCGTTATCGCCCGGGACATATACGTTCATGGCGCGGGCAATTAACGGAAGCGGAATTGCAAGCGCCAAACCCGCAATGTTCTCATTTGTCATTGCTCCGGCCTTATGGAGGAAATGGTGGTTCATTACTTTCAGCGTTCTTCTTGTCGTTGGTGTTTGCTTCGTTGTTCTGCGGTCACGCGTGAAGCGATTACTCGAAATCGAGAGAATCAAATCGCGCATCGCCGCCGACCTCCATGATGAGATTGGCGCGGGCCTGACTCGGATAGCGATACTTTCCTCGGTCATTGAGCGAGACTTGCCTCAGCAAGAAACTCCCGGCCCGGTGCCCGTCCATTCCGCAGAATCCCTGAAAAAAATCGGCGACACGGCGCGTGATCTTGTTGAATCGATGAGCGACGTAGTGTGGTCGCTTGGGTTAACCAAAGAACCGTTGGAGCGGCTTGTTCAGCGTCTCCGGTCTTTTGCATTCGAAGCGTGTGAAGCAAAGGATATCACGTTAAAATTTTCGATCGACGACAGAATATTCGCCCTTCAGGTTCCTCCCGAGAATGCACGGAATATCCTATTGTGTGCAAAAGAAGCGATCACAAACATCGTCCGTCATTCTGAATGCTCCGCAGCAGACGTCGATTTTGCGCTCGACCGAAACGGCGTCGCACTAACGGTTGCCGATAACGGAAGGGGCTTTCTGATGCCCGAAACACATGGGGGACACGGACTCACAAACATGAAGATACGCGCCGAACGCTCCGGCGGTTCGTTTGCGATGGTCTCAAAAACAGGGGAGGGAACGCGGATTCATGCAACATTTCCCGCGGTACGATGAACTACATATCTATGTAGTTGCCTCGCAGGGGGGAAAAGGGTAGATTCCTTCTGCCAATTTCCCGATCACTTATGCCGAATGCCAAGATCATAGACGCTGATGATATCATCCACGTTGCGATCATCGATGATGACGATGAGATGCGAAGGGGCATCCGACGGATCATCGATCAGACGGATGGATTCGCCTGCTCTGATTTCACGAACGGGTCATCGTTTCTTGCGACATTCGACGAGAATCCGCCGGATGTCGTCCTGATGGATATTGGAATGCCCGACAAATCGGGTATCGAATGGGTCGAGATCCTAAAGGAACGGTATCCGCATATCCAGTGCCTGATGTTGACGGTCCACAGTGACGAAGAAAAGATCTTTCAATCACTGCGAGCCGGTGCGGTGGGGTATCTTCTTAAGACCACCGCTCCCGAAAAACTTCTTACTTCCATCAGGGAAACCTACGCCGGCGGTGCCCCGATGTCGGGCGAAGTGGCAAGAAAAGTACTAACATATTTTCAACAGCCTAAGCCTTCACCAGTATTCGCTACGCTCTCTCAGAGGGAACTTGATGTTCTGCTAGCCTTGACTGAAGGGTATACGTACAAGGCTATCGCAGATAAACTTTTTGTCAGCGTGAATACGGTTCGATTTCATCTCCGCAATATTTACGCAAAGCTTCATGTTCGTTCCCGGACTGAAGCGGTTGCAAAAGCGCTTAAGAATAAAGCCGTCTAGGGCCCTCATTTTCGTCGCTCATCCCCTCGAACTTCATCCGCTGCCTCCACCTGACCTGCATCACATATTTCAGGAAATGTAAGAAACTACATATATATGTAGTTGTAAGACCTTCCAACGTATGGTATTATTATCCTACGTTGTTCCCCGTAGAAGATTGCCGGTCTCGGATGCTCTTCCGTTCAAGACTGTCAATCATTGCCAAGTTCAAATTTAGAATACGATAAGCGTTGCTTCCCAAACCCGGGTCGATCGACCACGTTGTTTGTTCTCTCTGATGCATCGAGAAAGATCGTCGACGCGAACTTTGGCTGAAGAAAAAAATATTCACAACTAATTGGAGGGATCAGGTCCATGAAAAATCTTTACCGTTCCTTGTTTGTGCTTCTTTCTCTGTTCTGGAGCATGAGTGGTGTCTTTGCTCAGTGGGCAAGCCCGTCGGTCAACACCCCCATTGATACGGGAGGCCATTCGACAGCCGATGTTGTTATGGTAAAGGACGGCAACGGAGGAGCTTTTGTCGTTTGGGATGATTTGCGGGAAGGGTACGACAATCCAAAGATCTTTGCCCAACATTTGGACAAAAACGGGTATGCCTTGTGGACTGCCAACGGCGTTGAAGTCTCTCCTCCCGGAATCGGTCAGACCCTGCCTCAAGTGGCAGCAGTGGGAGACGGCGGTATCATCGTCTCATGGGAAGAAGACAAGCGAGACTCCATTCCCGTCTTTGGCGGTACCTCTCCTGCTATTTTCGCTCAACGAATCAGTTCTCGCGGTGCACGTTTGTGGAGAGATTCTGCTCTGCAAATCGCTGGGCCGTTACCCTTCCAACTCTTTTATGCTCAAGGTATACCGACTGCGTGTACGTCGGACGGTAGTGGAGGTGCTTATGTAAGTTGGGCGGATCTCAATTCTGGACTTCAAGATCTGATTGTCTCCCGTATTGATAGTTCAGGGAATATTCGCTGGTCTTTTCCCGCCATGAGTGGTATTAGTACTATCGGCGGCGGCTTACCGGATGGTGGTTATGAGTATATACGGCTTTTGCAAAATGGAACTACAGGCGTGATTATCGCATGGACAGACGTACGAAATGGTTTCACAACCGGAGTCTCTCTTTTTGCTCAAAAACTCGACAGCGCGGGTACGCGCCTTTGGGATACATTGGGAATTGCGCTTGCGCCTAAACCGTCGTACCTGCAGAGGCAACAGAACGAGGTACTTGTTTCCGATGATGCCGGCGGCGCAATCTACGCGTGGGAACAGTCGAACAACGGTTCATCTCCGCATGGATATGCCGGCCACGTCAATGCTTCCGGGGCGATCACATGGATCTCGCCGACGGATTCGCTCGGAGTGGAGTTGGATGGTCAACAATCGACCGGGCAGGAAAATATTTCCATTATTTCAGGAGGAGGCGGCACGGCGTTGCTGACGTGGAGCGACGGGGCGAATCATGCCTATGTTCAAAAAGTTGCAGCCGACGGTTCACTGCCGTGGGGCACAACTCCCGTTTCTTTGGCGGCGAACACTACCGCTGAAGTGTTAACGACAGACGGCAACGACGGTGCGATCGTTGCGTGGGGTCAAGGCCTGCAAAATGGGGTTAATATCTTCGCTCAGCGCGTGAACAGCGGCGGGCAAACCGTCTGGTCAAACCCCACGTACGGCACATTCGGCAATCCTGTCTCCACACTCCCTCTATCCATATTTCAAGGGCATCCGGTCATTGTGTCCGATGACGCGGGGGGTGCCATCGTGGGGTGGTACGATCTCAGGGCTGGAGGATATGGAGGACCATACGACTTCTACGCTCAGCACATCGGGAGCGATGGCAGCGTTACAAAAGTGAACAACAGGGTCTCGGGTGTCGCAACCGAATTTTCTCTGTCGCAAAATTATCCGAATCCGTTCAACCCGTCGACAAAGATTCAATTCTCCGTAGCGCAGGCCGGTTTTGTGACATTAAAAATCTATGATCTGCTCGGGAGAGAAGTGGCAACGTTAGTTCATCAAGACCTGAAGCCTTCATCATATTCCGTTACATGGAATGCGTCGAATTTTGCCAGCGGAGCGTACTTTTACCGGCTGCAGAGCGGCGGTTTTGTTGAGACCAAAAAACTTTTGCTGATGAAATGACGATTGCAGAGGAATGGTTAGGAATGTGGAGATGCAGCAGCTTGATAAACTAATAATGCGTCGACCTTTCTATTCATTGTGATTCCGGAAAATCCTAGTTCTATTCTTTCAATTTCAAGGAGATACTCCATGAAGCAATTCTTCCGTTTGCTTCCTTCTGCAGCCTTTGTTTTGTTCTTGCACGGAGCTGCATTTTCACAGGTCACTATCACCGCTGGCGATCTGACCAACTATTTTGGTGCGGGGAACTCATGGTTCTCCTATAGATCTACGGATACTGCGATAATGAATGTAGGCGCGGCCTCGAATTCGTCCTCGCAGACCTGGGCCATGCCCACTTTGACCTTTGTCGACACAACGCGGACAGACAATGTTCTCCCAGCATCAACGCCGTACAGTAGCAATTTTCCCGGTGCGACGTATGCGCAAGTGCAAATCTTTTCTGAGGGCCCAGCTTCAGTCTACTATTATGCTTACTATAAGCTTTCCAACGATACGCTCTGGGTCATCGGAGCGGCTCAACATGAGGTGGGTACAGTCGGCGGGCACGCAGTTGACACGGTCATCATCATTAAAAAGGCACAGGTGGCATTTGTCATCCCGATGCAGGTGGGAGAGTCCATGACGAGCGGACCGGACACGATCTATTCAGAAGGAAACGACGTTGAAGTCAATACCGGATCGAGCAAGTTCGATTCGTATGGTTCGCTGACTCTTCCCAACGGCACGTTCGGCGCTCTTCGGGTGTCCGGAACGACCATTACGAATATCTACCTCAGCGGTTCTCTTGTCAACACGTTACCAAGTTATAACATTTCATGGCTTACAGAATCGGGGAATCAGCTGGAGGTGGAGGTCGATACGAACGCATCGGGGAGCGTGAAAGTGCGCTCAATAACGTTGATCACTGTTGGCGCTACTCCCGCAACTCTCGTAAAGGCATCGGCTCAGATGCCTGAAAAGTTTGTACTCGCCCAGAATTATCCCAATCCGTTCAACCCGTCGACACAGATTGAATTCTCAATTCCGAAGGACGGATATGTGACGCTGAAAGTGTACGACATGCTCGGAAGGGAAGTCGCTACACTGGTCAATGGCGAGTTGACGGCATCGTCGTATTCGATCACCTGGAACGCCTCCAATAGTGCAAGCGGCGTGTACCTCTACAAACTTGACGCGGGAAATTATTCAGTGACGAAGAAGATGGTGTTGATGAAGTAGGAGAAGTAATTTCTGAAATGTTTCATCTCGTTCCCAACGTCCCTTTGGGAACGAGATACAAAGAATAATCAAAAGCGAAAACGCGAGGCCGCTGATTATACAACAGCGGCCTCCTTTATTAAAGCCGCAATACTATCTTTGAAACAAGTTCAGTAAAATTGTGCTTCACCTTATTGGCGACTTCTGTCACCTCGGCATGCGCGAGTTTTTCAGAAGTTAAGCCGGTCGCGAAATTGGTGATGCAGGAAATTCCGAGGACTTCGATTCCATGGCTTGAAGCCGCGATCATTTCGGGCACCGTCGACATCCCAACGGCATCGACACCAGCCGCTCCCATCATGCGGATTTCGGCGGCGGATTCGTACGAAGGGCCTTTCGTCCAACAGTAGACCCCTTCTTTAAACGGTATCCTGTTCTCCAATGCGACAGATTTTGCTTTTGCGAGCAAATTCCGGCTGAATTCGGGGCGGCAAGATCGTATCTCATCTGATGCTGCTCCAAAAAGGGGGTTCTCAAACGACAAATTCATGTAATCGTTGATGAACATGAGGTCTCCCGGCGCAAAACGCTTGTTGACTCCCCCCGCTGCGTTCGTAACAATCATCGTTTTGATTCCAAGCCGGTGAGCGACCTCGATTGGATAGACGACAGTTTTTGCATCGTTGCATTCATAAAAATGGATCCTTCCTTGAAAGACAATCAACTGAGCCGACGTCCGGGAACCGGATTTGATCGTTCCAAAGATAATCTTGCCGGCGTGTCCTTGCACAGAAGAGACCGGGTATTGAGGGATGTCGTGAGTATTGAGGATGAGCTTGTCGGCGAGCAAATTTCCAAAATCGCCGAGACCTGAGCCGAGAATAACACCGACTTTTGGTTGAGCTCGAATTTTGGACTTGACGTATTCGACTGAAGCAGAAACGCGGTCATCGTACTCTCTATTCATAGAATTCGCCCGCAGTCACCAGGAGTCGAGGCAGATGGATATCGCAACAGCACTTCAGTACGGATAATGCACCTCAGTCTTTTGGCGGTTCAAAGCAGTGACGGCACCGTGCTTCATACAGATCTTTTGCTCCGACGACTACGCGTTCATGCGAATCGGACGTTCGCTGCGTTCGGTCCGCAGGGTTTCCGCATACCACGCATATTGCCAGGGTCTTTGTAATGTATTCAGCGACCGCGAGAAGTTGAGGCATCGGCTCGAAGGGCTTGCCGCGATAGTCCTGGTCGAGTCCCGCAACGATCACGCGCTTTCCGGCATTCGCAAGCTTTTCGCAGACGTCGACAATATTCGGAGCGAAGAACTGTCCTTCATCGATGCCGACAACCTGCGCGTCGGCGGAGAGGTGGAGTATCTCATCGCATGTGTCTACGACGGTAGAAACGAGCGACTGCTCGCTGTGCGAAACAATGTGGCTCGAGCTGTAGCGGTTGTCGATTCGAGGTTTAAAGATCATTACTCTTTGACGGGCAATCTGCGCGCGCCGCATCCGGCGTATCAATTCTTCCGTCTTTCCGCTGAACATGCATCCGGCAATAACTTCGATCCAACCTGTATTTTTCGGCGAGGAGTGGGGGCTGTCTTCCATGAGCGAGAGAATAGTCTGGTAAAAGTATCTTTGATCTGCGGAAAAAATATAAATAAAGAGGGAAGGAAAAGCAAGGAATGAATCGGCGGGCCCTCCCGGCACTCTACTGCAGAGTGATCTTTGTAATTTCAGGAGGGCAATTAACGCGGAACGGCACCCCAACGGTTCCGATTCCGCGCGTGATGTACATTTGCGACTTCCCCGACTTGTACAACCCCCACACGTACTTCGAAAAAAGAGCGGCAGGACAAACTACCAGGTTCCCGACTCTCGCAAAGACGATCTGTCCGCCGTGCGTATGTCCGGCGAGAGTCAGGTCGATATTGTGGCTCGCAAATGTCTCAAGGTAATACGGTTTATGGCAAAGCAGGATGCGGGGGTTCGGATTTTGGACGGATGACAAGGCGCGTTCGAGGTACGGCTCTGCTTCTCCGTTTATGGGAACATCGTCGACTCCCACAAGATTGATAAATGAATTCCCCTTCAGAATTTTCACGGCATCGTTTCGAAGAAGCTTGATCCCGCATGCGTCGACTTCCTTAGCGACAACATCGACGTCCGCATAGAAGTCATGATTGCCGAGGCATCCAAATACGCCGTGCGGCGCCCGCAGGGATGAAAAGGCCTCCACGAAAGGATAGACCTCCTCGGTCTGGCTGTTGACAAAATCACCGGGAACAAAGATAATATCTGTTTTGAGGTTGTTAAGCGCGGCAACGTAGTCATCCATTTCCGGCTTCGTCATGAACACGCTGGAATGGATGTCGCTCATCAATCCGATCGTGAATCCTTTAAACTCGTCGGGTAAATTCTGAATCCGAATTGTGCGTTCGATGACATCGTAGTCGTTTCGGTCGATGAGGCCCTTAGTTGCACCGACGAAAGAGTACGCGGATAACGCAAGAGCCCCGGTCCTTAAAAATGCCCGTCGTGAATCGTCGAACTTCACAAATCCGGGTGTCGATTTCATGACAATGATCTTTTGGTTGATCGGCGAGAACTTATTGCCGAGATGGAAAATCGTTTCAAAGGGCAGCCGAAGTATCCTTATAATTGCTAACACTATAAAGAGGAAAAAAGTTGACCCCTGCCAAACATAAATTGGATAAATGGCGCAATACATGGCCCATTTTGGAAAACTTCGGATATAAGGGTGAATAAACAATAGGGGGATGAAGAGAAGATTGAAAAAGCCAAAGATCCACGGTAAGCTCGCCGCGACCCATGCCGGAGACGACGGCAGGCTTTTTGCGAACCGAACAGCCTTCCGGTAGAGGAACCATTGAGCGGTAAAAATGAGTACTGGAAATACTACTCTAAAAATAAAATAAAAAGGCGTTCCGCTCATAGTATCTTTGGTGGTTCGAAAAATTGGCACTTACTACGATGTAAAATATACCTAAAACAAATATAAAAATCCCGCTTTAACTCGTCTCATCGGTCGGCTTAGGGGAAAATTGGATCGGGAAGTTACCTATTGCTCGGATATGCCCCAGAAAATAGTTCTTGATTTTCGGATTTGCTTTCGCTATTTTTATTTCACTTTCATTGCCCATACATCGGGCTTTTTTATTTTGGAGGATAAAGACTAATGTATACTTTTTTTGTCGCTATTGAGATACTTGTAAGCGTCCTTCTCATCGGGGTGATCCTCATGCAGAACAGCAAGGGAGGCGGTTTGGCGGGTGCCTTCGGCGGAGGCAATTTTGGTACGGTGTTTGGCGTGCGTCGGACGGCTGACTTTCTGACGCGTGCAACAACAATCCTTGCTACGACTTTTATCGTTCTTGCGCTTGTGATCAATCTTTTCTTCTTGCCGGGAAAAAGCGCGTCATCGAAAGAAAGCGTTATTCAGAACGGGCAGACGTCGGTGCCGCCATCGCAGCTACCTCCCCAGGCTCAGCCTACACCAACGAGTTCTTCTCCAAAATAGATGAAGGTGTGTTCATGCACCCATGGCTCAATTGGTAGAGCAACTGACTCTTAATCAGTGGGTTCCAGGTTCGAGTCCTGGTGGGTGCACAGAAAAGCCCGAAATCAGATATGGTTTCGGGCTTTTTCGTGAGTAGCACGGTCGAACTTTTTCGTTGTAGCAAAATTGTAGCAGGATTGTAGCATAATATGCAGAGCTTGTGTTACGAAAGCATAATGGATGTCCGAATCTACGAGGAGAGACAGAAAAGGCGAGAAATAATCATCGTATGTTATGCATGACATAACAAAACGGCCCCTTGATCTACAGGGGCCGTTTTGTTTATTCCTATTTGACGAGTCTCAACTTCGTTGTTGACTTTGCCTCCTGTGCTGCAATCTTCTTCTTCAGCTTTTCCAGATTCACATCTGCTACGTTTTGTTTTCCACGAATGAAGTCTGTGTCGAACCAGGAATAATACTTGTTCGTGGTAGCCATGTCTTTGTGGTGAGAGAGGTAGTGAACCTCGGAGTAAGACAGTTCCTTTTGCTTGATCAACCTCGAAACGTAAGTACGCTTCAGTGTGTGGATCGAATAATCTGCATTCCCTCTCGGCTCACCCTTTTTGGGCACAATTCCAATCTTACGAAGTACTTTTAAAAACTCATGGTCGACGCTTCCTTTGCGTGAATATCCAAACACCTTTGGGGTGTAAGTTCTTGGTAGATTAGCGAGGAAGGTGAATAATATATCCCTAATGGGATATGGCGAAACGCGCTTTCCTTTTTGATTGTCATGATGAATGACCTTGTTGTCAAGGTCGATGTCCCCCCATTCTATGTCGCAACTTTCCTGGAGGCGAAACCCTGTCATCAACAAAAACGTGCATTGATCTCGGAGCTTCGGCGAGCAGGCTGCCAAAATCTTATCGATCTCATCATCCTTGAAAATTATCACCGGACGGTCCTTTGGCTTGAAATCGACTCCCTTCAAAGGGTTCCGCAAAATAACCTCTAATCCGTTAACAGCCCAATTTAAAAGTGCCTTGAAGTGCCGCAGGTAGATCGCTGTGTTTTGATCACCTTCGACCGGAAGCATTTTATCGCGAAGGTCAAACATATCCTTTTTAGTGAGGAGTCGGATATTCGCGTCGCCGAGATAGCTTATCACTTTTCTAGCTGCTGAGTCATAGAACTTCAACGTGTTGGCTGCTTTGTTTCGACCCTCCTCACTTCGAAATCGTTGCAATAGTACGCTTATGGTTAAGTCTACAGTGGTCGATGTTTTTATTATTCCAACGGGATCGGTGATTATCGCCGATTCGAGCTGGGTTTTGTACAGCTTTGCCTGCGACCACCCTTCGCGGTCATCCTTGAGCTTCAAGCTCTTCAGGACTCGCTTGCCGAGTGGCGTCTTGTAGGCAATCCACAAAATTCCATTACGTGAATAGATACTAGCCATCTTATCCTTTCGAGTAATCGTGATTAGTTAAACCCAATTTCGATTATATATAAGCTTTAGGTTCTTATTAAGTGAATGTTCATTTCCTAGAAGAAAATATCCTTTACGATTATGATTGAGCCCAAGACCTAATGCTGTTTCGTGTATCGATTGGAGTTGCAAACGCTAAATCAAATTGACCATTCCTATGCAGTTACGGACGAAATTAATATCGGTCTCCGCTACTATGAATAGTTGAGATAGCCGAAAAAATCCGGTCTGAGAGGGGGGGGATTCCCTAGGCTAAGTGTTATAGCAGGAAATAGAAATCCAGGCTAGCTGAGTGCGCAATCCCCCCGATAAAGATGTTAAGTATGACTCATTAACGAGAAAGCGATTTTACAATCTTTGTCGCTTTTTCCAACTCTTTGATTCGTTTTTTAAGCGTTTCTTTCTGAATGCTCTCTCTGCCTGTCAATAGCCAATTAATGTCACATCCGTTATCGCAGAGGCGGGCTAAGATTGTGTAACCGGGTTTTCTTACACCAGCTACGTATTGACCCAAATTAGCCTCACTCATTTTTACAGCCCTAGCGGCACGACGAAGGGAGCCATAATGTTCTAGCAGCCAAGCCTTCATTCTAATAGAAGAAAGATAAGCTTTTCGTCTTTCCGTCCTCGTACCCATACCTAACCTCATTTGTCATAGAACTATTTTGTCAAATCGCAAATTAGCTATTGACTTTACTCAATCTATTGATTATATTATACAAGTCAATTGATTATTTAGTCTTAGTACTACTTAAGATAATGGCTGAGGGTCCGAATGTCAATAGCGATAATGATATTCGGAATTTTTATTTTTAAAGGTCGCTATTTATGACAGCATGGCGCATTATACACCCTGTCTGCAATTGCTGCATCTCTCTTGTTGGGCCTGTCTAATGGGAGGGGAGCGAGACGCGACAACCTCGTTCACGATTCTAAGCAACACAATCTGGAGTCTAATTAAGGCTTCGAGTTTCTTGCGTTTTTACGCAATCGGGAGTTTACCAATTGCGGCGCGTAAATACGTTTTGGAGATCGCATCTGACGCAAGGGGAGGGATATCGCTGGGGTAGCTTTCCCCCCATCCCCAAAGTGACCATTTCAGGACACTTTTCCCTTGTGATAATATAACATTATCACAAGTTCGTCATTTTTTTCTTGGTCTACACTATATAGTT
>Ga0265319_1001358_pt1 | contig 14715 bp, 8 predicted proteins | sample 4824metaG_FD_192443 | JGI IMG/M metagenome (GOLD analysis project Ga0265319, IMG submission 192443) | Rhizosphere microbial communities from Carex aquatilis grown in University of Washington, Seatle, WA, United States - 4-8-24 metaG | ecosystem: Host-associated > Plants > Roots > Rhizosphere >...
ACGATCGCGGAAACATCCTCGGCGGTGGCTACAACGGGCAACGCCGGTGGCGGGGCAGCGGGGGTCGGGGTTTGGGTGGGGGCGGCGGAGGCGATGGTCATGGGCAGCGTAGGCGGCGGCCCAGATGAAGTTGTGGCCTGCACGGTGGCAGCGGGTGGCGTCGGAAGCTGGGTGGCGGCGAGAGGGCCGCGGTTGATGGAGGGGGGGGAATTCGCGGAGGAAGCGGTTGGAGAATTCTGTGGAGCTGGCGAAGCATTACTTCCCGGAGAGTTTTGGAAAATCAGCAGAAAGAGGAAAATGGCAGCGGCACCAGCGGCCGCCCAAATGGGCCAGGATATTTTTGTGAACCAGGGAGGTGCCGCGCCAATGCCCTTAGCCCCAGCCAAAGAATGGCTGACAATGTTCGCGGCCAGCCCGGCCGGTGCAGGCACGCTTGCGCCGTGCGCTTCCAGCGCCGAGGACAACAAGGCCGCCGTGGTCGTCACGCCGCGCCGGGAGAATTGGGCACGTAATTTGTTCAGCGCGCGTTCGACCCGCATTTGAGCGGTATTATCGCTGACGCCGAGGATGGTGCCGACTTCGCGGTAGCTTTTGTCCTCGAAGAAGCGCAGGAGGACGGCGTCGCGCTCGCGCTCGCGGAGGAGGCTTAGGGTTTCGTCGAGAAGCGGGCGCAATTGAGTCCAAATGGCTTCTGTCGGCGAATGAGTTGGGTCATTCATGGCGCTGGCCTCCTGTTCGTTTTTCTGCCGGCACTGTTCTTTCCGCAGCGCGGTCAGCGTGGCGTAGCGCGTGCTTGTATGCAGCCAACCGGTGAGGGTGGGATGACGGAGCAGCGTGCCGGCTTTGCGCGCCAAATCGGCAAAAACCGCCTGGCTGGCGTCTTCGGCCAGCGTGGCATTGCCCTGCGCCAACCGGATGGCTGTTGCGTAGACCAAGTCCACGTGGCGTCGAACCAGTTCGGCAAAAGCCACCTCATCGCGGTTTTTGACGTAGCGGGCGAGTAATTCGGGGTCGGGGATCATGAGGGCGCTTTATCAAGTAACCGTGCGCCAGAGGAAAAATCCCACAAAAATGTTTGGGAGGCAAGGGGACAGAGGGAGCGGCACTGAGGAAGGGATACTTAAAATTCAACGTTTAACGCTGAACGTTTAAGTTGAGACATCAATGGGAGATGGAAGATGGAAAATAGAAAAATGGGGTGTTTCGAGTTTCGGGATTTGGGTTTGGAGTTCCCAGTCTCCAATTTTGGCACTTTTTTTTCTGACCACGACCAGCCAGGGCATTTTCGATATTCATGGACAAATGGGAAAGGCGCTGCGCTCGCGCAGCGCCTCGTTTGCGTCATTCGAAATCGAAAATGCTCCAGCTCCAAGCACCGGGCTTCCAGCATTCAGCCAGAAACCGCAAACTGGAAACCATAAACCACCTCCACCGTGTTCTCCGTGAGCTCCGTGGTTAAAAATCAGGGAGCCGACGGCTGCACCGCCGTCGGGCTGGCGAGCTGGCCGAGGAAGAGGATGCTGCCGGATAGGTCGTCACGGATGAGGAAGAGAAAAGGATGATCAGCACGGAATTCGACGGGCGGAGCCGTCGGCCCTGAGCCGAGGAGTATCCCTTCGCCCATGGTCGCCGCCGCAGCCACGGTGCCGTTTTCATCCACGCTGATTAAGGTTTGGTGAATGACCTTGGAGATAAAGAGTTCCCGGGTGCCGTTCATGCCGGAAAAGTCGGCCAGCTTCGAATCAAAGGCGTTCTTAACGCCCAAGTCTTGCAGGGTATTGACCATGGGATAGCGTTCCTCCAAGTCGAACTTGGGCAGGTAAACGCTCACCTCCCGTTCCGTGAGTTTTCCGAGCCAGCTAGCGAGCTGCTCAGCGGTCAGGGCTCTTTCGAGGGTCGCCAAATCCTGGCTGGCATGGGGCAAGATGGCGACGAACGACAAATGCAAGGGATTGACACTTCCGATGCGCGAATTGGCCGAATAGGAAAGGGAGAGGATTTGGCAGGGAATGGGCCCATCCGTGATTAACGCATATTTCGTGCGTTGCTGATTGTGCATTAGGACGACGGGGAGGGCGCCGCCATTGGCCAGTTGAAAAAAGTCGTCAAGGTTCGCGCGGGGGGAGAAACTGTTCGTCCAGTTGCCTTTAAAGTAAATCGCGTTGACCAGGACCAAGCGGGTCAACGGCCCCACATCCGTTGGCTGGATGAGGCCCTTGATTTTGCCGTTGGTTTTGTCCTCAACCCAGGCGTTGATTTGTTTGACGGCGTCGGGGGCGTGCTGGATGAAATCCACCGGAGTCGCGGACGAGGCGAAATTCGCTTGGACGGCATCCAAATAATTCTGGAGCAGGGGATGCTCGGGATTTTGCTCGGGCCAGAGGGAATTGGCGATGGCCAGTTTGGCGCCGTCCAGTGTCTGCGCCTTGGCGATAACTTGTTGCAAGGCTGCGAAGCCGGCCAGCACAGAGCTGTTCGGCATATCCGAAAAATGCAGGATCTTGGCCATTTGCGCGGCGGTGTCGCCTTTGGCCCCGGCCCAGGTCATGGCCAGCGCGGTCGAAATGCTGTAAGGGGAAAAGAAGGCGTTTTCATTCGGCTTGGGATTAAATTGGCGAAACAGATCAATCGCGAAGCGGTTATTGGCGGTGACAAGCGCGGCGATGGTCGCGGTATCCGCGGTCGCGGCTGATGCGGGGGCTGGGGCCGTCCCTTGCAGCACGGATTGAGCCGAATTCTGGGCGGTGGCAGCCGATGTCGTCGTCAACAGGGCGGCGGCAATGGCGCCGCTTCGAATGATTTGGGAGGGTTTCATGGTGGAGGAGGATGTGGACGGATTAGGCGAAGCCGGCAAGGTGCCGTTTGCGAGTGATTGCTGAAAGATGAGATATAAGGCGGCTACGAAAAAAACGCCCGCGCCGGCCCAAATGGGCCAGGAAAGTTTTGGGAGCAATGAGTTGGCGGCGGTGGTGCCTGCGGCTCCGGCCAATGATTGATTGACGACACTGGTGGCCAGGCTTGCGGGGGCTGGTATTACTGCGCCATGGGCGCCGAGGGCGGAGGATAACAGCGCGGCGGTGGTGGTCACGCCGCGGCGGGAGAATTGAGCGCGTAATTTCTCGAGTGCGCGCTCGACCCGCATTTGCGCCCCGTTCTCACTAATACCGAGGATGCCGCCGACTTCGCGGTAGCTCTTGTCTTCAAAAAAGCGCAGGAGGACGGCGTTGCGCTCGCGATCGTGAAGGGCGCCGACGGCCTCATCGAGGAGGGGGCGCAATTGAGCAAAGGAAAAGTCGGCGCTGGGGGATGGATCTTGCATGGCGCTGGCCTCCTGTTCGTGGTGTTGCCGTGTGACTTCCGTCCGGATTGCCTTGGCGGCGGCAAAGCGTGTGCTGGTGTGCAGCCAGCCGACAATCGTCTCGTGCCGGCGCAACTGCGCCGCCTTTCGGGCCAGGTCAGTGAAGACGGATTGGGTGACGTCCTCGGCCAGCGCGGCATTGCCATTTAAAGTGCGTAGTGCGAGTCCATAAACAAGATTGAGGTGGCGGCGCACCAGTTCTGCGAATGCTGCCTCATCCTCCCGGTCGGCGTAAAGGTGGAGCAATTCGTTGTCGGGGGTCATCGGGAATGGGCGGATTCGAGCCATAACACCGCGCCGCCGACAAAATCCCACAAAAATGTTTAAGAGGCAAGGGCGGGGGAGCAGGGAGCCAGACAAGTCCGACAAGTCCGACAAGTCCGACAAGTCCGACAAGTCCGACAAGTCCGACAAGTCCGACAAGTCCGACAAGTCCGACAAGTCCGACAAGTCCGATAGGTTCGACAAAAACGAACCCTCAAATTTCAAGGCTTAACGTTTAACTTTTAGGTTGGAACAATATGGAAAATAGACGCTCGCGTCGGCGCGAGTGATCGGTTTTGGAAATAGGCGTTTTGAGTTTCAAAATTCGCAATTCACAATTCAATATTCTACCTCCGGCCTTCTACCTTCCCTCTTCTGTCTCCAAGCTCCCCGCCTTCCCCGTCCCCTGGTCGCGAGCTTAATGTAACGTCATATTGCCCACGCCGGCTTTTACACTGGGGATTTGTTCGGTTAATGGTGCGGGGTTGGCAAGCTGGCCGAGGAAGAGGATGCTGCCGGTGGCATCGTCGCGGACCAGGTATAAGAACGGATGGTCGGCGCGGAATTCCGGGGGCGTTTCTGCAGGCACAGTCGAGCCGGTATAGGTCAGAACCATGGCGGTCGCCGTCGCGGCCTCGGTGCCTTTCTCATCGAGATCGATGAAAGTCTGGTGAATGGCTTTGGTAATGAAAAGGTCGCCATCGTTGTTCATGCCGGAGAAATCGGCGGCATTGAGGTTGAAGGCATCTCTGACGCCCATGGCTTGGAGGGCGCTGGTCAGGTCGAATCGTTCTTCGACTTTAAACTTGGGCAGGTAAACGTTTACCCGGCTGTAGGTCATTTTCCCCAGCCAGCCATCCAACTGTTCCACTGTCAGGGAATTTGTCAGGGTGCTTAATTCCGTGCCGTCGTGGGGGAGTAGGGCGACGAAGGACACGCCCTGGGCCGTGCGACCAGTCGAATCGTTGGAATAGGGCAGCGAGAGAATCTGGCAGGGCGCGGGCCCTGTAATGATGTCGAGGTACTGGGCCTGAAACCCCTCATGCATCAACACGGCGGGAATGGCGCCGCCATTGGCAGCGTGAAACTCTGCGTTGAGGTTGGCATTGGGGTAGAACGGGTGCATCCAGGCGCCTTTGAAATAGATCGCGTTGACCAATACCAGGCGGGATGATTTATCGACGTCGCCCGAGTGGAGCACCTCCTTGATTTTGCCGTTGGTTTTGCTTTCAACCCAATCGTTGATTTGCTTGGCGGCGTCGGCGGCGTGGCCGACAAAATCGACGGGCGTGATGGTGGTGGAAAAATTTGCCTGAACCAAGCCAAGGTAATCCGCCCGGAAGGGGTGTTCCGGATTTTGTTCGGGCCATAATGTATTGGCGATGGACAGCTGGGTGCCCGACAAGGTTTGGGCCTTGGTGATGGATTGTTGGAGGGCGGCAAAACTGGCGGGCACGGTGTTGGTTGGAACATCCGAAAAATGAAATACTTTGGCGATTTGGGCAGCCGTGTCGCCCTTGGCCCCGGCCCAGGTCATGGCCAGTGCCGTCGAGATGCTGTAGGGGGAAAAGAAGACGTTTTCATTCGGCTTGGGATTAAATTGGCGAAACAGATCAATCGCAAAGCGGTTGTTGGCTGTGACCAATGCGGCGACAGTTGCGGCATCGGCGGGCGCGGCAGGGCTTGCGGCGGCTGGCGGCGGTGAGACGGGCGGGGTATTTTGGGCTGTGGCCGTGGGCGTGGTCGCCAGCAGGGCCGCAGAGAGGGTGCCGCTGCGAATAATCTGGGAGGGAGTCATCGTGGAAGAGGGAGTGGAGCGATTCGGCGAAACCGCTGTCGTGCCGTTCGCGGGTGCTTTTTGAAAGATTAGGAACAAAAGAACGGCAACCACGGCGCCCGTGCCGGCCCAGACGGGCCAGGTGAACTTGGGCAGCAGCCCAGGAGCGGCGGTGGGGCCCGCGACACCGGCTAATGATTGGTTGACGACGCTGGTGGCCAAGCTTGCGGGGACCGATATCACCGCGCCATGAGCGCCGAGAGCAGAGGACAACAGCGCAGCAGTGGTCGTCACGCCGCGCCGGGAAAATTGCGCGCGCAATTTATCGAGGGCGCGCTCGACGCGCATGCGGGCGGTGTTTTCGGTCCAGCCAAGGAGGTCGCCAACCTCGCGGTAGCTTTTGTCCTCGAAGAAACGCAAGAGGACGGCGTCGCGCTCGCGGTCGCCAAGGTCGCCGACGGCTTCGTCAAGGAGCGGGCGCAGCGTGGCAAACGAATCATTTGTGCTGGTGATTTGGTCATGCATGGCGCTGGCCTCCTGTTCGAGTTTCGCCCGGGTCACGTCCGCGCGGATGGCCTTGGCGGCCGCGAAACGCGTGCTGGTATGCAGCCAGCCGACGACGGTTTCGTGTTTCCGCAACTGGCCCGCCTTGCGCGCCAAATCCGTGAAAACGGATTGGGTGACGTCCTCCGCGATGGCCGCATTCCCATTCAACAACCGCACTGCCAGCCCATATACCAGGTTGAGATGTCGGCGCACGACTTCGGCAAAGGCCGCCTCGTCACCCTGGTCGGCGTACTGGCGGAGCAATTCGTTGTCTGGGGTCATCAGGGAGGCGTGGTTTCGACCTGTAACACCGCGCCAAGGGCAGAATCGCACAATTGTTTTAGGGGGCAAGGGGGAATGGGGAAGGGACAGAGGGACAGAGGGACAGAGGGACAGAGGGACAGAGGGACAGAGGGAGCGGCGCTGAGGAAAGAATGCTTAAATCTCAAGGCTTAACGCTCAAGTTAGGAAACGAATGGATAAAGGAAAAAGGAAAATGGAAAAAAGAAAGGGTAGTTTCGTGTTTCGGGTTTGGAGTTTGGAGTTCCCAGCGACCAGCTTCGGTTTTCTTTCTCCCTACCATGGTCAACTAGAGGCTACCCGAAAAGTCGGGCGCAGTCTTGCTGCGCCCTAAGCGGCTTGGTGGAATTCGCTGGCCAATTAACTTTTCGGATAGCCTCAAGCTTTTGTTTTTCATTTCCCAACTGTAAATCATAAACTGTAAACCGTAAACCGTAACCCAGGTCCTCCGTAAACTTCGCAGTTGGGAAACCGAAAGCGTTTTGGAACAGGCGGTAATTCGTCCTTGGGTTGGTTCAATTCAACCGTTTGGCCAGATCGGCGACGAGGCGTTTATAGCCTTCGGCTTTGAGCAAATTCACTTGCTCTTGGTCGTTATGGCGGCGCGAGACGGCGGCGCTGAGGGCGGAGTTTTCCACGGCGTCGGGAATCAGCATTTCCCAGTGGCCGGAGTCCACGTCAATGACAGCAGCTTTGAGGCGGATGCGCATATCCTGGGATTCGTCGGGCACGACCATGCCGACGATGGGCACCCATGAGAGCGATTTGCCGACGTTGGCTTGCGCGCTGCTTTCCAAGATTCCCCAGTAGATCAGCAGGGTTTTGGCGCCGGCGCGGGCGGCGGCGAGGCGGAGGGTCATATCCAACGGTTGGTTGATGGCGGGCATAGTGGTCCCGCGGGCGGGTGGACTGGCGGGAACGCCGCTGATGGGCATGAGCTCAAAATAGGGTTTAAGTTCCTGGATCATGGCATCATCCGGATACTGCGCCCCGGATTGGACGAGCAAGAGCCTGTCTCCGCGCTTGAGGCTGACTTTGGCGCCGTCGTTGAGGGCGGCATGGATGTCCGCCTCGCTGATGGTTTTGCTGGGCGAGACGCCGAGGACATCAAGTTCGCTCAGTTCGCCACGAAAGGCGCGGTTGGGCTGGTCGCTGACGTCGAAGGGATAGACGGGGTTGGCGGAGACGTAGCCGGAATTGGAGATGGAGCGGGTTTCGCAGCCGGCAAGGAGAAGGGCGAGAGAGGCGATGATAAGCGGGCAGGGGTGAAGATTTTTCATGAAATATGGGACGGGTGCGGGAATGCAGGGAAGGGTTAATTGAATTAGACCGCGGAGTTTGACGGGCGTTCAATTTGGGCGAAGGGCGAAGGGGGTGGGGCGACGTGATTTGAGATTTGAGAGGGACAGAGGGATCGGCACCACTAGAAGAACACTCAAAATTCAACCTTTAACGCTTAACGTTTAAATTGGGGCTGGTATGAATTTCCCTGCATCGTGCCTCCCAGCAATCGTCTCGTGCCCCCAGCCTCCAACTTCTAATTCCCAGATCCTGTGGTTCACTTTGCCGGCGCACTGAAATTCGGGACCACTACGCGGTAGAGGTTGGTGTTGCCGTTGCGGGTGTCTTCCGCTAAATATTCGAGCGCGCCGTCCTTGCGGCGGACGGGGCCGGCGAGGATGGAATCGTAGGTTTGGGATTGCGACACTTGGTCAATGACGAGGAATTCCCGGCCGTCTTTGCCGGCGCGGTAGGCGGAATGTTTTCCATCCTGGCTGAACAACACCGGGGCATTGGCGCCGGAGGTTAGAAAGAATTCGGGCTTCGCCAGCATTTTTGCAACGTCTTTGACGAACAACCCCTGCGGCACGGTGTCAAAAATCGGCCCAGGTTTGCCATCAATTACGACGATCAGGGCGGGCGAGGATTTTACTTTGGTTCTCATTGGGGAGGCCTGCTCAAACATGTCGCCGCTGACGTAGGCCCGGTGTTCCCCGTCGGGACTAAAGACCATGCGCGGGGCGTTGAGGGTCGGCGTGCCAATGGCTGGCAAGGGCATCTGAGTGCCGTCCACCATCATGAACAAGTCCGAGCCAGTCCAATAGGGATAGGCGAAATGTTTGCCGTCCGCGCTGAAGGTCAGATAATTGGAAAGGTTGGCGCTGCAGACCGGGCCGGGCGTGCCGTCCATGACGATGCAGTAGCCGGCGGCATCCCTGGCGGAATAGGCAAAATGCGCGCCATTGGCACTAAACTGGGGGTTGCTCACTTCCCGGTGTTTTGCTTCTTCGGCTCCGTCCACGACGGCGAACAGCAACGGGGCCCGAGGGGGTGTGCTCGGGCGCGCGCCCGAAGCAGCCGCAGGCGGGGCTGGTGGGGGGGTATTGCTTGCCAAGTAGGCCACGTGTTTGCCGTCCGGGCTGAGGGCGGGAGCTGATACATTCGTATATTCTTTCTGCTCCTTGCCATCGACCACGATCAGATAACGGTCATTGGCCTTGCTGGCCAGATAAGCGTAGTGCTGGCCGTCCGCACTGAACACGAGATTCCCGACATTCTCAAAGTTGGGTCCAACTTTGGCATCAATCACGGCAAACGACTGATTGCCGGTTTTGGCGATGAAGCCGAAATGTTTGCTGTCGGCGCTAAAGGTGACTTGGGGACCCGGCTTGAGCGGCGTAATTAGGATATCTTCATAGGCGTCCCCCGGCTTCCCATTGACGACGACCTGCCACCCCGTGGCGCTTTTTCGAAAATACAACTGGGTCGCGCCATCCGGGGAATAAAGAGGCGCGTCGAGCAGTTCTTCTGTGGGCGCTTCCAACACTGCACTCTTGAGGTTGGGGTAGCGCCCCCATTCAAATGCTGGATGCTGGCCTTCGGGCGAGAGTGATCCGGCGGGGGCGGCACTGCCAATTTGCGGCGGCAGGTTCACCGCCGTTCCATCCAGCACGGCCGCAAATCCACCGTTCTTGGGAATGCCGACCAGCAGGTAATGCCGGCCATCGGCGCTGAACAGGCTATTGGCAATGAATCCATTCCAATCCAAGGGCAACGTCACGCCATCGACAAAGAATTGAATGGGCAGGGAAGTATACGGTGGGTTAGGACTGAGCCGGCCCATAATCACCTCCATTATCCGGCAGCCATTTTCCGTCTCCGTAATCAAAGTATGAACCAGCCCCGAGGTTGATCCCGGCATAAGCGGCGAGTCGATTTCACGATCGGTCGGCGAATGGTAGCTAACCTCCGCGCCCTTAGCCGGCACAGTGTAAGATCCCAGCGGGGTTTCGTACTGCGGCCATTGCACGCCGGTTGGCGTGGTGGCCGGAGCCGCGGCGTCTTGGGCCCGGGCCCGAGAGGCAAAAATTATTACCGCGAGGAGTAGGGTGGTGCTTCGAAAACCGGGTAATCCGCTCATTTTTTTAAATGCTTGAAGGTGATGGTGAATGAAACGGCCAATGTCTGCGCCATCCGGCCAGATTCAATGAATAGGGGTGTATTTTCAACCCCGGAATTTCCCCATAGTTGGTGGTTTTTGTGGTGGTGGTGGCGAAAATTATGCAGAACGACAGGTGCGGTGCAGGGAAAAGAACGCAGAAGAACGCAGGAGAACACAGAAGTCTCAATGTTTAACGTTTAAGTTGAGCCATCAATGGAAGATGGATTCTTCCGGTTTTGCGGGAGAACGAGTTTTCGGGTTCTTGCTTCTGGCGACAGTTTCCAATTATCCAGCTTGTGCTTCCTGACTCCGCGCTCCCTGCTCCCCGCTTTGAACCGCAAACCGTAAACTTCCCCCGCCGTGTTCTCCGTGAACTCCGTGGTTAAAGATTCTCGGCACGCCCCATTTTTCCTCTTTGCGTTCCTTACGGTGTTTGCGGTAAAACCAGTCCCATGGCCGAAATCATCGAAATGCCGAAGCTCAGCGACACCATGACCGTGGGCACCCTGGTCAAGTGGTTAAAGAAGGAGGGCGACAAAGTCGCGCCCGGCGAAGAGCTGTGCGAAGTGGAGACCGACAAGGCGACTATGCCCGTCGAGAACTTCGCCCATGGCGTGCTGCTGAAGCACTATGCGGCGGCGGGCAGCCAATTGCCCGTGGGGGCGGCCATTTGCGCGATTGGCAAGGCGGGCGAAGCAGCCCCGGCGGCCCCGACCGTGGCACCGAAAGCGGCAGCAGCCCCGGCTAAGCCGGCGACGGTAGCCAAACCGGCACCAAGCGCGCCCGTGGCGGCTCCGGCTCCAGTGGCTCCGGTTCCGGCAGCGAAACCCGAAACGCAAAACCCGAAACCCGAAACTTCCGGAGCCCGAATCAAAGCTTCGCCGTTGGCCAAAAAGCTTGCGGCCGAAAAGGGAGTTGCTCTCGCCGACGTTACCGGCAGCGGGCCAAGTGGACGCATTGTCCGCGCGGACGTCATCGCCGCCGCAGCGAATCCCAAGGCGGCCGCATCGGCATCGTCAGGTGCATCGCCCGTGGCCTCGTTGTCGGGCCCGATTGGGCCGGATGAAACTTTGGCGGTGTCGAACATGCGGGCTACGATAGCGCGCCGGTTGCTGGAATCCACCAACGGCGTACCCCATTTCTACGTTGAAATCGAAGTGGACGCGGGCCCGTTGGCGGACATGCGCGAGGGGCTCAATGCGGCGCTGGGTGAGATTCCGGCGGCGAAGGGCGGGGGCAAATTCACGGTGAATGATTTTATTTTGAAGGGCGCGGTCGAGGCGCTGCGCCGGGTGCCGGCGGCGAATTCGTCCTGGCTGCAGGGTGAAAACGGGCCGGTGATTCAGCGGCACGGCTCGGTGCATCTGGCGTTCGGAGTGGCAATAGAAGATGGGTTGCTTACACCGGTAATTCGGAATGCCGACAGCAAATCGCTGCGGCAAATTGCGGCGGAGGCGAAGGAACTCATCGGCAAGGCGCGGGCAAAGAAATTGACGCCGGCGGAAATGAGCGGCTCGACGTTTACCGTGACCAACCTCGGGATGTTCGGCGTGACCGGCTTTTACGGCATCATCAATCCGCCGAACGCGGCGATTTTGTCTGTCGGCGCGACGCTGCAAAAGCCGGTGGTGGATGCGCGCGGGCAAATCGTGGTGGGGCGGCGCATGACGATCGGGGTTTCGGGAGACCACCGGGTGATTGACGGCGCGGTGGCCGCGCAATTCCTGGCCGCGCTGAAGTCGGTTTTGGAGACGCCGGCGTTGTTGCTCCTGGCATGACTAATCGTTCGTGTTTGCCGCGCCGTCAGCCTTTTACCTAATTTTCCGCCCAAGCGTTCTATTTCCCGACGTCGAGTCGGCTCAGCTCGGTGTGAGCGAGCAGGTATTCGGTGAAAGACGTTTCCTTGGTGTCCAAGCACTGGGTGAAAAGGGCGCGGGCGGCGGGAAGGTCATTTTTTAACAGATGCGTCATGCCGGAGTAGAAGAGCGCTTCGCATTGCTGGCCGCGCACGGCTTCGGGTTCGCCCGAGGCGGCTGCGGCGAGGAAATCCGCCTCCGGAAAATCTCCGATGAGGTAGCGGCCGACGGTTTTTGGCCAGCCGGCGGCCTGCTCCGACAGAGCCTTGGGCAAATCGGCGGTTACGTCATCCTTGGATTCCCGGCGTAAAGTCACGGCGAGCAGAAAGCGGACGTAAAGTGTCTGGTCCGTCGGGGTGGATCTGATTTGAAGGGATTGGTTATAATCGGCCACCGCCCCGTCGAAGTCGCCTGTGGCGACCTTCGCGTTGGCGCGGTGGGCATAAGTGGCCCCATTTTTTGGATCAAGGTCGATCGCTTTGCTGAAGTCAGCGATGGCACCGGCGGCATCGCCCGTGTTTTGCCGGCAGAAGCCGCGGCGGAGATAAAGATTGACGTCCTTGGGGCTGAATTCGATGGCGCTGCCAAAATCAATGATGGCGCCAGACCAATCTGCCTTGGCCATTTTGGCCAGACCGCGGTTGTTATATGCGGAAGTTTTTTGCGGATCCAATTCAATGGCCCGGTTGTAATCGGCGATGGCCCCGTCGTGGTCGCCATTCCGTTCGCGAATGTAGCCGCGGCTGAAATAGGCCGGGCCATACGCCGGGTTCAGGGCAATGACGGCGGTAAAGTCAGTGGCGGCCCCCGCAAGATCGCCCCTGGCCATCCGGATGTTCCCCCGGTTGGTGTAAGCGTCCAAGTTTTTGGGATCCAGCTGGATGGTCAGTTCGTAGTCGGCCAGGGCGCCGTCAAGGTCACCTTTGCTTTTCTTCACATTCCCCCGGTTGTTGTAGGCTGGAGCATTCTTGGGATCCAAGGTGATGGCCTGGCTGTAATCGGCCAGGGCGCCGGTGAGATCGCCTTTCGCGTTCCGGGCCAGGCCGCGGTTGTTGTAGGCAGAAACATATTTTTGGTCCAATTTGATCGCCACGCTGTAATCGGCGATGGCGTTGTCCAAATTGCCCTGGGCTCGCCGGAGATTGCCGCGATAGTAGAATGCCAGGGCGTTTGGATTCAAGGTGATGGCGGTGTTGAAGTCGCTGAGGGCGCCATCGCGGTTGCCGGCCTCTTCCCGGAGGCGGCCCCGGCTGATATAGCCCATGCTGTATTTTGGATCCAGAGAGATGGCCTTTTCATAGTCCTCAAGGGCGCCGTCGGTGTCGCCGGCGGTCTTGCGGGCATTGCCGCGGTTGTTGTAGGCCATCACCAGTTTCGGATCCAAGGCGATGGCCGAATCGTAGTCCGCCATTGCTCCATCCCCATCGCCTTTTTTTTCTTTGAGGTTGCCCCGATTGTTATAGGCCAGGGCATAACCCGGGAAAAGGCGAATGGCTTCAGTATAGTCCGCGATGGCCCCGTCCACATCGCCCTTGGCTTGTTTGATGCGGCCGCGGCTGTAATTGGCCGCGGGCAGGGTGGGGCTCAATTTGAGGGTCTGATTGAGATCGGCCAGGGCACCATCCACGTCGCCTTTGTCAAACTCGGCCGCGCCGCGATTGAGAAACGCAAAGGCCACAGTCGAATCAAACTCAATGGCCTTGGTGAAATCGGCGATGGCGCCGTCCAAATCGCGCAACTCCAGCTTGGCGTTCCCGCGCCCCAGATAAGCCGGGGCGTTCTTCAGGTCTAAAGCGAGGGTTTGACTGTAATCATCGATGGCGCCGGCGCAGTCTCCCTTGTCCTTCCGGGCATTGCCGCGATCGAAATAGATCGCGGGATTTCCCGGGTTTAACGTAATGGCCTGGTTGTAATCCGCAATCGCGCCGTCCTGATCGCCTTTGGACCGTCGGGCATTGCCACGGTAGTAGAAAGCGTCGGCATTCTTTGCATCCAAGACAATGGCCTGGCTGTAATCGGCAATGGCGCCATCCCAATCGGCTTGGCGGTATTTGGCATTCCCGCTGCGAACAAATGCCGGCGCGGTCGTTTGCGCCGGGAGCGGGTACGCGAACACAACGGCGGACAAGAGCAGACCAGATCGAAGTAAAACCCGGAGTGTCATGACGCCAGCCAATCTAAAGAAAGAGAATACAAGGTAGCGACATTTAATTACCTTTCGCACCGCGCCCGTTCAGTTCCCTGTTGGCTTCGATTTGTCGTCAACGCTGGTCGTGGATCCGATTGCTTCGACGTAGCGCGGTGCTTCAGGCCGCGCTTTAGAAATCATTTAGCGGTAAGAAGCGCAGCCTAAAGCACCGCGCTACGTCGGCGCCGCAGTCGTCCTCATCGCATAACTGGAACTGATCCTTCGCCCCGACTCCCCTCCGGCTTGACCCGGCGGCTCCCTCCGCCCATGCTGCCCCGCAACTATGGAGGCCACTGCAACCATCACGACCCGCGCGGCGACCGGCAATGGCACGGCGCGCGATCAAGTCAAGCAAGGGACCGACCAACTGATCCTCACGGACTGGATTGCGCCGGGGGCGCGCGTGCTGGATTTGGGCTGTGGGCGGGGTTTGCTACTCGAACATCTCCAGCACACGAAGCACGCGCAGGCGGTGGGGGTGGACAGTGATTTGCAGTCCGTCATTGGCTGTGTCGAGCGCGGGGTGCCGGCGTACCAGGGGGACATTCTGGAGGTGTTGAATTTTTATCCCGCGGGGGCGTTTGACTGGGTGGTGTGTTCGCGGACCGTGCAGGAATTGGAGCAACCGTGGAAGGTTTTGGAAAAGGCGCTCGTGGTCGGCAAACACGTGGCGGTCGGCTTCGTGAACCACGGATTTTATTCGAACCGCTGGCACATGCTTTTACACGGGCACCGCGTGCGGAATGAGGTTTACCCGGAGGCGTGGTATCGGAGCCGGCCGAGCAATCCGGTGGCCATCGGCGATTTCGAGGAATTCTGCGCCGAAGCCGGCGCGCGGGTCACGCGACGGGCGTTTTTGGCGGGGGACTGGCGGACGCCATGCAATTTTTGGCCCAAGTTGCGGGCGGGTTATGCGTTGTATGAGTTCTCCAAGAAAGAGTGAAGGGCGAAGGGACAGGGGGACAGGGGGACAGGGGGACAGGG
>Ga0265319_1001359_pt1 | contig 14706 bp, 15 predicted proteins | sample 4824metaG_FD_192443 | JGI IMG/M metagenome (GOLD analysis project Ga0265319, IMG submission 192443) | Rhizosphere microbial communities from Carex aquatilis grown in University of Washington, Seatle, WA, United States - 4-8-24 metaG | ecosystem: Host-associated > Plants > Roots > Rhizosphere >...
AGCTCCTCAGTGCACCGACGAGCGGTGACTCCGCGCCGACGCTTGCGCGGATGGAGGACACGCTCACCGAGGGCTACGCGCAGGCGCTCGCTCTCGAAGCGGAGCGCTGGCGCCTCGAACAGCGTCTCGGTGAGGTGGCGCGCACGGTGGGCGGCCCCGACCCGGATTTCTCGAGTTTCGCCGAGGAGCTGACCCTGCTCGCGAAGCGCCTCAAGAGCGCCGACGGTGAGCTGAGGAATCTGCGCGCCCGCCTCGGCTCCCTGCATGACCGGGCGAGGAGCATGCGCCGCGAGGCAAACGCGGCCTAACAGGAGCGCTGCCGGGTCCTAGGCCAGGGCCGGTCTGGCTCTCGACTAGACGATGCCGCTGCGGACGGCGTAGACGGCGGCCTGAATGCGGTTGTCGATCTGCAGCTTCATCAGGATGTTCGAGATGTGGTTCTTCACGGTCTTCGGGCTGATGTGCAGCTCACCCGCGATCACACCGTTGTCCTTGCCGTTGGCGATCAGCTTCAGCACCTCGATCTCGCGGTCTGAGAGCTCCGCCCGGATCTGATCGGCGATCTCAGGCGATGTGCTTGTCGCACGCACGCGCTGCAGCACCTTCGCGGCGATATTCGGCGAGATGAGCGACTCCCCGAGCGCGGCGGCGCGAATGCCGGCCATCAGGTCGTGAATCGAGGAATCCTTCAGCAGATAGCCGCACGCGCCCGCGAGGATCGCGTCCATCACGTCGTTGTCCTGATCGGAGATGGTCAGCATCACGACGCGCGTGAGTGGAGCGATCGAAGAGATGTGGCGCGTCGCTTCGACGCCGCCCATGCCCGGCATGTTGAGATCCATCACGACGACGTCGGGCGCGAGCTCGCGTACGAAGCGCACCGCGTCGGTCCCGCCGGATGCTTCGCCGACGATCTGCACCCCCTGCTCCTCGAGCAGGTTGCGGAGGCCCGTGCGGAACAGGTCGTGGTCGTCGACGATCAGTACACGGAGCGACTCTGCTTGCCGTCCCTCCGTCGATTGCAGCACTTCGGTCAGCTGCATCACCCCCTTCTGGGCTCCGGAATCCTAGTTGGTTCTAGTGGAGCGTGACCGTGACGGACCGGCGGCCCCAGGCGCGGGCCTGGGCGAGGGTCGGGAACCACAGGTCGATCGTCGCTCCACGGACCGCGCTTCCGGTGTCCGCAGCGACGCCTTCGCCGTAGCCCGGGATCGTCATCCGGGTGCCGAGGGGGATCACGGAGGGGTCGACGGCGACGACGCCCCAGCCGACCGGGATGCCTGTGGCCGTGTGGCCCGGGAGGGCGTAACCCGTCGAGCTCACGGTGATCGAGCGGCCGCTCGCCGGTGCCGCCGGCTGCGCGGGCGCCGCCGGCAGTGCCGGCAATGGCGGGGACGTCGGGTCAGTCGACGTCTGGCCGGCCGGGACCGTGGCAGCGTCGGCAGCGGACTGCAGCTTCTGCGACTTCGTCTCGACATGCAGCGCCGCCAACTGGAGGGCGCTGATCTGCCGCGCCTTCAGCCGCTGCTTGCTCTGCAGTTGCTGGATGAAGGCAAGTCGCTGGCCGCGGGCTGCGACGAGATCGTTCGTCGTTGGACGCGCCGCGGCAAGCGCGGCGCCGAGTTGCGCGTTGTGTGCGACGAGCGACGAGCGTACGCGTGCGAGGCGAATCTGCGCGGCATTCGTCACCTGGGCAACCTGCTCGCTCTGGTCCGCGACGCGCGTCAAGTCGTCGAGTTGCGTCACCGCATCGTCGAGCGACTCTGCGCCGAGCACGACGGCGATCGGATCGGCGTCGCCCTGCTCGTACAGCATGCGCAGGTTGTCGCCGAGCCGGTGCTGCGACGTCGCGAGTGCGAGGCGCGTCGCCGACAGCTGCTGCGTGAGCAGTACACGCTGCCCGCGCAATGTGCCGGCTTGTGCTTCGAGCGATGTGAGCCGTGCTCGCGCAGTCTGAAGCCGCGTGTCGAGGGCATAGAGGTCGAGCAACGCGTGGTGCGCTCGTGCGGTGAGAACGCTCACCTGTCCCTGGAGGGACGCGGCCTTCTGGCCCGGCTCGGCCACAGCAGCGGCTGAAACGGTGACGAAGACGAGCACCGCAGACAAACCTGCAAGCGTCGCCGCCGACTGTGCTCTCCGGCCGCTCACGGTCGCGGACCGTAGCAGGAAACCGCAGGAATTGGCATACTTTGTGCGGTCCCCATAACCCCAGTTTTCAACAGCTTCCGCGCCTGATTGCGGCAGTTTTGTGCCTTTTGTCGAGTTGCACGTGTCCGATACCCCTGCTAGCCTGCCCCACTTGTGACGTACCGGACCCCTCCGGTGCGCCTGCCGCACGTGATTCTCAGGAGTCCGTCATCAGGATTCTGAAGCGACAGGCGCCGGTGCTCCTCCTTGTCGTCGCTGCGGCATTCACCGCGGCCGGCACAGCAACCGGCGACCCCTCCGTCAACGCAAAGCGGGCTCAGGCGCAGCAGATCGTGGGACAGATCCAGCAGCTCGACGCGAGCATGCAGCGCGCGAGAAACGCCTACGACTCGGCGTCCGCGAAGCTCGGCGCGATCGAGCACGACCTCACGATCAACAAGATAGGACTGCGCGCCGCGCGCGCGAATCTCGGCAGGTCTCAGGTAACGCTCGCCCACCGTCTCGTCGCGATCTACACGACACGCGACGATCAGTCGACGCTCGCGGTGCTGCTCGGTGCGCAAAGCATCGACGACTTGGTGAACCGCATCGAGACCGTGCAGTCGGTCTCGTCGCAAGACGTCGCGGTGATGAATCAGGTGATCGGCTTCAAGCACGAGGTGACGATGCACGAGCACGCGCTCGTGCGTGCACGTCAAGACCAGAAGCGGCTTGTCGCACAACGGGCGGCTGCGAAGTCCCGCATCGCCACGCAGCTTCAGCGGACGAATGCGCTTTACGCTTCGGTCAAGGGTGAGATCCAGCACCTGATCGCGATGCAGAACGCACGCCAACTCGCGCTGGCCCGCGCGGCGCAGGCCCGTTACGGGTCGCTGCAGGAGGCGCAGAACCTCGCACTCCAGGACACGGTGGTTGGTGCGTCCGCCTCCACGGCGGACGGGTCGGTGGCTCCGCCCTCCCAGTACACGGGAGTCGTCGCGATCGCGATGCGCTATCTCGGCACGCCCTACGTCTGGGGCGGCGCGAGCCCGGGCGGCTTCGACTGCTCGGGCCTCGTCGCCTATGTCTACGCGCAAGTCGGCGTGACCCTCCCGCACTACACGGGTGCGCAATGGAACATGGGCGTTCCGGTCTCCCGTGGCGATCTCCAACCAGGCGATCTCGTCTTCTTCGACGGCCTGGGCCACGTCGGGCTCTACATCGGCGGCGGCCAGTTCATCCACGCGCCCCACACCGGCGACGTGGTGAGGATCTCGTCGCTCGACGAGTCCGGCTACTCGTCGTCGTACGTCGGCGCACGCCGCATAACGGGTTAGCTCGCTTCGCTCGCTCCCCTTCACGGGGGAAACCAGTTTCCCCCGTGCGCCCCCTTCTGTAGCTGTGCTCGCGGCCGGCGCGTCACTGCTCTCGCCGAGCAAGCTCGGCTCCGCGACGAAAAGCTAGATCAGCCGCGGTCGGCGGCGCGGCGGAGCGAGAGGGACAGCACGGCGGCGATGGCGGCGGGCATCAGCCACCAGGCGTCGACGCCGGTCTTCACGAGCAGGGCGGTGACACCGATTGCGAGGACGGCGCCTGCTGCGGCGCGCGGGTCGTCGCCGACGACGAAGTCCCACCAGAAGCGGCCGAAAGCCCGGATGTGTCTCATGCGACGGCGACCCGACTGCGCCGCAAGGTGACGACGGCTGCGAGCGAGAGCACCAGCACGAATACGAGAACGCCCGGAAGCGATGCGTCTTGGCCGGGCCAGTGCGCGCCGGCTCCCTCGGTCGACCAGAAGATTCCGAAGGTCGTCAACATCGCGCCCACCGCGAACTTCAGCGTGTTCTCCGGCACGCGCGCGAGCGGCGCGCGGACGAGTATGCCGACCGTGGCGACGAGCACGAGCGCCGCGCCCGCGCCGAGTGCGGCGAGCCCGATCCGTCCCTGCGCGCTGCCGAACGTGACGACGATGAACGCGACCTCGAGACCTTCGAGCAGGACACCCTTGAACGCGAGGGTGAAGCCGAACCAGTCGATCCCGGCGCGCTGATCGCCTCGTGCCGTGCGGGCCTCCTCGAGCTCGCGCGCGAAGATCGCGTCTTCGTCGTGCAGCGCCTTGAAGCCGCTCGCGCGCAGAATCGCCTTCCGCAGCCACTGCAGGCCGAACGTGAGCAGCAGCGCGCCGACGACGAGCCGCAGCGCCGAGATGGGGACGCGCGTCAACGCCGGGCCGAGCACGGCGACGATCACCGCGAGCACGAGCGTCGCCGCGCCGAGCCCGGCGAGTGCCGAGCGCCAGCCCCGTGAGACTCCGGCGGCCAGGACGATCGTCAGCGCTTCGACGAACTCGACGGCGCTCGCGAGAAACGCCGACGCGATCAGGAAGCCGGCTGTCACGGGCGGTCGTGCACTACGTATAGAGCTCGTCGATCGCGTCTGAGAAGTGCTCGTGGATGACCTTGCGGCGCAGCTTCAGCGTCGGTGTGACCTCTCCGTCCTCCTGCGTGAAGTCGCGGGGGAGGATCACGAAGCGCTTGATCTGCTCGACGCGCACGCGGTCACGGTTCACGTCTTCGACGATCTCCTGTACGAGCTCGCGTGGATCTCGTCCGCTCGCCTCGGTCTCCGCGTGGTCGATCGTGATGAGCGCCGTGATGTACGGGCGCCGATCGCCGACGATGAGTGCCTGCGAGACGAAGCGCGACGTCTTCAACGCGTTCTCGAGGTTCTGCGGCGCGATGTTCTTGCCGCCGGCCGTGATGATCAGGTCCTTCTTGCGGTCGGTGATCTTGAGGAAGCCGTCGGCGTCGATCTCGCCGACATCGCCGGTGCGGAACCAGCCGTCGTCGGTGAACGCCGCCGCGGTCGCCTCGGGATCCTTGAAGTAGCCGGCGAACACCGTGTCGCTGCGCACGAGGATCTCGCCGTCCACGTCGAGTGAGATCTCACACCCCTCGACGGCGCGACCGACCGTGCCGAAGCGGAAGTCGCCGGGGTCGTTGACGGTCAGGGAGCTCGCGGTCTCGGTGAGCCCGTAGCCCTCGACCACGAGCATTCCGAGCGAATGGAAGAACTCGAGCACGTTGGTGCCGAGCGGCGCGGCGCCCGAGACGCCGACGCGCAGCCGGCCGCCCAGCTTCTTCTTGACCTTCTCGAAGACGAGCATGGCGGCCACACGCTCCTGGAGTGCGAGCAGCGCAGGCACGGGACGCCCGGCACGTCGCAGGCGGCTGGTCCGTTCGCCGACGCCGAGCGCCCACATGCCGATCGATCGCTTGGCGGCCCCACCGCTCTCGATCTGCTCGAGCACGCCGGCGTGGATCTTCTCGTAGATGCGCGGCACGGCCGGCAGGACAGTTGGGCGCACCGCGCCGAGCGCATCCGCGACCCGGTTCGGGTCCGCCACGAACGCGAGGGTGGACCCGGAGTACGCTGCGGAGTGGTGCGCGAGCCTGCCGAACGTGTGCGCGAGCGGCAGGAAGAGCAGGATCACGTCGCCGCCGCCCTCGAGATGGGTGTTCACGCGCAGCGCGGCGGTGACGAGGTTCTTGTGCGTGAGCATGCACGCCTTCGGCGGGCCGGTCGTCCCCGACGTGTAGATGAGCGTACCGAGGTCGTCTTCCTCGATCTCGCGAGCCGCGTCGTCGAGCGCGCCCGGGTGCGCGGCAGCGTGTGTCCGGCCCTCGGCTTCGAGCTGCGGCAAGTCGTCGAAGCGGAAGAGCTCGCGGAGCGCCGGCGTCTCCGCCTCCACCGAGGCGAGCTTCTCGCGCTGCGCGTCGTCTTCGACGAACGCGATCACCGACTCGGAGTGGGCGAGAATGTACGCGCACTCCGGTCCGGTGTTGGTCGGATAGATCCCGACGACGACCGCGCCGATGGTCATCACTGCCCAGTCGAGCAGCACCCACTCGAGCCGGGTGCGCGCGAGAACCGCAACCGCGTCGCCGCGGCCGACCCCGTGTGCGAGCAGCCCGTGCGCGAGCGCTTCGACGCGCTTCCCCGCCTCCTCCCAGGAGACCTCATGCCAGCCGTCCTCGTGCTCCTCGAGATACGCGGGGGTCGTGGAGGCCTGGTCGAGGACGTAGCGCCACAGAGCCGGAGCCGTGCGGGCCGGCAGCGGCGTCTCGGCCGGCGCCGGAGCCGGGGTGGAGGTCGTCGTCACGTGGCTCATCGTAATCCGGGAAGGGAACCGCCGGGGGGAGGCGAACCTCCCTGGTCCCTCTACAATTCCGGGTGCACATGAGAACAATCTGGAACGGATCGATCAGCTTCGGCCTCGTCAACATCCCGATCGGGCTCGCCGTCGCGACCCAGCGCTCGGATGTGGCCTTCCGCACCTTGCACCGCGAGTGCGGCACGCCGATCAAGCAGAAGCGCTGGTGCCCGTTCCACGAGCGCGAGGTCGAGGCGGACGAGCTCGTCAAGGGCTGGGAGGTCGCGAAGGGCGAGTTCGTGCTCGTCGAGGAGTCGGACCTCGAGTCGGTCGCCCTCCAGCGCTCGCAGTCGATCGACATCCTCCGCTTCGTCGCGCTGGCCGACGTCGACCCGATCTACTTCGACAAGACGTACTACCTCGCCCCGTCGAGCGCGGAAGCGGCGCGCCGGCCGTACGTGCTGCTGCTGCGGGCGATGCAGGAGTCGGGGATGGCGGCCGTCGGGAAGTTCGTGCTCTGGGGCAAGGAGAACCTCTGCCTGATCCGCGCGCAGGGCGACGCGCTGGCGATGGAGACGCTCTTCTTCGCGGATGACGTTCGCTCGAAGGCGGAGATCGACGAGGCCGTCGAGAGCGTCGAGCTGAAGAAGCCCGAGCTCGAGCTCGCGGGCCAGGTGATTCAGAGCCTCGTCGGCGAGTGGAAGCCCGAGGACTTCGAGAACGAGTACCGGCGCGACCTCAAGGCGATGCTCGACGCAAAGCTCGCCGGCGAGACGCCGAAGCGGCCCGAGCCGGTCGCCGAGACACCGGTGATCGACCTGATGGATGCGCTGCGCCGAAGCGTCGCCGAGGTGCAGGACCGCAAGCGCAGCGCCGGAAACGGAACAGCCCCGAAGAAGACGAAAGCCACCCCCTCGGATGGCTCTCGTGCACGTCGCACACCGTCGCGCAAGAGCGCGTAGGGCGCTCGAGCTAGTGGGGCTGCGGTAGCGCGCCGAGCGCCTCGAGCTGCACCTGGAAAAGGTACTTGTCGATCTTGCCCTGGTAGATCGGTACGCCCTCCTGCATGCACACCCGGATCACGTCCTGCTGATCCATCCCCAGCTCTTCGGACAACTCCTCGGGTGTGAGGTGATTCGCCATGCGTCTCCTTCCCTCGAGATAGAAACAATGCCGCGCGGCATGAAAAAACCCGCCGGCGCCAAGCGCTCAGACGGGTTGATCCCTACATTCGATTGTCGATCCGACGGGCATCACTCGGCCCGTCCTGCCGAAGTCTTCATCACCGTAAGAATATGCCCACGAGATGACGGAGTTCAAACAGAGCTCGCCGGTCGAGCTGTCGCCGCTGCGGAGGAGTGAGCACGAGCCCGAGAGCTTCGAGGCGCGGGAGCTTCACCACCGCGGGACTCCCGTCCGCTATCTCGTCGGGGGCGCCGGCCCGCCGCTCGTCCTCGTCCACGGTCTCGGCGGCGCCGCCTCCAACTGGCTGCGCGTCGCGCCCGCTCTGGCCCTGACGCGGCGGGTGATCGTGCCCGAGCTGCCGGGGCACGGCGGCTCGGGGGCGCTCCCCGCAGCGCCGACGCTCGACGCCTTCGCCGAGGCCGTGCTCGCCGTGCTCGAGCACGAGGACGCCCTGCCCGCCCCCTGGGTCGGCCACTCGCTCGGCGGCAGCATCGGCCTCCGCGCCGCCGTACACCGCCCCGATGCCGTAACGGGGCTCGTGCTCGCGGCGGCGGCGGGGATCTCCTCGGCGACCCGCACCGGAGAGCTGACCGTGACCTGGATCGGACGCCTCCGGCCGGAACGGCTCGTAACGCCGCACCGGCGCCGCGTGGCGCGCACCCGCTGGGGCAGGACGCTGACCTTCGGCTGGTGGGGCGTCGCCGACCCGACGGGCTTCGAGCCGGCCATGGCCGAGGCATTCCTGGCCGGCGCGGCGCAGCACACCGACACGCGCTCCGCCGGGACGGCGCTCGTCCGACTCGACCCGCGGCCCGATCTCGACCGGGTGGGGTGCCCGTGCCTCTGCCTCTGGGGCGCCTCCGACAACTGGGTGCCGCTCACCGACGGGATGGAGTACGCGCGGCGCCTGCGGGCGCCCCTGCGCGTGATCGCCGACTGCGGCCACCTGCTGATCGGGGAACGCCCGGATGCGGTGCTCGAGGCGGTCGGGGAGTTCCTCGCGTCGCTCGACGGACGCAATTGTGACGGGGTGGGTTAGAGCGCGACCCGCGGCGGGCATGACCCCTTCGTCGAACTCGTCTGAGAGGGGTCGCGTGGAACAGATGGAGCTCGTGCAAGACCCGGCCACCGCCGATTCGAAAGTGCTCGACCGCCTTCACGATCTCGGTTGCGATCCGCGGCAGGCCCGGGGGATCCGTCATTTCATCTTCTTGCCGACGAGCACCGCCGCCGCTGCGGTGGCGCAGGTGCTCGAACGCGAGGGCTGGGACACAGCCGTGCACGAGGCCGAGGACGAGGGCGAGGACGCCTGGCTGGTCGTCGCAGGCTGCCTGCGGGTGCTCAGCGAGCCGCTCGTACGCGAGATCCGGGGACGTCTCGCGTCGCTCGCCGTCGCCCACGGCGGCACCTACGACGGCTGGGAAGCCGAGCGCTCGTAGGGGGCCGGGCCCCGGGCGTCGTCCGGGAGTCCGGCCACCCTCCCAGACTGGGTGCGGAGAACCCGGCGGCGCCCAGCCGGACGGCTCAGCCGGATAGTTTCAGCCGGACACCGCCGCCTCGAACGGGATCACCTCCGCTCCGCTCTCGTCGTCGCGGCGCGGGCCCGAGAGGAACTCGACGTGGCGACTCACCACTTCGACGGCTGTTCGCCGCTTGCCCTCGTCCTCCCAGGAATGGCTGTGGAGCCGGCCCGCGACCCCGACCCGTTGTCCCTTGCTCAGGTACTCCGCGCAGAGCTCCGCCTGGCGATCCCAGGCCTGGACCCAGACGAAGTCCGCCCCGGCATCGGGGTTGCCGCGGTTCACCGCGAGCAGGAAGCCCGCCACCTTCTTTTCCTCGCCCGCGTCCCGCAGCTCGACCTCGGTCGCGAGGTTGCCGATGAGATTCACGTTGTTCATGCCGGGAAGGTAGACCGGGAAACGTCACGAAACAGTCGAAGCTTTCCGGAATCTCCGGGCTTTGGACGTACACTCGGGACGACGCATGGGCATCTTCTCTTCGTTGACAGGGTTCGGTGGCCGGGACATGGCCGTCGATCTCGGCACCGCCAACACGCTCGTCTACGTCCGCGGACGCGGCATCGTCCTCTCGGAGCCGTCGGTCGTAGCGATCGACCAGCGCACCGGCGAGGTGCACGCGGTCGGCGTCGAGGCGAAGCGGATGCTGGGCCGCACGCCGGGCACGATCCAGGCCATCCGGCCGCTCAAGGACGGCGTCATCGCCGACTTCGACGTCACCGAGCAGATGCTCCGCCACTTCATCCAGAAGGTCCATCAGCACCGGTTCGCGCACCCGCGCGTCGTCGTCTGCGTCCCCTCGGGCGTCACGGGCGTCGAGAAGCGCGCGGTGGAGGAGGCGACCCTTTCCGCCGGCGCACGCCAGGCGTATCTGATCGAGGAGCCGATGGCCGCCGCGATCGGCGCCGGGCTTCCTGTCGCAGAGCCGACCGGGAACATGATCGTCGACATCGGCGGCGGCACGACCGAGGTCGCGGTGATCAGCCTCGGCGGCATCGTCGTCTCGCAGTCGCTGCGCGTCGGCGGCGACGAGATGGACGAGGCGATCATCAACCACATCAAGCGCGACTACAAGCTGCTCATCGGCCAGCAGACCTCCGAGGAGATCAAGCTCGAGATCGGCTCCGCGTGGGACATGAAGGAGGAGCTGCAGGCCGAGGTGCGCGGACGGGACATGCTCACCGGCCTGCCGAAGACGGTCATCCTCACCTCGGAGGAGATCCGCCGGGCGCTCGACGAGCCGGTCACGCAGATCATCGAGGCGATCAAGTCGACGCTCGACAAGACTCCGCCGGAGCTCGCGGCCGACATCATGGATCGTGGCATCGTGCTCGCCGGCGGCGGCGCGCTCCTGAGCGGCCTCGACGAGCGGCTGCGCCACGAGACGCAGATGCCCGTCCACCTGGCGGAGAGCCCGCTCACCTGCGTCGCTGTCGGCTCCGGGCGCAGCCTCGAGGAGTTCGAGGCGATCCACCGCTCGAACAAGGCCCGCCACCGCCGCAACGGCCGCCGCAACGGCAGCCGGTATTAACGCTTCGCTTCGCTCGCTTCACGGGGGAAACCAGTTTCCCCCGTGGGCCCCCTTCTAGTTGTTCAACTCACGGCCGGCGGGTCACTGCTCTCGCCGAGCAAGCTCGGCTCCGCGACGAAAGGCTGGCGGCTTGCCGCGTTCCGCCAACAGCCACATGTGGGAAACATGGTTTCCCTCAGCCCGAGGCGCTACCGCCGCCGAAGGCCACGGTAAGCTTTGTGCGTGGCACCCCCGAACCGCACCGCGCGGGTGGCGGTGCTGGGCTCGTCGGTCCAGCGCTCCAGGTCGAGTAAGCATGCCGCCGGCAGGGCGCGGAGCGCCGTCGTCCGGCGTCTCGTGCTCGCGCTGCTCGTGCTCGGCGCGCTCGCGCTGCTGACCATCTCGTTTCGCTCGCCGACCTCGGGCGCGCTCCACAACGTGCAGGGGACCGGTGCGAGCATCCTGCGCCCGTTCCAGGTTGCCGCCGAACGAGTTGCACGCCCGTTTCGGGATGCGTACGGCTACGTCGCCGGTCTCGCCGATGCGAAGTCGGAGAACGCGAAGCTGAAGCGCGAGGTGCGCGAGTTGCGTGCACAGTCGACTCAGAACCTCGCCGCCGCGAACCTCGCGGCCAGCCTCCAGAAGCTCATGAACTACGAGACGGGCCCGACGTATCCGAAGGACTACCGAGCGGTCAACACGTCCGTCATCTCGTTCCCGTCCGGGCCGTTCGCCCAGCAGATCGCGATCGCCGCCGGCTCCGACTCCGGCATCGGCATCAACACGCCCGTCGTCAGCGCAGACGGGCTCGTGGGCCGCGTCACGAACGTGAGTCACACGACCGCGGTCGTGACGCTGATCACCGATCCCGATAGCGCCGTCGCAGCGCAGGACCTCACGACCGGCGTCAGCGGCCTCATCGCGCACGGGCCTGGAAGCACGCTCATCCTCGACCAGGTGTCGAAGGAGAAGCTCGTGCAGAAGGGCGACGTGATCGTGACGAAGGGGACCCGCGACCGCCGCTATCCGGACCTCTACCCGTACGGCATCCCGATCGGACGCGTGCTCTCAGCCGGCCCGAGCGACATCGCGAGCTTCCTCACGGTGCAGGTGGCGCCGTACGCCTCGCTCGACTCGCTCGACTCGGTCGCCGCGCTGGTTGCGACGAAGCGCGCCTCGAAGCTGCCGTGAACGTCGTCGACGGCGTCAAGGCCGCCGCGCTCCTCTTCCTGGCGGCGATCATGCAGGTCTCGATCTTCGCGCAGGTGCACATCCTCGGCGGCGTGCCCGACGTCTTGCTCGTGATGCTCGTCGCCGTCGCCCTGCTGCGCGGAGCGATCGTCGGAGCGGCTGGAGGCTTCTTCGCCGGGCTGCTCGTCGACACGGCGTCCCTCGGCAGGCTCGGTCTCACGTCGCTCGTGCTGACGATCGCCGGCTACTGGATCGGGCGCTACGGCGAGACGACCGGACGCGACCGTGCGCACGCGCCGTTCCTGTCGGTCGCGGTCGTGACGATCCTCTACTCCTTCGGATTGCTCCTCGTGCACTTCGTGCTCGGCGATCGCGCGCCGGCCGGGGCGATGCTCCGGGGTCTGCTGCCGGCGATCGCGCTGAACCTCATCCTCACCGCGCCGGTCTACGCGCTCGTGCGGAGGCTCCTCCGGCCGTTCGACCGGTCCGATCTCTCGACCGAGGTTCAGCTTCTTGGCTAGCACCACGACAGAGCGGCCGGCGCCGAAGCGGCTCCCGCCCGAGGGCCGTCCGCCCGTCGAGCCGTGGCGTGTCACGCAGCGCCTCACGTTGCGGGTCGGCGTGCTCGGAGTGCTCGTGCTCGTCGTCTTCGCGGCGCTCTTCCTCCGCCTCTGGGCGCTGCAGGTCCTTGCCGGGACGAAGTACGTCAACCAGGCGGGCGCGAACTCGTACCGCACGGTGCGCGTGCAGGCGCCGCGCGGCGCGATCGTCGATCGCAACGGGCGGACGCTCGTGATGAACGTCCCGGCGACGCAAGTGCAGCTCTGGCCTGCCGATCTGCCGAAGGTCTACACACGGCGCTACAAGGAGCTCCAGCGACTTGCCGGCCTTACGCGCGTGCCGCTGTACGAGATAGCCCGCGGGATCAAGGCGCGGCGCGGCGATCCGCTCACTCCGGTGATCGTCCGCGACGCGGCGAGCGGGCCGCTCGTCGTCTACCTCTCGGAGCACGCAACCGAGTTCCCTGGCGTGACCCTCGAAAAGGCGTACCTGCGTCACTACCCGTACCACGCGCTTGCGGCGCAACTACTCGGCTACGTCGGTGAGATCTCCGCCGGGCAGCTGAAGACTCTCGCGAAGGCGGGCTACCAGGCCGGGGACGAGATCGGTCAAGGCGGTGTGGAGTCGTCGTACGACCGCTACCTGCGGGGCGTCGCAGGAACCAAGCGGCTGCAGGTCGACTCACTCGTGCATCCGCACGGCTCGGTGATCACGACGGCGTTCCCGAAGCAGGGGCACACGCTGCGACTCACGCTCAACCTGAAGCTGCAGCAGGCGGCCGAGAAGGCCCTCCAGTACGGCATCTCGCTCGCCCACGCGGGCGGCCAGTGGGCTGCGAACGGTGGCGCGATCGTCGCGCTCGACCCGAAGGACGGGTCGATCCTCGCGCTTGCGTCGTCCCCGACCTACGAGCCGTCCGTGTTCGCAGGCCGCGTGTCGACGAAAGAGCTCGCGAAGCAGGGCCTCACGGAGAAGACCGCGGCGCTGAAGAACACCCCGTCGCTGAACCGCGCGCTCGCAGGCCAGTATCCGCCGGGGTCGGTCTTCAAGCCGGTGACGGCGCTCGCGGCGATGGAAGAACACCTCGTCTCGCCGTACGCGTACCTCCCGTGCACCGGGGCGTACGCCTCGAAGTACGACAAGGCCGCGACCCCGCACCAGTTCCACAACTGGGACCCGAACGTCAACCAGCAGATGGACATGCCGACCGCGCTCGCGTACTCGTGCGACACGTACTTCTACCAACTCGGCGATCTGTTCTACGGGCTCCCGAAGGACCGCAAGCAGCCGCTGCAGAAATGGGCGAAGGCGTTCGGCTTCGGCTCGATCACCGGCGCGGACGTCGGCCCGGAAGCGGCGGGCCTCGTTCCCACGATCGGCTGGCGCCTCCACACGTACACGCGGAAGACGGATCCCACCGGCTGGCAGGTCGACAGCCTTTGGAAGCCGGGCGACTCGATCCTGCTTGCGATCGGCCAGAAGGACGTGCTCGTGACGCCGCTGCAGATGGCCCGGTTCTACGCGCTGATCGCGAACGGCGGGTACCTCGTCACGCCGCACGTCCTGATGGACGTCGAGAACCCGAACGACACGCCCGTACCGGTGCCCGCGCTGCCGGCGCCGCGGAAGGTCGGAGTCGACCCGGCAGCGCTGCAGGTCGTCCGTCAGGGCCTCTGGGAGGGCACCCATCTCACCTTCGGGACGTCGTACGGCGTCTTCGGGAAGTTCCCCGTCTCGATCGCGGGCAAGACCGGCACGGCCGAGAAGACCGTCACCCTCCCCGGCTATCGGGGGGTCCAGAACCAGTCGTGGTGGTGCGGCTACGGTCCGACCAATGACGCGAAGATCGTCGTCTGCGCCGTGATCGAGAACGGCGGTCACGGCGGCACCGCGGCGGCGCCGGCCGCGATGCAGGTGTTCGCGAAGTTCTTCGGCGTCAAAGCGACGTTCGCCGCACCCATCCATTCCGACTGACCCAGCTGAAGGGCAGACTGAACATGGAGATGGCCAATCCCATAACAGAGCACGCCTGGATGGTGGCCCAGGCGCGGCGCACTGCGGCCGGCCCAACCTCGCCAAGGCAACCAGCCTTGGCTTCGGTTGGCCCGTCCACATTGCTTGGCCTGGGCCATCCCCAGACGCACTCCGCCATGGGATCGACCATCTAGATGCTGGAATACGCCGGATCGCAACGCTCGGGACTGCAGGCCCACCGGGGGGAGGGCCTCGCACTGGTCTCCGTCCTGCGCTCGCTCGACTGGATCCTGCTCGCGGGCGTCGCCGCGCTCGTCGGCGTCGGGCTCTGGGCCGTGCAAGGCGTGACGCGCTTCGACAACCCGGGCCATCCGAGCTACTACCTCGACCGGCAGATCGTCTACGCAGCCGTGGGCGGCTTCGCGCTGATCGTCGCGATGGTGATCGACCCGGACCTCTACCGCCGCTACTGGCGCGCCATCTTCGTC
>Ga0265319_1001361_pt1 | contig 14692 bp, 14 predicted proteins | sample 4824metaG_FD_192443 | JGI IMG/M metagenome (GOLD analysis project Ga0265319, IMG submission 192443) | Rhizosphere microbial communities from Carex aquatilis grown in University of Washington, Seatle, WA, United States - 4-8-24 metaG | ecosystem: Host-associated > Plants > Roots > Rhizosphere >...
AGGCGTCGCGCACTGACGCGAACGCCCAGGCCTCCACGCCCACCCCGATCCGGTGCAGGTGGGGGTTCGCCTCCTCCAGTGGGCTGGCCTCCTGGTCCGAGAACCCGAAGTGGGAGAGCGCACGGAGGGGCAGGCGGCTCCGGAATTCCCGGATGGCCGATCCAAGCGCGGCCCACTCGGCGCCCGCGCCCTCCAGCAGGCTCACTTCGTCTTCCGCGAGGAGGACGAGATCACGGTCCGTATCTGCTCGGAGACCGCATTGGGCAGCCGCCGAGCCAAGGCGAGCGAGCGCCTCCAGTCGTCGCTCGTGATCGTCCTGAAGAGCGGCTCGCCCCGCTGCGTCGGGGAGGGCGGGGCCGAGGATGCGGGTGGGTCGTCCGGTGAAGGCATCTTGCATGGTTCCGCCATGGTCGAAACGTCGGCCGCGGCTCCCTCAAAAGCAACGCCCGTTTGCCGACAAGTTGTTCGCAGCCATGGCGGTCACGTTGCGGGTTTCGCCGCTCCGGCCGCCGGCGCCACCGCGGCGACCACGACCTTGTCGACCCTGCGCCGGTCCATCTCGGCCACCTCGATTCTCCATCCCTGCCATTCAAAATGGTCGCCCACGGAGGGAATGCGACCGAACTGGGTGACCACGAAGCCCCCCGCCGTCCGGTACTCGGCCTCGGCCTCGTTGGGAAGCGAACCCGCGACCCCGAGGAGGGACTTGAACTCGGCTATCGGGAGGGCCGCGTCGACGAGCCACGAGCCGTCCTCCCTTTGCTTCACCGAGGTCTGGTTGCGCTGCCCCGGCTCGGGAAGGTCGCCCACGATCGCCTCAAACACGTCGATCAGCGTGACGAGCCCCTGGACGGCGCCGAACTCGTCGGAGATCACCGCCGTGTGCCGGCCCGTCTTCTTGAACTGCTCGAGCAGCTGGATGGCCGTCATCGATTCCGGCGCGATCAGCGGCGGGACGAGCAGGTTCTTGAGGGTCGTGGGCAGGCCGATGGCGGAATGCGCCCAGAGGGCCTTGACCGAGACCATCCCGACCACCTGGTCGCGGTTCTTCTGGAAGACCGGGAAGTACGAGTGCCCGCTCGTGACGATCTTCCTCCAGTTCGTCTCCTCGTTGTCGTCGATGTTCAGGAAGACGATCTTCGAGCGCGGGGTCATGATCGCCGTGATGGGGAGGTTATCGAGCGACAGCACGCCCTCGACCATCTCCTTCTTGGCTCGCTTGAACACTCCGGCGTGGAGCCCGCGCTCGACAAGCGCCCGCACATCCTCGTCGCCCACGGTCTCCGCCACGGGCCTCGGCTTGAAGCCGAGCCAGGTTGCCGTGGCGTCGCAGGCGGTGCCAAGCATCGCCGAGAACGGGCTCACCAGGCGCGAGACCGTGCGCATGGCGGGGCCGAGGATCGCCGCCGCGCGTTCCGGGTTAGAGAGGGCGATCCGCTTGGGAAGGAGCTCGCCGAAGAAGAGCATGAGCGCGCTGATGACCAGCGTGCCGGCCACCAGCCCGATCACCTCGGCCCACGGGGCGACCGCGGGCCACCTTGAGAACAAGGACGAGAAACCCTGGGCGGCGGACGCGACCAGGGCGACGCCCGCGATCACGGAGGTGACGGTGAGCCAGAACTGGACGAGCCCCAGGAACCGGCCCGGATGCTCGGCTATGGCGAGCGCCGCCCTGGCCCCCTCCCCCCCGGCCTCCGCCATCCGCCTGAGCTTCGCCTTGCGCGCCGACACGACGGCCGTCTCGGCCGCCGTCAGGATGCCATTTGCAACGATGAGGAGCCCAAGGATCAGCAACTCGTTCGCGGCATTCGGCATGTGATGGAAGCAATATTGCGGGTTCCGCGCGCCGATGCAACCCCTCCCCGGTTTCCGCGGGCCGCGCAAAACATTTGGCATTCTCGCGCATCACCGCATGGTTGAAGAGGCATGCTCGACGTCAGGGATCTCCGCAAGTCATTCACCGGGCCCGAGGGCGCGAGGGTGGAGGTGGTCCGCATCCCGCAGTTCTCGCTCGCCGTGGGCGAGGAGCGCGCCCTGCGCGGCGAGAGCGGCTGCGGGAAGACGACATTCCTCAACCTCGTGGCGGGCATCCTGGCGGCCGACTCGGGGATCATCGGCATCGACGGGACGGATATGGCGGCTCTTCCGGAGCCCGCCCGGGACCGACTACGCGCCGCCAAGCTGGGGTACATCTTCCAGACCTTCAACCTGCTGCAGGGCTACACGGTCATCGAGAACGTCGTCCTCGGCATGAGCTTCTCCCCCGCGGGTGCGGATTTCCGGCGCGCGCGCGAGCTCCTCGGACGGGTGGGCCTCGGCCACAGGCTCGAGCACTTCCCGAGGCAGCTCTCGACCGGCCAGCAGCAGCGGGTCGCCGTGGCCCGCGCCCTCGCGAACAGGCCCGCGCTGGTGCTCGCAGACGAGCCCACGGGCAACCTCGACCGCCGCAACTCCCGGGAGTCTCTGGCGCTCATCCGCGAGGCGTGCCGCGAGAATGGCGCCGCGCTTCTGCTCGTGAGCCATGACGAGGACGTGCTCAGGGAGTTCGACCGCGTCCAGGACTTCGCCTCCCTCAACACCGCCGCCGCGGAGGGCGCCCCATGACGCTTCTCCTCATCGTTTATCGGAGCCTGCGTCAGCACGCCCTCTCGACCCTTGTCACGGCGGGCAGCCTGGCGCTCGCAGGCGGCCTCCTCATGACCGTCTGGATGGTGAAGGCCCAGGCGCAGAAGTCGTTCCTCCAGACGACCACGGCTTTCGACGCCGTCCTCGGGGCGCGCGGCTCGAAGCTGCAGCTGGTGCTCAACGCGGTGTTTCACCTCGAGGCCTCGCCCGGGAACCTTGCGTGGCAGGACTATGAGTTCATCCGCCGGCATCCGGCGGTCCAGGCGGCCATTCCCATCGCCGTGGGCGACAATCTCAGGGGGTACCGGATCGTCGGGACGGTCCCCGGGCTCTTCAGCGACGTGGAGTACGCGCCGGGGAAGCACTACGACGTGGCGCCGGGAGGCCGGCTGTTCACCGGGGACGCCAAGGAGGCGGTGGTGGGCAGCTTTGCCGCGGGCAGGCTCGGCCTCGGGGTCGGGGACTCCTTCCACCCGTTCCACGGCCTCGCCTACGACCCGGCGGCCCAGCACGCCGAGACCTACACGGTGGTCGGCATCCTCAAGCCGACGAACACGCCGCTGGACCGGGTGATACTGATCCCGATCAAGGGGGTCCAGACGATGAGCGGTCACGATCCCAAGGCGGCAACCGACATCAGCGCGGTGCTGATCAAGCTCCGCTCTCCCACGGCCGGCTTCATGTTGGACATCATGATCAACAAACAGGGCAACCGGCTGACGCTGGCCTATCCCATCGGGTCCATCCTCGCGGACCTCTTCAGCAAGATCAGCTGGTTTGACCGGGTGCTCGCGCTGGTCGCCTACATCGTGGCGCTGGTTGCGGCCGCCTCCGTGCTGGCGAGCATCTACAATTCCATGAACGCCCGGAAGCGCGACATCGCGATCCTTAGGTCGCTTGGCGCGAGGCGCCGGCTGGTGTTCGGGGCGGTCGTCGCCGAGTCGGCCTGCATCGGCGCGCTCGGAGCCGTGGCGGGATTCGGGGTCTACGCCGTCCTGTTCGCGGCGGTCGCGCGGATCATCCGGGCACAGACGGGCGTCGTGCTGTCGCTGGCCGACCTGCATCCGGTCCTCGCCCTCGCGCCGGCGGGCCTGATCCTGCTCTGCGCCCTGGGCGGCGTCGTACCGGCGGCCAAGGCCTACCGCCTGCCGGTTGCGGAGAACCTGGCGCCGCTTTCATAGCGGGCCGTGTTTTCTCGGGGCCAATAGCCCCTTTGACGAACCCGGGCGTTGTGGTAGGTTGGGGGAGTGAAGCCCTACCTCTTGACGCTCGCCGTGCTCCCGCTCGCACTCTGGGGCGCGCCCGCGCGGGCTCAGATCCCGGAGCCGGAAGTTAACAACGGCTACCTGAAGCTGGGCTTCGACCGGCTCTCAGGCTACAAGTTCATCGCCCCGGAATACGATCCCCTCGCAAATCCGAAGGGCCCGCCGCCAACGGGGGAGGACCAGATCCCGCCGATCGTGAGGACGTGGAGCGGCAAGAAGGCCATCGTGACCGGGTTCATGCTCCCCACGAAGCTCGACAACGGGAAGGCCGTCGAATTCCTGCTGATGGCGAACCAGATGGCGTGCTGCTACGGCACCGTTCCCAACATGAACGACTGGGTGATCGTGAGGACGCCGAAGGGCGTTCCGATCACTCAGGACGTTCCCATCTCGTTCCGCGGCACGTTCAAGGTCAGCGCAACCTTTGAGAGCGGGTACATGACGGGAATCTACCAGCTCGACGCCGAGGGGCCGGGCAAGATCGCGGAGTGACGCGGCCGGCCGGGCGCCCGAAACCCGCCTCGCGGCTACCGGGAAATGTCGTTCTGCTGGAGAACCTTGAATCCGCGCTGGCCCAGGGCCTGCGCCGCGGTCTCGGGGTCCTCCGCACTGATCGCGACGGCCGAGCGGTCCAACGGCCGCTTGATGAAGCTGTAGACGTAGTGGATATTGATCTCCGCCTCGAGGAGGGCGGCGAGCACGCTTCGGAGTTCGGATTCATCGCCGATCTCCACGACCAGGATGTTGGACTCCCCATAGGGGAAATCATTGTTCACCATCAACTCACGGGCCTTCGGCGGGTCGTCCACGACGAGGCGGATGATCGAGCTATCCGTCGTGTCGAGGACGGTGATGGCCATGATGTGCACATTGTTGTCCTTCAGCAGGGACGTCAGGTCGTAGAGGCGGCCGACCCGGTTTTCCGCGAACACGGAGAACTGCTTCACGGGATCATGCGGCATTGAGCTCGTCCGTGCTGCCATGGCGTGCAGCGATCATGGAGCGAGGGCCGCCCGGGTCAACGGCGAGGTGTTGAGATTTTTGGGATGCCGCCCAAGTGTCCCGAAGGCGATGCCACAGGACCTCCCCGATTATCAAGCTGCGGTTGCCGAGCGGGCGCGCAAGGGCGCCCGCATGATCGCGCGCGGCATGGCGCTCAGCGCCATCCTCGCCCTGATCAAGGTCGCGGGCGGAGTCGTCGGGCACGCCTACGCGCTCGTGGCCGACGGAGTCGAGTCGATGAGCGACATCGCGATCTCCGTGCTGATCTGGGCGGGGCTCCAGTGGGCCGCCCGGCCACCCGACGAGAACCATCCCTACGGGCATGGCAAGGCGGACGCCGTCTCCGGGCTTTTGACGGCGCTTGTGGTCCTCGGCGCCAGCGCCGGGATCGGGTGGCATGCCGTGACCGAGATCCGCGACCCGCAGCGCCTGCCCCAATGGTGGACGCTCCTGATCCTTGCCGCGGTCGTCGCGACCAAGGTCGGGTTCTTCCGGCGGATCGACCAGACCGGGCGCGAGACGGACAGCACTGCCCTCGGCGCGGAGGCGTGGCACCACCTCTCGGACGCCATGACGTCCGCGGCGGCGTTTGTGGGGATCTCGGTCGCCGTGATCGGCGGGCCGCGGTACGCCTCGGCCGACGGGTGGGCGGCCCTTGCCGCCTCCGCCGTCATCGCGTACAACGGCGTGATGATCTTCAGGAGGGCGTTGAACGAGGTCATGGACATCGCGGTTCCGGTCAAGATGGAGAACGCCGTGAGGGCGATCGCGGCCAGCGTCCCGGGCGTCGCGAACCTGCACCGATGCCGCGTCCGCAAGAGCGGGCTGAGCTACCTGGTCGACATCCAGATCCGCGTGGACGGCGACATGAGCGTCCGCATGGGTCACCACATCGCCCACGCGGTCAAGGACACGCTGCTCGCGTCGCGGCTTCGGGTGAGCGACGTCTCGGTCCACGTGGAGCCGTCCTGAGGGCCTCCGGGCGAGGGCCCGGCGATCAGCGCTCGATTCTCCTGGCAAGCTTCCATCCCAAGTAGACGCCCACCATGCTGCCGAGCCCGCTCACAATGACCTCCGTCATCATGCCGAAGCTGGAAACGAGGTACGCGGCGACGTATCCCCCGATGAACATGCCAGCGGTGATGCAGAGCTTGGTCACCCGGCCACCTTGGGATTCACCGCGGAAAAGGCGAAGGGAATCCTCGTCCTGCGGTGTTAATCCCGTCATACCCCCTGCCCACCGATGATCGCGCGCGCGAACGGTCTGAGCGCCCTGCAACCCCTCCGGATGGCGGTCTGCCTCGCCGCGGGCGCCTGCGCCTTCCGGCTGGCCCCCGTGGCGGCCCTGGGGGCCGATGAAGGCCGGATCACGGCGGTGTCGGCGCGGACGAGCAACGACTACGTGAGGGTCAGGCTGACCGACGGCACGTATCAGACTGAGACCTACACATTTGGGAACGGCGGCCGTTTGGCCGGCCCGGTGCGCGACGACACCATCGACAAGCTGACCTTCGAGGATGTGGCGAAGACGATCGTGGAGCCGCTGGCGAAGCGCAAGTACGTCCCCCAGGCCGACCACGACCCCAACAAGACCGATTTCCTGATCATGGTGTACTGGGGGACGACCAATGGGACCGAGGACACCTCGGGCTCGGCCCCGTACGAGGCGCTTCAGAGCAGCCAGAAGTCCTCCCTCAAGGCGCCGCCCCCGCCGCCCCCGTCCGTGGGCAGCCGCGGAGGGCCGAGCGCCGGCGGGGGCGCCGCCTCCGCGATCCTGCCGTCCCAGGCGGACAGCATGACGGGCGAGATGGCGACGGTCGCCGCCATGGAGGAGCAGCGCGAGCAGGCGGACATGCGCAACGCCCAGCTCCTCGGCTATGACTCAGAGCTTGCGCAGACCGGCAGGACGGAGATCTCAACGTTCAAGCTGCGGCGGGACGACCTCATGTCGGAGATTGAGCAGAACCGCTATTTCGTCGTCCTGATGGCCTACGACTTCCAGGCGCTCTGGAAGCAGAAGAAGCACCGGCTGGTTTGGGTGACGCGGATGAGCGTCCGCGAGCGCGGCGGCGACTTTGCCAAGATTCTCCCCTCGATGGTGGCGTACTCCTCGCAGTTCTTCGGCCAGGACACCAACGGCCTTCTCCGCAGGCCCCTGCCGGAGGGGCGCGTCGAAATCGGCGAACCCAAGTCGCTGGGCGTCGTGCCGGAGAAGTAGCGCGCGGTCAGTGGGTGTGTCCGCCGCCGGTGTGGCCCCCGAAGCCGCCTCGACCGGATGGCCCGCCCGCCCCGCGGCCGGAATGCCCTCCGTAGCCGCCGCCCCTTCCGTAGTATCCGCCGTGGCCCCAGTGCGCGTAGCCGCCGCCCCAGCCGTAGAAGCCCGGCCCCCATCCGAGATACGCCCACGGGTAGCCGCCCCAGTACCACGGGTCATAGGTCCAGTAGTAACCCGGATACGGCGAATCGTACTGAACGGGGCCGTAATCGGTCGTCACCGGCGGCTGGTCAATGGCCCTCTGGACGCCATCCGGCCCGTTCTCGCCGTAGAGATAAGGAGCGGGCGTCGTGGGCATCGGCACAGCCGGGCCTCCGGCCGCCGGCGCCTGCACCGCCTGTCCGGGCGGCGCTGGCGGCCCGGACGGGGACTGCGGCGCGTCGCCGACGCTCCAGGCGCCGTTGGCCCAGGCCCAGCTCGAGCCCTGCGGGACCCAGTGCCCGCCGACCCAGAGCGCGCTCCTCGACGGCGGCAATTCCCAGTGGGCGGAGACCCACTTCCATTGGCCGTCCTCGGAATTCCAGTGGCCGGTCATCCAGACGTAGGCCGGGGAAGGGGCCGGGCCGGCGACGGCCGTTTCAATCGCTGCCGGGGAATTTCCGGAGGTCGCGCCCGCCGAGGCGGCCGAGGCGAGGGCAATCCCCATGACGCAGACCGCCCCCGTGAGGGCCATTTGGATTTTTGAATTCATGATGTTTAATTTCTGAGGCCCAAGTCCGCCATCGTCCTTTGACAGGCGGCGCCAAATCGCTGTTCCAAGAATCTGCGCGGGCGTCGTGCTAACCCGTCCATACGATAACATTGGCGCTGAATTTCGCAAGGGCCGCGAGTTGCAAGTCACCCGCGTCCGTCCTCGCGGACCCCGGGTGTTGGAACATTCCCCGCAAGCGGGGTCAAACAATGGGTCGGGTCGGTCGGGAGACCGGCCCGAATATATCCAAAAAAGTAATACAATGAATAAACGAACCTACAGACAGAACCTCCTCATGGCCGCGCTGACGCTCGGCGTGGCGCTATCCGCATCGGCCCAGTCGGCGCCGAACACGGCGGGCGCCCCGGCGGCGCCCGTGGCCGCGGACCCCGGCCCGGGCCTCGTTGGGACCAACTACTCCGAGTTGAGCTTCGGCTACCAGAGGCAGGGGGGGGAACCGAAGGACCTCAGGGACTTCGAGATCGTCTCAAACGGGAGCGTCTTCAAGAGCGACGCCGCCGGACTCGATGCGAACTTCGTGTACGACTACCTCTACGGCTACGGCCAGGGCTACCACGACCACCGCAACCTGGCCCAGATTGGCCTGACGGGCTTCCTGATGGAGACCTGGGGCAAGCCGTTCGTCACCGCGGACGCAGGGATGGCCTGGCAGGACGCGGGAGGTGCGTCGCAGCGGGGCTTCGCATACACGGCGACTGGCGGCGTCGAGTTCCAGGTGCTCAAGGACCTCGCGCTAACCCCGTTCGTGGAATACCAGGCCGAGCCGCGCTTCCGCAACGGCGCGCTGCCCGTCGCAGACTTCCCAAACCACGCGCTGTATTACGGGGTGAAGGCGACCTACCGGATCAACCGCGAGTGGAATGTGTCGCTGGGCGCCGACCTCGACGACCACAGTGTCAAGGATTGGGGCCTGCGCGCGGGGGTGAGCTACCGCTTCTGAGGAGGCTGCCCGGGCTCGCCGGAGGCGCCGCCAGGCGGCCCGGCGCGCCCGCTTCATGGGCTCCTTCTTTTTGCTTGGCCGCGCGCCAAGCGTCCGCTTCCTAGGGGCCCCTATGGAAGCCCCCGAAGTACCCACCGAACACCTGCACGAGGAGATCGAGCACCACGCGACCCGGGGAAAGTCCCCGTGGACCATGGGTGTCGCGCTGAGCTCGGCGCTGCTCGCCGGGCTCGCGGCGGTCTGCTCGCTTCTCGCCGGCCATCACGCCAACGAGGCGATGGTGGACGAGATCCAGGGCTCCGACAGGTGGGCGTACTACCAGGCAAAGGGCATCAAGGCGGCCCTGCTGTCCTCGAAGATGGAGCTTCTCGAGGCCGAGGGGCGGCCTGTCGCCGACCGCGACCGGCAGAAGCTCACCGACTACAAGAAGGAGCAGGACGAGATCGCGGCCGAGGCGAACGAGAAGGAGCTTTCCGCCGGCAGGCACCTCCAGCGCCACGTGGTCTTTGCGCGCGGCGTGACGCTCTTCCAGATCGCGATCGCGGTGGGTGCGATCTCGGCGCTGACCAACCGCCGCGCCTTCTGGTTCGTGAGCCTTGTCTTCGGCCTGGCGGGGATCGTGTTCCTCCTCCAGGGCTGGCTGGCCGGCTGAGCCGGCCGTCAGGTGGCCACGAAGTCGATGTACCCGCGCTCGACGTCCGTGAACGCGAGCTGGACCCGAACGCGGTCGCCGACCCTCCTGCGCTCGAAGCCCCGGACGAGCTTCCCCTCGATCGTCGGGTGGACGATGCGAACCCATGTGCCCTTCTCCGACGCGCCCGTGACCGTCGCGTCGAATCGCTCCCCGATCCTCGACGACAGAAGCATGGCGCCGGCCGACTTCACGACCTGGCGCTCAACCTTCTTGGCAGCGTCCTCCTGCTCGGTGCAGTGCCGGGCGAGCCCCGTCAGCTCGTCGTTCCCGTAGGTCGGCCTCGTGCCGGACATTGCGGCCCTCAGCAGGCGCTGGATGAGGAGGTCCGGGTAGCGGCGGTTCGGCGCGGTCGAGTGCGCGTAATCCGCGACGGCCAGGCCGAAGTGCCCGGCCACGGCCCCTCCCGGGAACTCGACGACGTACTCGCCCCTGCCGAGCAGCTTGATGACGCAGAGCGACAGATCGGGGAAATAGCCCGGGTCCGCCCGCTTCGCCGACAGCAGGAACTGCTCGAGCGCCCTCCCGTCCGGCTCGGCGGGGAGGGTCGTCCCCCGCTCGGCCGCCAGCTCGACAATCCGCTCCCACTTTGCGGGCGTGCGCACCACGCGGCGCACCGCCGGGTACTTCTTTGCGGCCAGGAACCTCGCCGTCACCCCGTTGGCGGCGACCATCAACTCCTCGATCAGGCTCTTGGCGGAGTTGCTCTCGTCCGCCAGCAGGTCCCGCAGGGTGTCCCCTTCGAACACCGGGCGGGCCTGGAGGGTCTGAAGGGACAAGGCGCCGCGCATGTGCCTCTGCTCCCTCAGCCGCTCAGCGGTCCGGTGCTGGAGGCGAATGTTCTCGTCCAGGCCGGCGACGGCGCCGATGGCCCCGGGCATCGGGCCCGCGCCCTCGAGCCACGCGGCCACGCTGTTGTAGGCGAGCTTGGCCTTGTTCCTGACGACGGCCTCGTAGATGTCCGAGCCCTTCAGCGCGCCGTCGCCGTCGAACACCATCTCGATAACGAAGGCGACCCGGTCCGCCCCGAAGCCGAGCGACGTGAGGTCGGTCGACAGCCGCTCGGGCAGCATCGGAAAGATCCCGCCCGCGGTGTACACGGAGGTCGTATTCCCGCCGGCGTGGCCGTCGATCGCCGAGCCCTGGCGCACGAGCGCGTCCACGTCCGCGACGGCAACCCGCAGCCTGACCGCGACTCCCGCAAGCGCCTCGGCGACCGAAAGCTGGTCCAGGTCGCGGGAGTCATCGTTGTCGATCGAGCACCACAGGAGCTCCCTCAGGTCGCGCGCGGCCCGGCCGGACCCGGCGGCCGGCCCACGGATGGCGGCAAGCTCGGCCCTGACCGCCGGAGAAAAATCCGGGTCCAGGCCCCGCTCGATCATCGCGCGGCGGGCGATCTCCTGAAGGGTCGAGCGGTGCTTTGGGCCGTCCTTGTTGGTCATGGGGGGATCTCCTGAATGGCGGTTTTTCGCGGCCGGTCAAATCGGCATGCGGCGAGCTGCACGACCCCGGGGTGCGCGCGGGGCCCGGAGCCTCTGGGCGTAGCCGCATTAATTGGCCGGCATTAGCAGGCGCGGGTCCCTGGGGGCTAAGGCAGGCGCGCTAATACCTGCCGGGTGCCGTGCACGGGGCTTCCTCTGCCCGGACGGCCCGACCATGATTGCGGCCGCCTGTCTCTATGCGGAATCCATTAATCATTCAGGGCGGCATGGGAGTGGCGGTCTCCAACTGGAGGCTGGCCCGCTCCGTCTCGTTGCTCGGTGAGCTGGGCGTCATCTCGGGCACGGCGCTGGCCATGATCCTGGCGCGCCGGCTGCAGTGCGGCGACCTCTCGGGGGAGATGCGCCGGGCGCTGGAGCACCTTCCCCTCCGGGGCGTCGCCGAGCGCGTGCTGGCCCACCACTACGTGCCGGGCGGCAAGTCGCCGGACGCGCCCTTTGCGCTGACGCCGATGCCGACCCTGGAATCCTCCGCGGCGTCGACCGAACTGACGATCGCCGCGAATTTCGTCGAGGTCTTCCTGGCAAAGCGGGGCCATGACGGCCTCGTTGGGATCAACCTCCTCGACAAGATCCAGCTTCCCACGCTGCCGTCGCTCTACGGCGCCATGCTGGCGGGCGTCGACTTCGTGCTGATGGGCGCCGGCATCCCCCGCTCGATACCCGGGGTGCTCGACCGCCTGGCGCGCGGCGAACCGGCCGAGCTCAGGATCGACGTCGCCGGCGCATTGCCTGGGGAGGACTTCACCTCAAGGATCGATCCCCGCCGGTTCCTGCCGGAGCCGCCGGCGCTCGTGCGCCCCCGGTTCCTCGCGATCGTGTCGTCGGCGACACTCGCGATGACGCTGGCAAGGAAGTCAAACGGCCGCGTGGACGGCTTCGTGGTCGAAGGGGAGCTGGCCGGGGGCCACAATGCGCCGCCGCGCGGGCCCCTGCAGCTCGACGCGAGCGGCCAGCCCGTGTACGGGCCGCGGGACGTGCCCGACCTGCAGAAGATCCGCGAGCTCGGCCTTCCGTTCTGGCTGGCGGGGTCCTACGCACGCCCCGACAGGCTGGGGGAGGCGTTGCGCCTCGGCGCGGCCGGCGTCCAGGTAGGGACCGCGTTTGCGTTCTGCTCGGAGTCCGGCATCGAGCCGGCCCTGAAGCGGGAGGTGATCCGGGCGAGCCGCGGCGGGTGCGCAGGGGTCTTCACCGACCCGAACGCGTCGCCAACGGGCTTCCCGTTCAAGGTGGTGGACCTTCCCGGCTCGGCCTCGGATTCAGGCGTGTGCGCGGCGCGGCGGAGGATCTGCGACCTCGGCTACCTGCGGCAGCTATATCGAAAGGCCGACGGGAGCGTCGGCTACCGCTGCCCGGGCGAGCCCGTCGAGGCCTACGTGAGAAAAGGCGGGAATGAGGCCGACACGGCGGGCAGAAAGTGCCTGTGCAACGGGCTCGCGGCAACCGTGGGGCTGGGGCAGAGGCGCGGGGGCGCCCCCGAACCGGCGCTCGTGACCGCGGGAGACGAGCTGGCGCACCTCTCGCGCCTGATCGCGCCGGACGAGGAGCACTACACGGCCGCCGATGTGATCCGGTACCTGCGGGGGCTCGTGGGAGCCGCCGTGGCCTAGGCTTGCGGCCGGCTATCTGGAGGGGTCCTCGGACTCCACCATCGAGCGAGCCGAGTCCTCATCCGCGGCCGCCACCCGCTCCGGGCCCTTGTTGGTCTCGACCTGGTAGAGGCTGGTCTTCCCGAGGGTCTTGATGAGCGTCACCTTCGTGATCCGGGTCTTCTCGACCGCCTCCGGCGGCTCCCCCTTCGGCGAGAGGCTCTGCTCGACAATCATGGCGCCCTCAGCCGCCTTTGTCTTCAGGTCGAATTCCGGCAGTTCCTTCCACGAGTTGACGATATGGAAGGTCCCCTCCTTGGTCTCCCGGTTCCAGGTGAAGCCGTTGATCACGATCTGGTGGCCGACGTTCCCGCCGCTCCACGGATGCTGGCACACGAATCCCGGCGGCAGGTCCTGCCAGATCTCCCTCGGGAAGGCCGCCAGGACGGGTCGTCCCTTCCGCAGCTCCGCCCTCGTCCACTCGAAGGCGTCCGTCTTGGGCGTCCACCGGTGGAGCACGGGTCGCGGGGCAAAGCTCGTCACCATGCTGTCCATGGAGTCGTGGTACCGCGCGCTCTTCCACGGATGTTCGGTGTCCGCGTTGTTGATGATCTTGTAGATGTCGACGTTGTTCACGTAGAAGCCGGCGATATCCAGCCAGTGGACCCGGGCGTAGACCATGCAGGTCGCCCCGATCTGGTCCCTGAACACATTGGGCGGTGCGAGCTGGACGGTCTCCAGGGGCCCGACCACCGTCGAGACGGCGATCGTCCTCTTGGCGGGGACCTGCTCCTTCACGATCTTCACCTCCGACTTGCCCCGGGCCAGCGGGCTCTGCTCGCTCAGCTTCGTCAACCACCCGCGGTCCTCCTCCTTGAGCGAATCCAGGGGGACCATGGTCTTCGATCCGTCTGCGAGCATCACGATGGCGTAGCCGCCGTCGATGCGGGCCTTGAGCGCGCCCTGGTATTTCGGCGAGACGGCGAGGAGCGGTCCGGCAAGGAGCAGCGCGGCGACGAGCATCAGCGCACGTTTCGGTTCAGGCAGTTGCATGGGTGTGGCGGCCCCCGGGGCCAGAAGAATCAATGATACTATCGGCTCGCGCAGGGGCATATCAAAACGAAATCCGCGGGGCCCGCCTTCGTCCTGAAGCCGTTAATCCCCAACGCTTCCGCGAACCCTGCCGCGGGCCCGCCCCGCGGCGGCGCCGGCCCCCCTTTCGCCGCCCGGAGCCAATGGCGGGAAATTCTAGTTTACTAGTTACATCGACCTTCGACAGATTTCGAATGGTACCGTTTGAAGCCATTTCGGGGCGAACCTTATGAAGAAACACGACACCTCAAAGCCGCTGAGCGAGAACAAGCACCTGCTTCGCTGGGTTGAGAAGATGGCGGACCTCTGCAAACCCGACTCGCTTCACTGGGTGGACGGCTCGAAGCAGGAGTTCGACGCGTTGTGCAAGAAGATGGTGGCCAGCGGGACGTTCATCAAGCTGAACGAGAAGCTGTGGCCGGGATGCTTCTACGCGCGGAGCGATCCGCATGATGTCGCCCGGGTGGAGGACCGGACGTTCATCTGCTCCCATTCGCGAGAGGGGGCGGGCCCGACCAACAACTGGATGAATCCGTACGACATGCGGCGCAAGCTCCGGACGATCTTCAACGGCGCGATGCGCGGCCGCACCATGTACGTGCTCCCGTTCAGCATGGGGCCGGTCGGCTCCCCGATGGCGCAGATCGGGGTCCAGCTCACGGACTCCCCCTACGTCGTCGCCAACATGAGGATCATGGCCCGGATCGGGCTGCCGGTGTTCAGGGAGATCGACAAGGGTGAAAAGCGGGTCGTCCCGTGCGTGCACTCGGTCGGCGCGCCGCTGGCCAAGGGGGCCAAGGACGTGCCGTGGCCGTGCAACAAGGAGAAGTACATCGTGCACTTCCCCGAGGCCCGCGAGATCTGGAGCTACGGCTCGGGGTACGGCGGCAACGCGCTCCTCGGCAAGAAGTGCTTCGCGCTGCGCATCGCGTCAAACATCGCCCGCGACGAGGGGTGGATGGCGGAGCACATGCTGATCCTGGGCGTCGAGAACCCGGAGGG